>Ga0157375_10000112_pt1 | contig 79146 bp, 84 predicted proteins | sample M35metaG_FD_115311 | JGI IMG/M metagenome (GOLD analysis project Ga0157375, IMG submission 115311) | Miscanthus rhizosphere microbial communities from Kellogg Biological Station, Michigan, USA - M3-5 metaG | ecosystem: Host-associated > Plants > Roots > Rhizosphere > Soil | place: USA: Michigan... | reverse complement strand
CGACTCGATCCACGGCGGCATCAGGACCACCTTCACCGAAGTCCCAGACGCCCCGATCGAAAAGGTCATCGCGACCTTCCAGGGCGCCAAGAAGGGCCTGATCGTCAACAGCACCGACCTCTGTGCACGCAAGCACAGCGCCGACGTCCAGCTCGAAGCCCACAACGGCAAGCGGCTGACGCTCGAGCCCGTGGTGGGGGCGAGCTGCGGCTCTGCCCGCAGGGGGAAGTAGTACCGCTGACACGCGGGATGCACTTAGCTTCATGCTGGCGCTCGTCCCCCTTTGCCTTCACCACCTCATCGGGGATGAACCTCAGTGGCGGAGAACCGGACGGGAGGCTTCGAGACCTGTTCCTCGATCTTCCCCTCCGCGACCGTTGCTGACTCTGCCGACGAGCTGTGAAGGTCCGCAGGCCATGTATTACGAAGCTCTGTCATGGCAAGCGGATGAAGACCTTGGCTATGTCCTCACCCATGACGGCGTCGGAGAACCCATGGGCTTCGTCGGCTGCCACGTTCTCAGCTTCGGTCCCGCTGTGACCGCCAAGCTCACGACCGAAGCCGCCGCCAGCGCCACGGGCCTGGAAGTCTCGGTTTCCTTTTTCGATGAAGGTCTTTCCTAGCGCCGAAGGGCTGGCCCAGTCCCAGCTCCGCGATCTGGTCTTTGCCCTTCCCGAAGGGATGAGCGTCGGCCCGTCGCTGACCGCGAGCTCAGGTGGCTGCACCGAGGCGGACCTCGAAGCCGAGGGCCCCGAATCAGCGGGAAAGAAACCGCTGCTTCTACGCAACTGGCGCCTTAAAGTCAAATTCTATTGACTATAAGGCTCAAGACCGCTATCGATCATTGCGTCTCCGAAAAGGGAACAGGCGCCCCGCCGGTCGGCCGGCGCTGGAAACCAATCCGAAAGGAAAGAAGCAATGATCCGCAATCTCAAGGTCCTGGGCCTCGCCCTGGTTGCCGTCTTCGCGCTCAGCGCGATGGCTGCCTCGATGGCATCGGCCTCTGAATTCAAAAGCACTGGACCATGGACAGGTTTCGCCACTGAAACCGGCGCCAACAGGATTACAGCGTTCGGCGGTACAGTCGAATGCCCAGGAAGCACGGCGACAGTGCACACATATATGACGCAAAAAGAAACAGAAGAAGGCAAAACCCATCTCAAAGTAACGAAAAACACGGTGGTAATTACATTGACGTTGGATCTTCTGCAGACCAAATGCATTGCGAAAGAAGGTGAAAGCATCCACAAGACGACAGTGACATTAAATGGGTGCGATTTCGACCTCGTTGTGCCATCGAAACCAGCGGTGCGGTATGCGGTTCGCTGTCCGGCCGGAAAAAGTATTCAGATCGATGAGTATGCGTTCTCAGGCAGCGAGCTCGGTGGGGTTGTCTGCACGACAACGATTGGCGAACAGGTCGAACTCGCTGGCGGAGAAATGACGAGCAATGAAACGGGGACATTGGTAAGCACCGGAACCGTTACCGGGATCAAAGCCTCAAGAAGTGGGTCGGGATGTGCGACTGAAACTACCGAAAAAGCAGAACAGATCATCAACCTCACCACCGAAGGCAAAAACGAAGCAGGCAGCGAGACAGCCGTAGAACTCAGCTAGCAAGCACGTTCGTTAGATGTAGACGTGGCGGGATCGGCGTTTCGGTCTCGCCACGTCCGAGGCAGGCCGCAGGGGACCAGCACTGCTGACACGCGGGTACGCCAACTTAACTCAGAAAACCTTGAGTTAAACGCCTGCGAGCGTTATTGGTTGACGAGCCCATAAAGGGGAACCAGTCAACCGAAAGGAAGAAGCGATGATCCGCAATCTCAAGATCCTGGGCTTTGCCTTGGTGGCCGTCTTCGCGCTGAGCGCGGTGGCCGCCTCGATGGCCTCAGCCCAGAAGATCACATCGACCGGTCCGGTCACACTCGACGGCACCGAAAACGGTCTCAACGCCTTTACAGCTTTTGGAGCGAAGGTTGAATGTCCCGGCACGGTCGCCACAGGCCACAGGACACTGACCCCGAGACAAACAGAAGAACTCCTGACCCATGAATTGATCCCCTCTGGATCCTCGGCGGTCACACTCACGCTGGATCAACCCAACCAATGTACCGCGGTCGAAAGCGGAGGCTCTCACCTGGCGACAATGACAACAAACGGCTGCGATTTCGATATCGAAATCCTTGCACAGTCAGGAGCCTCGTGGCCTACCAGGAGCACGCAGGTATGTCCGACCGGGAAAGACATCGAAGTCGAGATCTACCCCTTCTCGAGCTCCGAGCTCGGCGGCGTGGTCTGCACGATCACAATCAAACCGCAAGCCGCCAAAGAAGGCGTGAGCTTTTCGAATTCGTCGTTCGAAGAAGGCGGCGTCAAAAAATGGGACGTGATAGCGACGGGCGCATACGAAAAAATCGTTACGACCAGAAGCGGCTCGGGCTGCACGACCGCGGAAGACAAAGAATCGAAATTCGACGTTAACCTCACAATCAAAGGCACAAATGCGGCTGGGCAACAGACAGACGTAACAGTCAGCTAGCAGTCGTTCCGCAGTTTGCGAAAGAGGGCCGGGAGTATTCCCGGCCCTCCTCCCGTGAGGCTTTGACGAGCCAACTTCCAGGGCGCGAAGAAGGGCCTGCCGCTTGCGGTCGCCGAAGAGACGGAAGAGCAAGGGATCGGCACAGGGGCAAACCTGCGGGAATGCCGGCCGCCGAGTCGAGCCCTGAGGCGCAAGACAGCTACCCTTGAGCAATGGCGAACGCCAGGGATATGGTCACGAAGGCGCTGCGGGTCGGCGAGGGGCGCAAATTCAAGGCGTACGAGAGGCGCGCGCAGAGGATCAACGCGATCGAGCCGGAGATGGAGCTGCTCGACGACGCGGAGCTGCGCGCCGAGGCCGACTCGCTGCGTGAGCGCGCCCGCGGCGGCGAGTCGCTGGACGACCTCCTCCCGGAGGCCTTTGCGCTGACGCGCGAGGCGGCGCGGCGCAGCATCGGCCAGCGCCACTTCGACGTCCAGCTGATCGGCGGCATGGCGCTCCACGACGGCGCGATCGCCGAGATGAAGACCGGTGAGGGCAAGACCCTGACGGCGACCCTGGCGGTCTTCCTCAACACGCTGGCCGGCGACAGCGTCCACCTCGTCACCGTCAACGACTACCTCGCCCGGCGCGACGCCGAATGGATGACGCCGGTCTACGAGGCGCTCGGCGTCACCGTCGCCGCGATCCAGGACTCCGACGACCACGCCGCGCGGCAGGTCAAATACGGTTGCGACGTCACCTACGGCACCAACTCCGAGTTCGGCTTCGACTACCTGCGCGACAACATGTCCGGCTCGCTCGAGGAATGCGTCCAGCGCGGCCACCACTTCGCGATCGTCGACGAGGTCGACAACATCCTGATCGACGAGGCGCGCACGCCGCTGATCATCTCCGGCGCGCCCGAACAGGCGGCGCAGATCTACTACCAGTTCGCCCGCCTGGCGCGGCAGATGGACGGCGTCCCGGCCAAAGACAAGCTGAAATCGCTGGGTGAATCGAAAGACACCTCAGACGCCGACTACGACTACGAATACGACGAGAAGCACAAGACCGTGGCGCCGACCGAGCGCGGGGTCAAACGCGCCGAGGAGTTCCTCGACGTCGACAACCTCTACCTGAGCGAGCACGGAACGCTAGTCAACCACCTCAGCCAGGCGCTCAAGGCCGAGTCGCTCTACAAGAAAGACAAGGACTACGCCGTCGTCGACGGCCAGGTGATGATCATCGACGAGTTCACCGGCCGCATCCTCGAGGGCCGGCGCTGGTCGGAGGGGTTGCACCAGGCGGTCGAGGCGAAGGAGGGGGTGGCGATCGGCGAGGAGAACCAGACCCTGGCGACGATCACGCTGCAGAACTACTTCCGCCTCTACGACAAGCTCGGCGGGATGACCGGCACGGCGCTGACCGAGGCCACCGAGTTCATGAAAATCTACAAAGTGCCCGTGGTCGAGATCCCGACCAACCGGCCGATGGTGCGGGCCGACCAGAACGACCAGATCTTCAAAACCAAGGACGGCAAGTGGAAAGCCGTGCTCGAGGAGATCTTCGCCCGCCACGAGAAGGGCCAGCCGATCCTCGTCGGCACCGTCTCGGTCGAGGTCTCGGAGATGATCTCCGGCGAGCTCAAGCGGCACGGAGTCGAGCACGCCGTGCTCAACGCCAAGCCCGAGCACGCGGAAAAAGAGGGTGAGCGGATCGCCGAAGCGGGGCGCAGGGGCGCGGTGATGATCGCGACCAACATGGCCGGCCGCGGCGTCGACATCAAGCTCGGCGGCGACCCCGAGCACCTGGCGATGAAAGAGCTGAAGAAGCAGGGCCTCGGCCCCGGCGACGAGGGCTACGAGGAGGCGCTGGCCGCGAAGGTCGCCGAGATGGAGCCGCAGTGCAAGGCGGAGGCCGAGGAGGTCCGCCGGCTCGGCGGCCTCTACATCTGCGGCACCGAGCGCCACGAATCGCGCCGCATCGACAACCAGCTGCGCGGCCGCTCCGGCCGCCAGGGCGATCCCGGCGAGACGCGCTTCTTCCTCTCCGCCGAAGACGACGTGATCCGCCTCTTCGCCGGCGACCGCATCTACAAAATCCTCGACCGGCTGGGTCCCGTCGACGAGGAGGGCGGCGAGATGCCGCTCGAGGCCAAGATGCTGAGCAAAACGGTCGAGGGGGCGCAGAAGAAGGTCGAGGAACAGAACTTCCTGATCCGCAAACGCGTGCTCGAGTACGACGACGTGATGAACGAGCAGCGCCGCGTCGTCTACAAATACCGCCGCGAGATCCTCGAGGGGCGGGACATGTCCGACATCGCCCGCGACGAGCTCGAGGGGGTGATCGAGCGACTGGTCGACGAGTACACCCCCGGCGACGACCTCGAAGACTGGGACCTGGGCGGGCTGGAGGCGCAGCTGCGCCAGATCTGGCCGGTCGGCGTCGAGGTCGGTTCGATGTCGCCGGAGACTGTCGAGCGCGAAAAGCTCAAGGACGCCCTCGACGAGGACGCGATGAGCGCCTACGACGATCGCGAGCAGACGCTCGGCGAGGAGCTGATGCGCTACCTGGAGCGCTCGATCCTGCTGCAGGTGATCGACAACCGCTGGCGCGAGCACCTCTACGACATGGACTACCTGCGCGAGGGCATCCACCTGCGCGGCTTCGCCCAGATCGACCCCCTCGTCGCCTACAAAAACGAAGGCTTCAACATGTTCGAGGAGCTGATGAACTCGATCTGGGAGGAATTCAGCAAGCTCGTCTTCAACGCCCAGATCGAAATCGACCCCTCGCAGGTCCAGGAAGGCTCGTTTGCCGGCAACGGCGGTTCGCGGACCGCGCTCGACTACTCCGGCGGCACCCCCGAAGCGCAGCCCTCGGCGCTGCAGGAGGTGGCGGCGGGGGTCAGCGTCACCGAAGGGACGGCGGCGCCGGGCGGCGGTAACGGCGCCCCCGCGCCCGAGGCGATCGAGACCGTGGTCAAGGACGAGCGGGAGAAAGAAATCGGGCGGAACGATCCGTGCTGGTGCGGTAGCGGGAAAAAGTTCAAGAAGTGCCATGGGGCTTGAGATCGACAAGAGCCCATCCGGCAGGGGTTCCACTTAACTTTTTCGGTGGATCGCCTCTGTGCTGGCGCCCGAAGCAGGCACTGAAAAAGTACAAGACGTTCCACCCCTACCGGATGGGCTCTTGACCGACGCTCGTGATCCACGATCCCGTTAGAGAATTCATTCGCGCGTTCAACGAGCGGGATCTCGATGGGTTTGAAGCTGTGCTCGATCCGGAGGTGGAGCTGCATTCGATGAAGGGTCTGCGGAAGGGTCGCGAGGCGGCTCGGCTCTGGGCGACGCGGGCGTCAGGTGGGGTTCAGCAGACGATCGAGCTGGAGGAGCTCTTCGAGGATGGGGCCGAGGCCGGCGGCGGTAGGGCGCTTGCCCTGATCAGGCGCGTCTGGCATTGGGATGAGGACGGATCGCCCGCGGGAGAGGACGAGATGGCCTGGCTGTTCGAGCTGCGCGACCACCGGATTCGCGGCTGGCGCCCGTTCGAGGATCGCGAGAATGCCTGGCAGGCGTACCATCTACGCGATGGAGCAGATCGCCGCGTCTAACAGAGAGGCGACCGAGGCCTGGAGCGGGCCTCTGTTCGACCGCTTCGTCCGCTACCGCGACCTGGTCGCCGACGGCCTCGGAGCCCATGGCGAGAGGGCGATGGAGGCCCACCCGCCGGCGCCTGGCGACCGCGTGCTCGACATCGGCTGCGGCTTCGGCGACACCACGCAGCGGCTGGCGGGGCTGGTCGGCCCGGACGGCGAGGCGGTCGGCGTCGACGTCTCCGAGCCCTTCGTCGCCACTGCACGCGAGGAGGCCGAGGCCGCCGGGGCGGAGCGGGTCAGCTTCGCCGTCGCCGACGTCCAGGTCGGCGAGCTGGGCGGCGGCTTCGACTACGCCTTCTCGCGCATGGGAATCATGTTCTTCGCCAACCCGGTGCAGGCGTTTCGCAACGTCCGTGCCGCCCTGAAGCCGGGAGGAACCCTCTGCGCGGTCGTCTGGCGGCGCAAGCTCGACAACGACTGGATGTACCGGGCGGAGACGGTCGTCGAGGAGTATCTGGAGCACCCCGAGGAGACCGACGAGCCGACCTGTGGGCCCGGGCCGTTCTCGATGGCGAACGCCGACACCGTCAGTGAGCAGCTCGCGATCGCCGGCTTCGAGCGGATATCGCTGCAGCGCTGCGACCTGCCGATCAGGATCGGCAGGGACCTCGACCACGCGGTCGAGTTCAACATGGCGCTCGGCCCGGCCGGCGAGGTGCTGCGTCTCTGGGGGGACCGGGTCGAGGAGATCCGGCCGAAGATCGCGCGCGAGCTGCGCGAGGCGCTGGCGGAGTTCGAGGGCCCCGACGGCGTGGTCGCGCCGGCCTCCACCTGGATCGTCGGCGCCACCGCCCCCGCCGACCAATAACCTTGCGGCATGGCCGATGTCGCCTCGACCGATTCGGTGCCGGCGCGGCTCGCCGAGATCCGCGAGCAGTTGAAGCTGCTCTCGGACTATCTTTGACCCGGCTTCGCTGCGGGACGAAGCTGAGCGGCTGGAGGAGGAGATGGGGCGTCCCGGCTTCTGGGACGACCAGGAGAAGGCGACGCGCACCTCGGCGGCGCACGCGCGGGCCCAGCGCAAGCTGAGGACCTTCGAGGAGCTGGAGTCCGAGGCCGCGGACCTGGCCGAGCTGGCCGAGATGGCGGCCGAAGACGAGGAGATGGCTACCGAGCTGGCGACCCAGATGGCCTCGGTCGAAAGGCGCCTGGCCGAGCTGGAAGAGGCGCGCCTGTTCAGCGGCAGATACGACGCCGGCGACGCCGTGGTCACTGTCCACGCCGGCGCCGGCGGGACCGACTCCCAGGACTGGGCCGAGATGCTGCTGCGCATGTACCTGCGCTGGGCCGAGCGGCGCGGCTTCGAGGTCGAGATGAAGGAGGCCTCGCCGGGGGAGGAGGCCGGCCTCAAGTCGGCGACCTTCGTCGCCCGCGGTGAGAACGCCTACGGGCTGTTCGCCGCCGAGCGCGGCGTCCACCGCCTGGTGCGGATCTCCCCCTTCGACTCCTCGGCGCGGCGCCACACCAGCTTCGCCCAGGTCGACGTCGGGCCGTTGGTCGACGAGGGGGTCGAGGTCGAGATCGACGACGCCGACCTGCGCGTCGACACCTACCGCGCCTCAGGCGCCGGCGGCCAGCACGTCAACAAGACCGACTCGGCGGTGCGGATCACGCACCTGCCGACCGGCGTCGTCGTGCAGTGCCAGAACGAGCGCTCGCAGACCCAGAACAAGGCGGTGGCGATGCAGTTGCTGCGCTCGAAGCTGATCGAGCTCGAGGAGCGCAAACGGGCGGAGACGCTGGCCAAGGAGCGCGGCGAGGTCAAGGAAGTCGCCTGGGGCTCGCAGATCCGCAGCTACTTCCTGCACCCGGACCAGCGGGTCAAAGACCATCGAACGGGGCACGAGGTGGGCGACGCGCAGCGGGTGCTCGACGGCGACATCGACGACTTCATCAGGGACTACCTGAACAAGACCGCCAAGACGTCGGACTTCAATTAGCGCGAATTGAAACCGCCGGCTTGACGGTCTTCGTCATCGTCGGCGCGCGCAGTGCCGCCTGCTGGCGGCAGCTTTGTGCCCGCGACACGCCTTCTTGTGCCGGTGCGCGCGGTGTCTCTCGTTCCCCCGATGTGGATGCTGGGTCGGGCGGTTATCGGTGGATACTTCTTCGCAGATTTCGTCGGCTTCGTCCTGCTTGAGTTCACCTTCTTCGACTTCCACTTCGGCGACTTCGCATTCGGTCGCTTCTTCTTCGTCCCCTTCTTCGGTTTCGTCTTCGAGCGGTTCTTCCAGGGCGAGCGGAGCCGGTTCGGCGGTGTCGCCATGCGCGACGGCCGCCGCCAGTAGGAGGACGGCGAGGAGCAGTAGGGCGACAAACAAAGGGAGCCTGCGGGCCATGATGCATCCATCGGCGTTCGATGGCGCGCCCTTTAGCCCGGTCAGGTTCCTGATGCACGCTCCATCCGCAGCAGCGCTTCCTTCATCGGCAGGCCGCCGCCGTAGCCGCCGAGCGCGCCGCCGCTGCGCAGCACGCGGTGGCAGGGGACGACGATAGGGAGCGGATTCGCGCCACAGGCGGTCCCGGCGGCGCGCACGGCCCGCTCGTTGCCGGCGCTGCGGGCGATCTCGGTGTAGCTGCGGGTCTTGCCGTAGGGGATGCGGTCGATCGCCCGCAGCGCCCGCAGCCGGAAGCCCCTGCTCAGCCGCCAGTCGAGCGGCAGGTCGAACTCGTGCAGGCGTCCCGCGAAGTAGTCGTCGAGCTGGCGGCGGACGTCGTCGAGCCGCGCCGGCGCCTCGAGCACCCGCGGCGATACCCGCTCCGCCAGGTCCTCCAGGGTCTCCGCCGGGTCGTAGTTGGGCAGGCCGACCTTGACCAGGCCGCGGGGGGTCGTCGCGACCAGCAGCGGGCCGAAGGGCGAGTCCACGTTTGCGTAGGCGACGTCGAGCAGGCCCTCGGCCGCGGCGCGGTCGGCGAGTCGCCGCAGCTCGGCCTTCATGCCAGCTCCTTCCTCAGTCGCTTGATTCCCTCGTGCAGGCTGCGCCGCGCCGCGTCGGGCGAGCAGCCGAGCGCCGCGGCGATCTCGGCGTGGGGGAGATCGCAGGCGTAGCGCAGGGCGACGGCGGCGCGCTGTTTCGGCGGCAGCGCCCCGACCAGAGCCCAGATCCCCTCGTCCAGCTCGGGCTCGGCGGTGGCCCCGGCGATCGCACCTGGCTCGGCGATCGGCAGTGGCCGCTTGCCGCTGGCGCGATGGTGGTCGATCGCCTTGCGGTGGGCGATCGTCAGCAGCCAGCCGCGCAGGTTGCCGTCGTCGCCCAGCTTCGGATAGGCGCGCAGGGCGGCGAGAAAGGTCTCCTGGAAGCAGTCCTCGGCGTCGCCGCGCCCGACTGCGCCGCGCAGCACCGCCATCACGTCGGCGGCGTGGTTGTCGAGGAGGGTCTGGAAGGGAGGCAATGCGTTCACCTGGTGGATTAAACGTCTTTGGCGCGTAAAGCGTGAGAGAGAGCCAGGCGCCCCTCTGCCGGAACCCGCCGCCCGCAGCTTGGGCGCAGACGCCTTGCCGGCTCACAAGTTCCGACAGAGGGGCGCCTGGCTCTCTCTTGTTGGCGGAAGGACGAATAGGCTGACCGAAAAGGGTCCCGTCACAGCCTGCGCACTGCTTGAAATCTACTTGCGGCTACTTGCAATAAGACTTGAAATACCCCTGCAAATTGAGAGATCTACTTGAAATCGAGCCGCTTGTGGAGCGGGCGCTTGCCGAGGACGTCGGCACCGGGGATGTGACCTCTGCTGCCACCGTGCCCGTGGGCGCCAGGGGGCGGGCGCGGATCGTGCAGAAGCAGCCGGGAGTTGTCTTCGGGCTGGACGCGGTCGCTGAGACGATGCGGCAGTGCGGGGTGGGGGACGTCGACAAGCTGGTCGTCGAGGGGCAGTGGCGGGAGGACGTGCCGGCCGAGGTGCTGCTGGCGAGCGGACCGGCCCGGGGCTTGCTTGCGGCGGAGCGGGCGGCGCTCAACTTCCTCGGCCATCTCTCCGGGATCGCCACGCTCACGGCGCGCTACGTCGAGGCGGTCGCCGGGACCGGCGCGGTCGTCCTCGACACGCGCAAGACGACGCCGGGGCTGCGGGCGTTGGAGAAGGCCGCGGTGGCCGCCGGGGGCGGCCAGAACCACCGCATGGGGCTCTACGACGCGATCCTGATCAAGGAGAACCACATCGCCCTGGCGGGAAGCCTGGCCAAGGCGGTCCTTGCGGCTCGCAGCGCACATCCGGACCTGCCGGTCGAGGTCGAGTGCCGCTCGGTCCTGGAGTCCGGCTACGCCCTGGGTACCGGCGCCGACCGGCTGCTGCTGGACAACATGACGCCGGAGGAGCTCACCGAAGCCGTCGCCCTGCGCGACGCCGAGCGCGGCCCGCCGCTCGAGGCCTCCGGCAGTGTGACCCTCGACACCGTGCGCGCAATCGCCGAGACCGGCGTCGACTACATCTCAGTCGGCGCCCTCACTCACTCAGCTCCTGCTCTGGACTTCAGCCTGCTCCTGGGGCCGGCCTGAAGGGACGGGTGCCCCTCCCACGGAGGCTCAGGGACAGGCAAATCAAATCTGGACAAGCGATCAGCTGCGCAACGGCCTCCGGGGGAGGGGCACCCGTCCCTCTTTGAGCGCTACTTCAGCAGCCGCGAGAGTCGGCGGTCTTTGAGCACGCGACCGCCGGTCTGCTCCTTGGGGCAGTAGTTGGTCTGGTGCTCGGCGAAGTAGACGGCCTCGATCGTCGTCCCGCAGCGTGGGCAGGGCTCGCCCTCGCGCTTGTGGATCCTCAACGGCATCGGCAGCTTGTCGGGCAGCTCCTCGCCGATCGTCTGCTCGTAGTGGTCGACCGCGTCGCCGAGTACGTGCAGGGCTGTATGTAGCCGCTCGACCTCCGTCTCACTCAGCTCCGATCCCTGCTTGAAGGGGGAGAGACGGGCCTGCCAGAGGATCTCGTCCACCCAGGAGCGGCCGATGCCGGCGATGTCGCGCTGGTGGCGGAGGAGGGGGTGCAGATGCCTGGGCTGGTCGATTGCCGCGGCAAATGCGTCGAAGGGCGGCGGCGGCCAGGCTTCGGGGCCGAGTGTCGCCACGGCCTCGTCCTCGGCCACGGCGTCGCGCGGCAGCAACTTCGCCCAGGCCCGCTGCTTCGTCCCGAACTCACGCAACCGCAGCTCACGCCCGTCCTCGAGCCGCACGAGCACCCGCGACGCCCGGTCTTTGAGCGAGGCCCGCTTGTCGAACACCCGCAGCCGACCGGCGGACATCAGATGGATCAGCAGCGCCAGATCCCCGAACTCGACCACCGGCATCTTTCCGACCCGCCGGATTCCGCCGATCTCACGCCCGACCAGCTCCTCGAGCGCTGGCTCGAAGGTCTTCATCACGTTCATCCCCGGCGCCAACACCGATTCCACGCAAGCTCCCCGCACGGCGGCGTCAAGCCTCCTCGCAGTGATCTCGACCTCAGGAAGCTCAGGCATGCATATCGACCCCCGGCAGCTCAGCCATGCGAGAAGTCTGCCCCCTACGCCCCTCCCGCCGCCGTGACAGGACCCGCGGCCGAGGCCACCACCCAAAGGGGATAGACTTGAAGTCGCGTTCATTCGACTGGACTCAGGCCAAGCGCCATGCCAGCGAACATAATGAGAGAGCTGCCGACGATCAACGAGCCGGTTCCGATGCTCGACCTCTCGCCAGAGGAGGTCGGGGAGATGTCGCGCGAGGTGCGCGAGCTGGCCCGCGAGCGCGACGCCGTCATCCTCGCCCACAACTACCAGGTGCCCGAGGTGCAGGACGTCGCCGACTACACCGGCGACTCGCTCGGCCTCTCGCGCCAGGCCGCCGCCGCGGGCGCCTCGACGATCGTCTTCTGCGGCGTCCATTTCATGGCCGAGACCGCCTCGATCCTCTCGCCCGAGAAGACCGTGCTGATCCCGGACCCCGACGCCGGCTGCTCGCTGGCCGACGCGATCACCGCCGGGGAGCTGCGCGAGTGGAAGCGACGCCACGGGCCCGACGCCGTCGTCGTCATGTACGTCAACACCTCGGCCGAGGTCAAGGCGGAGACCGACTACTGCTGCACCTCCTCCAACGCGGTCAAGGTGGTCGAGCACATCCGGCGCGAGCGCGGCCCCGACACGGAGATCCTCTTCGGCCCCGACATGTGGCTGGGGGCATACGTCGAGCGCGAGACCGGCCACTCGATGCACGTCTGGCCGGGCGAGTGCCACGTCCACGCCGGCATCCGTCCCGACGACATCCGGGCGCAGCGAGACGCCCACCCGGACGCCGAGTTCCTCGTCCACCCCGAGTGCGGCTGCGTCACCCAGGTGATGGAGTTCGTCGCCGCCGGCGAAGTCGAGGAGGAGGGCGTGCACATGCTCTCCACCGGCCAGATGCTCGACCACGTGCAGAAGCGGCCCGACGGCGAGTACATCGTCGCCACCGAGAACGGCATGCTGCACCCGCTGCAGATGGCGGCGCCGCAGGCGAGCCTGATCGAGGCCAACCGGATGGCCTACTGCAAGTACATGAAGATGATCACGCTGCCGAAGCTGCGCGACGCGCTGCGCGAGATGAAGTTCGAGGTCAGCGTCCCGGCGGACATCGCCGAGCGCGCGCGGCTGCCGATCGAGCGCATGGTCGCGATCGGTTGACGCCAGATAAAGTCAGGGACATGGAGCAGGCGACCTCGGAGGGAACGCTCGACCGCGAGCAGCTGCACGAGCTCGCGCAGCAGCTGCGCGTCGACTCGGTCCGCTCCGCCGCCGCCGCGGGCTCCGGCCACCCGACCTCCTCGATGTCCGCCGCCGACCTGATGGCGGTCCTTTTCACGCGCCACCTGCGCTACGACTTCGACGCGCCCGAGAACAGGGCGAACGACCACCTCGTCTTCTCCAAGGGCCACGCCTCGCCGCTGCTCTACAGCCTCTACAAGCTGGCCGGGGCGATCGACGACGAGGAGCTGCTGACCTTCCGCGAGTTCGGCTCGCGCTTGCAGGGCCACCCGACGCCGGAGATCCCCTGGGTCGACGTCGCGACCGGCTCGCTCGGCCAGGGCCTGCCGATCTCGATCGGGATCGCGCTCGCCGGCAAGCGACTCGAAGCGGCTGACTACCGGGTCTGGGTGCTCTGCGGGGACTCCGAGCTCGCCGAGGGCTCGATGTGGGAGGCATTCGAGCACGCCGGCCACGCCGGACTCGACAACATGATCGCGATCGTCGACGTCAACCGGCTCGGCCAGCGCGGCCCGACGATGCACGAGTGGGACACGTCCTCCCTGGCCGCCCGCGCCGCCGCCTGCGGCTGGGACGTTCAGGAGATCGACGGGCACGACCTCGAGGCGATCGACGCGGCCTACGCGCGGGCGCTCGCGGCCGACAGGCCGGCGGCGATCTTCGCCCGCACCAAGAAGGGCTCCGGCGTGGCGGCGGTCGAGGACCAGCCCAACCAGCACGGCAAGCCGCTGGCCGACCCGGACGCCGCGGTCGAGGAGCTCGGCGGCGAGCGCTCGCACCGGATCGAGGTGGGGGCCCCGCCCGAGGCGAAGCCGTTCGAGGTCGAGGCCGTCCCGGTCGAGAGGCCCGCCTACGAGGTCGGCGAGAAGGTCGCCACCCGCGGCGCCTACGGCGATGCCCTCGCCTGGCTCGGCTCGATCGACGAGAGCGTCGTCGCGCTCGACGGCGAGGTCGGCAACTCGACCTACGCCGAGCGCTTCGCCGCCAAGCACCCGGACCGCTTCTTCGAGATGTACATCGCCGAGCAGCAGATGGTCGCCGCCGGCGTCGGCCTGCAGACGCGCGGCTGGAAGCCGTTCGCCTCCTCCTTCGGCGCCTTCCTCAGCCGCGCCTACGACTTCGTCCGCATGGCGGCGATCTCCGATGCCGACCTGAAGCTCTGCGGCTCCCACGTCGGCGTCTCGATCGGCCCCGACGGCCCTTCGCAGATGGCGCTGGAAGACATCGCCTCGCTGCGCGCCGTCCTCGGCAGCGTCGTCCTCTACCCGAGCGACGCCAACCAGGCCGTCGCCCTGCTCGACGCGATGCGCGAGCATCGCGGCATCAGCTACATGCGCACGACGCGCGAGGCGACGCCGGTGCTCTACGAGGCGGGCGAGGGCTTCGAGATCGGCGGCAGCCGCACGCTGCGCTCCGGCGACTCGGACGCCGTCACCCTGATCGGCGCCGGGATCACCCTGCGCGAATGCCTCAGCGCCGCCGACGAGCTCGCCGGCAGGGGAATCGCGGCGCGGGTGATCGACCTCTACTCGGTCAAGCCGGTCGACGCCGACGCGATCCTTGCCGCGGCGGGGGAGACGGGGGCCTTGATCACCGTCGAGGACCACTGGGCCGAGGGCGGCGTCGGCGAGACCGTCGCCGGCGTCCTCGCCGAAGCCGCTGCAAGCACCCCGCTGGTCCGTCTGGCGGTCAGCGGCCGCCCCGGCAGCGGCCCCCCCGAGGCGCTCCTGGCCGCGGCCGGCATCGACGCCGCGAGCATCGTCGCCGCGGCGGAGAAGGTCGCTTAGCGCCACCTCTTCGAGGTCGTGATTCGCGACCTCGAAAGCCAATCCGCCGCTCTCCCGACTTGACCGAAGCTTGACCCTGGCTTGACCGGGTCCTTGCCCGCCGCGGCGCAGAATGGATCGGTCCAACCAGGGGCCTCCCGCCAGGGATCGCACCCCCTGGATACGCAAGGAGCGAACCATGAGCAACAGACGAGCCAAGATCGCCGCGACCGCCACCGTGCTGGGACTGGGCGCGCTGGGCGGGGTCGCGCTCGGAACGAACCCCGGTGCGCCGGCCGCGGGCCGGCAGCTCGCGTCGAGCGGCGGTTCGGGCTCGATCGTGACCAGCGCCAGCGGCGCCTCGGCGGCGCCCACCACCCAGGCGGTCGCCGTGCGCGGCGAAATCGGCGCCCGCGCCCCGATCGTCACCCGGGCCAGCGGCGCGGGTGTCCCACCCGGCGTGGAGCTCGACGACTGAGCGAGCGGGGCACTCGTGCTTCAGAGAAGTCTCATCGAAGACTTACGAGCCGGTTACCAAGCCACCGCAACCTGAGGCTGACGATGCAACTCCCCGAGGAGGACACGATGGCAGCTGAGACGAGGATCCTGGTGGTGGCCAATCGCACGGCGGATTCGCCGGAGCTGATCGCGGCGCTGCGGCAGCGGGCGACGCGAACGCCCACCCGCTTCACCCTGCTCGTCCCGGCGGTTCCGCATGGCCTCGCCTGGGCGGCGGACATGAAGGCCGGCCGCTCGGAGGCGGCGTCCCGCGCCGAGAGCGGAGCGGCCCGCATGCGGATGTCCGGGCTCGAGGTCGACACGGCCCTGGTCGGCGATCCGGACCCGGCCGCCGCCGCGGGCGACGTCCTGCTCATGCACGAGTTCGACGAGGTGGTCGTCTCCACCCTTCCCCGCGGCATCTCCCGCTGGCTGCGGTTGAGCCTCCCGCACCGCCTGCGCCGGCTGACCGACCTGCCGGTAACCCACGTCACCGCCCATCCACGACCGGCAAGGGCCGCTTCTCCCCGCCGCGAGGCCGTCGGCGCGCAGCAGTGATTTGCGGTCCGATTGTGCTTCCCAGGGCTCGAACGAGCGGGCCTCAGGCGAGCGCAATCGCCGCATCGGATGTCCGCGCATCGTGGAAGGCGATGAGCACGACTCGGTCCTCAGCCTCGATGTACATGTAGACGACGATCAACCAGCCCCAAGGGCCGATAAGCGCCCGGCAATCTCGCCATACGCCCGCCAGTTGCTTGCCGGCCCGCGGGAACTCCTCCAGCGTGAGCATCGATCGCGCGACTCGCTGCCGCGTGTCGTCGGGAAGCTGGCGAGTCTCGATCAGCTGCCGAAGCTCGTCACGCGCCTGGCGCGTGACCTCGACGACCGGCATCGCCTACAGCTCGGAGAGCGGCGCCGTCTCGCCGCGCCGCGCCTGCTCGATCGACTCCTGCGCTCGCTCCCAGGCGCCAGGAATCCCGTCGAGGATTTCAGTGATCCGCGAGGCATCCGGATCGGCTTCGTCCAGTGCGCTGGAAAGAAGCGAGCGAGCCAGCGTCCCCTCCTGGACATGCGTGCGCTCAGCCAGGCTGGCCAGCTTCCGCGCGTAGTCCGGCTCGAGGGTGACGTTGATCCGGCGATTCCGCTCAGGCATCGCTCAATGCTACACGTAAGGGCACACGGCGTACGCCATTCACGCACTTGAACCCAGCCGGCTGCCGCGAGCATTCGACAGCGACGCCCGTGGCGAGCCCGATCGGATATCGGTGTTTCGTTGCTCGCGGCGCTGCTCGCCTAACGCGGGAGCCAGCTACGTCGGTGCCTACTTCGTGCTGCTCCGCCTGACGTCGGTGCGATCTGAAATGGGGAAAGCGCGCGATGTGAGGCTTTCGTGAATAGGGAGGCGGGAATCGAATCCGCGAGTTTTGGGGTGTGAGGCGCGCTCAGTCGTCGGCTCCGTGGCTGCCGCCCCCCCTGTGGTCGTCTTCAGTGCCGTGTGGGGGGCTAGTCGGGGGAGTCGGTTCGCCGTCCGGCGCGGTTGGGGTCGTGGCTTCCGGTTCGGGCGCGGTGGTGGGGGTCGTGGGTTGCGGTTCCGGGGTCGTCGTGGGGGCGGTCGGCGTCGTCCGATCGCCTTGGCCTTGGCCTTGGCCTGGGCTCTGGGAGCCATGATCCGGGTTGGGGCTTGCGGGCGCCAGGGCGTCGCCAGCCGAGATCGGTTCGGAGGCGAGGCCGATCTGCTGGCTGGCGAGATTGATCGCGGCGATCGCGACTCCGGCTGCGACCAGCAGCCCGACCAGGGCCAGCCCAATCCACCTGATCGTCGCTCGCGAGCTCATCGCTTCAGCCCTATGACAGCACGCAGGCCCGCTCCCTCGCGATTCCGCAGGGTCACGTCGCCGTCCCACTGGCGGGTCAGCTCGCGTGCGATCGGCAGGCCGAGTCCGGTGCCGCTCGGCCCGCGCCGGCCGGCGCTGCCGCGGCTGAAGCGCTCGAAGACGGCCTCCTCCTCGCCCGGCGCCAGGCCGGGGCCTTCGTCGAGGATCTCGATCTCGCCCGGGGTGACGCCGATCCTCACGGTCGAGCCGGGCGGCGAGTAGCGCAGCGCGTTCTCCAGCAGCGCATCGATCGAACGGTCGAGGTCAGTTCCCGCGCACCAGGCCGTCGCCGCGCCGTCGCCTTTGGCCTCGATCTCGATCCGGCGCTCCTCCGCGGTGTGGCGCCAGCGCTCCGCCGCCCGCTCGGCCGCATCGGCGAGGTCGACCTCTTCGCCCGGCAGCTCGTGCTCGCCGGCGCGGCTGAGGATCAGCAGCTCGTCGACGATCAGCGAGAGCCGGTCGATCTCGCGCATCGCGGCTTCGAGCTCCGTCGAGGTCTCCCGGTCGGCGCGGAGCCGGTCGGCGAGCCCCTCGAGTCGCAGCCGCAGCCCCGTCAGCGGGGTGCGCAGCTGGTGCGAGGCGTCGGCGACGAAGTCCTGCTGCAGGCGGAGGAGGCGCTTGATCCGCTGCGTCATCTCGTTGAAGGCCCGGGCCAGCGAGCGCTGCTCGGTGCTGCCCTCGACGGTCACCGTCGTATCGAGGTCGCCGCCGGCGACGCCGCGGGCGGCGCGGTCGAGCCTGCGGATCGGACGGGCTATCTGCTGGGCGATCAGGGCGCCGGCGACCAGGCCCAGCAGCAGGACGACCGCTGCCAGCGCCGCGAGGTCGAGGATCGACGTGCGCACCGCGTGGTTGACGGCGGCGACGCTCTGGGTGACGCGCACGGCGCCCGCCGGCCGGCCGTGTTCGAGCACCGGCACCGCGGTGGCGAGGATTTCGGCGCCCAGGGTGTCGCTGTTGCGGGTGATCTGCTCGCTGTGCCCCTGCAGCGCCGCGCGGATCTCGGGCCGGCTCGCGTAGCTGCGCCCGCCCGGCGCGCCGGCCGAGTCGGCCAGCAGCAGGCCGCGGCGGTTGACGACGATCACCCTGCCGCGCACGCTGTCGGCCGAGACGCGGACCAGGCGGTTCAACCCGGCGCGCTGGCCCGGGTCGAGCAGCTCCGAGGCGGTCGCGGCGACGACGTCGGCCTGGCTGCGCGCCTGGCCCTTGACCTCGGAGTCGACCCGGTCGCGGAGGCTGACGGCGAGCGGCACGCCGAGCGCGATCAACGCCAGCAAAAGGACATAGGCGAGCGCCAGCAGCAGGGTCGCCCGCAGGCTCATCGTCGAACGGCCGCTGTCGGCTTTTGCGGTGTCATAGCCCCTGCAAACCCGACAGCGCTCACTCCGCCTCGGGCGCGGTGAAGCGGAAGCCGACCCCGCGCACGGTCTCGATGAATGTGGGCTGGTTGGGGTCGTCACCGAGCTTGCGCCGCAGCCAGCCGATGTGGACGTCGAGCGTCTTGGTCGACCCGAACCAGTTGACGTCCCAGACCTTCGCCATCAGGTCCTCGCGAGTGACGACGTGCCCGGCGTGGCGCATCAGCTCGGCGAGCAGGTCGAACTCCTTGCGCGAGAGCTCGAGCTCGGCCGAGCCCAGCTTGGCGATCCGCGCGGCCGGATCGAGCTCCAGCTCGCCGATCTGGATCGGCTCCGCGGAGGAGCCGTCGCGCGGGGCGCTGCGGCGCAGCACGGCGCGGATCCGCGAGATCACCTCGGCGGCGCTGAACGGCTTGACCACGTAGTCGTCGGCGCCCAGCTCCAGCCCGACGATCTTGTCCATCTCGGTGCCGCGCGCGGTCAGCATCACGATCGGCACGTCGGAGCGGCGGCGCAGCTCGCGGCAGACGTCGCGCCCGTCGCCGTCGGGAAGGGCGAGGTCGAGCATGACCAGGTCCGGCTCGGCCTCCTCTGCCATCCGCAGCGCGCCGGCCGCGGTGCCCGTCACCAGCGCCTCGAAGCCGGCGCGGCGCAGCGCTTCCGCGAACGGCTCGGAGATCGAGTCCTCGTCCTCGACGACGAGGATGCGTCCGCTCGGCGCCGGGGTGGCCATGCGGCAACTGTAACGGCGGAATTCGGGACGGCACAGATGTGACGGTGAGGTTTTGCCAACCCTTTACCCGCGCCTTGGCTGGACTTGCACCCACCCGGTCCACACTGCGCCCACAACTTCGGCCAGGAGGACATCGACGTGAAAAGAGTCAAGACGAGAATCGCCGCAGGGGTCACCATTCTCGGCCTGGGAGGGCTGACCGGTCTGGCGCTGAGCGCGAACCACCAGCGGGCATCGGAACCGGTGGCGGCCAAACCACTGGTCCGCACCAAGGTGATCCGCCGCACCATCCACGTCACCAAGCACGCCAAACCGAACTACCCGGCGGGCTCGTCCCCAGCGGCTCGCGCCGGTGGCGCGTACACCGGTGGTTACGGAGGGGGCGCCGGAATCACCACCGCTTCGTCGTCAGCGGGCTCCGCGCCATCCTCATCGTCCGAACCGGCGCCCGTCACCACCTCCAGCAGCGGCGCTTCCCCGGCGCCCGTGCAATCGGCCCCGGCTCCCGTGGTCACCCACAGCAGCGGCTCCCATGCCGGATCCGCTGGCGGCGCTGGCCCGACCGCTCCGGTCGTCACCCACTCGAGCGGGGCCAGCGCCGGTTCGGGCTCGGGCGAAGGCGCGAGCACCCCGGTCGTCACCTCCAGCAGCGGCGGTGGAGCGGGCGGCGGTGGCGGCGAGCACGACAGCGGCGGTCACGATGACTGAGCGGGCCCGCCCCCGCCGCCCCAGCCCGGTTCTGGTGCTCTGGGGATCGATAGCCCTCTTCGCGGTGCTCTTCGCCCTGCTCACCTACCAGCTCAGCGCCGCGGGCGTTCCGGCGCCCCGGCCGGTCCTGGTCCGCAAGGTGATAAAACGGCGAGTCGTCACGACCTTCGTCCCGACGCCCGGCGCCTCGACCGTAACCAGCGGTCCCGTCACCACCAGCTCGGCGTCGGTCGTCTCCGCCTCCGGCGCCGCCCCCGTCACCACCGGCGCCTCGTGACATGAGCGAGCACGACGTCACCTTCGACGCGATGGGCTCTCACGTCCGGCTGCTGATCGGCGAGCCGGGGCCCGGGATGGCTCCGGCGCCGGCGGCGGCCGAGGAGGCGCGGAAGTTCATCGTCGCCTTCGATGCGGCGCTGTCGCGGTTCAAGCCCGACAGCGAGCTGAGCGCGCTCAACGCCGACCCGCGCGAGTGCGTGCCGGCCTCCGAGCTGCTTCGGGCAGCGGTCAAGGCGGGACTGGCCGCGGCCGAGCGCAGCGGCGGCCTCGTCGACCCGACCCTGGCCGACGAGATCGAGTCGGCCGGGTACGTCGCCTCGCGCGCCGGGATGCCCGGCGCCCCGCTCGATGAGGCCCTGGGCGCGGCACCCGCTCGGCGCCCGGCGGGTCCCAATCCGGCGGCGCGCTGGCGGCGGTTCGAGGTCGACGACGAGGCCGGCACGATCTCCCGCCCGCCCGATGTCCGCTTCGACACCGGCGGCGCCGGCAAGGGCCTCGCCGCCGATCTCCTCGCCGCGCGACTGCGCGGCTACTCGCGCTTCATCGTCGATTGCGGCGGCGACATCCGGATCGGCGGCGCCGACGCGCTGGTCAATCCCTACGAGGTGCATGTCGAGCACCCCCTGACGGGCGAGCGCGCCCACGTGCTCCGCCTCGGCAGCGGCGGCGTCGCCACCTCGGGCCTCAACGTGCGCATCTGGCGCGACGCTGCGGGCCGCTACGCGCACCACCTGCTCGACCCGGCCACGGGAGAGCCGGCCTGGACCGGGCTGATCGGCGCCACCGCGCTCGGAGAAACCGCGGTCGAGGCCGAGACCCTCTCCAAGGCGGCGCTGCTCTCCGGGCCCGAGGGCGGGCGGGAGGTGCTTGCCGAGCAGGGTGGCTTCCTGATCCACGACAGCGGCCGGATCGAGGCGCTCGGCCCGCTCAGCGTCGGCCGTCCCCGCATCCGCATCCCCGGCGCCCCGGCCGGAGAGGGGGGCCGATGAACGCCGCCGCTTCGACCACGCTGCAGACCCACGGCTGGTGGCTCGCAAGCCGCGCCTCCGGCCTGGTCGCGCTCGTCCTCGTGACGATCTCGGTCGGGCTCGGCCTGGCGATGGCCGGCAAGGTGATGCGCCGTCCCGGCCTCTCGCGCAAGCTGCTGGCGATCCACGAGCACACCGCTCTCGCCGGGCTGATCGCGATCGCGGTCCACGGCATCACCCTGCTCGGCGACCCCTGGCTGAACCCGGGTGCCGCAGGGATCGCCGTGCCCTTCACGATGGGCTTCCGGCCGTTGTGGACGGGCCTCGGCGTGGTCGGCGGCTATCTCGCCGCGGCGCTCGGCCTCAGCTTCTACCTCCGCAAACGGATCGGCGCCAAGCTCTGGCGCAAGGCGCACCGGGCGACGATTCTCGTCTACGTGCTCGGCCTGGCCCACGCCTTCGGCTCCGGCACCGACGCCTCCACCGTGTGGTTCCGCTGGTGGGTTATCGCCACCGCACCCTTGATCGCGGTCCTTTTTGCCTATCGGATCGCCCGCTCCAGGGCAGTCGCACCCGCGGCTGACGCGTCTCGCCGGCGCCGGATCGCCACCCACCTCCTCCCGAATAGCGCTGCTATTCGCTCGTCGGCGGTCGGCGCCCGGCTTGGCGAGGCCGCGCCCCCGCGAGCACGCCTGCTCGGACCGGACGACCCGCTAGGCCGTGGAACGCAAATACCCCTGACCGAGGAGGCGTGATGAAAGACAACGGTGTGGTCATCGTCGGCGGCGGTCTTGCCGCCCAGCGCTGCGCCGAGGCCCTGCGGCGGTGCGGTTACGACGGCTCGGTGCGGATGGTCTGCGCCGAGCCCGACCCGCCCTACAACCGGCCGCCGCTCTCCAAGGAGCTGCTGGCCGGGGAACTGGGCGAGGAGACGGTCTCCTACCGCCCGCCGCAGTGGTACGAGGAGAAGCAGGTCGATCTGCTGCTCGGCGTCCGTGCCGAGGGCCTGGACCCGGGGGCGCGGCGATTGCGGCTCGACTCCCGCGCGGAGCTCTCCTACGAGAAGCTGCTGATCGCCACCGGCGGGGCCGCCCGCCGCCTGCCGTTCCTGGAGGGCTTCGAGAACGTCCACTACCTGCGCACGCTGGCCGACGCCCGCCGCCTTCGCGGCGAGCTGACCGCAGGCGCCCGTCTGGCGATCGTCGGCGCCGGCTTCATCGGCCAGGAGGTGGCGGCGACGGCGCGCCGGCTGGGTGTCGAGGTGACGATGATCGAGGCGCTCGAGACCCCGCTGGCGCCGATCCTCGGCGCCGAGCTGGGCGGCTGGTTCGCCGAGCTGCACCGGGACGAAGGCGTCCGGGTCCTGACCGGCGCGATGCTGGAGGGCGCCCGCGGCGGCGGCAGGGTGGAGGAGCTGGTCCTCGCCGACGGAACGACGGTTGCCTGCGACGCCGTCGTCGTCGGCGTCGGCACCTCGCCGGCGACCGGCTGGCTGGACGGCAGCGGCCTCGAGGCCGACGGCGTGCGCGCCGATACCGCCGGCCGCACCAAGCTGGCCGGTGTCTTCGCCGCCGGTGACGCCTCGCTGCCCTTCGATCCGCGCTTCGGCGTGCATGCCCGCACCGAGCACTGGGACGCCGCCGCCTGGCAGGGCGCCGCGGTCGCCAGGTCGATGCTCGGTGAGTACCCCGGCACCCCTCCGCTGCCCAGCTTCTGGAGCGACCAGTACGGGCTGCGGATCCAGTACGTCGGTCACGCCCACCGCGCGGACGCCGTCGCCTTCGACGGCAATCCGGCGTCGCGGGACTTCGAAGCGGTCTTCACCCGGTCGGGTGTCGCCGTCGCCGGCCTGACCGTCGGCCGCCCGCGCGCCATTCCAGCCCTTCGCAAGCAGATCGACCGCGGCCATTTCCCCGCCGCCGACCGAGAGGAAGTAGCAGCATGACCTACGTACCCTCCATCGACCCGAACGAGTGCAGCGCCCACGGCGACTGCGTCGACATCGCCCCCGAGGTCTTCCGCCTCGGCGACATCGCCGAAGTGATCGGCGCCGGACCCGACGACCTGATGCTCGAGGCCGCCGAAGCCTGCCCGGCGGTCGCGATCACGATCGTCGACAGCGAGACGGGGGAGACCGTCTTTCCGTAAGGATTTTCATAAGGACATTCTCAGGTAGCACGGCGGTACGTAGTTATCCCGGTTGTCCAGCCCAGATTCGAGCTATACGGTCGCGTCAATTCCCCCGACGCAGGCTGGAGATGGCGTGATCGTACCCGTGGTTCCCACTGTTCTCGCGGCACTGTTCGACCTGAGCGATCCGCCGCGCTATCTGCACTGGCACTTCTTCCAGATGTCGGTCGCGAACGTGATCGTCATCGCGCTGATGATCGCGGTCTTCGCTGCTGCTGTCCTCATACCGTTCCCGAAGCGCGAGCGCACTCCGTGAGCGACGAGAAACGGGCGCCGGTGTCCGCCGCCGAGCGGCAGATGTGGACGACCTGGGTACGGGAGCGGGCGGTCCGCGCGCTGCCTCCGGAGAAATTGCTCCCCGACCGCCAGCCCGCCTATGTCTCCTCCTGGATATACGTGTTCGGCGTCGCCACGATCGCCGCCCTGATCGTGATCGTCGTCTCCGGGATGGTGCTCGGGCTGAAGGGTCCCACCTGGTGGCACATCTCCAGCCTCGGGCGCTTCTTCAACAGTATCCACCTCTGGGCGGTGGAGCTGTTCTTCTTCGCGATGGTCGTCCACCTCTGGGGCAAGTTCTTCATGGCTGCCTGGCGCGGCGGCCGGGCGCGCACCTGGGTGACCGGGGCGATCACGTTCCTGGTCGCGATCGGCGCCGCCTTCACCGGCTACCTCTCGCAGCAGAACTTCGATTCACAGTGGATCGCCAGCGAGGGCAAGGACGGGCTCAACTCGGTCGGGATCGGCGCCTTCTTCAACGTCGCCAACTTCGGCCAGATGTACACCTTCCACGTGATCCTGCTTCCCGTCGTCGTCGTCGCCCTGGTCGTCTGGCACGTCCTCCTGGTGCGTCGTCACGGTGTGGTTCCTCCCTATCCCGCCAGGGTGAAGGCGGCCACTGCCTCCCGCCCGGCGGCGGAGGAGGGGAGCGCGCCGTGAGCGCCGACTCGCGAACCCCCGACGATTCCGCGCCCTGGCCCGGCCCCTTCGTCCGCTACGACCTGGTCAAGGAGCTCGTCATCGCGCTCGTCGTGGTCACCGCCCTGACCGTCGCGCTGACGATCCTCTTCTCCTCCCCCGACGATCCGCCGACGACGATCCAGAGCTGGGCCCGGGCCGATCCCGGCGATTTCGTCGCCACCGCCGTCACCGAGCTGGACGGGACGAGCGAGATCGCCGAATACGGCCCGCCCTACAACCACACCCCCGACGCGACGCAGAAGATCGGTCCGCTCGACCTGCAGAGCGCGGCCGGGGTCAACATCCCGATCGACACCGCGAACGACTTCGTGCTCGGCCCGTTGAAGACGATCCCCGGCAACCGTCGCCTCACCGCGGCGCTGGCCGCGTACGAAGGCTCGCCGCCGACCGTGCAGAAGGCCTGGAGCGAAGAATTCACCGCGGCCCTCGAAAAGGCGGAATCGCCGGGCGGGGTCGCGGCGATCCTGCCGCGCGCCCACTACAACCCGGTTGCGCCGATGATGGCGGCGCTGCTCGGGCTTGCTCAGAGCGGCGGCCTCGACGGCGACCTGCTGGCGAGCGACCACACCTTCTACCAGACGAATTACACCAAGCCGCTGCTCTTCCTCTCCGGCGGCGGCTACTTCGAGGAACGCGCCGAAGGTCAGCATCTGCTCGGCACCCAGTGGGGGATGATGAACGAGACGGGCAGCTATCCCGGCCAGGTCTGGCTCTGGCTTTACACGTTCTGGTACCAGATCGAACCGTTCCTCGAATCGCCCAACGCCGACGCGCTGATCTTCGCCCTGATGGGTGTGCTCAGCCTCGCCTTCATCTGCATACCTTTCATCCCGGGGGTGCGCACGCTCCCCCGCCACCTCGGCGTCTACCGTGGGATCTGGCGAGACCACTACCGCGAAGTCGAAGACTGAGTGAATTTGATTTTTAGCGGTAATATGAGAGGCTGCAGCGCATGCTGGCGGACATGCACTGCCACTACCCGATGCACCTCGCGGCCCAGTCCCCGAAACGCCGTCCGCCCGGTCCCGCCGCCATCACCGCGGAGGAGCTGGGCAAGGCCTCAGACCGCCCCGGCTGGGTGGATGAGCTGCGGGCCGAGGGCCTGAAGCTGGCGGCCAACTTCTTCAACTTCGGCGATGACCGCTGGCGGGTCACCCTCGAGGGGCTGGAGGCAGGCGATGTCCGCGCTGTCTTTTCGGTCCTCTACGAGCCTTTCGCCGAGTTCGACCTCGACGAGCCCTACGGCGCCAAACCCGAGAACACCTACTTCCACGACCTGCTCAGCAGGCTCGACGGCGTCGAGGAAGAGCTCCGCCGGCTCGACCCCGACGGGTCCAGGCACTCGGTGGTGAAGACCGCCGCAGGGCTGAATCAGGCGACGAAAGCGGGCAAGATCGCCTTCATGCACTGCGTCGAGGGCGGCTTCCACCTCGGCGCTTCGGTCGACGAAGTCCGCGCCAACGTCGACACCCTCGCCGATCGCGGCGTCGTCTACGTCACCCTCGCCCACCTCTTCTGGCGCCAGGTCGCGACCAACGCGCCGGCAATCCCGTTCCTCTCGGACGGGACCTACAACGCGGTCTTCGAGCAGCCGCCGGAGGGGCTCACCGACCTCGGCCGGGCCGCGGTCGAAGCCATGTACGAGCGGCGGATGCTGATCGACCTCAGCCACATGAGCGAGCGGGCTCTGGCGGAGACGTTCGAGCTGCTGGACGAGCTCGACCGCAGGGGGGAAGGTCACAAGCCGGCGGAGCACCCTGTGGTTGCCACCCACGCCGGCTACCGCTTCGGCGAGCAGGAATACATGCTGAGCCCGCAGACGATCGCGAAGATCGCCGAGCGCGGCGGCGTGATCGGGTTGATCCTCGCCCGCCACCAGCTGAACGACGAGGCGGGCGTCGAGGACCCCGACGACGCGGCGGAAACGCCGCTGGTGCTGCGTCGCCACATCGATGCGATCCGCGGCTGCGTGCCGGACCGCACCAACGCCCACGTCGCAATCGGCTCCGACCTCGACGGCTTCATCAAACCGACGGTCGCCGGGATCGAAACCGCCGGCGACCTCGCCGGCTTGGTCGCACCGCTGGAGGCCGCCTATGGCGAGGACACCGCGATGATCCTCGCCGGCAACGCGATCGCGATCGCCGAAACCGCACTCGGGGGCGGCGCTTGAGCGCTCGGCCCCATGCTGGGCGCCGGGTCCGGGCCTGGCTCGCGATCTGCGCTGCGACCGGCGCCCTGGCGCTGGCGGTCGCCCCGTCTGCCGCCGCCGGTCTGCTCGGTCCACATGGCAGCGCCGCCGAGCGGGCGCTCGCCGTGCGCCTGCGGCCACGGCTGCTCTTCGACAGGAACGAGCGCTGGCGGCCGCTCGAGGTAGGCGCCTTTCTCGCCGAGGGCTTTCCGGACGGGAGTGGCCACCGCGCCTGCTGGGACGGCGGCATGCGACCCTGCGAACCGCTCGACCCCGCCCGCTTGCGCCCGGGTCCCGGCGCCCCCGACTACATCGACATCCATGGCGACGGGGACAACGGGGTCGATTACAGGTCGCCGCTGCGCGCCTGTCGCCGCGGGGTCGCGGTCGACTGCAACAGCGGCCCGCAGACGGCGATCTACTACCGGCGCTCCAGCCACGCCGGCCGCTGGTACTGGGACTACTGGTGGTTCTTCCGCTACAACGACTATCCGGGGGCGATCGTCGGCGCCTGCATTCCGCTCTACTGCGGCGATCACGAGGGCGACTGGGAGGGGGTGACCGTCGTCACCACGGCGCAATCGCTTCCCGCGATCCTCGCCGTGACCTACGCTGCGCACAGGGAACGGGTCGAAGTTTCCACGGCGGCTGTCGCGAAGGTCAGTGGGCGCCCGCTCGTCTTCGTCGCCGAAGGAACCCATGCCTCCTACCCATTTCGCTGCACCAGCGACTGCAAGGAGAACGCGACCTTTCTCGGGGTGCACCTTTTGCCCGAGGGAACCCACGACGGCGCCGTAACCTGGGGTGGCGACAGCACCCATGAGTGTGCGATCTACGAATGCGTACGGCCGCTGCCGGAGCTCGGCGAAACCGGAGAATCGGCGCCGCCGCGGGCTGGCGGCTGGGCCGGCTGGCACGGCGCCTGGGGGGACACCTGCCACGGTGGCTGTGACTCGCCGCTCGACCAGGGAAGTCCGACGTCGCCGGGCACTCAGCCGCGCTACGAGCGCCCCTGGGCGCCGACGCGCCGGGTCTCGAGCCTCGCGGAACTCTGATCGCCGCCCCTTGACGTCACGCGCAGGAAGGTTGCCGGAGCCGAGCCTGCCGTCGATTGTGAGCATCTGCTGATAATTCGCTAGGCTGTCGCACATCTTCGCTGGGCGGGGTGTTGCGCGGGAATCGACGCGCAGGAGTCACCCTGTCCCCGGAGAAGGACCCCGCGACGGTATGGCCCTGCGCAAGAAGAAGAAGAAGACGAGCGACGAGCTGCAGCCGCGGCGCAACCGCAAGGGCGGGGCGCCCATCATCGAGATGCGCGACGTGACCAAGGTCTACCCCGGCGGTCACATGGCGCTCGACCGCGTTTCGCTGGCGATCGACCGTGGCGAGTTCGTCTTCCTCGTCGGCCCGACGGGCTGCGGCAAGTCGACCCTGATCAAGATGCTGATCCGCGAGCTCGCGGCGACCGACGGCAGCGTCCGCATCGCCGGCCGCGACATCGGCGCGATGGCGGAGAAGAAGATCCCGCAGCTGCGGCGCAACATCGGCACCGTCTTCCAGGACTTCAAGCTGCTCCCCGACCGCACCGTCTACGACAACGTCGCCTATGCGCTGCAGGTGCTCGGCGCGCACCGCGGCGAAATCCGCCGCCAGGTGCCGGAGATCCTTCGCCTGGTCGGCCTCTCGACCAAGCTGCACAGCTACCCCGACGAGCTCTCCGGCGGCGAGCAGCAGCGCGTCTCGATCGCCCGCGCATTCGTCAACCACCCGCCGCTGCTGCTCGCCGACGAGCCCAGCGGCAACCTCGACCCCGTCACCTCGATCGGCGTGATGCAGCTGCTCTACCGGATCAACAAGACCGGCACGACCGTCGTCGTCGTCACCCACGACCGCGAGATGGTCGACAACATGCGCCGCCGCGTGATCGAGCTGTATGAGGGCCGCGTCGTCCGCGACGAGGTCAGCGGCGGCTACACCGAGGAGTCGACGTCCGAGTTCGGCCTGCGCATGCGGGCCGAGTTGGGCGTCGCTCCCGAGGGACAGACCAACGGCCACGCCCACGACTCGCTCTTCTAGATGTCGCGACTTCTCTTCTTCACCCAGGAGGCTTTCCGGGCGCTGCGCCGCAACGGCGCGCCGAGCATGGCGGCGATCGTCACGACGGTCGTCACCGTGATCCTGCTCGGGGTCCTGATCCCGATCTTCCAGACGACGCAGGCCAAGAGCAACCAGGTCCGCGACAGCCTCGAAACCCGGGTTGCGATCTTCGACGACGCGACCAAACCCGAAATCGCCAAGCTGGAAGACCAGCTGCTGGCGATCCCGCACGTCGACTCGGTGCGGCTGATCACCAAGGCGGAGGCGCTGAACGAACTGAAGGAAGACCTCGGCAAGCACAAGAGCAGCGAACTGCTGGCCCAGCTCCACTCGAACCCGCTGCCGGCGAACTTCTCGGTCAAGGCAGACGACGCGAGCAACCTCGGCGCGGTCGAAGCCGCGATCACTCCGCCGGGCCCCAACGGCAAGCCGCAGCCGATCTCGCCGATCGTCCAGGACCAGTTCAGCCGCCAGGAAGACTCGAAGAAGATCGAGCAGGTGACGAGCGCGCTGAAGATCGTCCTCACCGTGATCACGGCGCTCTTGATCGCCGCCTCGCTGATGCTGGTCGGCAACACGATCCGGCTCTCGATCTACACCCGCCGCCGCGAGGTCGAGGTGATGCGCCTGGTCGGCGCCACGCGCTGGTTCATCCGCTGGCCATTCATGATCGAGGGGGTCGTGGTCGGCTTCTTCGGCGGCCTGGTGGCCATACTGATCCTGTGGCTGGGCAAGCTGACGATCGTCGACCCGCTGAGCAACAGCATCGGCTTCCTCGCCGCCCAGAACAGCACCACGCTCTCCTTCCCGGCGCTGGTCGCGATCCTCTTCGCCGCCGCGGTTCTGGTCTCGGCGGTCGGCTCCGGCGTCACCCTGCGTCGCTTCCTCAAGGTTTAGTGCCGAGGCACGCGTGAGGGTCACGCGAACGCTGGGCCTCGCGGCCGCGTTTCTCGTCGTGCTCGCCGCCGGCCTCTGGGTCGGCGGCCACCCGGCGAGGATGCCGGTCGCGCTTCGCGACATCTTCGTCGACGAATCGGCGGGGTTGACGGCGGAAGCGACCGAGCTGATCGAAGACGACTACTACCGCCCGGTCTCGCAGGGCAAGCTGATCGACTCCTCGCTGCAGGGCATGGTGCGGGGGTTGCGGCGGAGCTACGGCGACCGTTTCTCCGACTACTTCTCGCCGCAGGCGCTGGCCCATTTCAACGAGGAAATCGAGGGGCGCTTCTCGGGGATCGGGCTCAGCGTGAACGGGATCAAGCAGGGCCTGCGGGTCGAACGCGTCTTCAAGGGCTCGCCGGCCGAGGAAGCCGGGATCGAGGTCGGCGACACGATCGTCACGGTCGACGGACGCTCGATCGCCGGCCTCGACTCCAACGCCGCGACCGACCTGATCAAAGGCCCCGAAGGGTCCGAGGTGACGGTCGGGGTGCGGGGTCCGGGCGGCAAGACGCGGCAGGTCCGCCTCACCCGCGCCCAGATCTCGCTGCCGGTCGTGAGCAGCAAGCTCGAGACCGTACACGGACGCAAGCTCGGCTACGCGCGCCTCGCGACCTTCAGCGAAGGCTCCAGCCTGGCCCTGCGCCGGGCGGTGAGCAAGCTGCAGGGGCAGGGCGCCCAGGGGCTGGTGCTCGACCTGCGCGGCAACGGCGGCGGTCTGCTCGAGGAGGCGGTGCTGAACGCGAGCATCTTCCTGCCCAAGGGGGAAACGGTCGTCTCGACCGACTCGCGCAGCCAGGGCCACGCCGTCTACAAGGCCGAGGGCGGCAACCTGCCGTCGCTGCCGATCGTCGTCCTTATCGACCGCAACACCGCTTCGGCGGCGGAGATCCTTACGGCTGCGCTGGCCGACGACGCCGGCGCGAAGACGGTCGGCGCCCGCTCATATGGCAAGGGCGTCTTCCAGCAGGAGATGGACCTCTCCAACGGCGGTGCGCTGAAGCTGACCGTGGGCGAGTACTTCACGCCGGACGGCGCCAACCTGGCCGGCAAGGGCATCCACCCCGACGTGCGAGCCCCCGACCTGCCGGCGACGGCACGCGACGAGGGCCTCGAACGAGCTCTGGCGGTGCTGGGGGCCGAAGCATGAGCTTCCGGTGCGCCTTATGTGTCCTATGTCGACATAAAGCGCACCGGAAGGCGTTGTCTTGAGCGGAGGCGATTGGCGTCACTACCGGGATCGGCAGCGCCGGCGCGGGCGCAAGCAGAATCCTCCGAAAAACGCCCGTGAGGCGGTCGAGGCGCTGCTGCGCGAGGAGCTGGGCGGGCGGGGTTTCCGCGCCTCGCTCGAGCTCGAGGCGACGGAGGCCGCCGGTGTGGCCGAATCGCGCAGCGGCCCGCGCCGCGACCTCACCGATCTGCCCACGTTCACCGTCGACCCGGCGACGGCGCGCGACTTCGACGACGCGGTCTCGGCGCGGCGGGAGGGCGGGACGACGCGGCTCTGGATCCACATCGCCGACGTCGCCGCCCACGTCCCACCGGGCTCGGCGCTCGACCGCGAGGCCCTGCGACGCGCCAACAGCACCTACGCCCCGGGCGCGGTCGAGCCGATGCTCCCGCACGCGCTCAGCGAGGAGGCCTGCAGCCTTGCGCCGGGGGTCGAGCGGCTGGCGGTGACGGCCGAGATCGGGCTCGGCGCGGACGGGCGCGCCGGCAGCGCCACCTTCTATCGCAGCCGCATCCGCTCCGACGCGCGGCTCGACTACGACGAGCTCGACGTCGTCTTCTCGGGGCGCGCGGAAGCCCCGCAGGCGGTTGCCGAATCGCTGGCCGTCGCCCGGCAGGCGGCGGCCTCGCTGGGCGAGCGGCGGGGCGCCACCAGCCTCGACGTCGAGTCCTTCGAGCCCGAGTTCCGCTTCGACGCGCGCGGCGAGGTCGTCGCCGCCCAGGGCGTCGCCCAGACCGAGTCCCACCGGTTGATCGAGCGCCTGATGATCCTCGCCAACGAGCAGGTCGCGCAGCTCCTCGAGCGCAAGCGGGCGCCGGCGATCTACCGGGTTCACGCCCGGCCCGATCCGCCGCGGATCGAACGGCTGATCGCTCAGCTGCACGCGCTCGAGATCCCGACGCCGCCGCTGCGTGGCACGCCGGCGCCGAGCCAGGCGGCCGAGCTGGCGGCGGAGGCGAGCCGGCTCGTGACCAGGGAGGCGGCGCGACGCGGCCACGGTCGCGCCGCGTATACATCGCTTGTGCTGCGCTCGCTCAAACAGGCCGCCTACGGCGAGCGCAACAGCGGCCACGCCGGGCTCGGCAGCGCCGCCTACTGCCACTTCACCTCGCCGATCCGGCGCTACCCGGATCTGATCGTCCACCGCGCCCTGCTGGCGGTGCTGGGGGAGGGCGAGCCGGCGCCGAGCGCCGCCGAAGCCCGCGCCGTGGCGGCGCATTGCAGTGAGCGGGAGCGCGAGTCGATGCGGGTCGAGCGCCGCGCCGACGACGTCTGCGCCGCCTTCCTGCTCGAGCGCGAGCTGCGCGAACGCGGCGCCGACGCCGCCTTCGAGGGCGAGGTCTCCGGCCTGATCCGCGCCGGCGCCTTCGTCGGCTTCGGCGGCGAGCTGGGCGACGTCTACGAGGGGTTCCTGCCCGCGCGCCGCCTCGGCGGCGCCGAGCGCTTCGAGCTCGACGAGAGCGAGACGGCGCTCGTGGGTCAGGATTCGAAGCGCAAGCTGCGGCTCGGCGATCCGATATCCGTCCAGGTGAGCGGGGTGGAAGCGGCACGAGGACGCGCCGACCTGGAGCCCGCAGCGGACTGAGATGGCCAAGAAGGGAAAGAAGAAACGCGAGCCAGCCTCCGGCGACGTGGCCACCAACCGCCGCGCGCGGCACAAATTCGAGTGGATCGAAAGGATCGAGGCGGGGATGGTCCTGCGCGGGTCCGAGGTCAAGTCGCTGCGCAACGGCAAGGCGCAGATGACCGATGCCTACGCGGTGGTCGACGATGGCGAGGTCTGGCTGCGCAACCTCCACATCCCGCCCTACGAGCCGGCCAGCCGCGAGAACCACGAGCCGGAGCGGCCGCGCAAGCTGCTCCTGCACAGGGCGGAGATCGAGCGCCTCGTCGGCAAGACGGCGGAGCGGGGCCTGACCCTGATTCCGACCCGGATCTACTTCAAGGGGGCGCGGGCCAAGGTCGAGCTGGCCCTCGCTCGCGGCAAGGAGGGGCGCGACCGGCGCCGCGAGATCGCGGATCGTGACGTGCGGCGCGAGGTCGAGCGCGAATTCAAGGGCCGAATGAGGTAGCTTCGGGACTTCGCATGATCATGGCCAACTTCGTCAGCGACCATGTCGAGTACCTCGTCGCCGGGCTGGTGGTCGCCGTCCTGCTCCTGCTGCTCGTGATCAGCGTCGCCCAGCGGCGCAGCAAGGAGAAGGAGAAGAAGCAGCCGGGAGCGGTTGCAGCGCCCCCTCCGCCTCCGCCGCCGGGAGTTGCGCAGAGCCCGGCCCCGACCGCGACGGCAGCCCCACCGCCGCCACCGTCGGGCAAGCAGCTGAGTGCCAAGGAGAAGCGAAAACAGGCCCGCCTGCAGCAGCGCTCCGCCCGCGCCGAGCATCGCAAACGCAGCCAGGAAGAAGCGAAGCGGCGCCGCGAAGAGCGGGCGAGGAAACGGGCCGAACGTCGCAAGCCAGGTCGCGGGAGCGGCGGGCGCCGCGGCAAGAAGGGGGCTGCAAAGGCCGAGCGCGAGCTCGCCGCGGCGCGTGCCGCGCAGGAGCGGGCGCTGTTCGAGCAGGAGAGCGCGGCGACGGTTCAGCAGCCCCCCGTTCCTCCGGGCCAGCCGCTCGGCCAGCCGCAACATCCCCCGGTTCCTCCGCCCCCCGTGCAGGCTGCGCCTCCACCCGTGCCGCCGCTGCCGCCTGCCGCTGTGCCGCCGCCCGCACCCCCGGCGCCATCGCCCGGCGTCCCGCCGCTTCCGCCCGGGGGGTACGACCCGGCCGTCGCCGAACAGCGCGTCCACGACAAGGTGGCCGAAATCCAGCGTGAGGAGGAGCGGATCCGCTCCGAGGCGGATCGGCGCATCGAGGAGGCGGAGCGACTGCAGCGCGAGGCCGAGGCGCGGCGCGCGCAGGCCGAGACCGGGCAGACGACTCAGAGCATGGCCGCGGTCCCGCCCGCACCCACCGCGCCGCCCGTATCGGATCTGCAAACCGCCGAGCACCGGTTGCAAGAGGAGCGCGAAGCCCAGGAGCGCTCGCTGGCCGAAGCCCAGGAGCGCCTGCGCCAGATCGAGGAGCGGACCAAAGCGGCGGAGCGGCGCGCCGCCGAGGCCGAGCGGCTTGCGCAGCTGAAAGCCCAGGAGGCCGAGCGGCAGCAGCGCCTGCGCGAGATCGAAGAGAGCGTCGCCCAGGCCGAGGAGCGTGCCCGCGAGGCCGAGCGTCGCGCCGAAGCCGCCGAGCGGGCCGTGCTCGGTTCGGTGCAGGGGAGCGAGACGGCCCCGTCGCCCCCCCAACCTCTGCCGCCGGAGCCTCCAGCGGAGCGCTCGCCGCAGATGGACACGCCGCAGCCGCCCCCGGCGCCCGCGCCTCAGCCGCCGGCCCCCGAGCCTCCTCCGCCCGCACCGTACCCCCAGCCGGGGCCGCCGCCGGCGCCACCGCAACCCGAGCCCCAGCCCGGTCCGCCGCCCCCACACCCGCCCGCGCCGCCCGCCGCTGCAGGGGCGGGCGAGACGATCGAACTCAACAACATCAGCTTCGAGCAGCTCCGGGCACAGGGGCTCTCGGTGACCCAGGCGACGCGGCTGCTCGCCCATCGCGAGCGGGTCGGTCGTTTTCAATCGGTCGACGAACTGGACGAGATCCCGGGTTTGCCGCGCGAGTTCGCCGAAGACCTGAAGCGGCGCTCGCAGGTCTGAGCATGGAGCGCCGCCGGTGATCTCCCGCCGGTGCCGGGGTTCGCTTCGCTGACGCTCCGCTCACTATGTTGGAGCCGCTTCGCGGCTTGAATCACTCGCCGGTGCGCCGCTTCGCGAGGCACCGGCGGAAGACCACCGGCAGCGCTCAGGCTTCGTACCGCTCGATGAGCTTTAGCCAGATCTCCGATCGCGTCGGGTATGCCGCGACGGCGTGGCGAAGCTGATTCAGGGGCACTTCTCCCAAGATTGCGATCGTTGCGGCGTGTAGGAAGTCCGCCGTCTCGAAGCCGGTGAAGGTTGCGCCTACGATCGTTTGCTTGCTCTGGTCGATGACCAGACGGGAGGTTCCACCGGTGTCCTTGCCCTGGAAGCTTGCGCCTGCCGTGCCGTCGGTGGGGACGTCGACGGCACGAGCGTCGATGCCCGCCTGCTCGGCCTGGGCGAGGGTCTTGCCCACCGCCGCGACCTGGGGGTCGGTGAAGGTGACGCGCGGCGAGCCGATGCGTTCGGCGATCGCCTCGACGTCGCGGCCGAGCACGTTCTCGGCGGCGACCCAAGCTTGGTACTTGCCCATATGGGTGAAGAGGGCGCGGCCGTTGACATCGCCGACGGCGTAGAGCCACTCGCGGCCGTCCACCCGTAGACGATCGTCGGTTTCGAGGAAGCCGTGCTCCCCCGGCTCGACCCCGGCCGAGTCGAGGCCGATCTCCTTGGTGCGGGGGACGCGGCCGATCGCGACGAGGAGCTGCTCCGCCTCCGCTCGGCTGCCGTCGTTCAGCTGGACCGCGATCCCGGCGCCGGCGGAGGAGACCCGTTCGGCGAGCACCCCGGTCTTCACGTCGACCCCGTAGGAATCCGCCAGCGAGGCGGCGACCTGCTCGCCGGCGAAGGGCTCCTCGCGGGGCAGGAGGTGGCTCTCGCCCTCGACCAGGGTGACCCTGGTCCCCAGCGTGGACCAGGCCTGGGCCAGCTCCGAGCCGACCGGTCCGCCGCCGAGCACGACCATGCTCTCCGGGACCCGCTTGGAGGTCGTCGCGTCGCGGTTGTTCCAGGTCCGGACCGCGTCGAGGCCGTCTATGGGCGGCATCGCCGCACCGCTGCCGGTCGCCACCACCACGGCCTGGCGGGCGATCAGCCTCTCTTCACCTACGAGGACCCGGCGCTCGCCGCCGAGTCGTCCTTCGCCCCGAAACAGCTCGATGCCGCGTTCCTCCAGCCAGGGCAGCTGGCCGGAGTCGTCGAGGTCGTGGATCACCTCGTCGCGGCGGTCGAGGACGGCCTGCGGGTCGAGGCCGGCGCTGATCGCGGCTGTGATCCCCGGCACACGGCGCGCCTCCGCCAGCAGCTCGCCGGGTCGCAGCAGCGCCTTCGAGGGCATGCAGGCGTAGTAGGAGCATTCGCCGCCGACCAGGTGGCTCTCGACGATTGCGACCGAGAGCCCGCCGCCGGCCAGTCGCCCGGCGCAGACCTCGCCCGGAGCGCCGGCGCCGATCACGATCGCGTCGAATTCTTTCTCCCTCATTTGGCCATCGCTACCCGGCACCGTACAATCGATCCCACATAGCACGGGGGCGACAGGCTTCGATCTGGTCGGTCCGTGCGAACGGTCGCAGGTCGAGGTTGCCGGAGGCCTCGTTAAACCCCGGCACCAACCAATACGTGCGGACCACGAGTTCGCCCTCGCTGCCTAGTCAGATCTAGGTGAGTGAGAGTCGGCCCTCTCCCGCCCGCGGAGGGGGGCACCGGCTTCAATTGCGGGCTTACCAGGGCGGATCGCCCCGTCCGCCAGGGGACATTTCAGAGGGCTTTATCTCCCGCAGTGCCCGCCGGCGCGGACCCCGGGAGACGAGAATCAAGCGCCGGCTAAACCTGTAGAAGCCTTCGCGCTACGGCCAGAGACGCCGGTTCGATTCCGGCCGCCTCCATGAGAAGCGATCACCGACGAACACCGAGGTTCCAAGACATGAATCGCTACGTCGCCTTCCTGCGGGGCATGAATCTCGGCGGTCGCCGGATCACCAATGACGATCTGCGCTCGCACTTCGAGGCGCTCGGCTGTGAGGAGGTGGCCACCTTCCGTGCCAGCGGCAACGTGATCTTCGCGGTGGACGGCGAGTCGCCGGCCAAGCTGACCTCCAGGCTCGAAGCCGGCCTCGCCGAGGCGCTCGGCTACGAGGTGCCGGTCTTCCTGCGCGCAGCGAAGGAGCTGCTCGCGATCGCCGCCCACGAGCCATTCGGCCCCGGCCACGTCGAAGCCTCAGCGGGCAAGCTCCAGATCGCGATGTTGACTGGAAAGCCGACGGCCAGGGCGGGGAAGAGGGCTCTCGCGTTCTCGACCGAGGCCGACCGACTGGCGATCGAAGGCCGCGAGCTTTACTGGCTCCCGCGGGGACGCATGTCCGACTCCGAGCTCGACCTGAAGGCCCTCGTCGCAATCCTCGGTCCGACCACGATCAGGACCAAGAGCACGATCGACCAGATCGCCGCCAAGCACTTCGGCTAGGGCGACGTCTTTGTCCAGCAAGGTGAAGCGCCTCCTGGCGGCGGAGCCAATATCGTTCTCGGCTCCGCCGCTCACAGTGGTTCCGATGAAGTAGCGCGTCCCTTGCTATTAACTTACCGAAACTTCTGTTGAACCACCGGCTTCGTTTGTACCTTTCAGTGTTTCGTTGACTTCGATCGTTCCGCTGGTGGTGGCTTCAGTCGCACAGGCGCTGCCGCTCCTTTTAGCGCTGAGCCCAGTGAACGTTCCACTTATGACGAGATCACCAGAGCCATTCGATATCGTGGCCCCCGATAGGCCGCTTTGTGATCCGATCGTGATCGTGCAGACAACGCCGCCGAGCTCGCTGCCACTGAACGGGTAGACCTCGATTTGGATGCTATTTTCAGATGAGCAGACGAAATCTGTTCTGAGCGCACCGTTCTGAACAAATATCGCTTCGTCGCAGCCATTGTCTGTGACTGTCGCCTTATGAGTGCTTCCACCTTCTACGATTTTGCAGTTGGTTCTATGCTTGGTTAGTGTCATGTTGTTGGAAGACGAGGGGAGCGCCGTGTGGGGTGTAAGGTTGTACTTATGTACTGTCGTGATAGTTCCGGCGCACGTGAGTTCTCCGGCGAAGGCGGATATTCGATTCGTACCGGCTTCGGAGCCATCGAGGATTACCGGTCCGGTCGATGTAATTTGTTTTTCTGCCATGGCGGCTGGTACGCCGACATAGGTCATTACGGCCAGGGTGGCGAGTACGACCTTTGCGATCATGCTCAGGCTGAACATAGGCATCCTTTCGTTTGATGATGGAGGATCCTTGCTTGGAAACACTGGCCTGATTTCAAATGAAAAGATAAATTTTAGCAACGAGACTTTCTACGTGCTGCGGTGATCGCATGTAGGGTCATCGCACTGTGGGCGATGTCTTCCTCCTTGCGTTCCTTGCCGCGCTCTATCCGACCTTGCTTGCCGCTACGACCGTGATGCTGCTGCTGCCGCACCCGAAGCGGCTGCTGCTCGGTTATCTGTGCGGCGCGGCGATGACCAGCGTCACGCTCGGCCTGGTCATCGTCTTCGCCCTGCGCCACGCGGGCCTGACGAGGACCACTCAGGTGACGCTCTCGCCCGTCGAGGACATCGCCCTCGGCTGCCTGGCGCTGGCGATCGCCTTCATGCTCCGCTCGGGGCGAGATCGGAAGCTGGTCGAGGGGCGGCGCGAGCGCAAGGCTGCCAAGGGCAAGGAGAGGACGGGCCCGCCGCGCTGGCAGCAGGCCCTCGGCCGCGGCTCGGCCCGCACCACCTTCGTCGTCGGCGCCCTGCTCACCCTGCCTGGCGCCACCTACATCACCGCGCTCTACCGGATCTCCGACGAGAACCTCGCCGATCCGCTCACCGTCCTTACCGTCGTCGCCTTCAACGTGATCATGCTGATGCTGCTCGAGATCCCCCTGCTCGCCTACACCTTCGCCCCCGACTGGACCCCAAAAGCCATCGAGCGCTTCAAGCAAAAGCTGAGCGAACGAGGTCGCATCTGGGGAATACGCGTTTCGGCAGCTCTGGGCCTCCTGATGATCGCCAGGGGAGTACTCGCACTGCTCACGTAGGCCCGCCCCGGTAAGGCTGAAACGTCTTGTACTTTTTCGGTGTCGGCCCCGGGCGACAGCCCACCGGCACCACACCGAAAAAGTTAAGTGAAAGCCTTACCGGGGCGGGCCTCAGGTCAACTCTCGTAACGTAGACCCCGATGGCGATCGCCACCGCAACCTCTCTCGACGTCCACATCGGCGGCAAGCTGCTGTTCGAAGGCGTCTCCTTCAAGCTCGAGCCGCGCGAGCGGATGACCCTCTCCGGCCGCAACGGCGCCGGCAAGTCGACCCTGCTGCGCATGCTGGCGGGCGAGCTGCGCCCGGACACGGGCAGCCTGGTCCTGCAGAGAGGGGCGCGCGTCGCCCTGCACGATCAGCGCCCGCCACGCGAGACAGAGACCTCGCTCGGCGAGTACGTCTTCTCCGGCCGCACGGAGATGCTGGAGACGGAGGCGGAACTGGGGCGACTGGAGGCGGCGATGTCGGCCGGGGGGGCCGGCGAGGAGACGCTCGACGCCTACGCCGCCGCCCAGCAGCGCCTCGATCACGGCGGCGGTTATCGCTGGCGCGACGGCGTCCTCGCGGTCCTGCGCGGCCTCGGCTTCGGCGGGGAGGAGTCCGAGCGCTCGCTTTCGACCTTCTCCGGCGGCGAGCTGACCCGCGCCTCGCTGGCGCGGGCGCTGGCGACCCGGCCGGACCTGCTGCTGCTCGACGAGCCGACCAACCACCTCGACATCCCCTCGCTGGAGTGGCTCGAGCGCTACCTGCGCGACCTCGACGCCGCCGTCGTCCTGGTCGCCCACGACCGCTGGTTCCTCGAGGCGGTCGGCACCTCGGTGCTCGAGCTGGAGGCGAAGCGGGCGCGCTTCTTCGCCGGCCCCTGGCACGCCTGGCGCAAGGAGCAGGCGGCGCGTGAGATCGCCCGCGGCAAGGCGATCGAGCGCCAGCAGGCCGAGATCGCCCGCATGGAGCGCTTCGTCGAGCGCTTCCGCTACAAGGCGACCAAGGCGCGCCAGGCGCAGTCGCGACTGAAGCAGATCGACAGGATCAAGCGCGACGGGGTCGCGGCCGAGCAGCGCGACCGCCGCAACCTGCGCTTCTCCTTCGTCCAGCCGGAGCGCCCGGGCCGGGTCGTGATCAAGCTGGTCGGGGCGCGGATCGAGGTGCCCGGGCGGACCCTGCTCGACGATGCCCGGCTCGAAGTCGAGCGCGGCGAGCACGTCGTCCTCGTCGGCCCCAACGGCGCCGGCAAGACGACCCTGATCGAGACCCTGTCCGGGCGCACCGAGCCGGCCGCCGGCTCGGTACGGCTCGGCCACAACGTCAAGGTCGGCTACCTCTCCCAGCACGCCGACACGGCGGCGGGGGAGGGGACCGTGCTCGAGGCGGCGCAGCGCCAGACCGGCCTCAGCGGACAGAAGGCGCGCGACCTGCTCGGCAACTTCCTCTTCTCCGGCGCCGATGCGCAGAAGCAGCTCAACGACATCTCCGGCGGCGAGCAGCGACGGCTCTCGCTGGCAATCCTGGTCGCCTCCGGCGCCAACGTGCTGATCCTCGACGAGCCGACCAACCACCTCGACATCGAGAGCCGCGAGGCGCTCGAGGACGCGCTGCTCGCCTTCGAGGGCGCTGTCGTCCTCGTCTCTCACGACCGGGCGTTGCTCGAGGCGGTCGGCACCCGTACGATCGTCTGCGAGGACGGTGAGCTGCGCAGTTACGACAGCGGCTGGGCCGTCTACCAGCGCGAGCGGGACGAACGCGAAGCGGTGGCCGAGGCGCCGGCGCAGGCGGCCAGGCCGGAGCCGGCGAGCGCCGGCGGCCGCAACGCCGGCCGCGCGGCGAAGAAGGCGGCGCGCAAGGCCGGCCGCCTCGCCGAGCGGATCGAGCAGGCCGAGGCCGGGCTGCGCGAGCTCGAGGAGGAGCTCTCCGACCCGGGCGCCTGGTCGAGCCCCGGCCGGGCCGAGCGGGCCGAAGCGCGGCACGCTGCGGCGAAGCGGGCCGTGGCCGAGCTCTACGAGCAGTGGGAGGCGGCCGAAGCCGAGGTCGCGAGCGTCAGCCCAGCGGCCGATCGAGCCTGACCCGCGTCCCCCTGCCGGGCGCGAGGGTGATGTTGCGGACCTTGACCTTTTCCGGCTTCGGGTCGGGAGCGCTGAGCTCGGCCCGCTCGAGGATCGTGCGCAGGACGACCCGCATCTCGTATTCGGCGAAGGCCGCGCCGATGCAGCGCCGCACGCCGCCGCCGAAGGGAATCCAGACATACGTATCGGGCTTGTCTTCGAGGAAGCGCTCCGGCCGGAACTCCTCGGGGTCCGGGAAGAGGTCCTCGCGGTAGTGCAGCGCGGCGATCGCCGGCATGACGAAGGCGCCGGCTGGAAGCTCGTAGCCGCCGATGCTCGCCGCGGCGGTGAGCCTGCGTGCCACGTCGACGATCACGGGGCGAGCCCGCAGCGTCTCCTTGATCGTCGCGTCGAGATAGTCGTCCTCTCCGGCTGGGAGCGAGTCGCGCAGCGCCCGCAGTGCCCGCGGCGTGCGCAGCAGCCGCTCGACCGCCCAGGCGAGCGCCGTGGCCGTGGTCTCGTGGCCGGCGCCGAGCACCGTCACCAGCTCGTCACGCAGCTCTTCGTCGCTCATCGGGCTGCCGTCGTCGTGACGGGAGGAGAGCAGCAGCGAGAGCACGTCGTCGTGACCCTCCTCGCCCGACTCGATTTCGCCGCGCCGCAGCGCGATCTCCTCGTAGATGAACTCGTCGAGTGCCTCGCGGGCGCGCAGGAAGCGCGGCCAGGGACTCCAGCGGCCGAGGTTGCGGCGCAGCATCGGAAAGGCGGTGATCGCGTTGACGCGGCTGGCGAAGGTCTCGATCAGGCGCCCGAAGCGGGCGAGGCGCTCCTCGTCGTGAACGCCGAAGACGGCACGCATGATCACCGCCAGCGTGATCCGCTGCGTGTGGCGGCGCAGCGCGAAAGGCTCGCCGACCGGCCAGCTCTCCATCTCACGCAGGGTCACCTCGCGCATCAGCTCGCCGTAGCGCTCGATCCGCTCGCCATGGAACGGCGGTAGCAGCAGCTTGCGCTGCTGCATATGCGGGGCGTCGTCGAGGGTCAGGACCGAGTTCGGGCCCAGCGCCGGCTCGAGCACGGTCGCGTTCGCCTCGCCCGCGTGGAACCGCTCCGGCGAGCCCGTGAAGACGGCTTTGACCAGGGCCGGGTCGGCGACGTAGACCACCTTGCCGAAGTACGGGAACGAGACCGAGAAGATGTCGCCGTAACGACGCTGGAGCTCGGTGAGGAAGCCGAGCGGAGCGCGCACGTAGCGGACCGCCTGCGCCACAGCCGGCAGGCTGGAGCCCGGCGGAAATGGGGCTCGGCTCAGCGCGGCCGGGCGTGAAAGGGTCGCCTGCTCCATCGACGGCACCTTAGCGCGAGAACTGGCTGGCTGGCCAGGACGTTCAGAAGACGATGGTTCTGTCTCCGTCGAGCAGCACGCGGTCGTCGAGGTGGGCCATCACGGCGCGGGCGAGGACGAGGCGCTCGATGTCGCGCCCGATCCGCATCAGGTCGCCGACCTCGTCGCGATGGCTGACCCGGGTCACGTCCTGGTCGATGATCGGCCCGGCGTCGAGCTCCTCGGTGACGTAGTGGGCGGTTGCGCCGATCAGCTTGACGCCGCGCTCGTGGGCGCGGGCGTATGGGTCTGCGCCGACGAAGGCGGGCAGGAAGCTGTGGTGGATGTTGATCGCCGGCGCGCCCAGCCGCTCGAGGAAGCCGGCGGAGAGGATCTGCATGTAGCGGGCGAGGACGAGCAGGTCGATCTCCTCGCCCAGCAGCTCCAGGACGCGCTCCTCGGCCGCGCTCTTCTCGCCCTCGGCGATCGGCACGTGATGGAAGGGGAGGCCTAGCGAGGTGACCTGATCGGCGTGGTCGGGGTGGTTTGAGACGACGGCGACGATCTCGGCGCCGAGCTCGCCGCTGCGCCAGCGCCAGAGCAGGTCCGAGAGGCAGTGGTCTTCGCGCGAGACCATGATCGCCACGCGCCTTCGCTCGCTCGACTCGGCAAAGCGGTGGTCCATCCGCAGAGGACCGGCGATCTTCTGCTCGAAGCGACGGTAGAGCGCATCCCGCTCGCCCTCGGGCGCGGGGTCGAAGGCCATGCGCATGAAGAAGCGCCCCTCCTGGCTGGAGTGCTGGTCGGCGTCGACAATGTTGCGCCCGGCGTCGGCCAAGAAGCCGCTGACCGCTGCGATCAGGCCGGGCTGGTCTGGGCAGGCGAGCAGAAGCCGCGAGGTGGGGGGTTGGTCGGCTATGTGGGGATGATCTCGCCTGGCGTGCCGCGCCGCAATGCGGCACGCCAGATTACCGGTGCGCGCGTCGCCCGCCCTACTTGGCGACGGTGAGCGTCCCGTACATCCCCGAGGCGTAATGGCCCGGCAGGTTGCAGAAGATCACGTACCTGCCCGGCGTCAGTTCGAACTGGGCGGATTTGGTTTCCCCGGCCTCGACGTCGGGGATCTCGCCGGCGCTTACAGCGATCTTGTCCATCTTCTCCTCGTCGACTCCGCCGCCGGCTTCGGTCGGCAGCTTGGCCGGATCCATGTTCGTCTTGAAGACGACCAGCTCGTGCTCGACGGATCCTTCGTTCGGGGCTTCGATCGTGGTCGGGCCGGCGTGCGCCGCGGTGTTTTTCGGGCCGAAGAAGAACTCGCCCATCTTGATCGAGAGGGTCGCCCCTCCGGCGCCCCCACCGGCCGTCGCGGCGGCCTCGCTCTCGTTCTCGGTCGTGGTGGTCGTGCCGCTGTCGCTGCCGCACCCGGCGGCGAGGGCCGCCGCGACCGCGCTCAACGCCATCACCGTGAAAAGACCTCGCATCGAAGCTCTCATCGTTCTCCTCAGATCGACTGGACGAGACGCCGGGCAGACAAGCCGCTCCGCGCCATTTCGGACGACGCCATCTACTCACACGCAGGTGGCCGGATCATCCGTTGTTGGCCTCAGCGGTCATCGGGGAATTGCCGCAGGATCGCTTTCAGCGGCCGATCCGCAAATTGCGATCCGTGCCTGGACTCGTGCATATCCGCACGCACTATGTGAGCTCTGTGAGCGCGGTCACCTTTCGGCGCCTGGAACCCGGCCACGGTTCCGCGCTTGCTCATAAAACACACATACTCCAAACACACATACCTGATCCCCCTCCTGCTGATCGCGCTCGCTCTTCCAGCGGTGGCGCTCGCGGCTCCGGGAGGTGGGGGCTCGTCGCAGCGGGTCGGTTTGGCCGACGCACAACCGGCCGCGCTGTCCGTCCTGACGGAACCGGTGCGAAGTTTCCACCAAGCGATCCGCGTCAGCCTCCAGCGCATCCGCGCCGCCCGTCGAGCCAGACTGCGCCGCGAACACCGAGAAGCTTTCGCAACCCTCCCGGGTGGCGTGTCGCAAGCCACCCTCGACGCGATCGGCGCCTGCGAGTCCGGGGGCGACCCGACGGCCGTCTCTGCGGACGGCACCTACCGGGGCAAGTACCAATTCGATTACGGAACCTGGGCCTCAGTAGGCGGTTCGGGCGACCCGGCAGCGGCGCCCGAGCAGGAGCAGGACTACCGTGCCGCTCTGCTCTACGCCCGGTCGGGCTCCAGTCCCTGGCCCGTCTGCGGCTGAGGTTTTGAAGTAGGGCGGTCGGGCGTCCCCTGCCGGAACCCGCCGACGGTCGCGAGTCGAGATTCGCGATGCCGCCGGGCTCACAAGTTCCTGCAGGGGACGCCCGACCGCCCTCCTACGATGACCCCATGAACGACGAGGCAGTCCCGACTCCGGACCCGACGGGGCCGACTCGAAAGCTGCCGGAAGAGGCGATAGCTGAGGCGAGGGTGCGGGCGCCGTCGCGAGGGAACCGGAAGCTGGAGGGCTTCCTCGACGCGGTCAATGGCGACGAGCAGGTTCGGACCTGGTGGTACATGGCTCAGGTCCATGCCGAACGGCTTGGGATGTCGGATCACTCGTGGGTGCATACCCAGATCGTCCTGAACATCGCCTTGCGTTTGTTGCGACTGCTGGTCAAGGGCGGGGTCGAGCCGGCCGTCGTCGCCGACCACGGGATGTCCGCTCGCGACGCCGAGGTGGTGGTCGCCGGCGGGGCGCTGCTGCACGACGTCGGCATGTCGATCCACCGGGCCGACCACGAGGAGTACAGCTTGTTCCTCGCCAGCGGCGCCCTGGAGCGGCTGCTCGGCAGTTCCTACAGGGAGCCGAAGCGGACGATCGTCGCGGCGGAGATCCTGCACGCGATCATCGGGCACCGGCGCAGGGGCGAGCCCTACACCGTCGAGGCCGGCGTCGTCCGCGTGGCCGACGCGTTGGACATGGCGCAGGGGCGGACCCGGATCCCGCTGGAGGCGGGCCAGGAGGGGATCCACTCGATCTCCGCCGCCGCCGTCGACGAGGTGCGGATCGAAGCGGGGGAGGAGCGGCCGGTGCGGATCGAGATCGAGCTCAACAACTCGGCCGGGATCTTCCAGGTCGACGACCTGCTCGCGACCAAGATCCGCGGCACCCCGCTGGAGGGCCGGGTCGAAGTCGCGGCGAAGATCGAGGGCGAGACCGAGAAACGCCTTCTGACGGGGTTCCGGCTCGACTAGGACTAGCTAAGGCGATCAAGCGTGTGCTTGCGCATTTCCTTGCGCTTCTCCAACCGCCCCTGGAGCAGCGACAGCGCGATGACCAGCACGGCAAAGAACCCGATCACGCCAAAGCAGAAGAAGGTCACCGTCTTGTCGGTCGTCGGGCCGGCAAGCCCGACCCCGTTCTCGGCAAATGCGGCCGGAACAGCAAGCAGCAACATCGTCAGCGCAGCAAAGAGCGCAGCGAAAATATGGCTGGGACGCGAGAGCTGCCTCATGGCCGCGAAATCTAGCGCAAGAGCCGGGTGTCCCCCTTCCGGAACCCGCCGACGAACCCATGCGAAGGCGCGTTTCCCAGCTGGCTCACAAGTTCCGGCAGGGGGACACCCGGCTGTTGCCTCTGGCCTCCTCCTCCTGAAAGAGCAAGCGGCCCAGGGCAGGTGGGCCGCTTGCGACGAGAGAGGAGTCTCGTAGACCGGATATTGGCCATGGCCGGAGGCCCATGGGTGAAAATTCCGATAAGGGTCAAGGGTCATGTCGTGCCTGGTTTCCGCAATTTCGGCACTTCGAGTTGTGAAAATCCTGTGAAAGCAGGCATTTCGCCACGGTGCCCGCCCGGGCCAGCGCATACAATCGCGGCGCCGGTGAACCACCAGCAGACCATCAGGCTCGCGGTGATCGACGACGACAGCGGTTTCGTCACGGTCCTGGCCAAGCGCACCGAGGCCGCCGGCTGGCAGCAGCGCACCCTCGCGGGAGCGATTCCGCCCGAGGAGCTGGTGGCACTGAAGCTGAACGCTCTGCTGGTCGACCCGGCGGTTCTGGGCGAAGAGGCGTGGGCCTACCTGGAGCGCGTCTGCGGCATGCTCCCCGAGCTCGGTGTGGTCGTCTGCACGAGCCGCTCGACCGTCGCGCAGCGGGTCCGCGGCCTGCGCCTCGGAGTCGACGACTGGATCACCAAGCCCTGCCACCCCGAAGAGGCGATCGCCCGGCTCGAAGCGGTCTCGCGCCGTCGCCGCCGCGCCCGCCCGCAGATCGAGACCGGGCCGGTGGTCGCCGGCGAGCTGGAGATCCGCTCCGATCGCTTCCAGGCTTTCGTCGGCGAAGTCAGCCTCGACCTGACCAGGCGCGAGTTCGAGCTGCTGCAGCTGCTCGCCGACTCGCCCGGGCAGGTGCTGGAGCGCGAGGCGATCTACCAGCGGGTCTGGGGATACGCGATGGCCCACGGCGACCGCTCCGTCGACGTCTTCATCCGCAAGCTGCGCCAGAAGCTCGAGAAGCTCTCGCCCGGTTGGAGCTACATCCACACCCACTTCGGGGTCGGCTACCGCTTCGATCCCGAGCCGCTTGCCGGCGATGCCCCTCTCGCGCCGCCGCGGAGTGAGCCTCGGGAAGATGCAGAGACCGCTCCGGTTCCGGACGCCTTTACGGCCGCCGCCTAGTAGGTGGGTCCGGCGAACTCGCCAGGCCAATAGCCATGCGGGCCCTGAGAGTGGGTCGTAGGGCGCGATCACCAGTCTGAAGGACTTTTACCCCAGCGTGAACTGAGGCCAACGTCGATCGAAGTGCGACGACGATTCGGGGGACGGCGATCGGGGGACGGCGATTCGGGGTGATCTTCCAGAAGCCCAACCCCGTTCAGGGGACACGAGAGGGCAGCGGGTATCCGAAATGGGCAAAAGGGACCGGTAACCGGTCGAAAGTTGCGGGATCCAATCCGGGAAGCAGGTAAGATCAAAGCCACTGACGCCGAGGGCGCAGGAGTCCAAAGCCTGCGTAGTTCACGAGGCTCAGAGGTTTCCGGAATTCATGATCCCGGAGGCCGCTCCACAGGCGCCGGTCTTTCTTTCCAGGGAGGGCCGGTGCCTGTTCTTATTTTCAGCCTGACCAGATTGCAGCCAGATTGATTGAAATCTGATCAGATTGACTACGACAAATATAGCCGCTTAAGTTCCAACGCCAGTTACGACTTATATGGCGGGCGATATAACGCACGCAGCTACAACCGACGCTATAGATCCCATTATGGGCATTGGAACGGCCGGTGCAACGCCCGCTAAATAGTCCCTCTGGATTCGCAGACGCATTCCTTTGCGTCGCGCTCGTCGGCAAGTCGTAGCCGAGCCGCTTTTGTAGCTTCTTCTTCAGCCGAGCCGACTTCTTCAGCGATTTCGGCTTCGCCGGCTGGTTCTTCAGCTGCCGACTTGCTCGTCCCGCTGCTGGCCACGGCAGCCACGCCCGATGGCAACCGCGAGACTGGTCGATTTGCCACCGCATGCGTGGGTCAGTCGACAGTCGGTGCCGAGGGCCGACTTCACGAGCCGCGGGCGAGGCTCGGATGCCTCGATGGGATGGCGGGCACGCGTCGTGGAAGTCGCGAAGCGGCGGGAATGCAATCCGGCCCCTGCGCAGAGGCGTGCCCGCCATCCCCTGCACCGGCAGGCTCGGCTGTGGAATAAGCCGTCCGGGCCCTTCGCGGCGCTTCACATCTTTTTCACATTTTCGTTACAGGCAGGCAACAAGCTGTCGGCGGGCCGCTGGGAACGTGGCCTCAAATACCACTCGATCTAAGGAGAAGCGCGTGACCAAGAGACTTCTCAGCGCCGTGGTGGTGCTGGCTCTCACGATCGGCGTTGCCGCCTGCGGCAGCTCGTCCTCGGACAGCAGCAGTGGCTCCTCCGGCTCGCCGCTCGTCGGCGCCGGCAGCACCCTGGTGGCCCCGCTGATGTCGAAATGGCAGTCCGACTACGCCGGCAAGAGCGAAGAAACGGTCACCTACGGCGCGATCGGCAGCGGCGGGGGGATCGACCAGATCACCTCGCGCACGGTCGACTTCGGCGCCTCCGACGCACCGCTGACCGAAGAACAGTTCGAAGAAGCCAATGGCGTCGTGCAGATCCCCTGGGCCCTGAGCGGCACCGTGCCCGCCTACAACGTCAGCGGCGCGCCCGAAAATCTCAAATTGAGCGGGCGGGTTCTCGCCGACATCTACCTCGGCAACGTCACCAGCTGGGACGACCCCGCGATCGCCAAGCTCAACCCGGGCGCCGGCCTGCCGAGCACGAAGATCACGCCCGTCTACCGCAGCGACGGCAGCGGCGACACCTACGCGTTCACCAACTACCTCTCGACGATCGACCCCGAATTCAAGTCGAAGGTGGGCACCTCGACCACGGTCAAGTTCCCGACCGGCGTCGGGGCCGAAAAGAATGACGGAGTTTCCGCGGCGATCTCCCAGACCGACGGCGCGATCGGCTACGTTGGCCTCGCCTACGCGCTCTCCAACGAACTCAGCATGCCGCTGGTCGAAAACTCCGCCGGGAACTTCCCCGAACCGAACGTGGAAAGCGTCGAAGCCGCGGCGGATGCGGTGAGCACGATCGGCCCCGACAACGAAATCTCGCTCGCCGACCTGCCGGCCTCGGCCAAGGACGCGTTCCCGATCTCGACCTACACCTACGTGATCGCGCCGCTCGAAAGCGAAAAGGCCGAAGCGCTGAAGAAGTTCATCACCTACGCGATCGGGCCCGGCCAGGAATTCGGCCCCGACCTCGACTTCGCGCCGCTGCCGAAGCAGGTCGTCGCCGCCGACAAGAAGGCGATCGCCGAAATCGGCGGTTAGGCGGATGGAGGCCGGCGCCCTGAAGAACCCTGTTCTGCGGGCCCGGCGCAACCGAACAGACCAGATCGGCGACCCGCTGCTGCGAGGCCTCTCCGGCCTCGCAGCAGCGCTCGTCGTTCTCGTCGTCGTCGGGGTCGCCTATGAGGTCGTCGACCTCTCCAGGCCGGCGATCTCGGCCTTCGGGCTCGGCTTCGTCACGACCAACGACTGGAATCCGGTCACGGAAACCTTCGGCGCGGCGCCGTTCCTCTACGGGACGGTGGTCACGTCGGCGATCGCGCTGCTCTTCGCAGCGCCGCTCTCGATCGCGATCTCGATCTACCTGACCGAGCTCGCGCCGCCGCGGCTGCGGCGGCCGGTGGCGACGCTGGTCGACATGCTCGCCGCGATCCCGACCGTCATCCTCGGGCTCTGGGGGATCCTCGTCCTCGGACCCGTCATGCACGACACGATCGAGCCGGCGCTGCAGAGCGTGCTCGGCTTCCTGTCGATCTTCAGCGGCGACCCCTCGGCCTTCGGCTATCTGACCGCGGCTCTGATCCTGACGATCATGATCACGCCGATCATCACCAGCGTCACCCGCGAGGTCTTCGAGACGGTGCCCGGGGACCTGAAGGAGGGCTCCTACGCGCTCGGCGCGACCCGCTGGGAGATGATCAGGCAGGTGGTGCTGCCCTACTCGCGGTCCGGCATCGTCGGCGCGACGATCCTCGGCCTCGGGCGGGCGATCGGCGAGGCGATCGCCGTCGCCCAGGTGATCGGCGGCGCCACCGGGATAAATCTCTCCCTCTTCCACACCGGCGGCACCCTGGCGGCCCAGATCGCCTCGCAGTTCCAGGGCGCGCCCGGGGAGCTGTTCAAGTCCTCGCTGGCCTACCTGGGCCTGATCCTGCTCGTCTTCGCGGTCCTCGTCAACGTCGTCGCCCGCGTCATCGTCCAGCGCGGCTCGCTGAAGGACGTCGACGTGACGCCGACCGAGGCGGAGGCCCTGTGAACGCCCCCGCGGGCCACGCGCTGCTGCTCGATCGCGGCAACCTGAGGCGGCGCAAACGCGTCAGCGCGATCGTCGGCGCCGGCTCGACGGTGGCGGCCCTGCTCGCCGTCGCCGTGCTGCTGATCGTCGTCGGTTCGGTGCTGCTCAAGGGGGTTGGGGCGCTCAGCCTCCACTTCCTGACCACGCCGACGGCGCTGTTCGGCGAATCCGGCGGCGGCATCTCCAACGCGATCGTCGGCAGCGCGATCATGGTCGGGCTCGCGGCCCTGATGGCGATCCCGGTCGGCCTGCTGGTCGCGATCTACACCACCGAGTTCGCCCCGGCGCGGATCGCCCACCCGATCCGCTTCGTGCTCGACGTCCTCAACGGCGTGCCGACGATCATCACCGGCATCTTCGTCTACGGCCTCCTGGTCGCCGGCAAGCAGCAGAGCGGCTTCGCCGCCTCGGTTGCGCTGGCGATCGTGATGCTGCCGATCGTCGCCCGCACCGCCCAGGAGGTCTTGAGCCTGGTCCCGGCGACGCTCAAGGAGGCGGCACACGCGCTCGGCATCGCCCCTTGGCGGGCGACCGTGCGCGTCACCCTTCCGACCGCCGCCGGAGGCCTGCTCACCGGCGCCCTGCTCGCCGTCGCCAGGGTGGCGGGGGAGACCGCGCCGCTGATCCTGCTCTCCTCGATCTTCGCCCCCGGCGTGCTCACCGAACCCGGCGAAGCGCTGGCCTCGATCCCGATCTTCATCTTCCAGTCCTCCGAGTCCCCCAGCCCGGAGGCGCACACCCAGGCCTGGGCGGCGGCGCTGATCCTGATCGCCTTCGTGCTCGTCCTCAACATCGTCGCCCGCGCCTTCTACGCCCGCTCCCGCAAACGCATGGGAGCCTGATCCCCCACCCGAGGAGTCCTAGGATGGACAGCAGACACCCGATTGAGAGCCCGACCGTGACCGAGCAGAATCCAGAGCCGCAGGCAGACCCCACGACCGGCCTCGACCGTCCGCACCCGCTGGTCTCCGTGGCGGGCGAGCCCGAGGCGAGGCCGGCGGAGCGCAGCCGCGAGGTCGGCAACGTCGAGCTGCAGGGGCTCAACGCCTACTACGGCTCCAACCACGCGGTGCGCGACCTCAGCCTCGCCTTCGACTCCGCCAGGGTGACGGCGATCATCGGTCCCTCCGGCTGCGGCAAGTCGACGATGGTGCGCTGCATCAACCGCATGCACGAGGAGATCGCGGGCGCGCGCTCGGAGGGCGAGGTGCTGCTCGACGGCCTCGACCTCTACGACCCCCGCATCGACATCGTCGCCGTGCGGCGCGCGGTCGGGATGGTCTTCCAGAAGCCCAACCCGTTCCCGACGATGTCGGTGATCGACAACGTGACCGCGGGGCTGCGCCTGACCGGCGCCTCGCGCGGCGAGCTCGAGGACCGCGGCCGCGAAGCCCTCGTCGGGGCGGGCCTCTGGGACGAGGTCAAGGGCCGGCTCAAGGCGCCGGGTGTCGGCCTCTCCGGCGGGCAGCAGCAGCGCCTCTGCATCGCCCGGGCGCTCGCGGTCGACCCCGAGGTGCTGCTGATGGACGAGCCCTGCTCGGCGCTCGACCCGGTCGCGACGCTGCGGATCGAGGAGCTGATCGCCGAGCTCAAGCAGCGGGTGACGATCGTCATCGTCACCCACAACATGCAGCAGGCCGCGCGCGTAGCCGACACCACGGTCTTCATGCTCGACGGCGAGCTGGTCGAGGTCGGTCCCACCGACAGGCTCTTCACCAACCCCGACGACGACCGCACCGAGCAGTACGTGACCGGGAAGTTCGGCTGATGCCGGCCGAGACCCGCAGCCAGTACCAGGAGGACCTGGAGGCGCTCGAGGCGAGTGCGCTCGGCGGGCTCGACCTGGTCAGCGCGGCCCTGGGGCGCACGCTGGAGGCGGTCGAGCACCAGGACGTCGAGCTGGCCCAGCTGGTGATCGCCGACGACGACCGCATCGACGGCCGCTACCTCGAGGTGCACCAGGCGCTGATCACGCTGCTCGCCACGCAGTCGCCCGTCGCGACCGACCTGCGCCTCATCTCGGCGCTCCTGCACGTGCTCAAGAACGTCGAGCGGATGGGCGACCAGTGCGTGAACATCTGCAAGGTGATCCCGCTGACCGGCAACGAGCCGCCGGCCGACGAGGAGATGGTGCGGCTGATCCTCGCGATGGGCAAGCAGACCCGCACGCTGATCAGCCAGTCCAAGCGGGCCTTCGAGGACCGCAACGTCGAGATGGCGCGCGACCTCGTCCGCCAGGACGACGTCGTCGACGACCTCAACCGCGAATGCTTCGGCCTGGCGCTGGAGATCGGCGACGACCCCGACCGCCGCGAGTGGGCGATGACGATGCTGCTCGCGGCGCGGGCGATCGAGCGGGTCGGCGACAACGCCGTCGACATCGGCGAGCAGGTCGCCTTCGTCGTCACGGGACTCTTCCGGGAGTTCGAGGACGCTTCGCATCCGAGTGCGTAGGTCCCGGGGGTGCCTCGCGCGGGTGCCTGTGTTCGCTTCGCTGACGCTCCGCTCACTATGTTGGAGCCGCTTCGCGGCTGGAGTCACTCGCCGGTGCGCCGCTTCGCGAGGCACCCGCGCGAGGCACCCCCGGGACCGCCGGCATTCCGTGCGTCCAACTCGAGCGCGTCGTCGCCCCGCGATGTCTCGGCTCGAGCTGGGTTAGTCCGAGGGGTCTGTGAAACTCTAGGAAGAGTCCCGGGATGCTCTGCGCCGCCATAGATATTGGGTCCAACACCACGCGCCTGCTCGTGGCGGAGCCTGGCGACGGGCAGTTGCGGAAGGTGATGGAGCAGCGGGCCTATACGCGGATCAACAAGGCGATCCGCGATTCGGGGGCGATTCCCGCCGAGAAGGCGCACGAGGTTGGTGAGGTGGTGGCGACCCAGGTGCGCCTCGCGCGCGAGCTCGGGGCGGAGACGATCCGCGCGGTGGCGACCGCGGCAGTGCGCGAAGCAAGCAACGGCGCCGCCGTCGCGAAGCAGATCGGCGATGACGCCGGTGTGGCGGTCGAGATCCTCTCCGAGCAGGAGGAGGGGCGGCTCTCCTTCATCGGCGCGACCAAGACGCTCGGCCATCCGGTCGACGGGCTGGTCGGCGTCGTCGACGTCGGCGGCGGCTCCTCCGAGGTCATCCTCGGCACCGTCCCGGGCGGCGTGCGGGGGGTGCGCTCCTGGCGCGTCGGCTCCGGCGTGCTCGCCGACGAGCTGATCGCGTCCGACCCGCCGTCGGCGGCCGAGATCCGCAAGGTCCGCGACCGCATCGACGATATCTTCGCCGGCGTCGAGATCGAGCAGCCCACGCAGGCCGTCGCCGTCGGCGGCAGCGCCACCTCGCTGCGCCGCCTGGTAGGCGCGGTGCTCGAGTACGAGACGCTGGAGCGGGGGGTGCGCGTCCTCTGCAGCGACCCCGCCGCGGACGTCGCGCGTCGCTTCGAGCTCGACCCCCAACGGGTCCGCATCCTCGCCACCGGCGTGCTGCTGCTGGAGAAACTCTCCGAGCTGCTCGGGCAGCCGCTGCAGATCGGCAAGGGGGGCCTGCGCGAGGGCGTCGTCCTCGATCAGCTCAACGGCAACGCCAACGGCTCTTCGCCGGCGCGGTTGGCGGCCTAGTCGCCAGTCCCGGCAGGGCTTCCACTTAACTTTTTCGGTGTGGTGCGGTTGGGCTGACGCCCGGATGCCCACACCGAAAAAGTACAAGACGTTCCAGCCCTGCCGGGACTGGCGACAGGGACTAGCCTGAGTGCGTGGCGCGAGCGCGGGACGTTCCGGGGTTCGATTGCGAGGAGACGTTCTCGGCTTCGGCTGAGCGGGTGGTGGCGGTGCGGGCGGCTGAGGTTTTTGAGCACTCGGATGGCGTTCTCGATCTGGACGACATCGAGCCGCTGCACGATATGCGGGTTGCCACGCGGCGCCTGCGGGCGGCGCTCGAGGTCTATGCGCCCTGCTTTCCCTCCAAGCGTCACCGCAAGGCGCTGAAGCGAGTCAAGAGACTGGCCGACGCTCTGGGAGAGCGTCGCGATCGTGACGTCGCGATCGAGTTCTTGGTCGGGTTCGCCGCCGAGGCGCCCAGCGCCGACCGGGCGGCGGTCGAGAAGCTGATCGTTCGCCTGCGCCACGAGCAGCGGCGGGCAAACGAGGAGCTGGCCCCGTTCCTCACCGCAAAGCGCCTGACGAAGCTGCGCCGGCGCCTGCGCAGGCTCGTCGGGGCGGTGAAGCGGTGAAGCCGCGCCAGGTGGAGGGGCTCGACCCGGCGGCGCCGCTGCGCCCCAACGCCGAACGGATCGTGCGCACGCGGCTGGAGGAGCTGCGCACTCTGGCCCCGGCGGCGCTCGAGCCCTCGGCGGCGACCGCCCAGCACGACATGCGGATCGCCGCCAAGCGGCTGCGCTACGTGTTGGAGATCACCGGTCCGTGCTTCGGGCCTGAGGCCGCTGCCGCCCGCGATGCCGCGAAGCGGCTGCAGGGTGTGCTCGGCGAGATCCATGACTGCGACGTGATGCTGCCCCGCGCCTGGGGCATCGAGTCCATGCGCACCCTGCTGCGCACCCGCCGCGAGCTGCTCTTCCGCCGGTTCACCGCCATCTGGCAGGAGGTTTCACCGACTCTTCACACGTTTTCCCTGCAACGCGGCGAATCTGGAGGTGACCTGAACGATAGATAGAGAGGAAAGGCGCCGATGACTTTCCGAGTAGACATGCACTGCCACTCCACCGCCTCGCAGCTCTCCCGGCTCGGCGTCCAGCGGTCCCTCGGCCTGCCCGAGTGTGCGACGCCGCCAGAGGAGGTCTACGCCCTGGCCAAGCGGCGCGGAATGGCCTTCGTCACGATTACCGACCACGACACGATCGACGGCTGTCTCGAGCTGGCCGGCCGTCCCGACTGCTTCGTCTCCGAGGAGCTGACCGCCCGCTTCGCCGGCGAGCCCCAGGCGGTTCACGTCCTCTGTTACGGGATCACTCCCGGGGACCACGAGTGGCTGCAGGCACACGCCGGCGACGTCGAGGCCTGCGCCGCATACCTTCACGACGAGGAGATCGCCTGCGCCCTGGCGCATCCCTTCTACGACGTCGCGGCGCCGCTGACCCGGCGCCACCGCCGTCGGCTCGCCGAGCTCTTCCCGGTCTGGGAGGTGCGCAACGGCTCGCGCGCCGCGGAGCTGAACATGCCGGCGGTGATCTACGTCGAGACCCATGGCAGCACCGGGATCGGCGGCTCCGACGATCACGCCGGCGTGGACATCGGCCGCACCTGGACCGAGGCGCCGGCCGCCTCCACGCCGGAAGAGTTTCTCCTGCGCCTGCGCCAGGGCGACGCCACGGCGGGCGGCGAGCAGGGCAGCGCCGCCAAGTGGGCACACGCGGCAATGGCCCTGGCAACCCGCGCTCTGGACGTCGCCTCCAAGTCCGCTGCCGACTTTGAAGGTGCCAGAGCACCTAAAAAGTCGGCAGCGCCTGACCCGGCGGCGGTGTTGAAGATCGCCCAGCGCGTCGTCGGCCAGGGTGCCGCTCGCGAGGGAGCCGTCGCCGCCGACATCGGTCCCGACGACGCCCGTGCGCTGCTCGAGGCCTGGCTCGGCTCGATCGGGATCGAGCTGCGCGGCCGCGCGCTCCTCGACCACCTCCAGTCGGAGAACTTCTCGCACGCCGATCTCTATCGCCGCGCCCGCCGCATCCACGACCGCCGCCTGCGCGGGGCGATCGCGGCGGGAACGGAAGCCGTCGCCCGCGGCGACGTGCAGACCGCCCTCGGCGGCGCCTTCGAGGCGCTGCTGCCGGCGATCCCCTACGCGCCGCCGACGGTCTTCCTCGGCGCCGAGAAGGCGAAGCTGGCGGGGCGCTCGGGCGAACGGCCGCGGGTCGCCCTGATCGCCGACGGGATCGAGGCGATGCACGGCGTCACCCGCACGATCGAGGAGATCCGCGAGCGCGGCGTGCCCGGCTTCGAGGTCGAGGTGGTCGGCACCGATCCCGGGGTCGACCGGCGCCTGCCCGCCGCCGCCTCGCTGCAGGTCCCCTTCTACGAGGGGATGAGCCTCGGGGTTCCCGGCCTGCCCGACCTGGCCGAGACGCTCGCCGAGGGGCGCTACGACCTGGTCCATGTCACCGCTCCCGGCCCGTCCGGCGTGGCCGCCTCGCTGCTCAGCCGGATCTCCGCGACGCCGCTGATCGCCAGCTACCACACCGAGCTCGCCGCTTACGCCGGAGTGCGCAGCGGGGACGGGGCGATGGAGGCGATCTCCACGGCCGCGCTGGGCGCCTTCTACAAGACTCCCGCGCGCGTCCTCTCGCCGAGTCCGGCGGCGGACCGTTCCCTGCTCGGGCTCGGCGCCGCGGACGCGCGGATCGACCGCTGGGAGCGCGGTGTCGACACCGACCGTTTCGCTCCCGAGAAGGCGGAGCGGGGCGCCTTTCCGGGTGAGCTGCGCGTCCTCTACGCGGGCCGCCTCACCCGCGAGAAGGGCGTCGACCTGCTCGCCGAGAGCTTCCGCCGGGCGCGCGTCGTCGAGCCCCGCCTGCACCTGCTGCTCGCCGGCGGGGGCCCCGAGGAGGGTGAGCTGCGCGCCCGGCTCGGCGAGCACGCAACCTTCCTCGGCTGGCTCGAAGGCGAGGACCTGGCCCGCGTCTACGCCAGCTCCGACCTCTTCCTCTTCTGCTCGCGCACCGACACCTACGGCCAGGTGGTGCTGGAGGCGGGCGCCAGCGGCCTGCCCGTCGTCGCCGTCGGCGAGGGCGGCCCGGCGGCGCTGATCGAGAACCGGCACACCGGGGTGCTCTGCCGGCCCGACGCCGATCACCTGGCGGGGGCGGTGTTGCAGCTCGCCGCATCGGTGGCCCTGCGCCGCCGCCTCGGCGAGGCGGCGCGGCGCATGGCCGCAACCCGCTCCTGGGAGCGGGCGATGGAGCAGCTCGGCAACGGCTACAGGCGCGTTCTCGCCGAGCCCGCGAGCCGCCGGCAAGCTCCTTCCCGAGCTGCGTGACGCCCGGGGGAGAGCTGGGGGTGCGCCAGTACGATTGGCCGATCGACGATCCCAACCTCTACTTCAACCGCGAGCTCTCCTGGCTCGACTCCAACCAGCGCGTTCTCGAGCTGGCCGAGGACCCCGAGGCGCCGCTGCTGGAGCGGGTCAGGTTCTGCGCGATCTACGCCTCCAACCTGGACGAGTTCTTCATGGTCCGCGTCGCCGGCCTGTTCGACCAGCTCGACGCCGGGATCGAGGCCCACGGGCCCGACGGGCTGCCGCCGCGGGAGCAGATCGACGCGATCCAGCCGCGGGTGCTGGAGCTCGACACCCGCCTGCACAGCTGCTTCAACGGCACGCTGCGCCCGGCGCTCGAGGAGCACGGCGTGCGGATCGTCTCGCTGGAGACGGCGAGCGCGGAGGAGCGCCGCGAAATCGATACGCGCTTCCACGAGCAGGTGTTCCCGGCCCTGACCCCGCTCGTCGTCGGCCTCGGTCGTCCCTTCCCCTACATCTCGAATCTCTCGCTCAGCCTCGGCGTGCTGCTGCGCGATCCCGACAGCGGCACCGAGATCATCGCCCGCGTCAAGGTGCCGAAGGAGCTGCTCGGCCGCTTCCTGCGGGTGGGCGAGCGCAACGAGGTCTTCGTGCCGCTGGAGGAGGCGATCGCGGCCAACCTCGACGCGCTCTTCCCCGGCGCCGAGGTGATCGACCACGGCTACTTCCGCGTCACCCGCGACGCCGATTTCACGATCTCCGACGAGGCCGACGACCTGCTGCAGGCGGTCCAGGACGAGCTGCGCCGCCGCCGTTTCGGCGAGGTCGTGCGGCTCGAGGTCGCGGCGGGGATGAACGCCAAGCTGCGCGGGCAGTTGATCGACGCCCTCGCGCTGGAAGACCGCGAGGTCTACGACGTCGACGGTCTGATCGACCTGGCGGACCTGGGCGACGTGGTCGACGCCGCCGGCAGCCACCCCGAGCTGCGCTACGAGCCCTGGACGCCGGTGACCCAGCCGCGCCTGCAGGGCGAGGACGACGAGCCGGTCGACATGTTCGCCGCGATCCGCCAGGGCGACATCCTCGTCCACCACCCCTACGACTCCTTCGCCAGCTCGGTCGAGCGCTTCGTGATCCAGGCGGTCGCCGACCCCGACGTGCTGGCGATCAAGCAGACGGTGTACCGGACGAGCGACGACTCGCCGCTGGTGCCGGCGCTGATCCGCGCCTCCGAACGCGGCAAGCAGGCGGTCTGCATGGTCGAGCTGAAAGCCCGCTTCGACGAGGAGGCGAACATCCACTGGGCGAAGTCGATGGAGGAGGCCGGCGTCCATGTCGTCTACGGCATCCCCGGTCTGAAGACGCACGTCAAGGCGATCCTCGTCGCCCGCCGCGAGGGTGACCGGGTGCGCGAGTACGTCCACATCGGCACCGGCAACTACAACCCGACCACCGCCCGCCTCTACACCGACCTCGGCCTCTTCACCGCCGACCCCGAGATCGGCGCCGACGTCGCCGAGATGTTCAACTTCCTCACCGGCTACGGCCGCCCGGCCGGCTACCGCAAGCTGCTGGTCTCGCCGACGACGATGCGCGACAGCATCCTCGGCGAGATCGAGGCGACGATCGAGGCCCATCGCGCCGGCGAGGAGGCGCGGATCGCGCTGAAGATGAACGCGCTGGTCGACGCGCGCTGCATCGAGGCGCTGTATGAGGCCTCGCAGGCGGGGGTCCGGGTCGACCTCAACGTGCGCGGCGTCTGCTGCCTGCGGCCCGGCGTGCCCGGCGTCTCGGAGAACATCCGCGTCGTCTCGATCGTCGGCCGCTTCCTCGAGCACTCGCGCATCTACGCCTTCCTGCGCGGCGAGGAGGCCCGCGTCCTGACCGGCTCGGCCGACCTGATGCCGCGCAACCTCGACAGCCGGGTCGAGCTCGTCGCGCCGATCGAAGACGAGGCGCTGCGGACCGAACTGCTCGACGTGCTCGAGCTCTGCTTCGCCGAGAACGCCAACTCCTGGGAGCTCGGCAGCGACGGCGCCTGGACCCGGCTCGAGGCGCCAGCCGGGGGTCGGCACAGCGTCCAGGAGGAGCTGCGCCTGCGGCACAGCGCGCGCGCCGGCGAGCAGTTCGCCGCGACGCCCGGCTGATCCCGCAGAGACTGGCAGGGTCACTAGGATGACCGCGTGGTCCGCCTCTCGCTCCTGCCACGCGACAGCGCCTTCTTCGACCTCTTCGCCGAGGCGGGGCAGAACACCGTCCGCGCCGCTCGCCTGCTCGACGAGATGATGGGCAGCTGGCCCGAGGCAGGCGACCTCTCGCGGGAGATCCTCAAGGCCGAGCAGGACGGCGACCGGATCACCCACGACATCGTCAGGCGGCTCAACTCGACCTTCGTCACGCCGATCGACCGCGAGGACATCTACGGCCTCGCCACCCAGATGGACGACATCGTCGACTACACCGAGGAAGCCGCAGACCTGCTCGGCCTCTACCAGATCGAAGCGCCGATGGCGCAGGCCCAGGCGCTGACCAAGGTCCTCGTCGGCGCCTGCGAGCAGCTCTCCGAGGGGCTCGAGCACCTGCGCGAGATGAAGGGCCTGGACCGCTACTGGATCGAGATCCACCGGCTCGAGAACGAGGGCGACCGGATCTCCCGCGACGCGGTCGCCTCGCTCTTCTCGAACGGGATCGACCCGATGGTCGTGATCCGCTGGAAGGACATGTTCGCGGTGCTCGAGAACGCGATCGACGCGACCGAGACGGCTGCGCAAATTCTCGAGGGCATCGTCATAAAAAACTCGTGAGCTCGGACACGATCATGGTGATCGTCGTCGGGACGGCGCTGGCGTTCGATTTCACCAACGGCTTCCACGACACGGCGAACGTCGTCGCCACCTCGATCTCGACCGGTGCGGCGCGGCCGTCGGTGGCGATCGGGTTCGCCTCGCTGCTCAACTTCGTCGGCGCCTTCATCTCGATCTCGGTTGCCGCGACGGTCGCCAACGACGTCGTCGACTCCGCGGTGATCACGCCGACGATCGTCTTCGCCGGCCTGATCGGGGCGATCGCCTGGAACCTGATCACCTGGTGGTTCGGGCTGCCGTCGAGCTCCTCGCACGCGCTGATCGGCGGCGTCGTCGGCTCCGCGGTCGCCGCCGCCGGCCTCGACGCGGTGATCGCCGAAGGGCTGGTCGGCAAGGTGCTGATCCCGGCCGTGGTCGCTCCGGTGGTCGCCTTCGTCGTCGCCGGCCTGGGCATAGGGCTCGCCTACCGGATCGCCGGCCGGCAGCGACCCGGCCCGGTCACACGCGGCTTCCGCTACGGCCAGGTGATCTCGGGCGGCCTGCTTGCGCTGGCCCACGGCACCAACGACGCGCAGAAGACGATGGGTGTGATCACCCTGGCGCTGATCGCCAATGGGACCCTCGGGGCAGGCGCCGACCCGCCGCTCTGGGTGATCGTCTCCTCGGCCACCGCGATCGGCCTCGGCACCTACATAGGCGGCTGGCGGATCATCCGCACGACGGGCAGCCGGATCATCAAGATGGACGCGGCGCAGGGCTTCTCCGCCCAGGGCGCGGGCGCCGCGGTGATCCTCGCCTCGACCCACTTCGGCTTTCCGCTCTCGACCACGCACGTGATCAACGGCGGCGTGATGGGCGCGGGCGCCGGCAAGCGGGTCTCTGCGGTCCGTTGGGGGGTCGCCGGCAACATCGTGGTCGCCTGGCTGCTGACGCTGCCGGCGGCGGCCGCGATCGGAGCCGCCGCCTACGGGCTGACGCGGATCTTCGGCACCGGCGCGCTGGGGCCGGTCCTGGTCACCCTGATGGCGCTTGCCCTCGTCGTCGCGGCTTTTGCGCGCCGTTCGCAGCAAGGCGCGCCGATGCCGGCGAGCTGAGGCGGCGGGTGATGGCGACGATCGTCGAGACCAAGGACCTGATCGAGACCGTGCTCGCCTCCCTGGTCGCCGGCGTCGGCGTGACCGCTGTCTTCTCGATGGCGATCTGGGGCGGCGCCCGTTTCGTCGACTTCAGCCGCGACGGCAGGCCGGTCGCGGCGGCGGCGGCGGTGGCGGTCGGCGTGCTGGCGCTGGCCGGGACCCTGGCCGCGGTCGTGTTCGGCATCGTCGTGATGACGAGGAAGTAACGGCCCGCCCGTACACTTTTCCTATGCGGAAGCTGCGGAACGTCGCGATCGTGATGCTGCTCGCCCTGCTGGTCGCCTTTGCCCCCCACGGCGGCAACGTGGCGGCCGCGATCCTGACTGCGATCACGATGGGCTTTCTCGCAGCGATCGCCTGGACGGTGTTCGTGCTCAGCCGGAAAAACCAGCTGACCCTGGCGGCGCTGAGCGACGGGCGGCGGGCAACCCTCTACGGCGGCCTCGGCTTGATCGCGCTGCTGATCGCCGGCAGCGACGAGATGTTCGCGAGTGGCGGCGGCACCCTCGCCTGGATCCTCCTGCTCGGCGCCGCCGTGGCGGCGATCTGGAAGGTCTGGACCGAAGCGAACACGTACTGATTCACTGATCCGACACAGAGCCGTCACACAACTTTTCGCTTGAGCGCGCCACACGCGCGCTCGGACCTGGAACGGTCGGCGTGTGTCGCGCCAGGTCGCCAACAGCTCTCACAGGGAGGACGGGACAGCGTCGGTCGAGATGATCGCCGCGGTCCCGTTCCTGCTGCTGGCGGTCCTGGTCGCGGCGCAGGCCGGGCTGGCGGGATATGCGCTCTGGTCCGCCGGGATCGCCGCGCGGGCGGGCGCGCGGGCCGAGCTGGTCGGCGGCGACGTGGAGGCGGGGGCACGGCAGGCGCTACCGGCCTCGATGCGCGGCGGCGCAAGGGTGAGCAGCGGCGACGGGGTCTCGGTTCGCCTGGGCGTTCCCAGGCTGATTCCCGGCCTGCCGCCGCTGACGGTCACGGCAAAGGCGGCGCTGGAGTCCGGCGATGGATAGGGGGCTGCGCGGAGGCGCGAGAGAGGACGGGCAGTCGACCGTCGAGCTCGTCGCCACCCTGCCGGCCCTGCTGCTGGCGGGCCTGCTCGCCCTGCAGCTGCTCGCCGCCGGCTACGCGCTGACGCTCGCCGACGGCGCGGCGGAGGCAGGAGCGCTGGCGCTTGCCACCGGACTGCCGGCGGAGACCGCGGCGCGCGAAGCGCTGCCCGGCTGGGCCGAGGACGACGTCGATGTCTCGGTCGCGGCTGGACGCGTCAGCGTGCGCCTCGAGCCGCCCTCGCCGATCCCCGCCCTGGCCGACCGGCTTGCCGTCACGTCCACGGCGGCGGCGAGGACGAGATGAGCGGTCTTGCCCGCGACTCCGCGTTGAGCCTGCCTCAGCGCGGGCCGGTCGTCCTGATCGCGCCGGTCGGGGCGGCGACGGGATCGAGAGCCGCGGCGGCAGCTCTTGCCTGCGCCGCGTCCGAGCCCGACCGGGCGGCGCTGCTGATCGATCTCGGTGGCGGCGCGCCTCCCCGTCCCACCCTGATCGCGACCGCGGGGGCGAGACGGCTGGAGGAGCGCGTGCTCGCACACCTGCCCGGCGCCGCTGTCGCTTCGCGCGGGCGGATCTGCCAGTTGAGGCTCCCGCCCGAGCGCGGGGCGATCGAGGCGCTGGCCGCCGCCCTGCCGCTCAGCCGCGAGTCGGCCGCCCTCGTCCATCTGCCGCCGGCCCTGCTGCGGGCGGTGCTCGGCGAGGTCCGCATCCGTCCCACCGGCGCGCTGCTGCGCGCGGATCTCTGTTCGGACCGCGCGCTCACCGCGCTCACCGCCCGTGACCTGATCTCGGTGGGCCTGCGCGTGGCGGTCCTCGAGCTTCCGCTCGGCTGGATCGCGGCGCGTTCAGTCCTGCTCGGCATGCACCCCGGGCCGGGCAGGACCTTGCCGCACCGTCTCTGCGAGCGGTTGCTGAGCCGCCCCGATTAGGGGGTGGCGGCGTGCCAGGTGCCGACGTCCTTGAATCCCTCGCCGTTTGCGTCGCCCTTCTTGCTGTCTTCGTCGAACGTGTAGAGAGGCCGGCCTTCGAAGGTCACCTGGCGCATGCCGTTGTCGGGACGCTTGACGGTTCCCAGGGGGACGGGGCCCACCGGCTTCACGCCCCTGGCGACGACCAGCGGGCGCCAGTCCTTGAGGCAGGAGCCCTTGCAGATGAAGGCGCCGTGCTTCTCGGCGCTGAGGGTGTAGAGGGTGAGGCCGTTGTCGGCGACCAGCACGGTCTTGCCGAGAGTCCGGTTGTGCGCCTCCCCGACGACGCGCTTCGTCGTCTGCGCGGTGGCGAGGGAGGCGAACAGGCCCACGGCGGCCAGGATCGCGACGATTGGCAGGATTGCGCGGTTCAGTGGGTATCGGCGGTGACTCGTGCTCGATTGCGGCATGACGCTCCTTGTGTCGGTTGCGGCTCGACCGTCCTACGGACGCGATTCCATCTCGGTTCGATCCGACGATCTTCCCAAGCGCGAGCACGTACGCGGTTCGCCGCGGCGGGACCCCTGATCTGGGCGGCGAACCGCCGCGTTTCTACCACTCCGACCGTTCTGACTATATGCTCGCCCCAACTTCGACCCGGAGGCGACGGCGATGGATCAGGCGAGCGGCAACCTCGAGAAGATCGACCACATCATGGTTCTCATGCTCGAGAACCGCTCCTTCGACCACATGCTCGGCTACCTCTCGCTGCCGCCCGGGGAGGGCGGGGCCGGTCGAGACGACGTCGACGGGCTGAGCGGCCCCGCGGTCAACTACAACGAGCTGGAAGGCACGCGCTACCCGATCACGCCGTTCGGCGCCGCCGAGCTGGTCAAGTCGCAGGACCCCGATCACTCCGGCGACGGCGTCGGAAAACAGATCGCCGGCGGCATGGCGGGCTTCGTCGCCGACTACGTGGCGACCCGCAAGCCGCAGGCGACGGCGCCGAAGCCGGGCGACCCGATGCGCTTTCAGACCGCCGACAACGTTCCGGTCTTCGACTTCCTCGCCGAGCACTTCGTCATCTGCGATCGCTGGTTCTGTTCGGTCCCGGGCTCGACCTGGCCGAACCGGATCGCCTCGCTGGCCGGCGAGGCGAGGGAAAAGGACAATCGGGACCTGCCGCTGTATGACCGCCGCTCCTTCGTCCGCTCGCTCCCCGACGACGTCAGCTGGCGCTGGTACTCGTCCGACCCCGGGTCGCTGCGGCTCGTCGACGACCACTACCGGGTCGGCTGGGCGCAGCACTTCGCCCACGTCGAGAAGCCGACCACGGTTCAGCCGGCGACGCTGTTCGGCGACATCAAGAACGGGACGCTCCCCGACGTCGCCTGGATCGACCCCAACTTCGTCGACCTCGGCGGGCTCTCGGGGGCCGACGACGACCATCCACCGACCGACGTGATGGCCGCGCAGAGCTTCGTCCTGAAGATCTACAACATGCTGAGGTCCAACCGGAAGCTGTGGGAACGGACCATGCTCGTGATCGTCTACGACGAGCACGGCGGCTTCTACGACCACAAAAGTCCGGCGGAGGGGCTTCCCGAGGAGTTCGCCGGACGAGCCGAGTTCGAGAGCTTCGGCCCGCGTGTGCCGGCGATCGTCGTCTCGCCCTTCGTCCCCGCCGGAAAGGCCCACGGCTCAGCGGACGGCGACGACCTCAGGTTCCTCTACGACCACACGACGCTGATCAAGACGATCCTGCTGCGCTTCGCCAGCGGCGATTTCGGCGGGCTGCCCGCGCGGGTCGCCTCCGCCGCCCATCTCGGGCACCTGCTGACCGAGGCGGCGCCCCGCGAGGCGCCGGCGGTGCCGGGTACGACGATCGACAAGGTCACCGGCTGGTGGGCCAGGCAGATCGGCAGGCGCCTGCGCAACCCGGAGGCGACCGTTCCGGCGCTGCTCGAGCTCGAGGACAGCGAAGGCGACGGGGTCGTCGGCGCCGCCGAGTGGCTTTGGGAAGCCGTCGACTGGCTCGCCGACCACGTGCCCTTCCTGCACCCGCGGCAACCGGCGCCGAGCGGATCGGGCGTCTCGATCGCCGACGACGCGAACGAGCTGGAGCAGGGAATCGCGCGGGCGGCGGTGGAGATCAGGAAGAAGGGCCTTCCACCCGGTCAGCCGTAGATTGCTCGGCGCGCCTTTCGTTTGAATTGCTGCGCTGAAGATTTCGATTGAGCGCGCCACCCGTGCGCCGCCGGGGTGCAGGGTCGCGGCATGGGGATCCGCAGGCAGGACGGGCAGGCCTTGCTGCTGGCGCTGGGGGCGTCGTTTGCCCTGATCGCCGCGGCCCTGGCGCTGGTCGCGATCGCCGGCGCGGTGACCGGGAAGGGGCGGGTGCAGCGGACCGCCGACCTGGCGGCGATCTCGGCGGCGCGCTCGATGCGCGACGACCTGCCGCGGCTGCTGGCGCCGCCGCGCCTGCGCAACGGGCTGCCGAACCCTGCGCACATCGGGAAGGGCGCCTATCTGGCGCGCGCACGGGTGGCGGCGGACGAGGCTGCCGCGGCGAACGAGGTCGCCGCGGCGCGGCTGCGGATCTCCTTCCCGGACGAGAGCTCTTTCGCCCCGGTGCAGGTCAGGGCCGCGGTCACGGGCAGCATCGAGGCGCACCGGGTCGAGGCCTCGGCCGTCGCGGAAGCCGCCGCGCCGGCGACGAGCAGCGGCTCGATGCCGTCGATGGCCAGCGGCGGCGGCTACAGCGGCCCGCTTGCCTACCGCAACGGGGAGGGCATGCGGCCGGACGTGGCCGCCGCCTTCGATCGCCTGGCGGCGGCCGCATCGGGCGCCGGCCTCACCCTCGTCGTCAACTCCGGCTTCCGCTCCGACGCCGAACAGGCGGCGCTCTTCGCCGCCCATCCCGACCCGACCTGGGTCGCGCCGCCGGGCCATTCGCTGCACCGCTGCGCGACCGAGCTCGACCTCGGCCCGGAGTCCGCCTACAGCTGGCTTGCCGCCAACGCCGCCAGGTTCGGCTTCGTCCAGCGCTACTCGTGGGAGGCCTGGCACTACGGCTACACGGCCGGCCCGCCGCCCTGCTCGGCCGCGGGGAACGCGGTTGGCGCGAGGATGGATGGCGGGGGAGACGGCGCGCTGGCGGGAACCACGCTGCCCACCTTCGTCCCGACGAAATATCGGGCCATGTTGCTGAGAGCCGCGACTCGGTGGAACGTCTCCGCCGCCCTGCTCGCAGCCCAGTTGATGGCCGAGTCGAGCTTCGACCCCAACGCCGGCTCGCCCGCGGGCGCCCAAGGCATCGCCCAGTTCATGCCCTCGACAGCCGCTGCCTACGGCCTACGCAATCCCTACGACCCCGAGGAAGCCATCGACGCCCAGGCCCACCTGATGTCCGACCTGATCCGCCAGTTCGGTTCCCCCCAGCTCGCCCTCGCCGCCTACAACGCCGGCCCGGCCCCGGTCGAAGCCTGCGATTGCGTGCCGGCCTACCCCGAGACGCAGGCCTACGTGAGCCGCATACTCGCCCTGCTGGGAGGAGCGGGCGCTCTCGCCGTCCCCAGCTTCGAAGTGAGGCTGATCGCATGAGGCACTGCTCGAACCGCTCTGCTGGCCGGGCACGCTGGTACGGTCGATGGCGGATGCCCGAGACGCCGACGTTGTCCAGTGATCACCATCGTCTTTGTCAAGAGGCATCGACCTTCGCCGAGATCTTCTGCTCGAAGCGGCATCCGGAGCTGATCGGCATCACCGACGGGAAGGCCGTTGGCACCTACATCGAGTCGCGCTTCAAGCAGCACTTGCGCGATAAGCAGTTCTTCGTCGAGGATCAAGACGAAGGTAGCGCCGCTAAAGGCATCGATCTCCCAGGCCTCGCGACCGACATCAGACGACCAAGTACTTGAGGCATCTGATCGGCGAGAATGCTGAACTCGAGGATCTTGTCGCCTATCTCCAGGATCGCCAGGTCCCGGCTGACGAAGGCTCCCTGATCACCTATGCGGAGTGGCTTCTGGAAAACCCCCCGCGACAGGGCTATCTGACTATCTCCAATGCTCTGCAATGGAGGTTGCAGTACAAGCGAGTGGTCTCGACGGAAGTCGACGGGATACGCGATATCCGTGGCTAAGCCAGCTTCATATATTCATGGTGACTTTCAAACGCCGCCTGGGCTTGCCGCAGAAGTCTGGTCCGATCTTGGCGCGTTGGACGACGTCGATGCCGTCGTCGAGCCCACTGTCGGGACCGGAGCGTTCCTTCGGTCGGCGCCACCATCCCTTCTCGGATGTCGTTGGATTTGCCTGGACCTGAATCCAGAGTACGTCAATCAGGCACGGGAGGTTGCGGAGAGTAGAGGTTTCGCAAATGCCCTGATCGCACACGCAGACGCCTTCGATCTTTCCAAGGACCGCCTATCTGATCTTGACCCCGAGCGACCCCTACTGGCCATCGGCAACCCTCCCTGGGTGACCTCTTCAGGTCAGGGTAATTATGCAGTCCAGAACCTGCCTGAAAAGAGTAACGATAAGTTTGGTCTCGCCGGACTTGACGCCATGACCGGCAAAGCGAACTTTGACATCGCGGAGGCGGTCCTGCTGTGCTTGCTGGACGCCGTGGCTGATTTCCATGACGTGCGAATTGCCTTTTTGGTTAAGCGATCGGTCGCCATGAAGCTTGCCCGACGCCTTCTCGGGACCGCGCGCGAGCTGTCATTTTCCCGCATCGATGCGATGGCGCATTTCGGCGCTGCTGTGGACGCCGGTCTTTTCGTATCGCGCCTCTCCTCAGCTCGAACTCATGTTGCGCCGCATGTCGACATCGCCGCGGAACTCGGCGGGCCGTTGGTGCGCAGAGCGGGATTCCGAAATGAACGATTTGTCGAGGACCTCGATAACCATGCCATGGCAGCCCACCTAGAAGCCTCTGAGCCCGTCCCCTGGAGACAGGGGGTGAAGCACGACGCCGCGAAGGTTCTTGAGCTCATACCGACCGCGGGAAAGCTGATGAATGGATTCGGAGAAGAAGTATTGATCGAGGGGGACGCGCTGTGTCCTCTGTATAAGAGTTCAGACATCGCGAACGGACGAGAACCTCGGCGCAAGTTTCCTCTTTTCCAATTCGACCTTTCTGGCCCGGCGGTTGACTTGTGTTCGCGCTGGCCTTTGCTTGCCGACTATCTCGTTCGACATGAGGCGGTGTTCGCTGCCCGGCGGTCGCGAATTTATTCAGGCAAGCCCCCCTTTTCCATTTTTGGTGTTGGCCCCTACACCCTCGCGCCCTGGAAGGTCGCGGTGTCTGGCTTGTATCCGACGGCATGCTTTCGTGTGATCGGCCCTTCGCCTACAGGTCACCCGTCCCTTGTGGACGACACTTGCTACCTCCTTCCTTTTGAGAGCGAGGCGGACGCTCGAGCCGTCGCGGATCATCTCAATGAGGCTGAAACGCAGCGATTGCTTCATGCATTGATGGACAACGGCGCTAAGCGTCCGATCACCAAAGCTCTGCTTTCGCGGATTGAAATCCCCGTTTGGCCGATTGAGAGCCTGGCGCCAAACGAACATCGACAGCAACTGAGTCTGGCTGGATAGACCAGCGCACCGGGATACCTCGTATGAGCTGAATCTGCACCGCTGGTACTGCATCAACGCGACTCATGGCATTTCGGCTTCACGGCGGGGTCGGGGCAGCCGTTGTCGGGGGCACTCCGCTTGCCACCGGGAACGCCGCGGATTTCCCGATGCCGGAGTCGAGCGTCGAGCAGGGCCGTCACCCGTTTAGACTGCAGCGAGATGGCCACCGTCGAGGTACAGGGAGTCGAGGGGATGCGGTCGCTGCTCGGGCAGGAGATCGGGCCGAGCGATTGGCGCACCGTGACCCAGGAGGACATCGACACCTTCGCCGAGCTCTCGGGCGACGACCAGTGGATCCACGTCGATGTCGAGAAGGCGAAGAGCGAGAGCCCCTTCGGCACGACGATCGCCCACGGCAACCTGACCCTGTCGCTGGTCGACGGCTTCCGCAAAGAGCTGATCTCCTCGACCGGTTTCGCCCTCGGCGTCAACTACGGCTGGAACAAGATCCGCTTCCCCGCTCCGGTCCCGGTCGACGCCCGCGTGCGCGGCCGCGCCGAGGTCGTCTCGATCGACGAGAAGAACGGCGGCTGGTACGAGGTCGCAACCCGCTTCACCCTCGAGGTCGAGGGCAACGAGAAGCCCTGCTTCGTGGGCGACAGCGTCACCCGCGTGATGGCGCCGGTCGCGTAGCGTCTCAAAGCCCGTCGGCATCGCCTAGGCTTGGGCGGATGGCCGACAGCGTGGGGGAGTGGTCTGAGCCGGAGCGGGTCGCGGAGTACCTGTCGCGCGAGATACCGCACCGGGCCATCGCCGAGGAGATGCTGATCGAAGCTCTCCCCGAGAATGTCGAGCGGTTCCTCGATCTCGGCACCGGGGACGGACGCCTGCTCGCCGCGATTCGCGAGCGCCATCCCGCCGCGAGGGCGGTGGGACTCGATGCATCGGAACCGATGCTGGCTCACGCCGCTGAGCGCTTCGACGGCGATCCCCTGGTCGAGCTCCGCCAGCATGATCTGGGCCTTCCGCTCGGGGAAGCGGGCCTCCTCGACGCGGTGGTGTCGGGGCTGGCGATCCACCATCTCTCCGACGAGCGGAAGCGGCGGTTGTTCGGGGAAATCCACGCCCTGCTGACGCCGGGCGGCGTGTTTGCGAACCTCGACCTGGTCAGCGCGGCCTCCCCGCGACTGCACGAGCGCTTCCGGCGGGAGATCGGTCGTGCCGAGGACGACCCGAGCGACCGGCTCGCCGACCTCTCGCAGCAGATGGGCTGGCTGCGAGAGGTCGGCTTCGCCGAGGTCGACTGCCACTTCAAGTGGCTGGAGCTTGCCCTTGTGGTCGCCGTGAAGACGCCTATTTGACCGTGAGGGTGCCTTCCATGCCCGCTTCGCGATGTCCCGGCACGGTGCAGTAGTAGTGGTAGGTGCCCGGTTTGAGGTTGACAGTGGCTGAGGTTTCGCCCTGGCCGATCAGTTCGGTTTTGCCGACTTCCTTGCCGCTGGAGTCTTCGATCGCCACGTCATGGGTGAGGCTCTGCGGGTTGTTGAAGTCGATCGTCACTTCGCCGGCCTTGGCCGACGCCTTCGTGGTCGTGAAGGCGAGTTCGCCGTTCGGGTCGGCTTCGATTTCGAGGGTCGAGCCTCCTCCGCCTCCCGCGGATTCCTTGCCGCTTTCGGCCGCGCCGCCGTTGGCTTCTTCGCCGCCGGAGGTCGAGGTCGAGCTGCTGCTGCTTCCGCAGGCGACGAGAGCGACGGCTGCAAGTGCGAGGACGAACAGGGCGACGACCTTCTTCATCGGACCGGATCCTTTCCTAGGGGCGAATGCTCAGGGAGACTCTAGACCCTTCGAGGGCGGATACGACGACTGCCCTGGCCCGGTTCAGCGGCCCTTGAACTGGGGCTTCTCGCCGCTGAAGAAGGCGATCGCGCCTTCGCGCAGGTCCTCGGTCGCCATGCTGTCGGCGATCCCGTGGCGCTCGAGCTGCAGATGCTCGGTGATGCTGTTCTCGATGCTCACCCCGCAGAGCCGTTTCGACATCTTCACGTAGTGCGGCGCCATGGCGGCGAGCTTCTCGGCTCTGGCACGGGCGGTGTCGATCAGCTCACCGGCCGGGACGACCTCTGAGACGAGCCCCTCCTCGAGCGCTTCGGGCGCCTTCAGGTTGGGGTCTTCGAGCAGGAGCTCCAGCGCCCGGCTCGGTCCCACCACGCGCGGCAGGAAGTAGGTCATGCCGCCGTCGGGGGAGGCGCCGATGCGACCGTAGGCGCAGGCGAGAAAGGTCTCCTCGGAGGCGATCCTGATGTCGCAGGCGAGCGCCAGCGAGAAGCCGGCGCCGGCAGCCGGCCCGTTCAGGGCGCAGATCACGGGATAGGGGATCCGCCGCAGGTCGACGATCGCCGTGTGCAGGGCCTCGGCGCCGCGCCGCACCTGCGCCGGCAGGTCGATCGAGTCGTCTTCGACCCCGGCTTTGAAGCCGTTGATGTCGCCGCCCGAGCAGAAGGCCTTGCCCGCGCCGGTGACGATCAGCGCCCGCAGCGGCGCCTGGTCGGCGAGCCAGGCGAAGCCGGTCCCCAGGTCGAGGATCATCTCGGGGCTCATCGCGTTGAAGCTCTCGGGCCGGTCGAGGGTGAGCGTGCCGATCTCGCCGTCGACCTCGATCCGCACGGTGCTCAGCTCAGGCGGGTTCATGCGGCCCGCAGCCTACCCTTTATCGCGTGATCGACAGGATTCGCGAGCTGCCCGACGCCCCCGGCGTCTACCTCTTCCACGCGGAAGGCGGCGAGCTTCTCTACGTCGGCAAGGCGCGCTCGATCCGCAAGCGCGTCGCCTCGCACTTCTCCAAGGGCGAGACCCGCCTCACCTCGCTGGTCGACCGCATCGACTTTCTCGTCACCGCCAACGAGGCCGAGGCCCTGCTCGCCGAGCAGAGCTTCATCAAGCGCCACCGGCCGCGCTTCAACATCCGCCTGCGCGACGACAAGTCCTACCCCTACGTCTGCGTCAGCCTCGACGAGGACTACCCCCGCGTCTACTTCACGCGTGAGAAGCACCGCTCCGGCCGCGCCTACTTCGGCCCTTTCTCCAGCGCCAAGCGGGTGCGGGAGACGCTCGACCTGCTCGGCAAGCTGTTCCAGTTCCGCACCTGCGAGGGGGCTGAGCCGGGCCGCCGTTCCGGCAGCCCCTGCCTCGACTACTACATCAAGCGCTGCGGAGCGCCCTGCGTCGGCTACGTCAGCCAGGACGAGTACAGGCGAAACGTCGAGGCGATCGTCGACTTCCTCTCCGGCCGCTACCGCCAGGTCGAGGCCGACGAGCAGGCGAAGATGGAGGCGGCGGCGGCGGAGCACGAGTTCGAGCGCGCCGCGCTGCATCGCGACCGCCTCAAGGCGATCCGGTCGCTGTTCGAGCGCCAGCGCGTCGCCGGCGGCTCGGTCGGCACCGCCGATCTGATCGGCGTCGCGGCCGAGGGGGCCGACGCCAACGCCCAGGTCTTCCAGGTGCGCGACGGCATCCTCGCCGCGCGGCAGAGTTTCTACCTCGACAACCAGGCCGAACGCGACCTGCCCGAGGTCGCCGAGGAGTTCATCGGCCAGTACTACTCGGCCTCGCCGGCGATGCCGCGGACGATCGTCGTCGGTCCCTACCTGCGCGAGCGCGCCGAGCTGCTTGCGGCGGCGCTCGGCGAGAAGCGCGGCTCGCCGGTCGAGGTGCGGGTCGCCGAGCGCGGCGACAAGCGCCGCCTGCGCGAGCTCGCCGAGCGCAACGCCCGCCTCGCCCTCGACCAGGACCGGCTGCGGCGCGAGCACCGCCGCCAGCGCCGCGTCGAGTCGCTCGCCGACCTGCGCGAGGCCCTGCAGATGGAGGAGCTGCCGATCCGCATCGAGGGCTTCGACATCTCCAACCTCGGCGGCGAGCACACCGTCGCCTCGATGGTCGTCTTCGAGGGCGGCGCGACGAAGAAGTCCGACTACAGGCGCTTCAAAGTGCGTGGCGAGCGCGCGAACGGGTCCGATGACTTCGCTTCCATGGAGGAGGTGCTGAGCCGTCGCGTCAACCGCTACGAGGAGCAGGTCGATCTATCGCCGCACGACGGCAGACGCGACGAGAGCTTTGCCGCGCTGCCCTCGCTGGTGATGATCGACGGCGGCAAGGGCCAGCTCGGCGCCGCGATGCGCGTTCTCGGCCCGTTCGTCGAGCGTGGCGCCACGGTGGTCTCGCTCGCCAAGCGCGAGGAGGAGGTCTTCGTCCCGGGGCGGCCTTCGCCGGTCGAGCTGGCCGCCGACTCGGAGGCCTCGAAGCTGCTGCAGCGGGTCCGCGACGAGGCCCATCGCTTCGCGATCGACCACCATCGGGGGCGCCGCGACCGGGCGATGACCGGCTCGGTGCTCGACGACCTCAAGGGCGTCGGCCCGGCCCGCAAGCGCGCCTTCCTCAAGCACTTCGGCACCCCCGAGCGGTTCCTCAACGCGAGTCGCGAGGAGCTCGAGGCGGTGCCGGGCGTGCCCGGCAAGCTGGCACGCGAGATCCACGAGCAGCTGCACAGGACGGGCGGCTAGTGGCCGGCGAGGTCGAGCTGGTCCTGATCACCGGGCACTCCGGCGCGGGCAAGTCGGAAGCGATCGCCGCCTTCGAGGACGGCGGCTACTTCTGCGTCGACAACCTGCCGCCGCGGATGATCGGCAGCCTCGGCGAGCTCTTCCGCCACGAGGGCAGCGGCGTGGAGAAGGCCGCCGTCGTCTCCGACGTGCGCGGCGGCGAGTACTTCGAGGGGCTGCTCCAGGTGCTCGACGAGCTCAGCACCGACGGGCTGAAGCCGAAGCTGCTCTTCCTCGAGGCCGACGAGGAGGTGCTGCTCGACCGCTACAAGGAGACGCGCCGCCGCCACCCGCTCGCCCCGGAGGGCAGGATCGTCGACGGGATCCGGGCCGAGCGCGAGCTGCTCTCGCCGCTGCGCGCCCGGGCCGACATGGTGATGGACACCAGCAACCTGACCGGCGGGCAGCTGCGCCGGCGGATCGCCGAGGAGATGCTGGGCGGTCAGGACGGCGGCAAGCTGGCGCTGACCCTGCTCACCTTCGGCTTCAAGAACGGCCCGCCGCGCGACGCCGACCTCACCCTCGACGTGCGTTTCCTGCCCAACCCCCACTACATCGACGAGCTGCGCCCGCAGACCGGCCTCGACGAGCCGGTGCGCGCCTACGTCGAGTCCGGCACGCAGGCGGGCGAGTTCTACGGCCGCCTGCTGCCGCTGCTCGAGTTCCTCGTGCCGGCCTACGTCGCCGAGGGCAAGAGCCACCTGACGATCGCCGTCGGCTGCACCGGCGGCCGCCATCGTTCGGTGACCGTCGCCGACCGCATCCGCCGGGCGCTGGAGGGGCGCGAGGGCGTCGTCGTCCGCGTCAAGCATCGCGATCTGGAGCCATAGACTGCGTCGGCTTTGTCCGACTCTCCCTCCCAGCCCGTCATCTCGATCCGCGGTCTGCGCATGAGCTACGGCGAGGTCGAGGCGGTGCGAGGCATCGACCTCGAGGTGCGGCGGGGGGAGGTCTTCGCCTTCCTCGGACCCAACGGGGCGGGCAAGACGACCACGGTGGAGATCCTCGAGGGCTACCGCAGGCGCACCTCGGGCGAGGTGAGCGTTCTCGGCGAGGATCCCGAGCACGCCGGGCGCGCCTGGCGCGAGCGGATCGGGATCGTCCTGCAGAGCTGCCGCCTCGACCCCTACCTGACGGTGCGCGAGTCACTCGCCCTCTATGCCGGCTACTACGAAGAGCCGCGGCCGATCGAGGAGACGATCGAGCTGGTCGGCCTCGCCGGCAAGGCGGATTCCCGCTCGGGCTCGCTGTCCGGCGGCCAGCAGCGCCGGCTCGACGTCGGCATGGCGCTGATCGGCGACCCGGAGCTGCTCTTCCTCGACGAGCCGACGACCGGCTTCGATCCCTCGGCGCGGCGACACGCCTGGGAGACGATCGCCGGCCTGCGCGACCTCGGCAAGACCGTCTTCCTCACCACCCACTACATGGACGAGGCGCAGCGGCTCGCCGACCGGGTCACGGTCATCTCCGCCGGGAAGATCGTCGCCCGCGGGACCCCGGAGGACCTCGGCGACCGCGAGAGCCGGCCGGCGCGGATCAGCTATCGCGAGGACGGGCGCGAGGTCGAGCTGGAGACGACGACGCCGGTCGAGACCCTGAACGAGCTGACCGGCAGGGCGCTGGCGGAGGGGCGTGACCTCGATGGGCTCGAGGTCACGCGGCCCAGCCTCGAGGACGTCTACCTGGAGCTGACGGATCAGAAATGAGCCTCGTCCTGCACCAGCTCCGTTACGACCAGAAGGCCTTCTGGCGAAACCCGGCCTCGGTCTTCTTCACCGTCGCCTTCCCCGTTGTCCTGCTGCTGATCTTCGCCACCGTCTTCGGCGACCAGACGGTCGAAGTGCGCGGCGGGATCAAGTCGACCACGTACTACGTGCCGGCGATCATCACCCTCTCGGTGATCTCGGCGACGATGCAGTCGCTGACGATGTCGCTGGTGATCGCGCGCGAGGACGGCCGCCTGAAGCGCGGCCGCGGCACGCCCATGCCCGCCTGGGTCTTCATCGCCGGCCGCGTCGGAAACTCGATAGTCGTCGCGCTGATGATGCTCGTGCTGCTGGCGGCGATCGGCCGGCTGGCCTACGGAGTGGGCATTCCCTGGAGCCGCATGCCGGCGATTCTCCTCACGCTCGTCGTCGGAGCGGCGTCGTTCTGCTGTCTGGGCATCGCCCTGACGGCGGCGATTCCCAGCCAGGACGCGGCGGCGCCGATCGTCAACGCCCTGCTGCTGCCCCTCTACTTCCTCTCCGGCATGTTCATTCCCGACGACCAGCTGCCGAGCGGGGTGATCCACTTCGCCGACGCCTTCCCGATTCGCCATTTCTTCGAGGCTTTCTTCGACGCCTATGTCCCCGGTGGGACGGTGGTCTCGTGGGGCAATCTCGCGGCGGTCTCGATCTGGGGAGCGGTCGGCCTGCTCTTGGCTGTTCGCTACTTCCGCTGGGTGCCTCGGACCGGTTGACGAGGCTCGCGTCGAGCCCCTGGCGGGGCCGAACATGAACCTCGTCGAGCGGCCGGCCGACCGAGTGCCGGATCGCCCTATAGCCTCCCCGGCCCGATGTTGCACCACGTTCTTCTAGAGGTCTCAGACCTCGAGCGGAGCGCGTCCTTCTACGACGCGCTGCTCGCGCCGCTTGGCTGGCGGCGCCATTTCGAGGAGGACGAGACGATCGGCTGGGGCATCGCCAAGCCGGTCTTCTTCGTCGCCGGGCACCACCCGCCCAAACCGGGCTTCGGCCTGCTCAGCTTCTCCGGCCTCGGGATCGTCGCCGTCAAGGCGGCCTGGGAGCAGGGCGTGAAGGCGGGCGGCAATCCCGTCGGCGAGCCCGGCGAGCGGCGTTCGCACGGCTCCGGATCCTACTCGGCGTTCCTGCAGGACCCGGACGGGTACGAAATAGAGGTGACGATCGGCAGTGACTAGCCTCAGTAAGACAAACGAATCGATTCAGGAGGACGTGACTTCATGGCAGTGAAGGTCGGCATCAACGGCTTCGGCCGCATCGGGCGCAATCTCTTTCGCGCCGCCCACGCGGCGGGTGCGGACCTCGAGTTCGTCGCCGTCAACGACATCACCGACACCGGAACGCTCGCCCACCTGCTCAAGTACGACTCGATCCTCGGGCGCTTTCCGGGCGAGGTCGAGGCGGGGGAGGGCTCGCTGACGATCGACGGCAAGGAGCTGAAGGTGCTCTCCGAGCGCGACCCGGCGGCGCTGCCCTGGGGCGACCTCGGCGTCGACGTCGTGATCGAGTCGACCGGCCTGTTCACCGGTCGCGAGGACGCCGCAAAGCACCTCGCGGCGGGCGCCACGAAGGTGATCATCTCCGCCCCCGCCAAGGAACCGGACGTGACCGTGGCGCTCGGGGTCAACTTCGAGAGCGACTACGACCCGGACAGCCACCACATCATCTCCAACGCCTCCTGCACGACGAACTGCCTGGCGCCGGTGGCCAAGGTGCTGAACGACTCGTTCGGGATCGAGCAGGGGCTGATGACGACGATTCACGCCTACACGGCCGACCAGCGCCTGCAGGACATGCCGCACAAGGACCTGCGCCGGGCGCGCGCCGCCGCGGTCAACCTGATCCCGACGACGACCGGCGCCGCCAAGGCGGTCGGCCTCGTCCTGCCGGAGCTGAACGGCAAGCTGAACGGGCTGGCGATGCGGGCGCCGGTGATCACGGGATCGGTCGTCGACCTCGTCTTCACGCCGTCTGAGCCGACCGACCCCGAGGCGGTCAACGCCGCCGTCAAGCAGGCCGCGGAGGGCCCGATGAAGGAGATCCTCTCCTACACCGAGGACGAGATCGTCTCGACCGACATCGTCGGCGACCCGCACTCCTCGATCTTCGACGCCGGCCAGACGATGGCGATCGGCGACGGCAGGCTGATCAAGGCCGTCTCCTGGTACGACAACGAGTGGGGTTATTCCAACCGCTGCGTAGAGCTGGCAGGGAAGGTGTAGGCGGCCATTTCTAGTCTCAGCCCGTAAATGACGGCCTCGGATCGCCGCCATGCTGCGTCCTCAGTCGCCCGAATAGCGCTGCTATTCGGGCTCCCTGCGTCCTTGCCTGACGACGCCCGAGTCGCGTCATTGACGGACTGATCCGTCGAAATGGCCGCCTACCCCTTCCCAAGATCTGTTCAGCAACTGACGGATGGAGGGAGGCGTGCGCTGGTTCGGGTGGATTTCAACGTTCCACTCGATGATTGCCGCGTCACGGACGACACCCGTATCCGCGCGGCGCTGCCCACCCTTGAGATGCTCAGGGATCGAGGTATCGCGTTGGTTCTCGTTTCCCATCTTGGCCGGCCGAAGGGCAAGGTCGACCCGGCGCTTTCGATGAAGCCTGTTGGCGAGAGGTTGGCTGAGTTGCTCGACTGCGAGGTCCGGCAGGCGCCTGCGGTCGTCGGTCCGGAGGTCGAGGCGATGACCGATGAGCTCGGCCCGGGCGATGTCCTTCTGCTCGAGAACGTGCGTTTCGAGCCGGGCGAGACTGAGAACGACCCTGACCTCGCCGACTCTTTGGCGCGGTTGGCCGATGTCTATGTGAACGACGCCTTCGGCGCCGCCCATCGCGCGCACGCCAGCACCGAGGGCGTCGCTCACCGCCTGCCCGGCTATGCCGGCCTGCTGCTCGAGAAAGAGGTCAACGAGCTGACGCGCGTGGTCGAGTCGCCGGAGCGCCCCCTGGTCGTCGTCCTCGGCGGCGCCAAGGTGAGCGACAAGGTCGGCGTCATCGACCGCTTCCTCGAGGTCGCCGACAGCATCCTGATCGGCGGCGCGATGTGCTTCAGCTTCTTCCGCGCCCAGGGCATCGCCACCGGCGACTCGCTGGTCGAGGAGGAGGGGGTGAAGCTCGCCGAGGAGGCGCTGCGCAGGGCGGAGGGGTCCGGCTGCGAGCTGATGCTGCCGGTCGACCTGGTGCTGGGCGAGAGTTTCGACGCGGCGACCGAGCGGCGCGGGAGCGACGGGGTCGAGGTCCCGGACGGCTGGATGGGGCTCGACGTCGGACCGCGCACGGCCTCCGCTTACGCGGAGAAGATCGCCACCGCGGGCACCGTGCTGTGGAACGGGCCGATGGGCGCCTTCGAGCTGGAGCCGTTCGCGGCGGGGACGCGAACCGTCGCCGAGGCGGTCGCCGCCGCCCCGGGGATCACCGTGGTCGGCGGCGGCGACTCGGTGGCAGCGCTGCACCGGTTCGGCCTGGCTGAGAAAGTGGATTGGGTGTCGACCGGAGGGGGAGCGTCCTTGGAGCTGCTGGAGGGAAAGAAGCTGCCCGGCGTGGAGGCCTTGAGAGATGCCTGAGCGCACCCCGTACGTCGCCGCCAACTGGAAGATGCACAAGACGGTCGCCGAGGCCGCGACCTTCGTCGATGCGCTGCTGCCGCGGATCGCGGCGACCCGGAGCGACGTCGTCATCTGCCCCCCGTTCACCGCCCTCACGGCGGTCGTGGAGCGGCGGTACGGCACCGCGGTGAAGGTCGCCGCCCAGAACATGCACGAGGGAGAGTCAGGGGCCTTCACCGGCGAGGTCTCGGCGCCGATGCTCGTAGAGCTCGACGTCGAGGCGGTCGTCCTCGGCCACTCCGAGCGGCGCCAGCACTTCGACGAGACCGATGAGGCGCTGGCGCGCAAGGCGCCGGCGGCGCTGGCGGCCGGCCTCGAGCCGATCCTCTGCGTCGGCGAGAGCGAGGGGGCGCGTGACGCGGACCAGACGAAGGGAGTGCTCGAGCGCCAGCTGCAGGCCGACCTGGCCGCGGTCGAGTCGGGCAGGCTCGCCGAGGTCGTCGTCGCCTACGAGCCGATCTGGGCGATCGGCACCGGTCGCACCGCCAGCCCCGAGCAGGCCCAGGAGGCGTGCGCCTTCATCCGCGACGTGCTGCGCGAGCGCGGCGCCGTCGCCGACGCGGTGCGGGTCCTCTACGGTGGCTCGGTCAAGCCCGCCAACGCCGCCGAGCTGATGGCGCAGCCGGACATCGACGGCGCCCTGGTCGGCGGCGCCAGCCTCGATCCGGAGGAATTCGCCGCCATCGTCGAGGCAGCGTAATGGGCACGATTGGCGCTTTTCCGGTGCATATGACCGGAAAGGCGCCATGCGAGGCCGCATGACCGTTCCTTCGGTGGCACTGGTCATCCTCGATGGCTGGGGGTTGGCCCCGGACGGACCAGGCAACGCGATCTCGCTGGCGGAGACGCCGGTCTTCGATCGCCTTTGGGAGGGCTATCCACACACGCAGCTCTCTGCTCAGGGCCGCGACGTCGGCTTGCCCGACGGGCAGATGGGCAACTCCGAGGTCGGGCACCTCAACCTCGGCGCCGGCGCGATCGTCAAGCAGGACCTGGCCCGGATCGACGACGCGATCGCCGACGGCAGCTTCTTCGACGACGAGGCGCT
>Ga0157375_10000111_pt1 | contig 79589 bp, 60 predicted proteins | sample M35metaG_FD_115311 | JGI IMG/M metagenome (GOLD analysis project Ga0157375, IMG submission 115311) | Miscanthus rhizosphere microbial communities from Kellogg Biological Station, Michigan, USA - M3-5 metaG | ecosystem: Host-associated > Plants > Roots > Rhizosphere > Soil | place: USA: Michigan... | reverse complement strand
ACTTAACCTCGTTGACCAATTGTCCAGGCACATCGGCCTCGTTTAGTACTCTGGCTGGTGGCACCGGGCCCTTCACGTATCAATGGACCAAGGACGGCTCACCCATCAACAATGCGACCAACAGCTCGTATTCCATCGGCGCAGTCCAATCCACTGACGCCGGGAATTATTGTGTGCAGGTCACTGGCAACTGCAACAGCGTGACCAACTGCGCCTCGCTGACAGTCCTGACCAATACCTCGTCCTCCAGCTTAACGTCTTTAACCAATTGCCCAGGCACACTGGCGTCATTTAGCACGGTGGCTTCCGGCACCGGGCCGTTTACATATCAGTGGACAAAGAACGGTTCACCACTAGGTGGCGCGACCAACAGCTCCTATTCGATTGGCGCAGTCCAGGCGACTGATGCCGGGACTTATTGTGTGCAAGTCACTGGGAACTGCAACAGCGTGACCAATTGTGCCTCGCTGACGGTCCTGACCAATACCTCGTCCTCCAGCTTAACCTCTTTGACCAATTGCCCCGGCACCCCGGCGTCGTTTAGCACGGTGGCTTCCGGCGCTGGGCCGTTTACATATCAGTGGACAAAGAACGGTGCACCCCTCAACAACGCGACCAACAGCTCGTATTCCATCGGCACCGTCCAGGTCACTGATGCCGGGACTTATTGTGTGCAAGTCACCGGCAATTGCAACAGCGTGACCAATTGTGCGTCGCTGACAGTCCTGACTAATACCTCCGCCTCCAGCTTAACCTCGTTGACCAATTGTCCAGGCACGCCGGCCTCGTTTAGCACGGTGGCTTCCGGCACGGGGCCGTTTGCATATCAGTGGACCAAGAACGGTTCACCCCTCAACAACGCGACTAACAGCTCGTACTCCATTGGCGCAGTCCAAGCCACGGATGCCGGGACTTATTGTGTGCAGGTTACCGGCAACTGCAACAGCGTGACCAATTGTGCCTCGCTGACAGTCCTGACCAATACCTCGTCCTCCAGCTTAACGTCTTTAACCAATTGCCCAGGCACACCGGCATCGTTTAGCACCGTGCCTTCCGGCACTGGGCCGTTTGCATATCAGTGGACAAAGAACGGTTCACCCATCAACAACGCGACCAATAGCTCGTATTCCATCGGCGCACTCCAATCCACTGATGCCGGGACTTATTGCGTGCAGGTCACTGGGAACTGCAACAGCGTGACCAATTGTGCCTCGCTGACAGTCCTGACTAATACCTCGGCCTCCAGCTTAACCTCGTTAACCAATTGCCCAGGCAACCCAGCTTCGTTTAACACGGTGCCTTCCGGCACTGGGCCGTTTGCATATCAGTGGACAAAGAACGGTTCACCACTAGGTGGCGCGACCAACAGCTCCTATTCGATTGGCGCAGTCCAGGCCACTGATGCCGGGACTTATTGTGTGCAAGTCACCGGCAACTGCAACAGCGTGACCAATTGCGTCTCGCTGACGGTCCTGACTAATACCTCCGCCTCCAGCTTAACCTCGTTGACCAATTGTCCAGGCATCCCGGCGTCGTTTAGCACAGTGGCTTCCGGCACCGGGCCGTTTACATATCAGTGGACCAAGAACGGTTCACCCCTCAACAACGCGACCAACAGCTCCTATTCGATTGGCGCAGTCCAGGCGACTGATGCCGGGACTTATTGTGTGCAGGTTACCGGCAACTGCAACAGCGTGACCAATTGCGCCTCGCTGACAGTCCTGACTAATACCTCCGCCTCCAGCTTAACCTCGTTGACCAATTGTCCAGGCACGCCGGCCTCTTTTAGCACGGTGGCTTCCGGCACCGGGCCGTTTGCATATCAGTGGACAAAGAACGGTTCACCCATCAACAACGCGACCAATAGCTCGTATTCCATCGGCGCAGTCCAATCCACTGATGCCGGGAATTATTGTGTGCAGGTCACTGGCAACTGCAACAGCGTGACCAATTGCGCCTCTTTGACAGTCCTGACCAACACCTCCGCCTCCGGCTTAACCTCTTTGACCAATTGCCCAGGCACGCTGGCGTCGTTTAGCACGGTGGCTTCCGGCACTGGGGCGTTTACATATCAGTGGACAAAGAACGGTGCACCCATCAACAACGCGACCAACAGCTCGTATTCCATCGGCGCAGTCCAGGCCACTGATGCCGGGACTTACTGCGTCCAAGTCACCGGCAACTGCAACAGCGTGACCAATTGTGCCTCGCTGACAGTCCTGACTAATACCTCGGCCTCCAGCTTAACCTCTTTGACCAATTGTCCAGGCACACCGGCATCGTTTAGCACCGTGCCTTCCGGCACCGGACCGTTTGCATATCAGTGGACAAAGAACGGTTCACCCATCAACAACGCGACCAACAGCTCGTATTCCATCGCCTCGGTCCAGTCCACCGATATCGGAACATATTGTGTCCAGGTCACTGGGAACTGCAACAGCGTGACCAATTGCGCCTCGCTGACAGTCAATGTGCCTACCACCACCGAGGCTTTGGCGCCACAGGCAATCTGTCCGGGTTCAAGCGCCAGTTTTGCCACAATCGCCCATGGCACGGGGCCGTTCAGTTACCAATGGACGAAAAACGGGACCAATATCTCTGGCGCAACCCTCAATGCATACTCGATTTCCTCCGTTAGCTCGAGTGACGCGGGTACTTATTGTGTTGTGGTGCGCGGCGCTTGCAACGGGGTAACAAATTGCGCTGCTCTCCAAATTACGCCGCCAGGCATGACGCTGACCAAAACGTGTCCCGCGACTCCCGTTGCGCCCGGCGGGACATTGGTGTTCTCCGGCTCAATCAGCAATTCCGGCAGCGTGACGCTCACAAACGTCACGGTGGTCGATAACCGGCCGTCTGATAATACCCTGATTTTCGGTCCGGCTCAGCTTGCGCCTGGCCAATCAGCCACCTTCAACGGCAGTTACACCGTGCCGATCGACTCGTGCGGTCCGTACGCGGACACGCTGACGGCGCACGCCAATGCCCAATGTAATGGGACAGCCGTGACCACGTTCAAAACCACTCTTTGTCCTGGTCTCAGCACGCCTGCGATCTCAGTGACACGGAACTGTTCCGCCGACCCTGTCATTGCCGGACAACCTCTGGTGTTCTCAGGGGTGGTGAGCAATGCAGGCAACATCACCTTGACCAACGTTCAGGTGTTCGTCAATCAGCCCTCAAATAACACCCCTGTGTTCGGGCCGATTAATTTAGGGCCAGGCGAGCGGGCCGGATTTATCGGAAGCTACTTGGTGCCAATAGACTCTTGCGCCACGAACATTTCCGATACCGTAGCAGCCTCCGGGCGCAACTCCTGCACTGGCAGCAACGTGACCGCTGCCGTCACAGGTTCCTGTTCTATTATCACGGCCCCTAAACTTATTCTTACGAGAACTTGTCCAACTAATCCCGTTGCCCCCGGCGGCCTGTTGTCTTATTCCGGCGTGGTCAGCAACGCGGGCAACGTCACGCTCACCAACATCATTGTTGTAACCGATCAACCTGCCAGCAACACTCCGGTCCTCGGTCCCATCACGCTCGCTCCGGGCGGGGCGGCCAACTTCAGTGCCAGCTATCGAGTTTGCCCGGTGTGCTGTGGGCCTTACATAAGCACAGTGGCGGCCACAGGCGCAGATCGCTGCACCGGCAGCAATGTGAGTGCCACCGCCACCGCTGCCTGCCAGGGCACTACCACGCCAAGGCTCACGGTGACAAAAGACTGTCCGTCAGTAAGCTCGCTTGGCCAGCCTCTAATCTTCTCCGGTTCCGTGAGCAACGCCGGTGATGTCGCTTTGGAAAATGTCACGGTCACGGACGATCATGCCGGCTTCATCACTCAAATCGAGACCATGGCGCCCGGGGAAACGGCTGCTTACATTGCGAGTTACACGCCGACCAATTGCGGATCGAGCACCAGCACGGTTATGGCAACTGCCTTCGATGCGTGTGCCGGCACCGCGATAACCAACAACGTCACGCAAGCTTGCGTCATAACTTGCCCAGCGGCGGCGGTGACAATCCTCAATCCGCGCATCGAAGCTGGGAAATTCACCTTCTCGTTCTTAACGCAGACTGGCAGGCTCTACACCGTTCAGTTCACACCTCTCCTGGTGCCAGTCAATTGGCAATTGCTCACCAACTTCACCGCGAATGGTCCTACCGCGGTAATCCAGGACGATCGAAACCAAACCCAACGTTTCTATCGGGTGCAGGCTCAGTAAGAAATCCCGTTAGGATTGGTCCACATAAGGTGGCCGTAGATCAGTTTCGGAAGGCTGGCCAACAAGGTGATGTCACTCCTGCTGTCCCAGATTGCATTATCTGAATGGTGCCGATGGAGGGGGTCGAACCCACACACCCTTGCGAGTACTAGATTTTGAGTCTAGCGCGTCTGCCAATTCCGCCACATCGGCCACCTGAATGAGCGACAATATAAAACGATCAGGCCTGAAGTAAAGGTTTTGTCGGCCTGGTCATCGCGCCACGGCCGGAGAAGGCCGGGTCCGCAGCACCTTGTCTGGTGGAGTTTCAAGCAATTCCATCCCAGCCGGCACAGCCCGGGCGAACTTCCGAGACTTTGCAAAGCTGAACACACCCAGGCACTCGAGCCGTTCGCTGATCTTCGGGTTCTAATATTTTTGGCACGCCCCGTAAGGTAATCAGTCTGCGTGGGTGAGGTTGCAGGTTGGAGGCTCTTGGGTATCCTTGGGGAATGTTTAGAATTGCGTTCCTCGTCCTATCTGGACTCGCAGTAGCGGGATGCAAATCCGGGTCGTGGGGACCTTACGTTGCGCCTTGCGTCCAAGGACGAGTCCTGGATGCCGAAACCGGGCGGCCTTTGGCCGGAGCCAAAGTCAGCCGAACCCGGCCGGAGCGTGGAGGCCATTCTCTAAAGGGCGGGGAATTACTCATGCGCAAGCCCGACATACAAACGGACGCGAATGGTTGCTTCGGCCTGGCGAGCGAGCGTGTGGCGACGTTGTTTCGCTTCGGGGGGTGGGACTCGGTGCGACTTTTTGTCCAGCGGCCGGGCTACGTCACCTTGCAAACCAATTATTCGGGCGGATCCCTTCACGTTACAAACACACTCTCTGACGAACCGTTGGTCAAGACGGGTGATATCTTGCTTCAACCGGCGCGAAAGAAGAGGTGATGTGACGCTCCTGTTTATGACAAGCGGCGACAACTGCGGCAAACAAAGTTCGGCACGATGTATCGCCGGGCAGCTCAAGGCTACCATCCTGGCTGGGTCGTACCGCCGAATGGGTTTTCTGCTTTCCGATTGCCGATTTGTTACTAGAATTTCGCAGACGAACCTGATGAATCAACGAATTCCCATCACACTCGTTTTCACCTTATTCCTCGCCCTCACCGCCAATTGTGCCAGCCAGGCCGACGCCAATTTCCAACTCCCAGGCCAGGCGCTCGCACCCGGTGTGTTTCAATTGCGTGAATTGGATCTCCACCTTCACTCGGGCATGGAGCGGCCTGTGGATCTTCAAAGCTGGATCGATTTGGCCGTGGCTGATGGGCGCAAAGTGATTCTGTTGCTCGATCACCTCGAACTTTACCGAAAGACGCCCGAGCAGTACGCTACCTGGCGTGAGAAGGGCAAATTTCAGGCCCAATATCCGGTTGGTCCAGAAGGGCATAAAGCGCTGTACGCAGACTTCGATTCCGTTGCGAGCCGCAAAGACGTGCTGATCTTCAAAGGCTGGGAAGTCAGCGAAGACGAGCTCGACACCGGCCTCGAAATGGCTCCGCTGCGCATGGCCGACGCTATCGGTTTCCACATCTCGCCCAGGAATGGCTCGACGCCGCCAAATGGCCAAACGCTCCTCAAACGCGTCCGCCAAATCAAGGAGTTGCAAAAGCAGCTACCGATTCCAATGATCCTGTTTCACCCATTCCCCATGCGAATCGAGAACCTGCAGCGAACCGCAAAGGCCAAGGGACGCGATCCGGCAAAGATTGCGGTGAAGGAGTATCGGTTTTTCCGCCCGGGCGAGCAGCAGGACTTGATCTTGCTGCTCAAAGGCAGCTCGATCTATATCGAAATGAACCGCGACACCGAACACTATTTCGACGATCCAGTCTGTCGAGAGGCCTTTATCGCCGACATTCTGCCACTTGCCAAAGCAGGCGTGCAATTCACTGTTTCAACCGACAATCACCATTTGGCGGCGGCAAAGAAGCCATTCACTCCAACCCATTACTGCGGGCCGACCGGGGTAACTCCGGCCTGTTGCAATACCATTGTCCGCGAGTTAATGGCGTTGAGGGCAAGGCGATTACTCACTGAAAATGCGGCTCGACCACAAGTGGAAAGATAGCAAAGCGGGTCTTAAAAACCCTGAATCGGGACCACCAGACCACGGACCACAAGACGACAAGCAGCATTACCGCCTTGGAGCCGCGCGCGAGTCGCGTGGGATGTTTACTTCTTCGGGAGCCAGCTTTTCGCCGGGCCGCCCTGTTTGATCCATTCCTCGTCGAGCACGGCGTGATTCACAATCGTGCGCTCGTGCGAGGTGAAAATGAGGTGAATCTTTCCGTCGTGAGTCTGAACGGCCATTGGGTAGGCGTAGTCGTAAGGGCCCTCGGCCACGTTGCGACGCCACGGCCAGGTCTGGTCGGCATCCGGTGAGAGCGCGACGGTTAGCGGCGAACGCTCATTCATGCTGTCATTGAAAACGAGCAGCAGATTTCCACTCCGGAGCTTGATAAAGTCCACCGCGGCATTCGGGTTTAGGAATCTGGTATTGACTCCCTGGCTCCAGGTCCAACCGCCATCGTGCGACTCCGCGCGAACCAGCCATCCGTTGGTTGTTGGTTCGAAATTGCCGCCACGCCGGCAATAAGAGATAAGAAAATCGTTCCGGACCTCGATCGGAACCGGCTGGATGTTTCCAGTAGCCGAACGGATTCGATCCGTTTGCTTCCATTGTTTCTTTTTGGTGTCGTAGCGAAGGAAGAGCCCGCTGCTGTCGGGAGCCGTGAATTCGGTATTGTTGCCGGTCTCGTGATAAAGCGGCAGGAGGTAGTCGCCGTTGTGCAGCACAATGGGCTTATTGCAAACCATCATTCCCTCATCGCTCACGAACGGGAAGGCGTCCGACCACGTTACGGCGTTGTCGCGCGAGACTTTCGCCTGGACGCGGGAAGTCGACCAGGTCTCGCCGTACCGGACCACATAGAATAACCATACTAATCCGTCGGGCGCCTGCCAGACGACGCCGTTTCCGAGCGAGCGGAACGGATCGTGCGCAATGCGCTCCGGTGTCGTCCAATGCCGGCCGCCTTTCTTGAGACGCGAGGCGAACACCCCGGTGTCGATAGCGTATTCGCCCTCGCCGCCGTAATAGACCACCAGGAGATCGCCATTGCTGAGTTCCTCGACGCGAGCGGGATGTTTGTAGGGGCCGGTCTTAATCTCTGGGCCAAAGAGCCTTTCGATCTGCAACTCGCTTGCGTGGATCGTCGAGAGCGCCGCAGAAAACCAAAGCAGCAATCCAAGAGGGAGGAGGCAAAGTGTGCGCCGGCATGCCGGTATTTTGAGCTGTGAGCGACGGAACATGTGTTCACACAAACACAACGGACCGCGGACAGTCAAGCCAGGTTTGCAACCCGGGAGCGTCGGCATCCTTGCCGACCACATATCAGACTTACCCTTAGGCGCGGATGTCATTTCAAGAAATCCGCACGGCGCTACGGTTTGCTCCCGCGGAATACTATTTTCCGCTCGACATGCTCCTTGAGTCTTTTCGGCTGCGGGTGCGGCATCAGTTGGAAGCCCCCATTCCAGAAATCGCTTTGCGCGCGCGCCCGTACTACCCTGGGAGGAGTAAGTCGAGACATGGCACGCAGCTACGTTTTTGATTTGCCACCGACGTTTAAACCTGGCCCGGGCCCGGGCTCTTCATCAGTTTCGACCGGGCGACGCGGATTTCATCATGTGACATTGGAGAGAATAGCGTCCGCGGGCGAGGGCGGCTCAGAATTCGATAAATCCAAAAAGCGCACATGACCATCATAGCAAAAACGATGACGTGCCAATAGTCATGCCAGAAGTCCTTCAGCGCGGAGTCACTGAATTTTTCAGTCAAATAGAGCCCGAATTTGCATGCGATTGGCAGAGCAACGCACACAAAGAACATCGCAATAAGGAATGTCGTGCCATTGCGGCCACACTCCTTCAGATGCCTTCCAAATGCTGCCCAAAAACCACTCATAGGAAACCGTTCTCAAAACTCCATGCGCCACCCCGTTTGGATTTCGTCAAGTCGCGCGAAACACTGGCATTGCGAACATAGGGGTTGGGGTCGGCCCAACTCCAATTGATCTGTACATGCAACTGAGGGAAAATCTCTTTTTTCGCGCCGACGTTCTGAGCGTTGTGCATGAACAGGGCATACCGATAATCTGCTCAGCCTTCCGCATTTTGTCAATTTGGCATAGATGACGATCGGTGTTCTGAGCCTCGCCAATCGCGGTTACCATTTGGAGGCCAATAATATTTTGGTTGAAGCCGATGGTTCTCAACCGCAACGCGATGTATCATGCGGGCTGATGGCAGCGACCATGAAGCCACGCTTCCGAGGAACGCAATGAGATAGAGTAGGGCTACTGGAATGATCGATAAAAAAATGGATCAGGCTTGAAGTAAGCACGCCTCAAGCTGACCGTCGCGTATCACGGATGAAGGGCAGGGAACCGTAGGGTTCAACAGGTCGATCACCTCTTGCCTGGTGAGCGTTTCCCTCTCCAACAACGCCTGTGCGAGTTTATGTGTATTCGCTTTTTGGCCCAGAATCACTTGATGAGCTAACTTGTCGGCATCTGCGAGCAGTCGATTGATTTCGGCTTCCGCATCCTGCTTCTCCTGCTCGTAATAAAGTTTTTCACCCATGCCCCATTCGTGAATCATCTTGCGAGCAATTTTTCGGGCCATGTCGAGATCGCCGGCGGCACCATTGGTGGTTGAATCGTAAAAGGTTTTTTCGGCCGCCCGTCCACCCATTAAAACGAGCAACTCCTCGAGCAAAAACTTTTTGCTTTGCAGGTTTTGGTCCTCATCTGGAAGCAATGTAGTGACGCCCAAGGCCAGGCCACGCGGCACGATGCTCACTTTATAAAGAGGGGGCAACAAGGAGGTTTGCAAATGAATGATCGTGTGTCCGGCTTCGTGATAAGCGACCATTTCACGTTCCTTTTTTTGCAGAACCATCGATTTCCGCTCGCGACCGAAACGCACTTTGTCCCGCGCAGCCTCAAGGTCCGCGAGGGTAATCGAACCGGTATGTCGCTGGGCGCAGATAATAGCGGCCTCATTGATCAAATTGGCCAAATCCGCGCCCGACATGCCCGGGGTCGTCTGCGCAATTATATCCAAAATGGTTTCGGACTGAACAATAGGCTTGCCTTGTGCGTGCGCCTCAAGGATGGCGCGGCGACCCTTCATGTCCGGGTAAGGAACATAAACTTTACGGTCAAAACGGCCCGGCCTCATCAGAGCTTCATCCAAATCCTCCGGGCGGTTGGTAGCTGCGACCACCACAATTCCCTGGCTGTTTTCAAAGCCGTCCATGGCCGCGAGCAGGGCGTTGATCGTCTGCTGTTGTTCGCCGTGCGTGTCAAATTTCCGGTTCTTGCCGACGCAATCAATTTCATCTATGAAAATAATTGCCGGTTTGCATTTGGCAGCCTGCCGAAAAAGCCGCCGGACCCTTTTGGCCCCAACTCCGACAAACACCTCTGTGAAATCACTTCCACGAACGCTAAAAAAATTGGCTTTTGCTTCGCACGCAATAGCTCTGGCCAGCATTGTTTTGCCTGTTCCAGGCGGGCCAATCAGAAGCAAACCCTTGGGCAAGGTGCCGCCCACTCGTTGATACTTTTTTGGATCGCGCAAAAAATCCACTATCTCCTGGACCTCACTTTTGGCTTCCTCTACCCCCGCGACGTCGCGGAAGGTAACCGTAGGGCGCTCGCGGATTCGGCTGTTCTTTCCTTTGCCGATGCTCGTTTGGTACAGCACCATCGTGATGACCAGCCCGGAAATAATGATACTGGACACAATATTCAGCCACTGGCCCCGCAGGCTGGTGCCGGGCATTTCGACCCGCACGCCCTTTTCCGCGAAGAATTTCTTAACCTGCGCGTCATCGAGATGTGTAGTGATAAACACCTTTTCAGTCCCTTTTCCTTTCTGGAGCACTCCTTCAACATGAAAGATTCCGGCATAAGGCGTAGGTACCACAATTGTTTTGGTTAAAGCGCCTGATGTAACCAGTGTGTCCATTTCGGCGAGAGTGATTTCACGGGAGGGCACGTGGAAGACAAAAATGCCGAGGAATACCAACACCATCAGGATAACTCCCAGCCCAGCCATGACTCGTGAATTTTTAAAAAGCCTCATCGGAAATCGTTGCATGGTGCTAAAGTCGCCTGCCAACCCATAAAACAAAATCGGAGATGGGATGATTCCAACGTCGGTGTTTGGCCTACAAAACAGGTGATCTGCTCTGGCTCACGATTTCTTCACTCGACACATGGGGCACAAGACTCGACACTCGACACCATATGTCCACAGTCGCCGAGCAACTTCGACAGGCGCGCGAGGCGCAAAAGCTGACGCTCGCGCAAGTGGCGGAGGTTACAAAAATCCGCAGCGACCATTTGCAGGCGCTTGAGGATGGCAATTTTGAAGTGTTCCCGGCTCCGGTATATGTGCGTGGCTCTGTCCGCACTTATTCGACACTGCTGAAGCTGGATGTTCCGCAAATCATGGGAAGCCTTGATGCCGAGCTATCTCAAAAGAAAGGATTTTCTGAAAGCAATCCTGCTCCACGTTCGCGTGGTGTTTTGGATTTCGTGATGTTGCAGCTATCAAAGCTGGATTGGATAAAGTCGATAATAATTGTCAGCGGAGGCTTGATAGTTTTGATTCTAAGTTGCGGTTATCTCCTTTGGCGGCATCAACGCTCAGTTGATCCTTTAAAAAATCTAAAACCGGGCCTTTATCAATCCACCCAAACTCTCTCCGGCCAAACATTGCCTTTGCCAGCGCCAAAGCGCTGACGCCAGAACAGGAGAATTGGATGTCCTGTCGGAAAAAGCTAAATATCTTGCAAGTAGAGCGTTCGGTTTCTCCACAAATAAAGCCCGCCAGAAAGAAGGGTCAACCCGACCGCCACCCATTTGGAAGCCTCAGTGAACCAGAATGACCAGGGAACTCCGGCAAATAGATGCCATCCAAATATGACTTCCCCAAGCTTCCCCCATTGCGGGTAACCAGCTACAACCAAAATCGAGATGATTGCCACAATTTGAGAAATGGTCTTGTGTTTGCCGTAACCTTCCGCACCTAAAACGACGTTTTTTGATGCAGCCAGCAGACGGAGTCCGGTGATTGCCAGTTCCCGAGCGACGATAATGACGACCATCCAGGCAGGAATCCATTTTAGACCCACAAATGCAATAAATGCTGAGCAGACCATGATCTTGTCGGCCAAAGGATCCATCAAAATGCCGAAATTGGTTATCAGCCTGTTCCGCCGCGCAATCTGCCCGTCCAAAAAATCGGTAATGCCACCCGCTACGAAAAGAACCAGCGCAATGGTTTCGTGAAACGGGACCCTCGAAAACATCACGACAAGAAATGCAGCAGTCAGAACGAATCGGGAGATGGTCAGTTTATTCGGCAGATTCATTCATTTTGTTATGAAATCCATTTCGCGGCGGCATTGTTTCCAATCTTTTAACCTGCCATCAATCGCTTGCCAACTGACAAACTGAGGAACCATGCCGCATCGCCGCGCGGAGCGCGGACATTCCTGTCCGGAGCAACGTCGAAATGTTGAACCGCATGCCACACACCCTGAGCCTCGAGGATTCGGAGTTGCTGCGGACAGGAATGTCCGCGCTCCGCTAAACAGATTGTGATTTGCCTCACGCGGGTTCGGCGATGAGATCGTAATCGGTATGACCGACGATCTTCACGGTCGAAAAGTCTCCCAGGGGCAGGTCGCCACGAATATACACCCTTCCATCAATATCCGGCGCATCCGCTTCTCCTCTAGCGACGAGATATTCGCCGCTCAGCCGGCTGCCATTGCGATCTGTGCCTCGGATCAACCCATGCTCCCAGGAATGGAGTTGAGCGCTCCTGATGTCCTTTGCGCTCGCCTTTCGCTCCACCAGCACTTTGAGCGCGCGTCCCACAAACGCTTCCGCAACTCCCACAGCGATTTTGTGCTGCGCTTTCATTGCTCGATCGCGCCTCTGCTTTTTTATGCGGTCAGGAATTTGACCGGCCATGCTTCCCGCGCGTGTGCCTTGTTGTTGTGAATAGGTGAAGACCCCCAGCCTTTCGAATTTGGTATCCCGAATGAAATCGAGCAAAGTTTCAAAGCAAGCCACCGTCTCGCCGGGAAACCCCACAATGAATGTGGTCCGCAAAGCCATGCCAGGAACCCCGGCGCGTATGCGCCGCGCAAGGTCCACAATGTGTTGCTGCGAAGTCTCGCGCCGCATTCGTTCCAGCATATTCTCATGAATGTGCTGAAGAGGGATATCCACATAGCGCGCAACTTTGGGACATTCAGCAATGGTTTGTATGAGTTCGTCCGTCCAATGCGCCGGGTGCGTGTACAAAAGGCGAATCCAAAAATCACCCGGCAAAGCGTTCAATTCGCGCAGCAAGGTGCAAATGGTCGTAGCCTCCTCCGGCAGGGCTCTAATTGCCGCGTTAAACTTCTCGGGGGACGAAATCCCTCGGTTATGATTTGGGCGCAAGTCCAGACCGTAATAGGTGGAGTCCTGCGAAATCAGATTAATCTCCTTCACACCCGCTGCAATTAATGCGCGCGCTTCTGCAACCACGTCTGTTTGCTGCCGGCTCCGGTGAGAGCCGCGCATTTGCGGAATGATACAAAAGCTGCAGGGATGATTGCACCCCTCAGCGATCTTGATGTAAGCGAAGTGCCCTGGCGTCAGACGGAAGCGGGGGGTGGCGTAATCCGGGATATAGTTCGGCCGGGGAGTGACCTTGACCGGCACGGTGGGCCCAGTTCCGGGCGATTCGACCGGGGTGACTTTTGCTTCAGAATTCGGCGTTTTTTGAAATGCGACCTTTGTGGTTCGAGATTTTATATTTGCTGCTCCGTTGGCAATCTTTTCCCGCCTTCGGCTCAGCGCGCTTTGGACGATCTCTGTGACGGTAGAAACCTGATCGATTCCCATGAAGGCATCGACCTCAGGCAATAATTTCGGCAAATCTTCCCGAAACCGCTGGGGGAGACAACCCGACACAATCAAGCCCTGGCCACGATTCTTCGCTTCCCGCAGTTCAGCCGATTCAAGAATGGCATCGACACTTTCCTGCTGGGCGGAATCAATGAACGAACAGGTATTGACGATGACGACGTCGGCCTGGGTGGCGTCGTTTGTGACTTCGATGCCATCCTTCAACAATGTGCCAAGCATGATCTCGGCATCCGCCAGATTCTTGGCACAACCGAGTGAGATTAAACCCACTCGAACCGGGCGCTCTTTGGAATGTCCGCTTTTCAAAGCCAGAGTGTAAGGCATGAAAGCTCGCGGGGCAACCTGTGACGCATGGTCTCCTTTTGAGGGAGGTGGACGTCCTCAGCACACATTGATTGCACCGCGGAGCTGGACGACCTTATCCGTTCATATGTCATTATAAGGGCACGGACTTCGAGGAGGAGATCGGACTGGAGGAAGGTATCGAAGATAGAAGACCGGGTGCGAGCAATAAACAGTTTTTCGGTTCTTCGGTGCTTGGGTGTTTCGGATCTGACGCAGAGAGCGGAGTGGCAGCGGTAAATATGGTATATCATGCAGTTTTTTCTGCCTCTTCTCTTGACACGTTTGCCAAAAGAGCTTTGAGTCCTGTTATGAAAGACAGGGGCTTTTACCAGGCGAATGATAACCCAGCAGCAATCTGTATTTGTCTTTGCACCGATTCTGAAACTGTGATAGGACAAATTCCAGAAGCTCCCCAATGACACTTTTCTGCCAAGTATTTGAGATTTGTTTTGGCATAATTTTGTCTTTCAGCTTTTAACGATCATGCGAGGTTTGCCCTATTTATATTGTTATCCAATCCAATGACCGACCTCGAATACGATTGGGCCGCCGCAAGACCGTTCGACGGGTGGACGGATATGGGACCGAACATTTCAGCACCTGCAAACCGCAAGATTCTTGAGGACTGGCTTTGCGAGGGGATTGTGTTCGGATTGCATTCCTTTTACTGTGGTGGGTGCAGCCCCAACTACATCGCTTTCAAGAGCCTAGCGGCTCTCAATGCTGAGGTGGATACTGCCAGGCAGGGGGAACCTCTTCCAGCTTTGGTCGTTGGCGGAAGCTACGCGGCGAGGCTTCGTCGTGGCGTCCAAAAACACTACTGTGAACAAGCACGATTGCCTGCTTACGGACGATGAGTTGGGCCAAATTCGACGTTATCTGGCAGCCCAGTTTACGGAGTATTTCGCCATTTTCGAGCTGCACTCGGTGCCAGCTTCATGCTCTCAACAGCGGCTGAGCGACGGATGCCTCTGGACCGATGCTGGTGACGCATCTGACTGTGAATACCTCGCGGAAAAAGCTAGAGAGCTGGCATTGCCAGGAAATTCCGTTTGGGTGATAGCGTTCACATCACTTGAGCAGTCGGAGGCAGCCAGCGTTAAAGGGAAGAGGCCAAATGCCGCTGGGCTCGTGCCGCTTGGAGGTGCATATTGAAGGATAACGAGTCGTGGCAGCCGACGCCGGGATTACGTCTTGGTTGTTTTCGCTTGTCCTTGGCCCGGCGCGGCTGCACTCGTCGTTAGCGTTTGCCTATGTCGCGACTCCACCGCCTGCTTTTACTGGCTCTGGCCTCGACCTCGCTGGCGGGGTGCCGGAAGAACCGGCCTCCGGCATCATCGCATGAGAGCGACATCATTCATTACGCTGCCAGTACGCCGCTCTGGATCTTTATTCCTTTTGCACGGCTTACCGATGACGGACGTGGTTATCCCGCGCGGATCGCTCTGCCTCCCCGCCAGGATTGGACGACCAACCGCATGGACATCTTAGTGCAGGGAGAGGTTATGTTGGAGGGGGTTGTCAGGTTGCGTCCTGGCAGCACTGTGCTGCAGGCAATTAGCTGTGCGGGAGGCTTCAGCAATTATGCATTTGCCAGGAAGGGAGTTAGAGTCAGCCGAAGCTCAGGCTCTGTATCGCTGTATCTCCGCTCCCGCTGGGTGACGGGCGCGCAGACCGTGAGGTGTGGTGCGACACGAAACCCGATGGCCCTTATTTGAGTCCGAAAGATGCCAATGGCACTTCCGTGGGCGATTACGTTTTGCAGCCCGGTGACAGAATCTTCGTTGCGAGGGCAATCGGTTGAAATACGGCGCTAACGCTCAAGATAGCATTCACGGAGCGCGGCAAGGATCACGAGCATGGGGGGAGAGCTAATCGCGCGTAGCCGGAGGTAAGGTGTCACTGATTGGCAGAAACTTTTTGAGGCAGCGCGTTGGTCGAGGCGGTCGGAGCGGGGGGAGGGACCTTCTCCTCTTTCAGGCCAAGTTTTGTTCGCAGCACAGCGCGTTCCTGCGGTGAAACACCCTTTTCGGGATCGAGCAGGCGGTTCAACATTTCGCTATCGACATCGGCCAGCGGTGTAAGACCGATTGCGGCAATTCGTTCTTTGGGAATTTTGTCCATGTAGGCATTCCAGACCTGGCGGGCAAGGAGTTTAAAGCCGGCATAGCGCTCATCTTCATCGAGGACAAGACTTCGATAGGCATTAACGATCAAACCTTCAATGGCCGATTTGACGCGATCGCGGGAAGTCTCGCTTATATCCTCCTGGACACGCCCAACCGCATACTCATCCAAGGTCAGGTTCTTCGGAAAGGAGTTGGTTTTGCCGTCGAGAATCGGCCGATCCGGGTAATGTGTGGCGTTATATTTGTACCAATATGCCGCATCGGAAACGCGGTTGTGTGAGTAGAGGAAATAAATCGCATCTCGAAGAAAATTCCGGTGCCCGCGCAAGATATGGTCGCGGTTTGGTTCGTCCTCATCGGCAGCTTGCTCATAGGCTGCGCTCACTTTCGGAATGATATCTAGGTTCGGTCCGAATTCGAATGCGCTGGCGAAGGGATTTGCGACCAACTTGCCTCGCTGAAAGCTGAGTTGCATTGACTGATAAATAACCCGGCGCAGCGTAATCAAATCATCTTTCTTGGGGATTTTATCCGGGTCTTGCTGGGCGACTTTCAAGCCGCGGGCAGCCCAATAAATGGCATGTGCTTCGGGCAAGCGCCATTCCAGAGGACCGTAACGCTGATCGACTTGTTTCATGAACTCAGGGTCCATTTTATATTTCTCACGCAACAACCGCGCGCGCTCTTTCTGATCAGGAGTCTGGGGATGGATGAGTTCTTCCAGATCCGGTTTTTTCTTGTTGAAAATAACTGCCATCTCGTTGGCCCACTGCTGCTTATAATACATGCTGGCGTCGTCCAGGTTTTGTCCCATTTTGTGCTGAAAAAACCAACCCAGCTCCCGATAGATGAGCGTCTCGTTGGGGTTGTACTTGAGGCCTTCATCACGGAGCAGTTCGACGCCGCGGCTGACCCAACGCCAGCGATCATTGAAATCCTTGAACTTGACCGAGATGTTGTAAGCCATGTTCCAGGCTTGCACCAGCCACACCTGGACAAAGTGAGGTTCCAGCTTTGTAATCCAGTCTGCCAACTGAGCCATCTCGAAAAACTTGTCTTCGTCTTGCAGATCACTGGCGCGAATCCAGAGCGCATTGGAAATGAGTCCGCGAAAGCCACCCAGGGCAACAGTAGTAAAAGCCAGAACGGGTGGAGCATTTTCCAACGGTTGGATGCGAGTCAAACCCAGGCGCTCGCGATCCCGATTTAGCGATCTTTGCACGCCGGAAACCCCAACCAGCAGCATCGCCGCCAGCGAAAGTAAAAGGACTTTTTTGAGCCGGAGATTCATGCAGGTAGCCACCTTCCGGATTTCATTGAGTGCCCTGGGCTGTGGCCAACTCGCGCCGGGTAAAGACGGACATTCCGAAAGCGGCCAAAATGCCGCCCAGCAGCAAAATGATCTGGCCGCCGGCCAATCCCAACTGCGACCAGGTAATACTCCGACCCGTGCTAAGAGAATCAATCGGAGAAAAATTCTTTGCCAGATTGATCACGGTGAGGACCGCTTTAAAAACCGGAATCACAACGACGTCGGCCGGTGTAAAACCTTTCGTGCCTTTCTCGGCGTTGTAGTTGGCGATAGTGCCCTCGGAAACGGCATTGGATAACGTTCCGCTGGACAGGACCAGCACCATCACACTCAAGGCCACGAACGCAGCGACTGGGAAGGAAAGGAAGCTCGCGGCGGCCAGGCCCAACGCTGCCAACAGAGACATCCAACAAAAGATGATGGCCAGGCCCCGGGCATAATTCAGGGCAAAGGTCCCTTCGCGGTAAAGCACTTCGATCCCATCCTCCAGGGGAAATAACAACGCACGGTTGTTCGCATTGAAAAAAGTGATCGTGAGTTTGCCTTGCTCATCGAAGTTTGGCGGGATATCAAATTCATGAAACGTATCCGGCGCCAGACTCATCGGTTCGAGCCGCACGATCGGCGTTTTGGTTGGCGAACCGATTGCCCACAAACCTGTAAATGTTCCGGTGGTGCTTTGGTCGGCCGCATTGAATTTAACCCGCAATTGGAGGGGACGATCTCTTGGCAAGTTCTTCACCGCTCCTAAATCGATTTGCCATTGCTTTGGATTGTTGGGCCCAACAATTTGCAGTTCAGCCTTTAACTGTTCGCGTATCTGTTTGCGGACCTCATTGAGATCAGCCTGGGTGATGGGATTCTTTTGCAGCCGTTCCCGAAGCTGGTTCTCGGTTTCCAACTCGATTTCTGCATCCGGCTTTTGCATCCGAGCTGATCCCCGAGCCACCAACACTTCGCGTCGCAGAACCTCTTGTTGCTCCGGCGGGAGCCGGGTAGCCCTCCATTGAAGCAACGCATAGACACTTCCCCCGGACAACGCGAGCAACGCGGCGTTTAAAGACATTAGGCCAATCCATTTACCCAACCAGATCTGCCAGCGAGCGATAGGTTTGACGGCAACAACTTGCATCTGGCATTCCTCGATATCGCGCGCCAGCGTGCCGCATGCCAGCCAAAGCGTCGAAATTCCCAGCAACGCGCTAATAGTCGTCAGTGTGTACGTGAGCAGGATTTGGGTAAACCCTCGAGCAGTGCCATCATCTTTGATCAGCAGCGGCAGAAGAACCACCGACGCCAACAACAATCCCGCCACGACCAGAAAAAGCCTGAAACGAAAGGCGGCTTTCCAGGTCAGCCAGGCGATGGCAAAGATGCGCTGCACAGCTTTACTTGCGATCGGTTGTAGTAATTGACTGAGCTAATTCAGTCATTTGGGTTATTTGCAATACCACATCTGCCTTTCAAAAATTACTTCGGTTTGTTCAGCAGTGAAGAAAGCTTTTCGTTCGCTTTCTCTAAATCAGCGGCCTTCTCGGGTTCAGTTTTTGGTTTGGCTTCGGGAAGGGTTGGTGGGGCGGGCTTTGCCAATGCAGCGAGCTTCTTTTCGTTCACAACCCGCCCGGGCTCTCGATGCGCAGCAGTTGGAGCAACCTGACTTTGGGGGGGGGCCAACCGCTCGAGAATCTTATCGGGTGCGGTTTTTTCTCCTGCTTCCCCACGGAGATAAGCCGCGACGCGCGCTCCGGACATTGCGCCAGAAGTGGCGGCGGCTGCCTGCCGCGCTTTCTGGACCACATCCAAAAAATAATTTTCAAGATTCTGCGTTGGTGTATCGACGTGGACTTTTTCTTCGAGGACATCCTTGCGAATGAGATCCAGCACCTGCTGCATCGTTTCACGCGGGAGGGCTGGTGTTGTGATTTGAATTGTATTGGGTGTGGCCAGCAACTCATTCAATGTGCCCATGGCCTGAATTTTGCCACCATAATAAATCACCACGCGATCGCACACGTCTTCCACGTCTGAAAGCAAGTGGCTGCTCAAAATTACCGTTTTGCCGCGCCTCGCCAGCGCCAGGATTAAATCTTTAACTTCACGGCAACCGATTGGGTCGAGGCCCGACGTGGGTTCATCCAGAATGACCAGGTCCGGGTCGTTGATAAGCGCTTGCGCCAGGCCAATGCGGCGTTGCATGCCTTTGGAAAATTCGCCCACCGCTCGCGTACGCGCCTGGCTGAGGCCGACCATCTCCAATAACTGCTCGGTGCGATCTTTTCGATCTCCTTTCGGCAAATGAAACAGGTTGCCGAAAAAATTCAAAGTCTCGTGCGAGTTGAGATAGCGATATAGGTAGGATTCTTCCGGGAGGTACCCGATCCGGGACTTGGTTGCTACGTGACGAGGAGAATGGCCAAACACCTCGATGTGCCCTTTTGTGGGGTATAACAGACCCAGCAACAGTTTTACAGTGGTGGATTTGCCAGAGCCATTCGGCCCCAGCAAGCCAAAGACTTCTCCCCTCCGCACCTCGAAGTCAACATTGTCCACCGCGCGGGCTTTCGATCGGCCCCAGAAATCTTTAAAAACCTTTGTTAAGCCCCGAACCGAGACGATGACTTCGCTCGATGCGTCAGAGGCGAGTGATTCCGAATTCGGTGTTGAAAGTTCCTGAAGCGCAGTTGCCATAATAGTTCGGGCATGCTCTGAAGAGATCAGGCCATTTTCGGGGTCAACTCCGCCTGAAGCGGAGGCGCCGCTGGCCGGGGCGGTGTGGCCACTTGCGCTTGATAATGCTCAAGCTCCTCGCCTTTTCGGACGAGTCGGGCGCTATTAAAAACAACAAGCAGTGAGCCACCGGTGTGCATTGCCGCCGCCCAGACGGGTGGAACTTTCCCAAGCGCTGCCAGCGTCATGCCGCCAATGATGAACGCGACGCCAAAGAGAAAGTTTTGGTTAATAACAGCGCGCGTACTGCGAGACAGCTTGATTAAAAATGGCAAACGCCGCAGATCGTTATTCATCAGGGCTATCGTCGCGCTATGAATAGCGACTTCGCTGCCAGCCGCTCCCATTGCGATGCCGATGTCACCGGCGGCCAATGCGGGGGCATCGTTTACACCATCGCCCACAACGGCGACTGTGTAGCCCTTGGCTTTTATGCTGCGCACAAAATCGACCTTATTTTGAGGCAGGAATTCGCCCTTGGCTTCTTCGCAGCCAATTTCGGTGGCAACTCGCGTAGCCACGGGCTGGCGATCCCCTGATATCATTGCGATCCGCCGCACGCCATTGATCTTTAATTCAGCCAGGGATTCACGGGCCTCGGTCCGCGTCTGGTCCTGGAGACCAACCCAACCAATGCACTGGCCATCGCGGGCAACGAATATCAGGCTCCAGCCCTCCGCTTCGTTCAGATCAACTGAACTGGAAAAGTCTCCCTTAACGCCGTTGTCTTTCAGCCATTGGCCACGACCCACGACGACGTGGCTTCCACCGACCTGCGCTTTTACACCACGTCCAGCAGTCTCACCGAAGTCTTTGGGTTCGGTCAGGATGACGCCGGCTTCGCCCGCCAGTTGAGATAATGCCTTGGCTGTAGGATGGTTGCTGTATTTCTCGGCCGAAGCAGCGATATGCAAAAGATCAGCGGGTGTTACGCCATTGAGCGGCGCAAGCCGGCTGACCGCAAGTTCCCCGGTGGTAAGTGTGCCGGTTTTATCAAAAATGAACGCGTTAATTTTCGCCGCTAATTCAATGTCGGCCACATTTTTTATCAGGATCCCCAGACGCGCTGCTGCCGAGAGCGCTGCTACCATGGCAGTCGGAGTGGCAAGAATGAAGGCGCAAGGACAACTGAAGATGATCACGGATATAACGTTGTCGAGCCGGCGCGTGAAAGCCCATACCAGCGCTGCAATCACCAGCACCAGGGGCGTGTAAAATCCCATGTATTGATCCACGATCTTCATGATCGGGAGCTTGGTTTTTTCAGCCGCCAAAATCAGCTCTCGCACACGTCCCAGCGTGGTGTCCTGTCCGGCGCGTGACACCTTAATCTCCAGCACCCCGGTCAGATTTTGTGTTCCAGCGAAGACCTCATCGCCTGGTTTCTTATCGGCGGGCAATGATTCCCCGGTGATCGTGGCCTGGTTGATCGATCCCTGACCGCTGAGAATTATACCGTCGGCTGCCACATTATCACCCGGACGAATCCGAATGATGTCGCCGATTGCCAGGTCCCTGGCTGCAACCTCCTCCTCAGCTTGACCTTTAATTCGGCGAGCTTTTGTTGGGGTGAGTTTGATGAGTGATTCAATCGAAGCGCGAGCTCCTTCTGCGGTGCGAGTCTCAATGATTTCGCCCATCAACATGAAAAAAGCAACCACGCCAGCCGTTTTGTAGTCACCGGAGGCAAATGCGGCCATGACTGCTATGGCTACGAGCTCGTTAATGCTGAGCACACCTTGCTTCACATCTTTGAAGGCGGTCAAAATAATGGGGTAGCCCAGCACAATTGCCCCGGCAAATGCGCTGGCGCTGGCAACAGCGCTGCCGTGCGCAAAAAACCAATCCACGATAAAGGCGTTAAGCACAAACACCACGCCAAGGAGCGTCTGCCACAAGCGCACGGGCGTGTGCTCGTGCCCGCAGGAGGAGCATGATTCATCATGCTCATGCTCGTGCTGACTTAAAAGAGAGGTAACTTGCATAAAATATTAATGACCAAAGGTAACTTTATTTCGTTTCTTCCGTTTTCGGTTTCAACGGTTCGCGATTTAACAATAAACGCAATTCCTTCGTTTTTCCATCCAGGCTCTCGGGGAGGAAGATTTTGTCCTGCACATTGGTTAAAGCGCGGCCAAGGGTGTCGGTCAAACGCTGCTGGATAAACAAGGACGGATTCTCGTGATACTTTGGGAGCAGTTCCTCGAATTGTTCGGCTCGGCTCGAGACTTCCGAAACCAGCCGCGTACGATCGGATTCCGCCAGGTTAATCCGTGATTTAGAATCAGCGGTTGCTTTGCTTAAAACTTGATTTTCATGGCTGCGCGCCTCATTGAGTGTCCGGCTGCGTCCGATTTCAGCCTTGAGAACATTGGCAAAGTGTTCTTTGAGGTTAAGGGGGGGGCGGCTTTGAACATCGCACTGTTCAACTATCACCCCAAGATGCTGTTGTTCGACCAACTGCGTTACGCGTTGGCGAACCGCATCCCGATAACCTGCGATGTCTCGCGTAAGAATGTCATCCACACCAAATCTGGAGGCTGTGAAGAGGAGCGCATTGTTCAGCGCGTTCTGGACGGCATTTGAGGCATTGACGAAACCGAACACGTAACGAACGGGATCTTCGATACGATAGGACAATGTCGCTCGGGTGTGGACGATGTTGCCATCGGCCGTCAGTGCATAGCCGTCTACTGCGGGATTAAGCGAGCCAGAGGCAAAGGGCTCGGTGCCGGCCATTTCCTGCTCCGGCGTGGTGGCAAACCAGCCTACTGTTGAAGTAGTTTTTTGGATGCCGGTAATGGAAACCTTGACCGATTCATCAATCGGGTAGGGCAGGGCAAGGTGCAGGCCGGGGCCGTACAAAGCCTTGGTTCCTTCACCCACCGGCTTGCCGAAACGCAACAACATCGCGCGCTGCTGGGGCCCAACCTGAAACACCCCTGAAGCGATAAAAACCACCACCAGGATTGCCATAAGGACTTTGATAATCCCAAAACTGCTTCGCAGCGCCTCGGAAAGGGCTTGCGACCCAGCATCCCCGGGCGTCACTCCGGGCAAGCTTTCGTCCCGTAAATCAGGCAATTGAGCCATATTAACTTTTTAGATAATCGCTAGTTCTTTGACCTATTTGTGCAGCAAATTGGTCGAGCTGTTGAACAGATCAAAAGGCGCTGTGCGCCCGTCGAAAATCAGCGTGGAACGTTCCTTAAGCGTTGCTTCCAGGGCATTCAAACGGAAGATGAAATTGGCCAGGTCCGGGTTTTTCTGAAAGACAGAGAGCGATTTCGCCGCTTCCCCTTCGCCTCTTCCTCGAATTCGCGTGGCTTCTCCTTCAGCATTTGCAACCAAATCCGAAGCCCGGCGCTCTGCGTCTGAGCGGATGTTTTGGGCCTCAGTTTCACCTTCACTTTGCAACCGGTCCGCAAGAACTTTCCGCTCCGAGGTCATTTGTTCGAAAACGGATTGTGTGACACTTTCCGGGAGGCCCAGTTTCTTGATGCCCAGGAACTCGATTTCCAACCCATAGTTATTAGCTCGGACCTGCGCCTGGAGCGCCGACAAAATCTCATTCTCGATCGACAGGAATTTGTTCGCGTCAGGACTGGCCGAGACAAAATCGGAAAGTGGGTGCTTGCCGACAATCGCCATTTTGGCATTGCTGAGCAATCCCTGCAAAACTTTTTCCGCCTCCGCGATTGGTTCAGAACTACCGGCAAATTTCGGGAAGAACGCCATCGGGTCTGTGATCTTCCAGCCAACATAAACGGAGGTCAGCAGGTTGAAACCGTTCTGAGTGAGGCCTTCGGTAAATTTATCTTCGAAGTTTTGCACCCGTTGGTCAAAGCGATGTACCATCTGGATTCCCCAGGGCAGCCGGAAATAGAGTCCCGGCTTGGTGATGGGTTCGCGCGTCGGCTTTCCAAACGTAGTGATAACAACCACTTCAGATTGGCGCACCTGCAGCGTGAACAGCAGCAGGGCGAAAATCACCAGCAAAACAATGCCAATAATAAGTGTGAGCGGACTTCGTTTCATGTTTGATAGCTATTTTTTAGGCGTCGTTGGAGAAAGGTCCCCAAGAAGATCTGCCCGAATCTTATCCTGGAGGTCGAAAGTGAGCACATCGTGCGTGTTGGTAGTGAGCAGAATGTATTTGCGCGCATTGGCTGTGGCACGGACAAATGTTTCGAGATAAGCGCGCTGGGCGTAAACTCCCGGCGCTGCTTCGTAAGCCGGAATTTGATTGGTAAACAGCGATGAGCGCGCCAGCGCGCCCAGTTTCCGGGCGGTGCTCTCCGCGGCGGCCCTGTTCAGCACATTGGTCGCGTGCGCCTGCGCCATCGCATTGGTTTTTATGTCGTCAGCTCTCGCAGCGAGTATCTTCGCCTGCTTGGCGTGAATTGCGCCGACTACTTTTTCGTAATCGGGCGCGACCTTGACGGGGGGATGAATATCCTGCAGTCCAACAAAAATAATTCTTGCCCCGAGATTGCGTTTCCCGGCCGCCGTTTGAATGCGTTCAGTCAAGACCTCCGCTGCTTCCTGCCGCCCACTGGACATCACCTCTCCCAGATCCGCGCTCGTCAAATAACGTACGACTTCCCGCGTGGCTAAATCTTGCAGCAGAGATCCGGAGTCCTCATTCTGGTAAGCCCAATCCAGCAGATTTGTAATTTGGAATTGCACTGGAATGCTTACGGTCAAAAGGCTGACGGGCGGAGTCCTTTTTCCGGTGGTGTTATTGGTCGTGGCTGCCCCGGCTCGGTCGCGATTTGCCACCAGGAAATTTTCTTCCTTTGTGTGCGGCAGAGTCCAGATCACCACCGGGTCTTTCTCCCGGGCAGGGTCGTGAGTGAAACCGACATCGAAACTTTGAATCTGTTCGGTGCGAAATCGATAAACCTTATCCGCAGGCCATGGCCATTTTAAATGGGCTCCCGGCCCAAGCAGGGTCCGGCCCTCAACCGGCCGGCCAAAACGCTCAAGCAACCCTTGTTCACCGGCATCGATGAACACCACAGCGGTCGATAACAGTAATGCTCCCATTTGCGCCAGCAACAGCACTCCCAGCGCTTTTTCAAAGAAGCGGTAAAACCATGTTTCGGAAACCTTGAATCCGAATTGGTAATCCAAAGCCTGGGCGGCGGTCGTAATCAGACCCTCAGGCTGCCCTAAAAGGCTGACAAGCCTGCTATCGTACAATGGCCGGTCGATCTTCCCCTTTACCCGAGGCCGATACATTTCCAAAATCAGGTTGATGAGTGTTTCAATCGCAATTAACGCCAGCAGCAAGCAGAGCGCATGCGCGACGTAAAAATCCGCCCGTGGCGAAAAGGCTTGAACTCCAACCAACCCTAGAGCCACAACAAAACAGAGATAAGCGCCCAGAAGCAGGTAACTGGCGCCGGGACGCAAAAGCCGATGCTGCTCGATCCGAGCCAGGGCAGAGGAAAACTTACCAAGTAAAAAAAGGATTAACGCAAACAGGCCAAACAACGACATGGCCACCATCGGCTCCCGGAATTCAACAACCGTCGTGGGCCGGGCAAGCCAGCGCCATAGGAAATATGCGCCGCCAGCTTGTAAGATGCAGAGCACGACCGTGAAAGCGGGGACGAAGTATTTCTCGAACTGCTCGCGCGCACTTTGAGCGGGGAATGCTTCAGCTTCCCTGGCCTCGAACATTGCCGAGCTGGAATGCGTTTTGAGCAGCTCATCCATTTCCAGCTTTTCCGACCGTTCACTTTGCTCGAGCCGCATCTGGAACCAGCTCACCGCGGCTACCAGCACTCCTATGGCTATAAAGATGATACTCACCAACCCCGCAAGCGATGAGGAATAGCGCGCGGCCGCAAATCCCCCCACTCCGACAATCAAAAGCGTCAGCAGGTTAATCAACCCGGTTCTCTGTATGTTTCGTTCCATCAAATTCGGTTAGTTGTTGTTTGGGTTACCCGAAGTGCCAAAAGTTTTCAGTTTACCCAAGTTCCCGTTCCTCGAACATCAAAACGGCGCAAGCCAGCGCTGCTCCGACATAGCAAACTACATACGCAAAAGCCTTCCCGACATAATTCCAATGGAATGTGCTTTTGCCGGAGTCCAGTGCGTCTGCGAGCCAGAAAAGCTGCCAGTTGGGCGTGACTGTGTAAAGGATGGTGCCCCACCATGAACCGTGTTCTGCTGGCCTTCCGAAAAGGTAATCTGACATGATACCGACCAGGAAAAGGCCGGAACAGATCGCCAGGGTCGGAATGATATCCAGGCGCGTAGAACACGCCAGGGCCAATCCAGCCAGAATCCATAATGCAAACAATATCAGCACGGACGCTGGTACCAGTCTCCAATCCACACCAGTTGCAAATGCCTGGGGCTGGCCTTCTTTGGTATAGAAGTTGATGATGACGAAACCGACGCTCACCATGATCACTAAGAGCAATACTGCGTCGGAGACGAAGGGCCGCCTCAGGAAGAAATTGCTGAATCCACCCAACAGGTAAGCCGCCACCAAAGAGAGAGCGAATAGTCCCCACGCGAACAAGTCTGTTGAGCCGTAGGCGTCAAATGCCATCCGGCTTGCGAGCAATGATCCGACCAAATTCACATAGGTCAGTACCGTCAAGGCGGCAATCAGCCCGGCATATTTCGCCAGCAAAAACTGCCAGCGCCCCACCGGTTTTGAAAGCACTGCCAGGGCCGTGCCCGTGCGGATTTCGCGCGCCAGTGAAGCCGATGCGCTCAAAACCGCCCCCAACAAACCAGTCAACAGCATCACCGCAAGGGTGCTGTTCTTTACCAGTTTGGGTTCGTCGCCAAACGCGAAATAATAAGGTGTCGCCAAAAAAATCTCAAAAACCGCGGAGCAAGTCATCAGCAGCAGGAACACCGGTTGCCGGATCAATTCCATGAATGCATTTGTGGCGATGGTAATAAACTGTCGCATCTATTCGCGTCAATCGGTCTAACAGGGTATGAATCAGGTGTCTTAATGCAACCCGGTTGTTATCTTTTTGAAAGTTTGCTGGAAGTTGCGCCCAGGGGAAATGTGCGTTTGGCTGCACACGGACAGCGGTGGCGGTGTGATCCTCAACAATGCGGCTCAAGAAACCGCATCATGCTGTCACCATGACGGAGTGCCTTTCTTTCGCGCCAGGTGTGAGGTATCATGAGTGTGTCACGCTTTGCGTGGCCCAGAACAAATATCCCATTCGCGGAGAGCAGGGAGGGAAGGGTGGGCTCATCAAGCAGCTTTTGGGCGTAAGAATTGGACCGTTTCCCGATATTTTTCTCACCGTATGGCGGATCAGCAAGGATCAAATCGAACCGGTCCCCAGCCAACGCGAGTTGGGGGATTGCGGTAAAAACATCCTGCACTCGCAATTGAATCATTTCTTGTAAAAAACCGGCTTGTTCGAAATTCTGTTGCAGGACTTCCGCATGGCGATGTGATTTTTCCACGCATACGGCTGAAATAGCCCCGCGGCTCAGGCATTCCAGGCTCAGCGCGCCCGTTCCGGCGAACAATTCTAAAACTTTTGCGTTTGAGACGCGCTCTCCGAGGCTATTGAAAACCGCTTGCTTTACAAGGTCAGGCGTGGGCCGCACGTCCATTCCCTTGGGCACACGAAGAATCCGTCGCGCGGCTTTTCCACCAGTGATGCGCATTTCATTTCAGACTAATCAAAGAAATTAGTTAACGAAATGAAATACCAGTCCTGCTGAGTTCACGGGTTTGGCATGCCACGGCTGCTTCGACTCACCATCCGCAGTGCCTCAACTTCATCCCGCAATTGCGCCAGAAGAAGCTCTTTTGTATCAAGCGGCCGCCGAACAGGCGTTGGATGTAACCCTGCAGTTTGAGGTATGTAAGGCTTCTTTGTTTCAGGCGAAATCCAGCGAGCATGTGTCTTGGGCTCCGGATGCGGCCCAAAGCTGAGGGCGAAAACTTTGGTGAATTCCGCGCCCAAAAAGAGAATCTGTGCCGAGTAATAAACCCAAAGTAAGAGTAACACCAATGAACCTGCTGCTCCGTACGCCGTAACGGCAGAGTTCCGGCCCAAATAAATTCCAAGTAAAGATTTGCCGACAGTGAATAGCACCGATGTTAATGCTGCCCCAACCCAAACATCCCTCCAGGCAACTTTTACGTCGGGCAATACTTTGAAAATCATCGCGAACAGAAGTGTGATCACCCCAAATGAAACAAGCAGGTTTACCGCGGTCCACAACACGGTAAGACCAGGAACCAAACCGTTGAAATATTTCGCCACCGCCGCAAGCGCCGCGCTGACCACCAGCGAAACGAGTAATAAAAAACCGATCCCTACGACCATTGCAAGGGACAGCAAACGGTTTTTTATGAAACCCCAAATTCCCTGTCCTGGCTTTTCTTCCACGCCCCAGATAGTATTCAAGGCACTTTGAAGCTCCAGGAACAAACCTGTCGCTGTCAGAATCAAAGTCCCCACGGCCAAAATACTGGCTACCAAACCCGTCGCGTGGGAATTGGATGCCCCTAAAGTTGACTCAATGGCACCCGCTCCCTTTTTGCCAATGAGCCCGCCAACTTGCTCGAGCAATCCTGACCGGACGGCATTCTCGTCCAATACCAGGCTGGCTATAAAGATCACGATGATAAACAGGGGCGGTAAAGCAAAGATCGTGTAATAAGAGAGCGCCGCGCCAAGCCGGGTGGCATTATCCTTCACCCAGGACTGAACTGCGGTTTTCGATAAGCCAAAAATCGACTTGAAATTCATAGCCTAAATTAACCCCTTCGCGTGACTCCACTCAGTAGGAATTTGCCCCAAGACCCTTTCTCCTTTTCTTGTTTCAGATTTTACAGCTTTGTGCCTCCGTGCCTCTGTGGTTCAGTCGGTCTCTGTCCACCGCGGGCGCATTCGCAACCCCCAAAACCCCCTCGATTAAGCGATGATTTCCTTGATAATTTCTCCGTGAACATCCGTGAGCCGGCGGTCTATCCCATTATGTCGGAAAACCAGTTTTTCGTGATTAATTCCCAGTTGATGCAAAATGGTTGCGTGTAGATCGTAGCAATAAGTCGGAGCACTGGCGGTTTTATAGGACCATTCGTCACTTTCTCCATAGGACACCCCGCCTTTGAACCCGCCTCCGGCGACCCAGCTTGTAAACGCAAATGGATTGTGGTCCCGGCCTTTGCTGCCCTGGCCGCAGGGCATCCTTCCAAACTCCGTCGTCCAAATTACTATAGTATCCTCCAGTAGTCCCCGGGCTTTTAAATCTTTAAGCAGAGCAGCCGCCGGCTTGTCCATGCTGCGGCCCATGTCGAGGTGATCCCTCGCAAGATCCTCGTGGCTGTCCCAATTGCGTCTGGGAAAGCCGTTGTCCGCGCCGCTCCAAATCTGGACGAACCGAACACCGCGTTCGAGCAACCGCCGGGCAGTGAGGCATCGCTGGCCAAAGTCTTCAGTGTGTTTGTCATCCAGCCCGTAAAGCTTTTTCGTCGCTTCCGATTCACCGGAAAGGTTCAACACCTCAGGCGCGCTCACTTGTAGTTTGGCTGCCAGTTCGTAAGAAGCGATCCGAGCATCGAGGCGGGAATCGCCCGCCCGCGCGGCGAGGTGCGCCTGGTTCAGTTCTTTTAAGAGCGCCTGAGTGTCTTTTTCGCTTTCGGGTGTGATGAAGCTTGCTGATTTGGGTGGAAACAAATCATAGATTGGGTTTGGCTTACCCAGGCGGATCATTGTGCCCTGATGGGCCGCCGGCAGGAACCCTGCCGTCCAGTTTTCAGCGCCATTCGGAGCTAAACCGCGCGCATCCGGCAACACAACAAATGTCGGCAGGTTCTCGGTCAGACTGCCGAGCCCGTAAGAAATCCACGCCCCCATGCTCGGGAAACCGGGCAGGACAAATCCCGTGTTTTGCATGAACGTTGCCGGGCCATGCACATTGGATTTGGAGACCATCGAGTGAACAAAGGCCATGTCGTCCGCGCAGGAGCCAATGTTCGGCACCAAATCGCTGATCCATTTTCCGCATTGACCGTACGGTTTCCAATCCCACGGGCTTTTCATCACCGCTCCCGCATCGCTTTGGAACAATTCGACTTTGCCGCCGGGATCAAACTTTTCTCCGTTGCGTTTGATCAGTTGAGGTTTGTAATCGAACGTGTCGCATTGGCTCGCTGCGCCTGACATGAAGAGTTGCACAACCCTCTTGGCCTTAGCTGGATGGTGCAGGCCGCCGTTCCATTCAGCAGGCCGCACCGACGTTTCTGCCAGCAGCCCCTGCTGTCCGAGTAAATGCACCATCGCAATACCACCCAGGCCTCCACCAAACCGCCATAAAAACTCGCGACGATCGATCAGGCGCGCGTCTTCCGCGCCCAGTGGAACGGGCGTTTGTTGAGATGAACAACTATGGCACTCGGATGTTTTCATGGGCGCGAAGTAAATAATTTATACGCCGATTCGCTTCCAGTGTCCAGAACTCGCCCATATGTGCTTGGCATGCTTCCAAATCTTGAACCAGGACAACTGGTGATGACCCTCCAGTCAGTCCTGAAAGGCGCCTCATATCAGAGCGACGCCCTGCCAAAGACGCCCGTCAACAAATTGAGCCCTAAACGGCGACCATACGGAAGCGCCACGTGCCGCCCAAAACAAACCGTGGTCTTTTCCCACCCATCCCGATCGGTAACCCCTGGTAGGCAGAGTCCCTTGGTCTTTTGGTACCTGGTCCTTTGCTCAGTCAAATTCCGCCTTGGCCACCATCGCTTGATAGGTTTCACGTGCGTGTTGGTACGCCTTTTCGGCGTCTTCCATTTCATCAGCTTTGATGACGCGTTTCTTCTGGGACCAGCACTTTTCCACACCTTTCAGACACCACTCAGCGCTGCGACGGCTGGGCGAGAGGGGCTTGCCGCCGACCATCACCCAAATGGGGTTGGTGTGCGATGAAGCCAAAATACGCATCGCCACCCAACTGCTTCGTTCGATCTTCACATCGAAGCGCACATCCCGCACCGTGCCGTCAGCCAGCAGGTTGGTCCGGGCGACCGGATAACCATTGACGATGAGTTCGACGGGCACCTCGCGAGTTTCACCGATACGCGCGCGTTCGACGTGCCAGTAGGGTTTCTGGTTGGGCCTCCAATGCTTCACGCCGGTATTGGTTTCGTCGAGCATGGCGGCGGCTTTAGCCGAGGCGTGGATGATTTGGGGTTCGGCCAGGGCCAGTTCACTTCCATTTTCTCCTAAGGCAGCTTCGTTAACCTTGAACTCCATCAAATGACTATGACCATCGCCCACGTAATTCGCCCCTTTCCGAATTCCTTCGCACCATTCGTCAAAATCGAGTTTGCCGTTCAGTTTCACATAGGACCGCCCCAATCCCACCCTCTCGCCAAAAATGCAGGGGAAATCCGTCTCCCCACTCGCCCGCGTGCGGTAGCCAACATTGAGAGTCTGATACCACATGTTCATCTCCCAGGTGTAGGGAGTATCCACGAGGGACATGAAATCTACCGCCGGCACAAGTTTGTTGTCAGGTCCGGGAATCTGGTGAGTTACATCCACGATGTATTCGTTCGCCCCGATGCCATCAAACGGAGGCACCTTGTAGTTCGGAATCTCATCTCCCTCCACAGTCAAACCCCAGCCCGAGTGAGCTGGGCCGACAACTGCTCCTTGCTTTTTAGCCCACCGCAGAGTGTTCAAACAAAGCGTCGGCCAGTGATTTTTGGATTCGCCGCCAGGATAAATTTGTTCCTTGAGCCGGAGCAAACAGAGATGCCCCGACTGATGCGAGCCGAATCCAGAAACCTCCACGTCGTAGCGCAGCAGGTAAGGATACTGCGAAACTTTGTCAATCTGACCGCAGAAAAACTGTTTCTGGAAATCGAAGCACGGCCCCCACGTCAAGTTGCAACCCACCTTCAGGTCCTCTCCCAGGCAGTGCCGCATCATGTCGATGGCAGCGACCCCTTCTGTCGGTTTGGTGTAATGAGCGCAACCGGCCGCGTGAATATGATGATCCCCCGACCACCAACCGAGCTTGGAGGGATCAATCCACCGTTTAACTTGAAACGATAACGCTTGTGGCTCGCCTTTCATGGTGAGGGTTCGCTTTTCGATGACAGATTCCGGTCCGCGTGAGAACTCAATCGTGTAACTACCGTCCGGCAGCCGGATGGTTTCTCCATCGCCGCGATAGACCTGCGGATGAAAAGCGAAATCCGGAGCTAACCGTTTATTGGGGGAGGGATAGACACGGTTGCTTTTGTCACGGATCACAAAAGCCGCCGTAGCCGGCTCGCCATTTTCATCGCGCACTCGCAAGGTAAGCGGCTGTGCAGGCTGGCAATTGAATAGAACCGGAGCATCGTTGCGAAATCCAAGGTCTTGTGTGCCTTGCCCGACGTTGAAGGAGATCTTGGCGTCGCGCTGGCCCGCATCACGGCTGTAGAGCTCCAGAATTCTGTACTCGAGCTTCAATCCACTGAGAGTCGGTGTTAATGGTTGATGATCAAATGTCACCATATCGAGCCAGCGATTCAGAAGCTGGTCCTCAGATGATCCAGCCAGCTTTTGCGCGTTCGGACTTTCGGCTTTCAATGGAGCTGTGACACCGGCATCATTTTGCACCTTCACCAGGAATTGACGCCAGCCATGTTCGACCAGTTCCGCCGCCGCAGGGCCTCTTGCAACTTTGACTCTCGATTCTGGATTGATTTCCACCAGCAAAAGGCAAAGAGGATCGAGTAGCTTCTGCACTTGTTCCACCGCGGTTTGATCGCCCTTGCCTTGCTGAAGCGTTTCAAAGGCGCGTTTGGTTTCGGGCGGAACAGGCGAACCGAGATAATCCATGGCTTCGAAAAGCCGTTCGACTTGTGCTGCCAAAGGTTGCCATTCAACATCTTTGACCAGTGGCACTCCCGGAGCCGCCGGCGCCGAAAGGTCGCACACTAAAAGAGCCGCAACGGCAGCCGCCAGAAATCGCAGCGTTCGGCCTGGAAATTGTGTCTTCATATGAGTAGGTGGACTGTTAACTCCAGTATTGGCAAACCTTTGTTGGTTGTGAAGGGAAAAAAACCTTGCATCAGAAATCGATCGCAATGATGCAGTTTCATCGCGTGTGCTGAGACAATCACGGGTCTGCGCTAATGGCGCGGGCTTTGTTTGCGACAAGAGATCGCACCATATTCAAAACCCTTTTAGCCACGTTGTTTTACGCTGCAAAGCATCAAGAGGCGTTCCCATCGCCAAAAAAGACATCGGCGTTGCATTGAGATGTTCCTCAATCCTGCAAAGTGTTTCCTGGGATGCAGGTTTCTCTGAGTCGCTCAGAAACTCTTGCGTCATGAAAACAAAGTCGTTTTGACTTCCGATGATTTTGCGGTCTGTCCTGCCTACCAGTCGAAGCTGGTTAAGATCAGGTCTGTCCGCCGAACGGATACGCACATTTTCGAAGAGTTCAAGCAAGCGCGCTTGAAATGGCGTCATGAAGGCGCTTAAGTTTCGACCCCGGCTGGTTGGAATGAGAAGCGAGAAAAGTGTGTATTCTTCACTTGCAAGCACGAGCAACTGGCTCCGGCCGTGACTCAAGACGTCGAGATTCCATGTCTGAGGAAATGGCTGCACGGGAGGATCGCCCTCTTCAATGGCACAGGAGTATTGACGACGGAACTTTGCCGAAGTTCGGAAGAGCATAAAACTTTCAGGTTAAATACGAGCACGAGAGTAATCTTTTCAACAATGTGGCGGCGAAGCTACTTATATTGTGGCAGCCTCAGCGTTCCAAGCGCTCTCCTTCGGATCCAGCGCAAAACTGACCATGTTCGTTTTCTTAAATTATAACGAACTGGACTGGTTTCTGCCATGGCTGACACGTGAACCAAAACGCACTCATATTGGCATCGCCGTGAGTAGACTTCATGAAACGAAGAATGATCCAAAGCCCCTTCCGGGATTAACCCGGAAAGGGAGAGTTAAGTGGCCTGAAGCCGAACTACCGTGTCCGGCCGATTGGACGGACCCTCAACTCATTAGTTCTCATTAGTTTACTTAAAACCGTGTCAAAAATTGCTGTCAAAATTGCTTGTCAAATATTGATATTCACTTTAAAGTAGACTCCCCCAAAGGGTATGACAAAGCGCGGCGCTTACGAGTCGTTTGTGAAAGCAATTGGGGGGCATTGGACATCTCTCAGTCAACCCCTTGGCTCGGCTGTTTGGTGCGTCGCAGTTGTAATCTCGTTTCTCAGTAGTTATGATTCTCGCGCAGCCTGTCTGACAGCTCCTTCTGGTTTGGTGAGTTGGTGGCGAGGCGAGGGCAATGCCACAGATACAATTAGCACGAACCATGGCACGCTCTCCGGAGGTGCTAGCTTTGCCAGTGGTGAAGTCGGCCAGGGGTTTAGTTTCGACGGGACAGGGGAAGTAGCCGCGCCAGGCACACCGTCGCTTAACGTCACCACTTTCACCCTTGAGGCATGGGTGAATCCTTCAGTATTGGATGGCAATATGGAGATTATTCTCAACAAGGAGAATAGCCCCGCGTTCAATGAGTCCGATGTCAGCTACGAACTGGCCATCCGAGGCACGGCTGATCCTGGGGCCGGCAGCATACCAGTGGGTCAACTGGCGTTTTTCGTTGGTGGCATTAACGGGCTTCCCGGGGAGTACGGGTCGTGGGTTGGTGGAGGCAGCACGATTCCCACGAACCAGTGGAGCCACTGTGCCCTGACGTTCGATGGGAGAAACATGGTAGTTTACATCAATGGGTCACGGACGAGGACCTTCGACGGGGCGAGCGGGGCAGTCATTGCGACGACTGGTCCATTCAAGATCGGTTCCCGCTCCCCGCTACAGGTCAGTGCGTCACCCGCATCTCGGTTCAATGGGCTCATTGATGAGGTTGGCGTTTATAGTCGAGCACTATCAGCGGAGGAGATTCAGGCGATCTACAATGCCTCCGGAGCGGGGAAATGTCTGCCTACCAACTGCGCAATACCGCCGGTTGGTTTGGTGAGTTGGTGGAAGGGGGATGGCAACGCCCTCGATCAGGTCGGAGGGAACAACGGAACATTGGTTGGCAACACAACCTTTGCTCCGGGTAAAGTGGGACAAGGATTTGTGTTCGATGGCCTGGGCAGCTATGTTTCGGCCGGCTCATCCGAGTCGCTCCGGTTTTCGAACCAACTTTCGATTTCGTCCTGGATCTTCCCGACGGGCGCCGGACAACACCCCGTGTATGGAGGAATCATTGTGAATCGGGAAGGCGAATATGAACTCGCCCGTTTTGCCGATGGCACAATCGGGTGGGCATTTGCCAACCAGGGGGGGATATGGACCTGGCTTTCAAGCGGGGCGAGCGCACCGCTGAATCAGTGGACCCACGTCGCGCTGACTTTTGATAACGGATTTGTCTCCGCTTTCGTGAATGGACAGCTCGTCCAATCAAACTCGGGTAACCCGGCCCTCGGAGATATTTATCCTGGGTCCAATGAATTCCGCATTGGCAACCGGCAAGAAGACGGTCAGGGTTTTGGGGGAGTGATTGATGAGGTGGCTGTATTCAACCGCGCTCTTTCGACCAATGAAGTGGCTGCCATTTACGTTGCCGGGAACGCGGGGATATGCACCGTTCCAATGCCCTTATCGATCACCTCGTTCACTCCGCTGGCAGCATCCGTGAGTGCAAGGATCGATATTTCCGGGACGGGATTTGATCCAGTGGCTTCAAATAACATCGTCTATTTTGGTCCGGTCCAGGCTGCAATTGCTTCGGCATCGTCCACCACTCTGCAGGTGATTGTACCTCTCGGAACAACCTTCAACGCAATCACTCTTACGGCGGGCGGGCGCACGGCCTATTCGCAAAGGATGTTCGTTCCGACCTTCGATGGCGCGTCTGTTTTGAGCGCCTCTTCGTTCGCCACCAAAGTGGATTTTCCGGCGGGCAACCTGCCGGCGGATCTGGCAATCGGAGACTTCGATGGGGACGGCAAACCGGACATCGTGGTTGTGAACCACAACGACAACACCTTTTCTGTGTATCGCAACATTACTATACCTGGTGCGATATCGAGCGGTTCATTGGCCACGCCGGTGAATTTCACAACAGGTCAGAATCCGATCGCGGTTGCCGTAGGCGACCTGGATGGGGATGGGAAGCTCGATTTAGCTATCGCCAACCATTTTGGAGATTCAATCTCAATTTATCGAAACACCAGCGTGAGGGGTGTCATCGATGCCGATTCGTTTGCTGCACCGCTGATTCTGCCTGCCAGCGTGGGGCCTCACGGGTTGGCCATCCAGGATATGAATGGCGACGGAAAGCCTGATCTGATCGTGCCGAATAACGGCCATGGTTCCGGGAACACCGTATCTGTGTACCGCAATACGGGAACTCCCGGCAATTTAGCCTTCGCGGAAAGAGTTAGTTACATTGTTGGGACCGAACCTGATTTTCTAACAGTTGGGGATTTGGATGGAGACGGAAAGCCCGATATTGCGGTGATGAATTTCGTCAGTTCGACACTGGCACTCTTACGCAATACGAGCACGGATGGTGTGATTGACGGCTCTTCTTTCCAGACCAAGGTCGAGTTCTCCACCCCAACTGAGCCGGATCAAACGATTAGGCTTGGCGATCTGGATGGCGATGGAAAATTGGATATCGCCGTAGGGGTAGATCAGGGCGGTGCAGCGACTGTATTCCGGAACACAACATCGCCCGGCGGGTTCACCACTAGTTCACTGGCGCCAAGACTGGATTTTACTCAAGACACGCTACAGGCCTACGTGTCCCTCGGCGATGTCAACGGAGATTCCAAGCCCGATCTGGTAATCTTCCATTCCGGAATTATCTCGGTATTCTTAAACACAAGTTCCCCCGGCAGCCTTGGCCCAGGCTCGTTTGCTCCCAAGGTGGATTTTCAAACCGAAGCAGGCTGGAACCTCTCGCGTGTGCTCATTGCAGATTTGGATGCCGATGGCAGGCCGGAGCTGATTGCACTCAACCAACAGCCCGGAAACAATAAGCTTTCTATCCTTAAGAACAATGTGGCGCACGGATGTGTGCCTGTTCCGTCAGGTTTGGTCAGTTCCTGGCGGGGTGAAAACTCGACCGCAGACACCACGAGCGGGAACAGCGGAATCGTGGCTGGATCTGGCACGGTGGCTTATGGGTTGGGAGTCGTCGGGCAGGCGTTTGTATTCGACGGAACACATCGAGACCGGGTAGATGTTGGAAATCCGGCCAACCTGCAGTTGGAGGATTTCACGATTGAAGCCTGGGTTAAGCGGTCGAGTCCGACGGTTACTTCCTTCGACGTTCTCGGCGCGGACGGGTCCATAGCCGGGGACGGAGCATGTATTTTTGGTTACGGACGCGGCGGCTATATCTTCGCGCTGGCGAATGATGGGCGTATGATTCTCAGTCGAACCGACCTCGATGGCCTTTTTTCAACGCCATTGGTGACGGACACGAACTGGCATCACCTGGCGGTTACCAAATCCGGAACAAGCGCTGTTTTTTATATGGATGGAGTTCCTCAGGCAACTCCAGCTTATGTCCATCCAGCTCCTTATACATTCGATGACGCGACCTGCGCCTGCGTGGCGGCGGCGGCGATTGGATCACGCGGGGATGGTCGTGGCGGCACATTTTTCGGCATGATTGACGAGGTCTCGATTTACAACCGCGGGCTTTCGGCGATAGAGATTCAGGGTATTTACGATGCCGGCAGCGCTGGCAAGTGTCTGCCACCATGCGTCCCTTCGCCGACGGGCCTGGTTAGTTGGTGGCAAGCCGAGAACGGGGCCCAGGACATCGTCGATGGTAATAATGGAACCTTGGTTGACGGCGCGAGCTACGCTCCGGGCAAAGTAGGCCAGGCGTTTAGTTTTGATGGAGTGGATGATTTTGTCCTTGTGGAGGACGCGCCCAACCTGAGATTTGGTCCCACTTCTCCGATGACGGTCGAGATGTGGGTTTTTCGCACCTCAAGCAAACACGTCCAGCACATGATCGGAAAACGCGCAGACTGCACAAGTAGTCCGACTGAAGGAACCTTCCAGTTAGCTTTGAACACGGACACGGGAGCAGGGCTTGCCTTTGGACCCCCAAGCGGGTCGTGCGCCTGTTCTGGGCAGGACCTGCCTCTTAATACCTGGACGCACCTGGCTGGTACGTTTGACGGCACGAGCCTTCGACTGTACGTCAATGGCGTGGTGGTGGCGACCACCCCCGGTTTGCTCGGACCGGCGAATACAGCACCGCTGAAGATTGGCGACTCGGGAACCTGTGGTGCGGCATACGGTGGATCCTTTGGGGGTTTGATCGACGAGGTTTCGATTTACAACCGAGCACTGACGACCAACGAAGTGGCTGCCATTTACTCAGCAGGCGCCGCGGGCATGTGTCCGTTGAGTTCAACAACCAACTGCAGTCCTGCAGCTTCGGGCCTGGTGGGTTGGTGGAAAGCGGATTCCAATGCAGGCGACGTGGTCAGCGGGAACACCGGCGTGCTGCAAAATGTAGGTTACACCAACGGCGTGGTGGGACAGGCATTTTCATTTGATCCGAGCAGTTTTCCTTCGGGGACCTACAACGGCGTACAGATTCCCGACCAGCCGGCTTATGCGCTCACCAATTCCCTGACGATTGAAGGCTGGGTGCGGCCGCGTGGAGATGGTTACGTCATCTTTTGGCGGGGCGATAATCGTACGGGGCTGGACCCATATGCCCTTTCGATGCAGGCCAATTACACGTTGCTATTTCAGATTTCGGCCGAGAACGGGAACAGCGCCTCGGTGGGCGCATCTCTTCCATACAACCTATGGACTCACGTGGCCGGGACGCTGGACGGAAGTTCTGGTATGATGAGCATTTATACAAACGGAGCGCTCGCTAGCCAGACGACCACAGCCATCCGGCCTTTCGGCGATTTGATTGCGAGTGATTTCCCGGGGGTGGGTATTGGCAACGTGAATGACGGACGAAACAACTTTGCCTTCAACGGAGACATTGATGAGATTTCCTTATATAACCGCGCGCTGTTGCCAGGAGAGATCCAAGCCATTTACAACGGAGGCAGCGCCGGAAAGTGCGCGCCCACCAGTCCGCCAGAACCTGTTTTAGCCGTCATTACATCGCAGCCGACGAACCTGACTGTCTATGCCGGCAGCAATGCCACTTTCCGTGTCACGGCCACCGGCACTGCGCCGCTCAGTTATCAGTGGCGCTTCGACACCAATGATCTGCCCGGAGCAACTTCCAGTACGCTCTCGCTGATCAAGGTTCAGCTCAGCAATGCTGGGCCATATTCGGTTGTTATCAGTAACGCCGCCGGTTCTGTCACGAGTTCGATTGCAACTCTGACCGTAAACCCGTTGCCCAACTGCACCCCTCCGCCCGCAGGCTTAGTCAGTTGGTGGCGCGCGGAGAATGATTCGACTGACAGTTGGGACTCGAACAACGCCACATTATCGAAGTTCTCTCCCGGCAAAGTTGGTCTGGCGTTCAACAATCCAGTTATCACCGTGCCGGACTCGGCTTCCTTGCATTTCAGTAATACGATCTCGATCGAGGCCTGGGTAAATCCGTCCACGAGTTTCGGCTCCCCAGTCCATACAATTCTGTCAAAGTTCGATTTCCCGAGCCGCCTGTCGAGCGGGACTAACAGCAGCTTTCTCTTCGGCACCACGAATAATGGCCTGCCATTTTTCCTTGTTTCCCCCAAGGGCTCTGCGCTCAGCAATGCAACCGTTATCGTCAATAACCCGTTGCCGGTCAATCAATGGAGTTTCCTGGTAGCCACGTATGACGGCTCTGCGCTGCGCTTTTACGTAAACGGCGCGCTTGCCGCTCAGACCGATTACACCGGCGGGATTTTCGCAGGGACCTCTCCACTTGGCATCGGCTCGCTGCAATCCGGTTTGGGGCAAACCTTCTCCGGATTGATTGACGAGGTTTCCCTGTATAATCGCGCGCTGACCGATGAGGAGATTCATTCCATCTTCAGTTCCGACGTGATCGGCAAGTGTCTGGTGGCCCCGAACATATCCACACAGCCCCGGGATCAGTCTGTTCCGCTCGGCGAGGACGCAAAGTTTACGGTGTCGGTTCTCGGCAGTCGCCCACTCAAATATCAATGGCGATTCAACGGCGTGAAGATCGCAAATGCAACCAACCCTGCCCTCGTCCTCGAGAAACTTAAATCCAACAGCATCGGCTCGTATTCGGTTTTGGTCAGCAACGCGGTTGGCTTTGCCACCAGTTCCAACGCCACGCTTGCGTTGCTCCCTGCGCCAACTTGCACAGACACACCCGCCGGATTGATCAGTTGGTGGCCCGCGGATGGAAACCTCGCCGACACGATGGGCACGAATAACATCAGCACATTTTTGCCCACACTCTATGCGACGGGCAAAGTTGATCGGGCTTTCAGCTTCAACGGGATTTCCAGCCGCCTCCAGATACCCTCGTCAACTTCCCTCAGCTTCGGCAGCAACGCTGATTTTTCCATCGAAATGTGGGTCAAAGCCGGTGCCAGCAACACCTTCAATGCGAATGTGCCCCTGCTCGAAAAACACGGCCCTGGCACTTCCTGGATCGGTTATTCTCTCTCTCTGAACCAGGGACGCTTAGCGTTTGCTATCGGCTCGGCCCCAATCAGTGCCGCCAATGTTTCCACTTTTATTTCACCTGGGCCTGACTTGCGCGACACCATGTTCCACCACGTCGCCGCAAGTATCACTCGTGCTTCCACCACCGGCGGGCGGCTCTATGTTGACGGACAACTGGTCCTAATCTTCGATCCGACACCACGCAAAGGCAGCCTGGCGGCCAATGTTACATTGTTTATGGGTGCTCCGGTGAATACGTCCATAGATTCTTACTTTGGCGGCCTGATTGACGAGCCGGCGATTTACAACCGTGCGCTTTCGGATGGGGAGATCCAGGCCATCCGCCAGGCCGGTGCTGCTGGCCGGTGCAAAGTGAAACCGTCCATTCTGGTGCAACCAGTCAGTCAAAGAGTGACGGTTGGCTCGAATGTGACTCTCACCGTCGGCGCCACTGGCACTCCGCGGCTGCGTTATCAATGGACGTTCAGCGGGGGCGCAAGCATCCTGGGAGCCACAAGTTCTGCCTATAGTTTCAACCTTGAGAACAGCGTCACGCTTTCGGTTCGTGTTACAAACGTTTTTGGATCCGTGACGAGTTCCAACGCAGTGCTGCTCGCCAACTACGCCCCGACAGCATCAGGGGACAGCGTTTCGTTGGATGAAGACACTCCAACAAACATCACTCTGATCAGCAGTGATCCTGACGGCGACGAGCTTAATTATGCGATTGTCGTCCCACCAGCCCACGGCTCAATAAGCGGAACCGGTTCGAACGTCCTTTACACGCCGAAACCAAACTACTTCGGCCCGGACAGCTTTACCTTCAGCGTAAGCGACGGGTTGGTGGATTCCACACCCGGCACAATCACGATCAATGTTCGGTGCGTTAACGACCCTCCGATTGCCGACGCAAGTGCGACAACTATGCTCCTGCTTTCTCCCAACAATACGAACGCCACCGCCGTGCTCGATGGCACCCGTTCTTCTGATGTGGAAGGAGATCCACTGCAATTCCGCTGGTTCATTGGTGCCTCGAACCAACCCCTTGCGACCGGTATTGTCGCTATTGTGGTCTTGCCGCTTGGAACGAATTCCATTTCGCTGGCGGTCAGTGACGGAATGGCCGCAGGAACTAACACAATTAATGTTGAGGTCATTACCACCGCTCAAGCGGTGGAGAGGTTGGTTGCAACGATCAACTCGGATGTTTCAAGAAGCGGCCCGTTGATAGCTACTTTGCGCGCTTCGATTGCCTCGATTGACCGCAGCAATCCAACGGCAGCGATCAACCAGTTGCAGGCGTTTCAGAACCAGGTGCTGGCCCAGCTAGAACCCCTGGACCCTGAAGCGGCGCAAACCCTTATCCAAACCGCACAGGAGGTACTCAATACACTGAGCAACGGCATGCCAAGTTCGTCACCAGGCGGTGGAGGGCAAAGTATCCGAATCGAGAATTTAGTTCGGCAGTCAGATGGAAAACTCCGAATGAAGTTCTCGACACCATCTCTAAAGACCTATGTCGTGGCAGCCTCCACTAACATGCTCGATTGGGAATTGATTGGGGTGGCTGTGCCCGGCGGTGGTGGCACCTTCGAATTTGAGGACAGGTCCGCACCTGGCTTCACCACTCGCTTTTATCGAATCATTTCACCCTAGCATCCCGAAAAATCGAGATTCATTCCAACCTCAAAGGCGTCAGGCAGTCATACTCCCATAAATCGGAACAGGTTGAAGTTCAAAATCCGGGAAGGTCCGAGCCAGGGTCTCGTGGCGGCCATGTCGCTGGAGGATAGGCGCGAGGATATTTCGATAATTGGTGGTGACGGGGAGATCGCCCGGCCCTTCCAGGACCGCTTTGGTCAGGCTGGGCCACCGGCCATAGACCCTCCCGCCCTGAACGCCGCCGCCGAGAATAAACATGATACTGCCGCGGCCATGATCGGTGCCAAAGGCAGAATTTTCTTCAACGCGCCGTCCAAATTCAGTCATGACAACCACCGTAGTGCGGTCGAGTTCCGGCCCGAGATCGCGGTAAAAGGCGAAAAGCCCTTTGGCCAAACGGGTCATGAGTGGATCCATGATCGTGGATTGGCCAAAGTGAGAATCCCAGCCTCCCAGATCGAGCGAGGCTGCTTGTAAGCCGACACGAGCTTTGATCAGTCGAGCCATTTCCAAAAGATTGCGGGAGAAATCATCATTGCCGTAGGCCGCGTTGTTTGCGGGTGAGTAATGAGTAGTCCGTAGGGTTTCGATGCGGCGAATGGCATCGAGTGTCACACGGCCAGCTTTTCCTAGGGCGTTTTGCTCCAAACCATAAAGGCTGCTCAGCGATTGAATGAGTGGCGCGCGTTTTGCCCCTAAAGAAAAATCATCAAGAGTTTGGAGAACAGTGGCAGCGGGCGCGCCTCGCAGGCATTCGGGAACGGCCCGGCCGAGGGCAACCGCCGAAAGCGGGCCGGCAGCGCCTTCCGTTTGGGCGCGTAAGAAACGCCCGAGCCAGCCACCCCCCACGAGACCGCCATGTTCCATCAAGTCCTGAGCTTCGAAATGAGAACGCGTGTCGTCCTCGGAACCGGCGGCGTGAACGATCGCCAATGCGCCTTCGTGGTAAGCGGGCGCGAGATCTTTTAGTAGTGGGTTGAGCCCAAAAAAGCCATCCAGCACCACGGCGTTGCTTTTGTTGATGGCGATGCGCGGTCGGGCTCGGTAGTACCCATCGTCGCCGAATGGGACGACCATGTTCAGCCCATCTGCGCCGCCGCGCAGAAAGATCACGACAAGAGCATGGCGTTGGTCGCCATTACCGGACGAGTATGTTTGGAGAGAGGCCATTCAGCACATTTGGAATGCCGGGGAAGCGAGAACGAGGGCCAGGCCCGCTCCGGAGTCACGATAGGCTTGCGTCTCCGTTTCCGTCGGCTTGCGTCCCAATAAGTGAGCCATGAGGCCGGCATCGCCCCCTGCATTTTGGCGCAAAACATCCAGATCGCATTTTGTTCCAGCGAGCTGGTTCTCGCTCAAGGCAACGGCAAAGTTCCAGCGCCAGAGCAAAGTGCCGAGCCAGGGCGCCGCGGTGTCCGGGTACCCATCGGGTGTGGGATAACTGAATGGTGCGTGACCCATCCGACTCAGGTATTGAATGATGGCCAGACCGGCATCAGTATGGGCGCCCGCAGCACGCAGCGCCGAAACGATAAAAGTATAAGGTCGTTTGAGCTTGTTCCCACGCTGCACCCAAAAATCGTTCGTTGCAAACAGGGCGCGTAGAGTTTCACCAATATCGCCCCCGGTGCGAGTGAAAGCCCCTGCCACCATTGCGATGGCGCTGGCTGGCGGCTCATCCGCAATGAAATGGCGGCAAAGTTTTGTGCTCAGATGAAGCGCGGTCGATGGATGGGATGTAAGAATCTGGAGAATGCGATCGAGCTCCTCTCGGGCGAGCTTTTCAAGTTCGGAATGGCTCCGCTTTAGGTCGGCAGCCGGGAGCGTGTGGTCCATGATTTGTTTGGAACCGAAATCGTGCAGTTCCGGCTTGAAGTCGATCTTGCCGATGGAGAAATAGGGTTTCTCGTCTTTGGAGCGGACGGTCCAACCCGTGAGACTGCGCGCCACCTCCATTACATCCCGTTGCGTATAGCCTCCATGAACGCCAAGGGTGTGTAGCTCGAGGAGCTCGCGCGCATAGTTTTCGTTTGGTTTTTCTGAGGGGTTGCGTTTCCTGTTCGCCCGGCCGTCAAGATACCAGAGCATGGCCGGGCTGAGCGCAGACGCGCGCAATAAGTCAGGAAATTTGCCCAGGGCGTGAGCTCGGATAACATCACGATCATCGGCGATCTTCAGCCATTTGCACTCGCCTTTGGACGGATCAATGTTGAAGTGATCGGACCAGAACTGAACCATCACTTCGAAAAGTTGGCGTTCGGACATGATCGCGCGAAGGAGAGTCGCGCGCATCAATTCATTGTGCAGCAACTCGGGTTGATACTCGAAGAGTTCACCGAGCGGTTCTTGCAAAGTTTCAAAGCGGCGAGCGGCGTATTCGGCTGAGTCATCGTTGATATGCGGATGATCCAGTTGCTGTTCGAGGTAAGCGAGTGCTGAAAGTTCGGGAGTGGTCCCAAGCTTCCCGATTCGCGCATAGTCGCCAGGTCGCGGCCCGAATGCTGCTCGATTAAGGGCGTGAGAAATCGGATCAATGGTTTCGGAAGTGGGAGCCTGAAAAGGGCCGGTCGATTTGGCCTGGGGCGGGAACAATCCTCGGAGTCCCCGGGGGAGTTGATCACAACCAGAGGCCGCTATGAAAGCGACGCTCGAAGCGCTTGCTTTGATGAACTGACGACGCGGGAGTTTCATGGCCGGGATGACTAGCCCGGCTGATTCGCAGGAATTAAGTCCGGTGAAAGATCGGAGGCATGACCTGACCTATCTAATCTGATCGCTTTGGCGGCAAGAACGAATGCTCCCAGGCCGCTAACCAAAACCCACAGTGGAATAATGATCCACCCAACAACTGGCAGAAGGAAAGAAAAGGCAAGCACGATACCGCCCCGTAAGACGCGCCGCCATGGTTGGGTCTCATCTGTGGGCGATGGCAGACCCCGGCCTATACGAAGGGTCAATCCCGCAGAACCGACCAGACCGGCCAAACCAGGCACAATAATAATAGTGAGCCCCACGAACTTGAGAATGGGATTGGGAGTTTTGGCCAAAGCGATGCCGAACACTACCGGCAGGATAGCCAGGGCCAGACCCAGGAAAGTGAGCCGAAAAGGTCGTCCGTATTGGCGGCTTGCATTCTCGACCAATCTTGGGAACAACGCTTGGGAAAGGACCCAGTAGCTGACATAGACGATCAGAATGCCCAGAATGATGAATACGATCTTAAGAATATCTGCCATTATCATAGATAGCGGGGTTGAGAAGTGAATTTACTCTTTCGGTGTGTCTATAGATCATCTATCCGATCTTTATTTCAAGCGCTTTTGCGATACCTATAGTAAAGACACGGCTGAGGCTGTTTTGTTTCAGGAACTACGACCGGTATCACTCATACGAGAGTAGAATCTCCCCAGTTAATTGGCGAATCGAGCAAAACGCCAAAAGAGCTTAAAAGATCATTTGTTTTACTCCTTTGCCGTCCTCAGCTATTTTCAAGCGATTATCAATGATTGAATTCAAACATTCCTCAACGGCATCCATGAACAAGTCTCCCGCCAATTTAAAAATCACCCGCAGGCGCTTCCTCTCTGCCGCAGGCGCGACGATCGCCCTTCCCACGCTAATTCCTTTAAACACGTTGAGAGCCGCGGATGGTTCCACGCCCTCTGCTCGAATCAACATGGGAATGGTCGGTTGTGGCGGCATGGGTAACGGGAACGCCGATAGCTTCCTCCGGCAGCATGATTGCCAGATTGTCGCCGCTTGCGATGTGGACAAAAATCACCTCGCGGCTATGGTCAAAAAGGTCAACTCCCATTACAAAAACGAAGACTGCAAGGGTTACAGTGATTTTCGCGAACTCATGGCGCGTAAAGATATCGACGCTGTAATGCTTGCATTGCCCGACCATTGGCACTCGATTGCCGCAGTCGAAGCGGCCCGTCACAAGAAGGACATTTATGGCGAGAAACCGCTGGCGCGAACCATCGCCGAGCAGCAAGCGATTGTAAAGGCGGTGCAGGAAAACCAACGCATTTGGCAAACTGGATCCTGGCAGCGATCCCAGGCCAACTTTCACAAAGCCGCAGAAATTGTGCGCAACGGCCTCATTGGAAAGATAACGCGCGTCGAAGTGGGCTTGCCCGATGGTCCCAATAGTCCGGAGCTACGCAAACCGCTGCCAGGAGAGACTCCACCGGCTGCATTGGACTACGAGACATGGATTGGACCTTCGCAAATGATGCCGTATATCGAGAAGAGAGTTCATTTTAATTGGCGTTGGAATTATAACACTGGCGGCGGCCAGTTGCTCGATTGGATCGGTCATCACTGCGATATTGCGCATTGGGGAATGGATTGTGACCGTTCGGGACCTCTTGAGATCGAAGGCCATGGAGAATTTCCGCCCGTGGATAGTTGTTGGAACTCGTGCTATAAGTATCGCATCGAATTGAAATATCCCGCTGATGTTACGATGATCATTGCGGGTGGCCATTCAGACATACGTTCGGGAACAAAATGGATCGGGACGGACGGCTGGGTCTGGGTGGACCGGGGAGCCTTCCAAGCATCAAAGGAGGAATGGCGGGATTACCGGGAATTGCCCGAAGAGATGCGGAAGGTGAAGCTCTACAAATCCAGCAATCATCATGGCAACTTTTTGGCTTGCGTGAAGTCGCGTCAGCCCACGATCACCCCCGCAGAGACAGCGCATCATTCAGCCATCCCGGGTCACCTCGGACTCATTTCGATGTTGGTTGGCCGAAAGCTCAAGTGGGATACCACCACCGAGAGAATTCAGGATGATGCTGAAGCCAGCAAACTGCTCACGCGAGACTACCGGCCACCATGGAAGATCGGGTGAGGTTAGCGACTTAGATTGTGATCGAAATGATAATTGAAGTCGCCGTTCACGACAGCGGAGTTTGCAACGCAAGCCCCCTGATAATTGAATGGCAAATTATTAGCCACATTCACCGTCAAGGTGGCTTCAGGCGCGTAAATTGTCCCGAGATATCCGTTTTCCCCCGCTAACGTAATGGAAGTGCAGGTGGGTAGCCCAAAGAATTGCAGGTTGAAGGCATTTCCCCAGTTGTCGATGTGACCGAATGTCGCCGAAGAGGAGCCGATACTTTGTCCGAGATAAAGCCTTAGCGTTGCTCCAGGTGAGATCGTGAGTGAACCGGCAGTAAAATTTCCCGTCACGTAAAGTGTTGCCACTCCGTTGACTTGTAAGTTCTGATTCACCAAAAAATTGCCATTCACGTAATAACTGCCGCTCCCCAGCACATAAGAGTTTGTTCCAGTTCCCAAGTTGGGAGCCAAACCGCTCGTGTAGGGGGCAAACACATCTGGCAAATCAAAGTAGTAATTAGAACAGACCCAGTCAGCCGCTTGAACTCCAGTTTGGGCAGGCCAGTTCGTCGGTATATCGCCTACCAGACCGTGAACTCCTAATGCGTAGTTGGCGCCGGGTGCTAGCAAAAGACGTCCGTGAATCGCGGCATTCCCCACATCCAAAAGACCTTCGGCCGTGGTAACGTTGCATCCAGCAAATGCATTGGTTGAATTCCAAAGGCCATTCGGAAAGTGCGCCGTATCTGCGGAATCATAGGCGTCTATGTTGATATTATTGCCTTTGAAGGAAACGCCTTCTTTGACTACAAGCCCCGCTAAGGTGTGTGTGTGGGCCGTTAGACCTGCGCGATAGAAATTCGCCTTTTTTAAAGTGCCAACCAGGATGACGCGTGTCACGCAAAAGTCACTGTTTGTCGCGATCGGCAGCCAATTCTGAAAGTCATCCGACGACTCTACGACATAATTACGATTATATTCTCCGAGGAACGTTAACTGGATCTGGTTGTTCGTCCAGACCGGAACGCGCAAAGTCAAACAGGGGTCTTGTGCGGAACAGACGAGCGTGGAAAGAAAAAGGAACCAGCTAATGAATACAGCTGCAATTCTGAGGGAACGCCTCACAGAATGAGCATAGGTAACGGATCTCACAAATCAAGCCGGAAGATCGACAGCCGGAAAGATCGAGAGGATAACTGTTACTGACACGGAGTTTCCGAGCTGGTTGCCTCGACACTCGCTACGTCGCCTTCACAGATCCAGAATGAGGAATCTCGGGCCCGTTTTGGAGGCGTCCTTTTTTGGTCTGTATCATTGCTTTGGTTTTCATACGCAGCTTCTAATTGTTTCGTTGAGTTCTTAATGCGCTTTGGCGCGAGGATGGCAGAAGCAGGGTAGGCCTCGCCTTCCATAAGCGGTTTCATTCGAGCAAACCAGTTCGATTGGTTCCCGTATTCTCTGATGAATCCTCAGTAAAGACACTGCTCTTCAGTCCCATAACGACCTCCGGTCAAAGTCCCGGTCATTGCTCCTTAGTCCCATTGTATCGCCCGCTTTCCCGTGCAATGAATGACAGTCTGAATTTTGTTTTCTGATGCCGCAGACCAGACGAATTTATGAATTCAACCGATCAGTTTGAAGCGATTGTGTCGGAATATTACGAACCCCTCTTTCGATTCGCGATGAGCCTTGCGCGAGCGGAATCCGACGCGCGGGATTTGACCCAGCACACGTTCTATGTCTGGGCGAAGAAAGGTCATCAACTTCGCGACATTTCCAAGGTGAAAAGCTGGTTGTTCACGACATTGCACCGCGCTTTCCTCGAAGGGCGGCGAAGGCAGATCAGGTTTCCCCACTATGATTTGGAAGAGGTTTCGGAACTGTTGGAAAATTTCTCGGCAGAACCTGCCGATTTGTCCGACTGTTCTCTAGTACTGCCCGCACTCGCCAAAGTAGATGAGGCATTTCAGGCCGCTGTGGCCCTCTTCTACCTCGAGGACTACACCTATAGAGAGATCGCCATGATTCTCGAAGTGCCGGTTGGCACAGTTAAATCGCGTATTGCCCGAGGCATCGCCCAGCTCAGGAAAATCATGCTGTCCGGCGATTTTCATGTTTCACCCCGCAATGAGGACGAAGTATCCTCCATTCCACTTACAAATAAAGATGAGACATCGCCCGAAAGGATTCCTCCGGCCGAGAGCCGCGGCCAGCCGAACGCCAGTGCTTTCAAGCGCGGTTACGATTTCTGGGACTTTAGTTCTACTCTCCTCCGGGAACTTCTGGTCCACTTATAAATCATAAAGGAGTTACTGCGCCGTTCACTATCGTGACGCAATGATGAGCAAAAATTATGTATAACAAAGAAAATCTGTCCAAGATAAAGAAAATGGACAGCCTCGCGCCGCAGGTGATGAAGGCCTTTTGGGCTTTTGACCAGGCGGCCGTGGCCGACGGAGCTATTCCCGTAAAATATAAGGAGTTGATTGCCATTGCGGTTGCTCTTACGACGCAATGTCCCTACTGCATTGATATCCACGCTAACAATGCCCGCAAAGCCGGGGCCACCGAGGCTGAGATAGTCGAAGCGGCGATGGTTGCTGCTTCGCTGCGAGCCGGTGCGGCAGTCACACACGCGACACATGCGCTGAAAATGTAAATCGCCTTACGTAACACATTCTGCTCGACCACAAACTGTTTCAGATCCGAAAGTCCCAGTGCCGGTCACTTAGTTCTCCAGTTTCAACTGCGACTCTAAATTGGCACGCGAAACAAGTTTGGTGGTCGAGTGATCGCGCCGGGCCCCCGCTCGGCGTCATCCCCATTCACACCAAAACACCGTATGCTTGAACTAAGGCCCACTTGCGAGAACTGCAACACAACGCTTCCACCCGATTCCACAACTGCGATGATCTGCACGTTTGAGTGCACCTTCTGCCGGGCTTGCGTTGAAAACGTTTTGGAAAACGTCTGCCCGAATTGCGGGGGAGGCTTTTCCTCGCGGCCGATCCGACCGGCTCATGACTGGAAGGGCGGCAATCATCTTGGAATATATCCAGCGAGCACAACCATCCGGTATCGTCCGGTCGCATCACATGTTCACCACATTTTTGCAGGCACAATCAAATCCATCCCACCAAAACTGCGATGAGGCGACTAACAACACATTGCAGGCGCTGACGCAAAATCGCTCGAGTCGGTATTTTAGCTCCCGCGATTGAGGCAAGCCGAATGCCTATCTTAGCTGCAAGCGATATGTGTGGCCATGTTTTGTCTCGGCCACAGCCGAGCCGTCTGAATTGAGCCTGGCGCGAACCGGTTTGTCCTTGTCCGTAATGGATGCAATGATTTGGCCCTTCGGCGGAACGATTCTCACTGAACCATCGTGGAAAGATTTCACTGTCACACAGATCGCATGACCTTCCCTCCAGGCCAAATCAATCTCCATACTGCCGCGCGCGCGTAACCCCCGGAATGAGCCATTTGGCCATGCTGCAGGCAGGGCAGGGAGCAGCCGGATCACTGGCGCGCTGTCACCTTTGCTTTGCAGCAACATTTCAGCTATGCCAGCGCATCCTCCGAAGTTGCCATCGATCTGGAAGGGAGGATGAAGACAAAAGAGATTTTCCCCCGAACCGCCGCCGCCGCTATAGTTTACCGTGGTCGTCGATACAGGCCGCAGTAAGAGTTGCAATAACTTGTGAGCGCGATCTCCGTCAGCGAGCCGCGCCCAAAAGTTGATTTTCCAGGCAAGAGACCATCCCGTGCCTTCGTCACCACGGCCCTCAAGCAATTTGCGAGTTGCTTGCGCGAGTCCTGGTGTTTCTGTGGGCGTAATTTCATCGTAAGGGTACAAAGCATATAACGGGGAGACGTGCCGATGATGAGGCTCGGGCTCTGGATACGGCTTCAGCCATTCCTGCAGTCGCCCATCTGGCCCGATTTGATTTGGCGCGAGCCGGGCGCGTTTTTCAGCCAATTCCTGCCGCAATTCTTTGTCCACGCCCAAAATCTCCGCAGCGCGTATCGTATTTCCGAAGAGCTCGCGTAACTGTTGCATGTCGACTGTCGGCCCCATGCAAACTTGAGCGGTCCCACCGTCAGGCAACTGGAACGCGTTCTCTGGGGAATTCGACGGTCCTGTGACCAGCCAATGATGTTCTGGCTCTTCCCATATGTTATCGAGATAGAACAGAGCGGATTCCTTAAGAATCGGATACGCCCATCCAAGAAAGTCGCGGTTCGCTGTATAGGCATATTGGGTCCAAAGATGCTCGCAAAGCCAGGCTGAACCACCTGTTGTCGCGCCCCAGGAGGCGTGCTCTCCGGGTGCAGTGTAGCCCCACGGGTTGGTAATCACGTGTGCGACCCAGCCGCGTGAGTTATAGTAAGCCTTCGCGGTCTTTCGGCCGGGCTCGACCAGGGAAGCGATCAATTGATTCAGCGGCTCCTGCAATTCGGGCAGGTTACAGACCTGCACCGGCCAATAATTCATCTGCACATTAACGTCCAGATGCCAGTCGCCGTTCCAGGGCGTCTGGATTTCTTCTGCCCAAATACCCTGAAGATTCGCAGGCAGACCACCGGGTCGCGATGAACTGATCAATAAATAGCGTCCAAAATTAAAATACAGGGCGGCCAATGCTGGGTCGCGCGCACCTTTGGCAAATCCAACCAGACGCTGATCTGTCGGTAATAAGGCGTTTGTTGAGGAGACGCCATCGCCGAGGTTGATGGAGACTCGATCAAAAAATCTTTCATGGTCCCTCTTTTGAGCGCTGCGAAGTTTTTCAAATGACTTTTTCGCTGCCCGGTCCAGATCGTGTGATGTCGCGCCGATTGGATCAGATAATTGCCGTCCTCCAAATCCGCGATAGTCAGTTGCTGCGGCCACCAGCAGCAAAACTTCATCAGCCTTTTCTATGGTGAGCTTATTTCCATGTTGTTTCACGGAGCCTCCATGCAGGAGAACTCGTAACCTCGTTGCATAGCTCACACCTTTGCCACCACGGCCGTCATTCATGGTTCCTGTCATCAACAGTTCTCGATCATTCACCGCTGTTGTTCGAAAACGTTCCTTTCGTTCGAGAGCGACAGTAAAGGAGAGCGACCCCGGTGAATCGGCAGTCAATCGCGAGACAAATACCTGGTCAGGAGCACTGATGAAATGAGTCCGCTTGAATCGAACTCCATTCATCTCATAGGAGACCTCAGCACCGGCTGAATGGAGGTCAAGCTTTCGCGAATATCCGCTTGCTTCGCCAGTTCCGAAGCTAAGGCGCAGATCCCCAAGTGTTTGATAGCAGCCATATGGAACATTCGCGCCGTTCCCTTGTCCGGAGCCCACGCCCTTGCAGGTAAAATTCTTCATGACAAGGTCGGTGGCTTCCCGGTTTTTTCCCTCGGCTAAAAGCTGCCGAATCTCCGGCAGTGCCCGAAAAGCTCCAGCACGATCATTATTGTCGGGAGAACCCGACCACAGGCTGCTTTCATTAAGGACAATCCGTTCTTCGCTAACACCGCCGAAGACCATCGCACCAATACGTCCATTCCCCAACGGCAGCGATTGATGAAAAGATTTTGCAGGTTCAGCAAATGTTAGCGTTGTGGACGGATCAGATGCGTCCGGCAGGTCTCCTCCTCCGCTTGTTTTCGCAAGTGAGGGATTTGCAAATGAAGCTAAAACCAGGATGAAAATCAAAGTGGAGCGCGCCGTAATCATGTTTTAATGTGCTGAGAACAGGAGAGAAGCAGGAAAGAAGCTCTTTGTTGGTAATGTGACACAATAGCAATGATTTTCGAAAAGTGCATGAAAAGCAAATGCTGACGTCTCTGGCAAGATGACGGAATGCTCGACGATGTCTGTGATTGAGGTTGATGATTGAGGCTGCGTAGTCCGTTGCCGCTCACCTTGTACTTTTGCTGCACCTCCAGCGGCCAGGATCACTGATTACTGATGACTGATTAGTCCCCGCCCAGGTCTGCTTTCTGCTTTGGTCTGTGCGTCCAAAAAAATACCGGCTGCGTTGGTGAGTAAGGCTGGGTAATGTTTGGATGTGTCGCCGCCAACTAACAACGCCGTCGAACAGGGACGTGACCTGGTGGAGCTCATTTACCGCACAGAGTCCCGCCGAATTCTCGCCACGCTCATTCGGCTCCTCGGAGATTTTGATCTTGCCGAAGACGCGATGCACGACGCCTTTGCGGCCGCCCTGGAGCGATGGCTGAAAGATGGCCCGCCGGCCAACCCTCGCGCCTGGCTTGTTTCGACCGGTCGATTCAAGGCCATTGACACTTTGCGCCGCCAGACGAGATTCGATGAGTCGCAGGAAAAGATAGCTGAACAACTTGGCGTCGAATCCAATGTCTTTCCGGAACAGCAGAATGAAAGCGTCGCCGACGACCGGCTTCGGTTAGTTTTCACGTGCTGCCACCCGGCTCTCGCGCCGGAAGCCCGGGTCGCCCTGACGCTTCGGGAGGTTTGCGGCCTGACAACCGAAGAGATCGCGCGCGCATTTCTTGCAGGGGCGCCAACCATCGCTCAACGCATCGTGCGCGCGAAGGCAAAGATCCGGGACGCTCGTATCCCATATCAGGTGCCATCCCCGGAAGAGTTGCCAGATCGATTAGATACGGTGCTCCAGGTGATTTATCTCGTATTCAACGAAGGTTATTCCGCTGCCGCCGGGCCAGCGCTGACGCGTTCCGATCTATCGGCCGAAGCGATTCGTTTGGGGCGGCTGTTGAAAGAGTTGCTCCCCGAGCCCGAGGTGATAGGTCTTCTTTCTTTGATGCTCCTTCACGATTCGCGGCGCTCGGCTAGAACATCGCCGGCTGGCGAGCTGATCTTGTTGGAAGATCAAGATCGCTCGCTTTGGAATCGCGAACAGATCACCGAAGGATTGGCACTGGTGGAGCAGGCGTTATTGTCACATCGGTTCGGCCCTTATACGTTACAGGCGGCGATTGCCGCGGTGCATGCCGAGGCGGCAGAGGCTGCTGCGACGGATTGGGCACAAATTGTCGCGTTGTATCATTTGTTGGTCCGTGCCGAACCGTCGCCGGTGGTCGAACTGAATCGCGCGGTAGCAGTGGCAATGCGCGACGGGCCTCTGGCTGGCCTGCAATTAATAGAAGCTATACTCGCGCGCGGCGATCTTCTCGATTATCATCTGGCTTATTCGGCTCAAGCGGAGCTGTGCCGGAGGCTGGGAAGAACGGCTGACGCTATTAATTCCTACCAACGGGCTCTCGCCCTTGCTCAGCAAGAGCCGGAAAGGCGTTTTCTCAGAAAACGCCTTTTGGAAATAGGATGAGAAAAAAAGAGGATTGATGTCGAATTGAGCCAAGCCCAAACGACTACCTATTGAAACGTTTAACCAAATCAACGAATAACAAACAAAAGACATACCATGAGATTCATGATGATGATGATTCCGCGAGTTTACCAACATAACACCCCAGCCGCAGAAAAAGCTGGAGAAGGCTTTGCACCGCCAGCAGACGCGGTGGAAAAAATGATGAAATTTAATGAAGAATTGACTAAGGCCGGGGCGCTGATTGCCCTGGATGGGCTTCACCCTGCGGCCAAGGGCGCTCGGGTTGCATTTGCCGGGGGGAAACCGAAAGTCACGGATGGTCCTTTCATCGAGTCGAAGGAAGTGATTGGCGGGTATTGGATTATCCAGACAAAGTCCAAGGAAGAAGCGGTGGATTGGGCCAGGCGCTGCCCTGCCAGCGAGGGCGATGTCATTGAGATCCGCCAGATTTTCGAGATGTCAGACTTTCCTGCCGACGTACAGAAAGCGGCGGATAATCCCACCGTACGAGCACAAGTTGAAAAAGGGAAACATTGATCAGCACCAAACCAAAATAGGAATTTTTATGAGATACGTATGTCTGGGATACATCGAAGCGAGCAAATTTGAGACCATGTCCGAAAGCGAACGCAACGCGATGGTGGACGGGTGCTTCGCCTATGATGACGTGTTGCGGAAAAACGGCCACTTCGTTGGCGGGGAAGCATTGCAAAGCTCCCACACCGCAACAACTTTGCGTTGGAAAAATGGCAAGGCATCAGTCACCGACGGCCCTTATGCCGAGACCAAGGAGCAATTAGGTGGTATTCTTCTGCTCGAAGCAAGAGACCTCAACCATGCCATTCAGTTGATGTCGAAACATCCAGGAGTGAAAGCAGGACCCTTCGAGATTCGCCCCGCGGCGGACCTCAGCGAAATGATCACGGAGAGCGAAAAGCGGCGAGCGAAAGCCAGCCAGCAGCAATCGCAGCAGTAAGAACGAAAAACTTTATTCACTCGATAGACGTGGTAAAACAAGAATCAAACAAAATCAAAATATGAGTACGCCAAATAACAACCGGATCATTCAACCCTATCTCTTTTTCAATGGCCGTTGTGAGCAAGCTGTCGAATTCTACCGCAAGGCTCTCGGGGCTGAGGTTGACATCATGATGCGCTATAAAGAGAGCCCTGAACCTGTTCAACCAGGAATGATCCCGCCGGGTTTTGAGAACAAGATTATGCACGCCAGTTTCCGCATTGGCCAGACTACCGTGATGGCGTCCGATGGTTGTGCGGATGAAAAGCCCAACTTCCAGGGCTTTTCCCTCTCTATTTCGGTTCCGAACGAAACCGAAGCAGATCGGGCATTCGCAGCCCTGGCCGAGGGCGGGCAAGTGAAGATGCCAATGATGAAGACGTTCTGGTCGCCACGCTTTGGTATGCTCGAAGATCGTTTCGGCCTGGGTTGGATGATCAGTGTGACACCGGCGGAGCAGAAGTGAAAAAGCGAGTTCCAGATTGCGGGCCAGGAATTCATTGCACCACCCTTCACTTTCCGAAGCAGTGAACAATAAAAGCAAACGTAACGTGGCCGGCAAATCAAAGAACGGCGAGTTCAAGGAGTTTTACAAGAGTGGCGCGTTGGCGAGCGTCGGTAATTATCACAAATCACAGAAGGCCGGCGTATGGAGATATTATTTGCGAAATGGTCAATTGAGGGCTGTCGGCAAATTTACTGCCGGCAAAATGACGGGGCGATGGAAATGGTATCGGGAAAACGGTAAGCTGTTGCAAACCGGCTCATTCGTCGCGGACCAGAAGTCCGGCGTTTGGAAACGTTACCATCCTAACGGTGCGTTATATGATGAAGGTAAATTTGCAAACAATGAAAAAGTTGGACAATGGCGTTCGTACGGCGCGACGGGCAACCTCATCCGGTCCACCAAACTTAAGCAGGTAAAACCGAGTCCGAGCTAAAAGATTTCGGAAAGGGTGTTCTCTTTGGAAGTCTTGTTAAGACGACGGTTACTGTCGATTTTTGCTCTAACCGCGAAAGACGTGACAGTTTGATCCGGGAGAGTTGTTTTTTCGTAAATAAAACCGGCCAAAGAATTGAGGGGGGCAGGGTGGCGCACTGTTTTCTCGCCGCCGCCGGCCGAAAGGCTCAACCGGGTGCAAGCTCTTAGGCAGCATGCAATTGCGTGCTGGGTAAACAACAATCCGCTCTCCACCTGTATTCCACGCGACGGGTGGCAACCCATCCTTGCGCCTCAGTGCTCTCCGGCACAGCTCTTATGGCCATCTTAAGACGTTCATGGCATCCTCGCTGCTAAGTAACACTGTCGCCATCACCAAGACTGGCAGAACTTGCTGGGATGAAACTCTCAGATTACAAAATCGAACATTTTTTTGACGAGATGATTGGGGCGGATGGCCGACCCAGATCAGCAGTCCAACATTTGGCCAGGAATTTGGAGGGACTGCCTGACGGTGAATTAATTCTACGCCAGAAATCCGCCGACCGGGCGCTGATCCAGATGGGGATTACATTCAGCGTTTACGGCGCAAGCGCCGGGCTGGAAAAAACTCTCCCGTTTGATCTCGTTCCCCGAATCATAGCCGGCTCAGAATGGAACCGCATTGAAAAAGGCCTGCGTCAAAGGATACAGGCTCTCAATCTTTTCATCGACGATCTGTACCACGATCATGAGATTATCAAGGATCGCGTGGTTCCTGCTGAAGTGATTTCGTCATCGAAAGGGTTTCGTCCGGCCTGTGTAGGAATGAAACCGCCTCAAGGAATCTGGTGTCATATCACGGGCACAGATCTGATTCGACATAGCGACGGTGAAATCTATGTGTTGGAAGACAACCTCCGTTGTCCCTCCGGAGTTTCCTATGTTCTGGAAAATCGTCATTTGATGAAGAGCCTGTTTCCGGAGGTTTTCAAAGCGGCAAAGGTGAGGGCAGTATCGAACTATCCGCTGCGGTTGAGAGATATGCTGGAATACCTCGCTCCGCCCGACGTTGTCGCCCCACATGTCGTTCTCCTCACTCCGGGAGTTTTCAATTCCGCTTATTTTGAGCATTCCTTCCTGGCTCAACAAATGGGAATCGAACTGGTCGAGGGTGGAGATCTGGTAGTCAATGATGGATTTGTCTGGATGCGCACGACCCATGGGTTTCAGCGCGTGGATGTCATCTACCGCCGAATCGACGACGATTTTCTCGACCCCGAGGTGTTCCGAGCCGATTCCCTGCTGGGGGTGCCGGGTTTAATGCAGGTTTACAAAGATGGAAACGTTGCCCTGGCCAATGCGCCCGGTTCAGGAGTCGCGGATGATAAAGTCGTTTACGCGTACATTCCTGAAGTGATCAAATATTATCTGGGTGAAGAGCCCATCATTCCGAACGTTCCAACCTACATTTGCTCCAAAGAAAGTGATTTGAAGTATGTGCTTGAGCACATCGATCAACTCGTGGTCAAGGCGGCCAACGAATCAGGCGGATACGGCATGTTGGTCGGCCCGCACTCGACCAAAAAGGAACAGGAGGATTTCCGCCAAAAGGTCCGCGCGGAGCCCAGGAATTACATTGCACAGCCGACCTTGTCTCTTTCCCGGGTGCCCACTGTTGTCGATGGGCAACTTGAGGGTCGGCATGTCGATCTGCGTCCATACATTTTATACGGGAAAGAGATATTCGTCCTGCCCGGTGGATTAACCCGTGTGGCTCTGAAAAAAGGCTCGCTGGTTGTGAATTCATCCCAGGGAGGTGGCAGCAAGGATACCTGGGTCCTTGCCGAGAACGAGGCCGAGGCGGACATGGCAAGCGGCGCGGTCATGGAAAGCCAATTTCAAACACAGGGAACTACGGCATAATGCTAAGCCGGGTTGCCGAGTCCATTTATTGGCTGAGCCGTTACATCGAGCGCGCGGAAAATGTGGCCCGGGTTGTCCAGGTCAACTTGAACATGATGCTCGAGGCTGGCGAAGACCCGCAGCAATGGTGGCCCCTGGTCAATACCACCGGCGACCATGAAGATTTCAAGAAGCGTTTTGGCGAAGCCAACCAGCATAATGTGATCCAGTTCCTCACCTTCGATCCTGCCAATCCAAACTCGATTATTTCCTGCTTGCGGGCCGCCCGGGAAAACGGGCGTTCGGTTCGAGAAATCATTTCATCCGAAATGTGGCTGCAACTGAACAAGTTTTATCTGATGGTGAACGAAGCTGCAGCTAGACACCGGATTGATTCACCCAATGAGTTTTATAGCGAGATTAAACTCGCCAGCCATTTGTTTGCCGGCATTACCGATGCCACGATGAGTCATGGCGAAGCGTGGCATTTCTCGCGTCTCGGCCGCAAACTCGAGCGCGCCGACAAGACCTCGCGCCTGCTGGATGTAAAATATTTTATCCTGCTGAGATCCGTCGCCGATGTTGGAACGCCGATGGATGATACCCAATGGGCATCTGTGCTCAGGTCGGTCAGCGCTTTTGAGATGTACCGGAAACGTCACGGCCGGATTTCACCCAAAGGCATTGTTCAGTTCTTATTGCTTGATCAGGAGTTTCCGCGCGCAGTGCACTTTTGCTTTAATGCTGCCCGGGAGTCTCTGCGCGCAATCTCGGGCACTCAAGCTGGCTCGACCTTGAATTCCGCGGAAGAATGCATTCGGAAGCTTTGCTCGGATTTCTCCAACGCGCAGGTGGACGGCATCGTCTCTTCGGGGCTTCATGAGTACCTGGACGATTTGCAAACGCGAATGAACCTGCTCGGGGTTGGCATTCACCAAACATTTTTCGCCAAACGTATTCCCGAGTCAGGAAAAGACCCTCACGGACAACGAGGCCAATGTGCTGCGTAGAATCCCCCCATACCTATGCCAATCCAGATTGCTCTGCATCATCGCTCGCATTATGCCTATGATCGACCCGTTCTTCATTCTCCACAATTGATCCGTCTCCGCCCGGCGCCGCATTGTCGCACGCCTATTTTGAGTTACTCACTCAGAATCGAGCCATCCAAACATTTCATCAATTGGCAGCAGGATCCTTTCAGCAATTACATTGCCCGGGTCACGCTTCCAGAGAGAGCTCGCGAATTCATTGTCGAAGTGGATCTGGTGGCCGATACGGCGGTTTACAATCCATTCGATTTTTTTCTTGAGCCCCATGCCGAGAAGTTTCCTTTCGAATATTCAGAAGCGGTTCGAACAGAACTCACCCCCTTTTTCGAAACCGAGCCGCTTACACCACTATTCAAAGAATTTTTGGCGGTACTTGACCGGTCGTCCTCCCGAAGCATTGATTTTCTCGTCAGGCTAAATCAAATGATTTCGAAGGAGGTTAAATATCTTATCCGGCTCGAACCGGGAGTGCAGACTTGTGAAGCCACATTAACCAGGCGGTCTGGTTCGTGTCGCGACTCTGCGTGGTTGCTTGTGCAGGTTTTCCGGCACCTCGGATTAGCGGCACGATTTGTTTCCGGTTACCTTGTGCAATTGACCCCGGACGTTAAATCTCTGGATGGGGCTTCGGGAACCACTTTCGATTTCACTGATCTTCACGCCTGGTGCGAAGTGTTTCTGCCAGGAGCCGGCTGGGTCGGGCTCGATCCCACCTCAGGATTGTTGGCGGGAGAAGGCCACATCCCGCTTGCCTGCACACCTCAGCCCTCCAGCGCTTCGCCAATCAGCGGGGCGGTGGATGAATGCGAGTCCAGGTTTAGTCATGAAATGAAAGTCAGCCGTTTCTACGAAACGGCGCGCGTCACGAAACCCTACACCGAGGAGCAATGGCTGGAAATACAGTCACTCGGTGAGAAGATCGATAACGATCTGAATCGTCAGGATGTCCGTCTCACGATGGGAGGGGAGCCTACTTTCATTTCCATCGATAACATGGACGGGGACGAATGGAACTTCAAAGCGGTTGGTCCTGAAAAACTGAAGCTTTCCGCCGAGTTGATCGACCGGCTCAACGCCAGGTTCGCGAAAGGCGGCCTGATTCATTACGGCCAGGGAAAATGGTATCCGGGCGAGTCTCTGCCACGCTGGGCATTTTCCTGCTATTGGCGGAAGGATGGACAACCCATATGGAAAAATCCTCGCTGGCTGGCCCGTCCTGAAAAAGTATATGGATATGGAGCGGAAGACGCATTGCTCTTTACTCGCGCTTTGGCTGCCCGGCTTGGATTGAATTCGAAACTGGCCGTTCCTGCTTACGAGGACCCCCTTTATCATATTTGGAAAGAGAAGCAGCTTCCAAACAATGTGGATTCTAAAAAATGCAGCCTCGATAAAGATGAAGAGCGAGCACGGCTCGCCGATGTCTTACAGGCTGGCCTGGGCAGCATCACCGGCTACGTTCTCCCGCTTGCAAGAGCGCGAGCGGGCAAGGCTCGATGGGTCAGCAGTGACTGGACCTTGCGTTCTGCCCAACTGTTTTTGACCCCAGGTGACTCTCCAATGGGCTTGCGTTTGCCCTTGGATTCCTTGCCGGCAGTTAAGGCAACGGATTATCCCTTTGTGCATGAACTTGATCCAAGTATTCCTACGGAAGCGCTGGCTGAACGCGATGCGTTTCGGCAGGAATTCCTTTCCACACCTAACTTGCCGCTCAATCCCACAGCATTTCCCTCTGGCCTTCCAACGACGGGTAAAAAGCTCTTACTTGAAACCGCCTCTCCAGGCAATGGGAGCGTACCGGTGGTCCGAACGGCTCTATGCGCACAGGTTCGTAAAGGTAAACTACACATTTTCATGCCTCCGGTGGCAACTCTGGAGGAATACCTGGAATTGATCACGGCGGTCGAAGATACGCTCGAAGAACTGCAAAAGGCTGTGATTATCGAAGGATATCCGCCACCACATGATAATCGGCTTGAACTATTGAAGGTAACGCCGGACCCGGGCGTTATTGAGGTGAATTTGCAACCTGCGCATAGTTGGGCCGCTTTGGTTCATAACACCACGACTCTTTATGAGGAAGCAAGGTCATGCCGTTTGGGGACAGAAAAATTCATGATGGATGGCAGACATGTTGGCACCGGGGGCGGCAATCATGTGGTAGTGGGAGGGGCCACTCCGAATGACAGTCCATTTTTGCGCCGTCCCGATCTGCTTCGCAGCCTGGTTGGTTTCTGGCAAAATCATCCTTCGCTTTCATTCTTATTTAGCGGGATGTTTATCGGTCCGACCAGCCAGCATCCCCGTGTGGATGAAGCCCGGCACGAGGGACTTTATGAATTGGAAATCGCGTTCAAGCAAATCCCCGATCATGCCGCTGTGCCACCATGGCTCGTGGATCGGATTTTTCGCAATCTGCTGGTCGATCTCACTGGCAATACGCACCGCGCCGAGTTTTGCATTGATAAACTCTTTTCTCCGGATAGTGCCAGCGGCCGATTGGGGTTGGTCGAGTTGAGGGCGTTCGAAATGCCTCCTCATTCGCGGATGAGTCTCGTGCAGCAACTGATGCTGCGCGGGTTGATTTCGATTTTCTGGCAAAAGCCCTATCAAAAGCCGCTCATCCGCTGGGGAACAGAATTGCATGATCGATTTATGCTTCCACACTTCATCGCTGAAGATTTCCGCGAAGTAGTGGAACATCTGCGAGAAAATGGGTGCAACATACATTTGGATTGGTTCCAGCCGCATCTGGAGTTTCGTTTTCCGAATTATGGCTCCATCACTCAACGAGGAATAACCATGGAAGTTAGGCATGCGCTCGAGCCCTGGCATGTGCTGGGTGAGGAGGGCTCGCTCGGAGGGACGGCGCGTTACGTGGATTCCTCGCTGGAACGTCTTCAGGTGAAAGTTAAAGGCATGAACGACTCCCGTTTCTTGGTCGCTTGCAACCAAAAGGCGATGCCGCTTCACAGAACAGATACCCAGGGTGAATACGTAGCCGGAGTTCGATACCGGGCATGGCAACCCGCCCGATGCCTTCACCCCACCATTCCCGTTCATGCTCCGCTGACATTCGAAATAATCGACACCTGGAACCAGCGCAGTCTGGGTGGTTGCACCTATCATGTTTCACATCCCGGTGGCCTGAATTACACCACTCTGCCCGTAAATAGCTATGAGGCGGAGAGTCGGCGGTTGACGCGATTTAGCAAAACGGGCCACTCCGCCGGGAAGGTTTCCGCTCCATCGCTTGTGATTTCTCCAGAATTTCCGTACACTCTCGATCTGCGTCAGCAGTGATTGCCCCGGCGTCCTTGATGTAATATTTTTTCGCGGCTTAAAGAATGAGCGTTTTAACGGAAAAGTCGGGCGCCGAACCGCAGAGTCTTTTCGGCAAATATCGACCCGCCACCGGAGCTTACGATGAAAGCAGGTCTGCGCCTGGGCATCCTCGTCCTCATTGGAAATCCTTCGCATCGCGACTTGAAGCTCTCGGCGAAGATGAATTGACCGCGCGTTGGGAGAATGGGCGGCGAATCATCCGGGAACATGGAGTCACCTACAATGTCTATGGCGACTCTCTTGGAGTCGATCGTCCATGGGAGCTGGACATCGTTCCTTTGCTTCTTTCGGGGAATGAGTGGAAATCAGTTGCCGCTGGCCTGCGCCAGCGAGCCCGGCTGTTGAATCTGATTGTGTCCGATCTTTATGGATCGCAACGCTTGTTGCGTGAGGGGTTGGTTCCTCCGGCTCTTATCTACGCCAACCCGGCTTTTCTGCGTCCTTGCCATGGGTTGCGCGTTCCTCATCAACTCTATTTGCATTTAGCCGCGTTGGATTTGGCGCGATCGCCTGATGGGCAATGGTGGGCCCTTGGCGACCGTACTCAGGCCCCTTCGGGGAGTGGATACGCATTGGAGAACCGGATGGTCATCTCGCGCTGCTTTTTGGATGAATTTCGGGAAAGCCAGGTCGAAAGGCTGGCTTCATTTTTTCGTATCCAACGCGATATGTTACGAAGCCTGGCTCCCGGCCAGCCGGACAGGCCCAATGTGGTGCTGCTGACACCCGGGCCATTTAACGAGACCTATTTCGAGCAGGCATATCTCGGAAACTACTTGGGATTTACACTGGTGGAAGGCGCCGATCTGACCATTCGTAATCGAAAGGTCTACCTCAAAACGCTCGAAGGCTTGCAACAGGTCCACGTCATTTTAAGACGGGTGGATGATCACTTTTGTGATCCGCTGGAACTTCGGGCCGATTCGTTTTTAGGAGTGCCAGGTTTGGTGGAAGCGGCGCGCTCCGGGAACGTTGCCATTGCAAATGCGCTAGGTTGCGGAATAATTGAAAGCCCTGCTTTTCTCGCCTTTTTGCCCGGACTATGCCGGGTGTTGCTCGGGGAGGAACTCAAACTGCCAAGCGTAGCCACCTGGTGGTGCGGCCAGGCTCGCGAGCAGCAGTATGTCATCGAGCATCTTGAACAAATTGTAATCAAGTCCTCTTTTGCCGGAATGCGACAGCCTGTTTTCGGAGGGAGGCTGAGCGCCAAGGAAAGAGCGGAACTGATTTGTCAAATAAAGGCTCGGCCATGGGATTTTGTTGGCCAGGAACAAGTCGCTCTTTCCACCTCACCAGTCTGGGGAGATTCATGCCTCGAAGCCAGGAGGGTTTCAGTGCGAGCGTACGTTTCCGCCAGCGGCGTCGATGACTTCGCCGTCATGCCCGGAGGTCTCACCCGCGTGTCCATCAGTGCAGATAATCCTATCGTCTCGATGCAGAGCGGGGGTGGCAGCAAGGACACATGGATCCTTTCTGACACCCCGGTCACAACCGAGTCGCTGCTCAATTCCGCCGGACAGCCCCTGAGCATCCCACCGATCTCCGCCGAAGTCCCCAGCCGCATGGCCGATAATCTTTTCTGGTTGGGCCGTTATGTGGAGCGAATGGAAGATCGGATGCGAATCTTGCGCTGTGTGATTACCAGGATGGCGGACGAAGCAATGAATGATAACCAGACCGAACTCGCGGGACTTCTCTCAGCAATGGTTCGGCTGAAACTGCTCGATAAACGCTTTGAAGGCAGAGTCCCAATGAAAGAAGTCGAACAGGCGCTCCTCGGGTTGGTTTACAATCCAGACATGCCTGGGACCGTTCGCGAGCTGGGCTTGCGCATTAAACAAATCGTCTCCATTACTCGAGACCGCTTTTCTACTGATACCTGGCGGATTCTCAATCAGCTTCAGGCCGACTCGCGAACTCGCCCGGGCCGCATACCGGTAGGAAACGCGCTAAATCTATTGAACACCCTGATTGTGGACCTCGCGGCCTTTAGCGGGATGGCATCTGAGAACATGACGCGCGGCCATGGTTGGCGGTTTCTCGATTTTGGCCGAAGGCTGGAGCGAGCGAAAGATGTCGCCGCTTTGTTGCGGGCGGCTTTGTTATCGCAACGGCCGGATGCCCTGTTGCCAGGCTTGCTCGAAATCGCGGACAGCTCCATGACTTACCGCCGCCGTTATCTCGCCCAACCTCAAATCGGTTCGGTATTGGAATTACTTCTCTTCGACCCAAGCAATCCCAGGTCATTTTCTTTCCAATTGATAGCCCTGAACGCTCACGCCGAAAACCTTCCGGGTTATGATAAAAGCGCCATTGAAAATGACGAAAAACAACTCGGTATCGTTACTCGCCGGTTCTCGAGTATGGATGCCAGGAAGATTTCGGATCACATCAACTCGAAAAACTACGCTCCCGTAAACGAGTGGCTGACTGATCTCGTGGATGGGATAGGCGAACTCTCCACCAAACTAACGCATCATTATTTTAGCCTCACTGTGTCGAGCCTTAGCTGATTGGGAGATATGGTTTACAACATTTCACATCGGACAACTTATGACTACAGCGATCCCGTCTCGTTCTCCCAGCATTTTCTTCGCCTGCATCCCCGGGATACGCCCCACCAATATTGTTCGAGTTACGAGCTTGAGGTTTGTCCAGCTCCATCGAACATCGATCATCGAATTGATTACTTCGGAAACCGGATAGCCTTTTTCACGATTGAAGGGCCGCACCAAAAACTGGAGATTATCTCTCGAAGCAAACTGATCGCGTTGGACACAGCAACCCCCGAGGCCTTTGAAACGCCATCGTGGAATATTGTTCGGGATTTGACCAGGGGCGCCCAGATAGGCCCCGCGCTGGAAGCCAGCGAGTTTATTTTTGACTCGCCGCTAGTTAAAGCTTCAGAACGAATGTCGGAATATGCAGTCAGTTCCTTCCCGAAAGGACGCCCCATACTGGAAGCGGTGCGGGAATTGACAGCGAGAATCCATGCGGATTTCAAATTCGATCCCAAGGCGACTGCCGTCAGCACGCCGCTCGAAGAGGCGTTTGAAAATCGCCGCGGTGTTTGCCAGGATTTTGCGCATATCCAAATCGGCTGCCTGCGGTCGCTTGGGTTGCCGGCGCGTTACGTGAGCGGTTATCTCGAAACCGATCCCCCGCCTGGCAGTGAGCGGCTCGCTGGGGCCGATGCTTCCCATGCCTGGATTTCGTTTTATTGTCATGGCCTCGGTTGGATTGACATGGATCCCACAAATAATTTGATTCCGGGAGTCCGGCACATCTCCGTCGCTCGCGGTCGGGATTACAATGATGTCAGTCCTGTGCGCGGGGTCATCCTGGGCGCCGGCACACATAAACTGCACGTGGCCGTGGACGTCGCCGCCGAAGTTCCAAAACCTTCGGAGAAGACGGCCTGATGAAAGCTTTTCATTGCGACGTTTGCGGCAGCCTTGTCTTTTTCGAAAACGTCCAGTGCGTCAAATGTAATCATCTGCTTGGTTTCGCCCCTGATCTTTTGGATCTGATGGCGTTGGAGCCCGGCATGGAAAATGGCAAACTGAAAAGCCTCGCTTCCGCTGCGGTTGGCCGCGAATACAAGCTTTGCGAGAATGCCAGTGTCCATGAAGTCTGCAACTGGCTGGTTCCCGCAGGAGACTCGGCAAGCTTTTGTGCCGCGTGTTCATTGAACGATGTCATTCCAGATTTGCAGTTTCCCTCAAACAAAAGTCTCTGGCGGAAAATAGAAACCGCCAAACGGCGAATGCTCTACACCCTGCTGAAATTAGGCCTTCGGCTTGAAGGCAACATGCAGCACGGAAGGCCGCCTTTGCGTTTCCGATTTCTTGGCGATTTCAGCCATGGCCCTTCCATAGTCACTGGCCACGACAATGGAATCATTACGATTAATCTTGCCGAGGCTGACGATGGGAAAAGGGAACAGCGCCGGGTGCAGCTCGGCGAACCGTTCCGAACACTGCTCGGTCATATGCGCCATGAGATCGCCCATCATTATTGGGGTGAACTAATCGACAAAACCGAACGCCTGCAACAATTCAGGGAACGGTTTGGTGACGAAACCGTTGATTACAAACACGCGCTTCAGTCTTATTATGAGAAAGGCCCTGCTGCCGATTGGCAAAACTGGTTTGTGAGCGCTTACGCTTCGGCTCATCCGTGGGAGGACTGGGCTGAAACTGCCGCCCATTATTTTCACATAGTGGATTCCGTCGAAACCGCTGGAAGCTTTGGCTTAAGTTTGCGTCCACGCCATCCGGATGCGAAGGCGATGACCGCGGATCCACAAAACGTCGAAAGTGTTCAGACTCAGTTCAGCAACATTCTTGAGCACTGGCTTCCATTAACCTACGCGCTGAACGAACTGAATCGCGGTATGGGCCACGCCGATCTTTATCCATTTGTCCTCTCAATCAATGCCATAGAGAAGCTTCGGTTTGTTCACGATATCATGAGATCCTCTGCGAAATAGCTCTTGGCATAATTCAGCACCTCGCTGAAGCGAGGTGTCATTGATTGGCCGGGCAAACCTGTTATTGTTTCCCGTGTGACTCCGGCAATGGCATTGGAAAAACAAATTGAACGTTATCGTGAGATGACCGGTGAGGAACGGCTTGCTTTGGCGTTGGAGTTGCATGAAATGTCATGCGAAATCGCGCGCGAAGGGATTCGTCATCAGCACCCCCTGGCGGATCCCAACGAGGTTGAACGCCTGCTTCGTCACCGTATCGAACTTTCCCGTGCCGGATGAATGAACGCGAGCTGCTTGTCGATTGTTTGCGCCGGTTAAATCGGGCGGGCGTGACCTATTATCTTACCGGTTCAATGGCGAGCAATTACTGGGGTATTCCGCGTACCACGCATGATTTGGATTTCGTAATTCAAATGCCTGCGTCAGCCGTGGGGCGGATTATTCACGAATTCGAGGGGGATTTTTACATCGAGGAGGCCGCAGTGCGAGCGGCATATCAGCCGCCTCATCAGTTTAACGCGATTGATACCCGTTCTGCTCTGAAAGTGGATTTCTGGCTGCCGAAAGCCGAACCTTTCGACCGCGAGATGCTACTCCGCCGCTCCAAAGTCACTCTGTTCGGTGAACCGGCATGGGTCTGCACAGCGGAAGATGTCATTTTACATAAGCTCATTTGGAATCGCATTTCTCCATCGGACCGCCAGCTTGGTGACGCAGCGGGCGTGGTCGCGGTACAGGCGAATGCCTTGGACAAAAGTTATCTGCAAAAATGGGCACACCAAATGAAAGTCACCGACGAATTGGAACGCTTATTGAGCGGACAAATTAAACCAAAGCAAACATGAAACAAAACTGTTTTACCCCAGATTTAACCGCTGCTAAATGAAATCAACCCTGGAGGAATTCGGAAACGAGAGCGGTCACGAAGCGTACTTGTAAGTGGCGCGACGTCTGGTATCCATTCTATGCCAACCCATGAAACTATCTCGCCTTGCGACTCTTTTTTTCAATTCGATCCTCGCCCCGGTGCTTGCATTGGGGACGTTGGAAGCCATGGCCGCCGACTGGCCCCAGTTTCGAGGCCCTAATCGTGATGGACATTGGGATGAGACCGGGATCCTTGAAACATTTCCCCGGGACGGTTTAACAATCAAATGGAAGCACCCAGTGGGCGGCGGATTCTCCAGCCCCGTCGTTTCCCAGGGCCGCGTATTCGTGTTGGATGTCGAATTGACCAAGCCCAAATCACGGGAGCGGTTGCATTGTTTCGATGAAAAAACGGGTAAGGTTCTTTGGGTTTTCGGGTACGAGGAACATTATGGAGAATGGGCGTTTGTGCCCGAGCGAGGCGCTGGTCCAACCGCCACGCCAATCGTGGAGCAGGGTCGGATTTATACAGTTGGTGCGAATGGGTACGTGCACTGCCTCGAGGTGAAAACGGGGAAGGTTATTTGGGAGAAAAACCTTTGGCAGGAATATGAGTTGGAGGAAATGGGTTGCCGGCCTTCCCCATTGATCGAGGGCTCGCTGTTGATCGTTTTCACGGGCGCGAAGCCCGGGGCTACTGTCCTGGCTTTGGATAAACAAACTGGCAAAGAAGTTTGGAAAGCGCTCGATGAGCATGCCTCCAACAGCTCACCCGTCGTGATCACTTCTGCTGGCAGACGGCAATTGATTGTTTGGACCGACAAATCGCTTGCATCTCTGGACCCTGCCAACGGACATATTTTTTGGCACGAACTGCTGACTACAAGCAATAATGACGACGTGGCCATGCCTGTTTTCTGGGGAAACCGGTTGCTGGTGAGCGGCTTGATGCTGGAGTTGAGCGGCCCCCCTCCCGCCGCGACATTCCGCTGGCCGGAAAATCGAGTGCCTTCCAAACGCATATTGAGCAATACTTCAATACCTGAGCCTGCTGGGGAATACATTTATAGCTGCAAGAACCCGGGCGAGCTGGTTTGCCTCGAAGCGGCCACGGGCAAACAGGTTTGGAGCACGAACAGTGTCACGGGGTTGAAAAACGGCGGCAGCATAAATATCACCCGTCAAGGCAGCGGATATTTTCTTTTCACCGATGAAGGCAACCTGATTCGCGCTGAGTTGAGCCCGGCGGGTTATCGGGAAATAAGCCGGAGTCATTTGATCGATCCGACCTGGCCCTTTAATGGTTACAAATTTGTTTATGCGCCACCGGCATTTGCCGACCGGCATGTGTTCTCTCGAAGCGAAGCGGAGGTGGTTTGCGCTTCGCTGGAAAAGAAAGAGTGAACAGACTTGGAACGCACCATTTGGCAGGCAGGTTTTGTTCCTTCGGCCCAGTTTTTCTGGCATGGGCAATTGGCGGAGCTTCTGTTTTTAGCCAGGTTATCTATCCGAGCGCTGACGTGTTCGTCGAAACCAGCACTGACGGGTTGACCACCATCACATACAACGGCTATGCGGCAAGTTCGCAGATCGCGTTCGGTTTGGGGGCTGCAAATGGAACCAGCACAGGCAGACGTCGGTCTTATTTTCAGTTCGCGTTGGGCACGAATCCGGTCAGTTCAGCCAAACTGAAACTTTACAACTACTGGGGACCAAACATGGGCGGCGGCGGAAATCCCACAGTCAGCGGAACTTTGAAGCTTTTGGGATCCGGTGCTATCCCGATTCAGTTTAGCGAGCCGGTTAGCAACCGGGTGACGGCCTGGGTGCCACCGGCTGATTCTGGGTTCACTACCATCGTCAACAGCCTGGCCGTAAATCCGGCACCCCTGGGTGACCCGGTTGGCTGGTATGAGTTCGATATAACAAGTTGGTATAACACCCGGCTTGGCCAAACAACCACATTACTCTTGCGTGGGGCCTTCACTGGTTACGACTTCCCGATTTTTGAGGATCGCGAAGGCACGGCCTTCAGCAACCACTCGGACAATACGCAAGCAGGGAGTGGGCCGAGAATCGATCTGAATAATACCAACTCTGTTCCGCCACCGCCTCCTTTACTTCCCGCATTTCCTGGCGCAGAAGGGTTTGGCGCGTATTCCAGAGGAGGCCGCGGCGGAGATGTGTTTTATGTGTCGAACCTGAATGACTCTGGACCAGGCTCCTTGCGAGACGGTATCGACACGGCAAGCGGTCCGAGAACGATTGTGTTCAATGTTTCAGGGAATATTGTGCTTAAATCCATTCTCTACATTGATCGTCCCTACGTAACGATCGCCGGCCAGACAGCACCGGGTGATGGCATTTGCCTTCGGGATTACAGCCTCAATATTGCAAATACCCACGACATCATCGTGCGTGGGTTGCGAATCCGCAGAGGCGACGTGCAGGTGCGTGCTTCCGGTAAACCAACCGGGTCCGTCGGGCTGGACACTGTGTCCATTGATGATTCGAGCAATGTCCTTTTCGATCACTGCTCGCTATCCTGGAGTTGTGACGAGATTTTCGGCATTGTTCAAAATCGAAACGTCACAGTGCAGTGGTGCATTGTTTCAGAGCCGCTTGGTGATCCAGCCGCATTAATCCATCCCTACGGGACCAACCATGCTTATGCCATGAACTGCAGCGCCACCACACTCTCAGTCCATCACAACCTCATTGCGAAATACATTATTCGGGGGCCGCAATTCGAAGCGAACGACGCGGTCAGTGGACAAGGCTACGAGGTCTGGATGGAGGCAGTGAACAATGTCTTATTCGATTATCTCAACTCAGGCTCTCGGTATCGAACCGGTGTCGAAGAAGGCGCTGGCAACATTCCATTCAGGTTTCACTTCATCAAGAATTTCTACATCCGTAATCCCTCACGAACGGGCGCACAGGAGATTGAGGTTCTTACGAATTTCGGCGTGACGAACACGGTGAAGGTCTACGTATCCGGAAACATTGGCCCCAATCGCCGGAATGATTCGCTGGATCAATGGGCACTGGTAATGCTCGATGACAACAACACTCCCATCCGGCAGGCGCCCGCAAATATCCAGGCACAGATGTCGGATGTGCCATTGTTCACCGTTCCGGTGCCCGTGACTATTGACATTGCGTCCAATACGTACGCACGGGTGGTCAGCCTCGCCGGGGACAATAATATCCGTGACGCCGTGGACCTGCGGGTCATTGCGGATGTCGTACAGCGACACTATGCAGACTTCCTCCAATCACAAAGCCAGGTCGGAGGCTGGCCGGCATTAAATACCTACAATGTGCCGGCTGATACCGATCGCGACGGCATGCCGGATTATTGGGAATCTGCTGTGGGCCTCAACCCAAACATGGCGAACAATAATCACACCAATTCGGACGGATATACCGATCTTGAGCAATATCTAAATTGGCTTGCTGACCTCCACGTTGTCGGCTTGGGCAACAGTTTTGTCGATGTGGATCTGAAGAGATTTACCGCAGGCATGGCCACCAACGCTCTTTATACCGTGTCTCAGCCTACGAATGGCGTTGTGAACCTGCTTGATGACGGACACACGGCCCGTTTCACACCATTGACTAACTTTTTTGGCCGTGCCTCTTTCGAGTTTGTTTCGGTGGACAGCTTCGCCGGAATGACGAATACAGTGGGAGTCCTGATTAGCAGAGCACCGCGGTTTAGCAACGTCAGCGCGACGGATGGCAAAGTGGTGATGAGTGGCACGGGCGGAACGCCATTTGGCAGCTACTATACCCAGACGGCAACAAACCTTGGCGCACCATCTAATATTTGGATTGTGGTTGCCACAAACCAATTCGATTCAGTGGGAAACTTCAGTTTTACCAATTTACCGGGATTAAATGTGCCACAAATGTTTTACCGGCTGCGCCTGCCTTGAAGCCGATGAGTCTGACCCTCCGAAGCTGACTGGAAGCCCTGGTCAGCATCCGTTCACAAAAAGTAATCTTGAATTGGAAAATGGCGGTGCAGAACTCACTCTCGTCGGGAAGCTCCGCAGCGGGCGAGTATTTTTGGACGTGATCTCATCCGAACAATATCCCAAGATAAATAAAACGATCTTGCGCCCATTTTTGAAGATCACGCTAAATGAAGCCGCTGAAATGACATCATGGCGTTCCATTGACTGAGCCTTTCCCGGCGCTATTAGGCTTTCGCTTAGCCTGGTGTTTCCATTTCACGAGTACGTCCGATTCCTGCGTTATGAACGAGAACAACGGTCTTTCTCTGATTGCCCCGCGCGTCGCGCCGGTTTTGGATTCCGGTTTCCGACCGGCTATTCTGGCCAACCGCGCTTTTGGGGCGCAAGTGAAAGCGAACGGAGGCGGTTCCAAAGTCATTCTGGGACTGGAGCAAACGGACGGCTCAATCTTCCACTTCTCAACTCATATCCTGCCTGAGAACCATCCCCGAGCAGCCGGCAATTACGTTTACATCGAAAGACTGGTGAAGGCACTGCTTTGGTCTCGGGGAGGCTATCGTCTTTACTTTGATGGGCCGGTATTGCTCGGGGAGCAACTGCTGCGACGATGGGCGGAGACTCCAGCCGGCGAATTTGATTCGCATATGGTTGGCGAGCGCATGTTTGATCATCCGCTGGAGCTCGTGCCAACCAGAGATATTCCACCTGAACGCTCGCAAACCAGGCCGCTTGGACGACATCTGAATGGTTGCCGTATTGGTTTCGATTTGGGTGGCAGCGATCGCAAAGTGGCTGCCGTAATGGATGGAAAGGTTGTTTTCAGTGAGGAAACCATCTGGGATCCTTATCCTCAGCCCGATCCGCAATATCATTTCGACGGAATCATGGAGTCGCTAACCAAAGCCGCTGCTCATTTGCCTCGGGTTGATGCGATCGGTGGAAGCGCGGCCGGTGTGTACGTCAACAATCGTGTAAAAGCGGCGTCTCTCTTTCGGGGTGTTCCCGCCGACCTGTTTAATCGACGGGTCAGGGAATTGTTTCTGGAGATTAGAAACCAGTGGAACAATGTGCCATTCGAAGTCGTCAACGATGGGGAGGTAACTGCCTTAGCCGGTTCAATGGCACTGGGCCGTAACTCGGTGCTTGGCATCGCGTTGGGCACGAGCACCGCCGGTGGTTATGTCACCGCGGAAGGAAATATCACTTCCTGGCTGAACGAACTGGCATTCATGCCGGTCGACTTCAATCCCGACGCGCCTGAGGATGAATGGTCGGGTGATTACGGCTGCGGCGTGCAATACTTCTCGCAGCAGTGCGTCGGACGTCTGATGCCTTTGGCTGGCATCGACAGCGCCGATTCCGCCGGCCTCCCTGAAAAGCTCAAGCAGGTGCAGAACCTGATGTCTGCGGGTGATCATCGCGCTAAAATGATTTACCAGACGATCGGCGACTATCTTGGCTATGCCGTTGCTCATTACGCCGATTTTTATCAAATCCAAAATGTCCTGATTCTTGGTCGGGTAACCTCAGGTGCGGGAGGTGATTTGATCCTTGAGGGTGCAAGAGACGTTCTAAAGACAGAGTTTCCCGAGTTGTTCGAGACAATCCAGTTCCACATCCCGGACGAAAAGGAAAAGAGGCACGGCCAGGCTGTGGCCGCTGCGAGCTTGCCGGAATTGTAAAGGTAACCGGCAAAGCCTTCAAATGTGCCCCACAACGGGCCGACTTCGGCGGCGACAGGGCGGCATGATCATGCTAATCATGGGGCGTGAGAAAAGACAGAATGGAAGCCTTTAGCGACGGCGTCCTCGCAATCATCATTACAATCATGGTTTTGGAGCTGAAAGTGCCTCACGGGAATGAGCTCGCGTCGCTCAAGCCCATGTTGCCGGTGTTACTCAGCTATGTGCTCAGTTTCGTTTACATTGGCATTTACTGGAATAATCACCATCACCTCCTCAATTCGACTGAACACGTTACAGGCGCAATTCTGTGGGCAAACCTTCACCTCTTGTTCTGGCTGTCCCTCTTTCCTTTTGCAACCGGATGGTTGGGTGAGAATCACGTGGCGTCGACCCCGGCGGCAGCGTACGGGTGTGTGCTATTTATGGCGGCGGTTGCTTACTGGATTCTTCAGCGCGCCATCATTGCCCAGCAGGGCCCCAATTCGTTGCTGGCCCTGGCCATTGGTAGCGATTGGAAAGGCAAACTCTCACCGGCACTGTACTTGGTTGCGATTCCGCTGGCATTTGTAAATCCCTGGATTTCGACTGGGTTATATATCCTGGTAGCACTACTTTGGCTCGTGCCCGATCCGCGGATTGAGCGCGTGCTGATCGAGCCCAAACATAAGTCAGATTCAAAATCTTAAGATGAATCCCTATCACGGTTTAGTCGCCCAATACGCGCGCCTGGCGCGAGAGAGTCAGTTTTATTCCCAGGGAAAATTCCCGCCAGCCTTTCGACCGGCCTTTGCTGCGGATGCGCCGAAAGCTCTTTTTTTCGCTCCTCACCCGGATGATGAGACCATCATTGGCGGATTGGCACTGCGCCTGATGCGTGAAGCGCGGATGAAGGTGATCAACGTCGCTGTGACCCAGGGCAGCAAAAAGGAGCGCCAGAGCGAAAGGTTGAGCGAGCTCCGGAAGGCTTGCGATTACATCGGCTTCGAACTGATCACTACGGGAGTTAATGGATTGGAGGGCGTGAATCGGCAGACTCGCGAACGCGATACAAAGCAATGGGCATCCAACGTAAACATTATTTTGGATATCCTCGAAGCAAACAAACCGCGCGTTATCTTTTTTCCTCACGAACACGACTGGAATAGCACTCACATTGGAACCCATTTTCTTGTGATGGATGCCCTGGCCAAACTTCCTGCCGAATTCAAATGCTTTCTCGTCGAGACCGAGTACTGGGGACAAATGACCCAACCGAATTTGATGGCGGAAATCAGTCCGACCGATTTGTCTGATTTAATCTGTGCCACAACGTTTCACGTTGGGGAGGTAAATCGAAATCCGTTTCACCTGTTAATGCCAGCATGGATGATGGATAACGTGCGTCGGGGGAGTGAATTGGTGGGAGGGCAGGGTGAGGCAGCCCCCCATTTCACGTTCGCCGCCCTGTACCGCTTACGACAGTGGCGGAAAGGAAAAGTCAACGAAGTGCTGACGCACGGCAGGAATTTACCCTCCACAGTAAATGCCAGTGAGCTTTTCCGATGAACAAGAGGTTCATGCGCGAAGCGATTCGGCTTTCTTTTCAAATGGTCCGGCGCGGAGAAGGAGGGCCGTTTGGCGCGGTGGTGGTCAAGTCTGGGCGAATCGTAGGACGTGGCTGCAACCGCGTGACATCATTGAATGATCCGACGGCTCATGCTGAGATCATTGCGATTCGCGAGGCTTGCCGGCGGCTAACAACATTTCAGTTGGAGGGCTGCGACTTATACGCAAGTTGCGAACCGTGTCCGATGTGTTTGTCCGCCATTTATTGGGCGCGCATTCGAGGAGTGTTTTACGGTAATACACGAAAAGACGCAGCAACGATCGCTTTTGATGATGCTCTGATTTACCGTGAGGTGGCTCTGCCAATAGGGCGTCGAAAGCTCCAAATGAAACAGGTCCTGCGCAAGGAGGCCCTCAAAGCGTTCGCCGCATGGGAACAGAAAAGTGACAAAGTGCAGTACTGAATGGGTCAGGAGTGGCCGTGGCTAACGAGCCGAGATTTCGAGCATACGCTCTATAGGCAGCCGGGCGCGTTCAAGGATTTCCTTTGGCAATTCAATCCTTGGCGACAATCTGGCCATGCAGTCACGCACCTTTTGAAGGGTATTCATCTTCATGTATTTGCATTCGCTGCAGCGGCACGAATCTGTCGGCAGTTTCATCACGTCATAAACCGGCGCGCAAAGGAATTCTTTTCCAGGGCATTCCTTTTGCATGCGATGAATGATCCCTGATTCCGTCACGACGATAAACTGTTTTGCCTGGCTGGTCTTGCAATAGCTGATCATCTTTTCGGTCGAGCAGATCGCGTCGGCAAGATCGCGCACTTCTCGCAGGCTTTCAGGATGGACAACTACTTTTGCCTCTGGAAAATTCGCTTTCAAGCGCAAGAGGTTGTCCCGGCGAAACTCGACGTGAGCGTAACAGTTTCCTCGCCACAGGGTCATGGGCCGTCCCGTTTGTTCCATAACCCACGCGCCAAGATTTTCATCCGGAACGAAAAGAATATCCTTTTCCTTCGGAGCGGCCTGGACAATTTTCACCGCGTTGCCGCTGGTGCAGATCACGTCGCACAACGCCTTAACCGCGGCGCTGCAATTGATATAGGCGATAGTCCAAAAATTTGGGTTGGTCTTTTGAAACTCGGCCAGCTTGTTAGCCGGGCAGCTCTCCTCCAGCGAGCAACCAGCGTCTTTGTCGGGCAGGACCACTATCTTGTCAGGATTCAGAATTTTGGCCGTCTCAGCCATGAAATGAACTCCGCAAAAGACAATAACATCAGCTTTCGTGGTCGCTGCCTGTTGGGAAAGACCGAGAGAATCCCCCACGTAATCGGCAACTTCCTGAATCTCCGGCACTTGATAATTATGCGCGAGAATGACGGCATTGAGTTGCTTTTTAAGGGCGAAGATCTCGCGCGCCAGCGGGTCAAATTGCGCCGGAGGCATGGGCTTGCGAAGCGCCATGCGATCCACCGTTGGAGGCTCCTGTGTTAGCAATGAGGTGCTCATCAGAAGCAGGCTAATCCGGCTGGCTGCCAACGTCAAACCGTGCGCTTCGCCTCCGCTTCCTGAATCCGCATTTGACAGGTCGCTTCTGGTGGATAATTAGTGATTAATAACCTTCTTAATCGTGTGAAGCGTGTCTTGCACAACCGACGTTCAAGCGCCCAACTGGCATTCTTCATTCAGGCAGTGACAAGGTTGAAGAGTGTCCACAAGGTCCGAAATCTTCTCGGAGCTTTCACCCTCCTTTGCTCTTTCCATGCATTCTCCGGTGGAGTGGTCAACAGCGCCGATGAATCTTCGTTGCGCTCCGCCTTGGCTGGAGGAGGAACCGTTACTTTTGCGGTTGACGGTGTCATTCCGTTGGCCAGCCCCTTGATCATCACGGTTGATACAGTGGTGGACGCAACTGGCCATGCAATCACCATCAGTGGTAACAACGCCGTGCGCGTGTTTTACGTGAATCCAGCGGTCCTGTTTACGCTGCAGCATTTGACAGTCGCGAATGGCAGAACCAATACCGGAGCGGGGTTGTTTAACTCGGCCGGGTCAGTAACGATTTCGGATTGCGTTTTCACGAACAATCAGGCGATCGGTGCATCTGGTTCCGGTGGCCAATTTCCCGGCCCGGGTGAATCGGTTACAGGTGGGGCTGTTTATAACTCGGGGAACCTCACCATCCTCAACAGTTCGTTTTCCGGCAACGCGGTGGCCGGCGGGCCCGGAGGCTCGCCAACGGGCGTTCCCGAAGGTGGCGGAGCTGTAGGAGGCGACGGCAGCGGCGGTGCAATTTACAATGTTGGCACAGTGGCTCTCACCAATACAGCGTTCACCGCGAATAGCGCTTACGGCGGACCGGGGGGCAACGCTGCAGGCAACTCCGGCTTTTTTGCGCCGGGTGGGGGTGGCAGCGCGTTTGGTGGCGCGGTTTTCAGCTCTGGCGGAACACTAAGCGCGTCCAACTGCTATTTCGGCTCAACGGTGGTCTCGGCCGGGACAGCAGGAACGGTTATCAGCGGAAGGCAGATCAATTACCGAGGGACAGCGCGCGGCGGGGCGATTTTTAATTCCGGCAACGCGGCCCTCGCGAAGGTCGTGATTACAAATAATTTTGCCGGCGGCTCGCCTGCTTCAGGCGGCGCTCTTCATCATACGAACGGCACCCTCAGCGTTTCGAATGCTGTAATGCTCAACAACTCCGTATTTGCCGATAGGAACACGACAGCCATCACCTCAACTGGTTCCTCCGGGTTTGGAGGCGCGCTTTATAACGGTGGCAACGCGACCCTGACTGATTGTTTGGTGTCGAGCAACAGCGTTACGGGCGGCGCAGGAGTGGTCGGAGTGGGTGGGGGTTCGGGTGGTGGTGGCGATGCCAAAGGCGGGGGCCTTTATAATTCAGGAACACTCGACTTTTCTCGTGGAGCCCTTGCGGGGAACTCCGTCTCCGGCGGCATCGGTGGGGCAGGGGGGCCGCAAGGCGGCGGCTATGGCGGGGCCATCATGAATGACGGCGGCAGCGTATCCCTCGTCAATTGCACCCTGGCCGTAAATAAGGCTGCTGGGCCAACGTCGCCCGCCTCCGGCTATGGAGGCGGCATCTGCAACAACGTCGCCCTGACGAACTGCACTTTGGCGAATAACTCCGCAGGGACCGGTGGCAATATTGCACCGCTGGGAAATCCCAGCAGTTGTGTGAATACGATTTTTTTCGCGGGTCTGCCTGATAATACTTCAGGTGGATTGGTCGATTACGGTCATAATATTTCCTCTGATTCGAGCACCGCTTTTGGCGGACAGGGCAGCCTCAACAACACTGACCCCAGACTCGGACCATTTGGGAATTATGGAGGACAAACGCCTACAATCCCTCTAACACTCAACAGTGTGGCACTCGATGCTGCTGACAATTCCTCCGCTCCCGCCACCGATCAACGAGGACGATCCCGGCCATACAACTCCTCGGCGGATATCGGAGCGTTTGAATCTTCTCCCCCTTATGTCGTCGCAGGGCGCTTTTTCGGTTTGAACGTTTCCGACCTCCTCATCGCCACGCTCGATGGGACAGTTAGCATAGACGTTCCGAGCAACGGCGCGTTTCGTTATGATAACCTCGCCGCAGGGGCTCATTCCATTACCGCTTCAAACGGGCAATGGGTCGTCGCTCCGAATCCACTGACGCTTAATCTCGGTCCGGATGTGTTCGACGCCAACTTCACCGCCTACCGGTGGAACACCGTCAACCTGGCCTCGCCATCCAACGGCATGGCACACGTGGTCTATGCTGGTACAAATGGCCAGGTTCACAGGTTCCTCGCCTCTTCGAACCTGCTGACCTGGTTTACCATTGCGACCAATACCGTTCTGTCTTCGAACTATTATGAGATTTTTGATTCGGGCTCGGTCGGTCAACCGGTCCGTTTCTATCGGTCAGTAAGTCCCTGACATGGGAGGCACAAAGATTAACGACATCGAGAGAAACATCCAAAGTTCCGCATCCCCAAAAAGCACGAGACCTAAAGCCGCTTGGTTCGGCTAAATTTCACAACTCAATTTCCTACCAGCCGTCGTGAGAAGGCTCTATCCGCCGCCCTGAAAGGGTAGCCGACATAGCCCGGGGCAAGCGAGGAACGAGCACCGCCCTGGGAAAATGTTCCCCAAACCCCAGTCTCCCTTTTTCCTGCTTGCCGCGCCGACCCCGGTCGGTGCCGTAAAGCAGAAAAAAGGGAGATGTTCAGGCAGACACGGCCATCCATGGTCTTGCGTCCGAGCGATAGGGCAGGGATCATCGTGGCAGAAAAAGAGTGCTGCGTCATTCCGCAAGGACTGCCAAGAACAGCCGCGGTGCCCGCGCCAGTGAGGTCCGATATTTAAACTGAAGCTCATCGCGGCATCCAGTGAAGTGATCTGGTGTGCGCCTGACGGTCGCGTAAGAATTGGTGTGTAAAAAGAAAAGAGTGGGTGTATCTGGGTTTTAACAATGAAAAACAAAACCTTGAACCTTAAGAAAGGCGATACACCCGTGAGAGCAAGCGAAGCCCTCGT
>Ga0157375_10000110_pt1 | contig 80191 bp, 72 predicted proteins | sample M35metaG_FD_115311 | JGI IMG/M metagenome (GOLD analysis project Ga0157375, IMG submission 115311) | Miscanthus rhizosphere microbial communities from Kellogg Biological Station, Michigan, USA - M3-5 metaG | ecosystem: Host-associated > Plants > Roots > Rhizosphere > Soil | place: USA: Michigan... | reverse complement strand
TCTGTTCAAGAACATCCACATCTGGGCCGCCACCGCGACCGTCATCGCGCTGCAGATTCTGGCGATCGAATTCCGGCCGCTCGCGCGCCTGCTCGATCTGACGCGTCTTTCCGCGGCCGACCTCGCCGTTGTCGCGGCGGTCGAGCCGTTCCATCGCGCCGCGCGCTCGGTCATCGCCGTCGCCGACCCGATCATCCAGCGCCACGCCGTCACCGGCGCGATCGTGTTCGTGCTCCTCGCGGCGCTCTCGGCGATGGTCGTCTTTCTCTCCACCGCCGTGATCACACCGATCGCCGTCGAGGCGTTCGGCGCGTCGTCGGCTGGCTCATCGATCCGTGGCGCCTGCGCGATTACGAGCGGCGCGCCAGCCGGATGGTGTCGTTCGGCCACGTCCTGCTCTTCCAGCTCGCCGTGCCGTCCGAGATCCCGGGCTACGTCCTCGGCCTGGCGGGCTGCCGCTTCCGCACGTACGCCGCGGCGATGGCCCTCGGCGAGCTGCCCTTCGCGATCGGCGCCGTCTACCTCGGCGAGAGCTTCCTCCAGCGCAACTACGTCCTGCTGCTGGCGATCGGGATCAGCGGCGCGGCGTTGAGCTGGATGGTGTTCCGGCGCGCCGCGGCGACGTGGTCGTCAGACGGCGACGTGAGCGAGGTGCGCCCGATAGGCGCCGCGCCGGACGACGATGATCGCGGCGACCGCGGCGACGATCAGGCCGGCGTCTTCACCGACGCCGAATCCAAGAGCCGCGTATGAGGCGATCAGCGACCAGAGAATCGGAATGACCATCGCGAACCGCGGCACGCGCGCCGGCAACAGACAGAAGATGCCGAAGGTGAAAATCGTCGTGGGGCACGGCACGCCGAACGTCGGCATCGCCGGGTATCGCTGTCCGAGCGCGAAGCCGATGGCGGGATAGAAAACGAGCGCGTAGGAAACGAGGAGCGTGCCGATGACGATGCTCGAGCGCGACGCCCGCACGAACGGCGCGCCGTTCTGCCGCGCCGCGGCCGCCAACAGCAGCGCCTCGGCGATGAAGAACAAGGCGAAGATCTTCCCTGCCGGCGTGAGGCTGGCGAAGAACACGCGGTGATACGCGATTCCGCACCAGAGCCAGAGCGCGGCGACGAGCATGATCGCTAGCTGCGCCGCGCGCCACGATCGACGCAGGTCGGCGCGATACGCGGAATACGCCGCGATCAATCCGATCGCCAGCAGCGCGATCTGCAGCGGCCAGACCGCCTCGTTGTAGCGGCGGAAGACGTCGAAGAATTGCACGGTCGTGAATGGCGGGTGCACGACATCACCATAGTCGTCGACCGGGCCGAGCCGACGAGCCGGCGTCACAGCGGGGTGGGTCGCGGGTCACCGCAATTCATCGCGCAGTGCGCTCACGATCGAGCATGAACCGCCATCTCATCGCCCTCGCTCTCGTCGCCCTCTTCGTCCCGGCCGCGATGGCAGCGACGAAGGATGTCTATCCCGGCGGTTGTGTCGACTGCCACGTGAAGCAGATGCGCATCAGCACGCTCCTCGCACAATGGAACGGCAAGGTCGACGCAAAGAAGCTCGGAGCAATGCAGGCGTTCGTGCCGAAAGGGATGACGCTGAAAGGCAAGCATCCGCCGGTCGCGACGAAAGACATCCCCGCGACGTGCGTGAAATGCCATACCGCCACTTCGAAGATCGCTCCCCCGCTCCCGCCGCTGATCCACGGCGCGCATCTGGCGAAGGGCGAGGCGGGCGAATTCGTGAAGCAGTTCCAGGGCGAGTGCACGCACTGCCACAAGCTGAACAAGGCGACGGGAGTGTGGATGATGCCGAGCGGGGCGGAGAAGTAGGGCGCAAGCTCAATCGAGAAGAAGCGTAGTGAACCCGGCCTGCTGGAAATCCCGATCGGCGCTGAGCGCGTCGGTGATGCCTTTCTGCTCCATCAGCAGAAACGACGTGCAGTCCGTCAGACCCCACGTCTTGTCGGTGCGCCCGCGGTAGCGTTCCATCGCCTCGCGGAAAGCATTGCTCGTCATCGGAACGATCTCTGCGTTGGCGTTCGATCGGATCCGGTCTACGAGCACGCATGCCGCGTTACGCAACGACTCACCCTTTGCGGCGAACGCGTTGAGCACCTCGGTCAGAACCATTTCGCTCGTCACGATCCGCGATCGTTCGACGGTGGCAGAGACCTCCAGAGCCCTGGCATGGAGGCCGTCCTTCGGATTCAGAAGAGCAATCCAATAGCCGGCGTCCGCGAATACGCGTCTCATTCTTCCTCGCCGGATCTCCCGTAAAGATAGTGATCGAGATTCGACGCCAGGTCGGTCGGAACGCGGTCCCACTCTTCAGCGGGAAGACTCGCGCCGATGTCGACGACCACTTGCCAGAGCGGCGGCGCCGAATCGTCGAACTCATCCTCGGCCGGGGCAGCGCGACGCTCGAGGTCATCCACCCGCAAGATCCTGCGGAGGCTGCCGTCCCGCGCCGAGAACTCGCCGACGCCTGTGACGGCGATGCGACACGATGCATGATCGTGGAGTGCGTCGGTGATCTCGGCTTCATGCTCCGGTCGAAACTTCGCCGGGATCTTCACTCCGGTCGCGTCTCGAATCGCGAAATTGCGCTGGTCCACGTCCGCGGAGCGGACCTCGCCGACGATCTCGACTCGATCCTCGTAGACTGCCTCGAGCAGGCGTGCGACGCGCGAGCGCGTTTCGCACGTGAACTCGGCTGCCTTCGGAGAGCGAACTGCGTGCGTCCGGATCGCCTCTCCTTCGCGGAGGTTCTCGCCTAATGCCGCCAGCAGCGGCAGGACGATCTTCGGCATCCGTTCCGGAACGGTCCGATCTTCGGAAACCGCCGCGATCGTCTCATCGATGAGTTGCGCCGCTTCGTCGATCTCATCCGCGCGCGGTGGCACCTCGAAGAGCAGTGAGCCGTCGCGCGACACGACTCGTTTGATCGGAACAACGGCCGATCCCGACTCGATCGAGTAGAACTTCAGGCGGATCGACTCCTCAAACCCTTTCGGGAGGCGCTGCCGCTCGCGGTTCTCTGTACGCCAGAGCTCTTTTGCGGTCTCGATGAGCAGCTTGCGATAAGCGAGCAGTTCCGAGAGCACGTCGAGCTCCAGCCCTGCGTCATCGAAACGCGGCCCGGAAAACGTGATGGTCGTGACGTCGCGGATCTCGTCGCTCATGGCGGTACCTGGGACTTCGAGGATACACGGAAGGCATTCGGTCACGACAACTCCCCCTCCCACGCACACCCCTGTGTGACGCTCGCCAGCGCATCCTGCGCGCCGCGCCTCTACGTTGATGGGGTGAGCCTGGCCGCTGCTGTCGCCGTTGCGCCCGAGGCGGTGTTCCGCGCGCGCGGATTGACGAAGCTCTATCGCATGGGGGACGTCGAGGTGCAGGCGCTGCGAGGCGTCGATCTCGATCTCTTTCAGGGCGAGCTGGTCGTGCTGCTGGGGCCTTCGGGGAGTGGGAAGTCGACGCTGCTGAACATCCTCGGGGGGCTCGATGCGCCGACGGCGGGGAACGTCCGCTTCCGCGATCACGACCTCACCGCCGCGGATGAGCGGGAGCTCACGCGCTTCCGGCGCGAGCATGTCGGCTTCGTCTTTCAGTTCTACAACCTCATCCCCAGCCTCACCGCGCTGGAGAACGTCGAGATCGTGACGGAGATCGCGGCGCGGCCGATGAAGGCCGCGGACGCGCTGGCGCTGGTCGGACTCTCCGAGCGCGCCGATCACTTTCCGGCGCAGCTCTCCGGCGGCGAGCAACAGCGCGTGGCCATCGCCCGCGCGGTGGCGAAGCGGCCCGACGTCCTGCTCTGCGACGAGCCGACCGGCGCGCTCGATTACGAGACGGGGAAGCTCGTGCTGAAGGTCCTGCAGGACATCAACCTCGAGCTGGCCACGACCACCGCGATCATCACGCACAACGCGGCGATCGCCGGGATGGCGGACCGCGTCATCCGCATGGGCAGCGGCACGATCGTCGACGTGCGCGCAAACGCGCGAAAGCTCTCGCCGGAGGAGATGGCATGGTGATGCTGCGCCGCAAGCTTCTGCGCGATCTGCGGCAGATGCGCGGACAGGGCATCGCCATCGCGCTGATCGTCGCCTCCGCCGTGGCGACCTACGTCACGATGCGCGGCGCGTACGAATCACTCCTCGTCTCCCAGCGCGCCTATTACGACCGGTACCGCTTCGCCGACGTCTTTGCCTCGCTGGAGCGCGCGCCGGAATCGCTCGCCCTGCGCCTGCGCGAGATCGACGGCGTGGCCGCGATCCAGACGCGCGTATCGGCCAGCGTGATCCTCGACGTGCCGGGCCTGCCGGAGCCGGCGAGTGCACTGCTGCTGTCGCTGCCGGACAACGGCGAGCCACGGTTGAACGCCGTGCACGTCCGCAGCGGCCGGCTGCCGTTTCACGAAGGCGAGGTCATGGTGAGCGAGGCATTCGCCGGCGAGAACCGGCTCGTGCCCGGCTCGCACGTCGCGGCGATCATCAACGGCCGCTGGCAAACGCTGCGCGTCTGCGGCGTGGCCATCACCCCGGAGTTCGTCGAAGAATCGCGCGGCAACTCGTTCCCCGATCACCGCCGGTTCGGAATCATGTGGATGAACCGGCATCACCTCGCGGCGGCGACCGGAATGCAGGGCGCGTTCAACGACGTGACGTTCGCCCTCGCGCCGCGTGCATCCGAGCCCGAGGTCATCGCCGCCATCGACCGCGTGCTGGCGGCATACGGCGGCCTAGGCGCGTACGGCCGCGACGAACAGAATTCGTACCGCTTCCTCCGCGACGAGCTGGCGCAGGACCGCATCACCTCGCTCACCATCCCCGCCATCTTCCTCGCGGTGGCCGTACTGCTGATTCATCTCTTGCTGATGCGCGTCGTCGCCTCGCAGCGCGAGCAGATCGCCGTGTTGAAGGCGTTCGGCTACGAGAACGGCGCGATCGCCCGGCACTTCGCGGCGTTCGGCCTGGTAATCGTCGCCATCGGCGCGGCGGCCGGAATCCCGATCGGCATCTGGCTCGGCCGCGGCCTCACCGGTCTCTACACGAAGTTCTTCCACTTTCCCGCTCTGACGTTCCAGGTGAGCGCGGCGGCGATCGTCACCTCCGTCGGCACGACGATTCTCGCCGCGCTCGCCGGCGCATTGAGCGCCGTCAGGAGTGTCGTCGCGCTGCCGCCGTCGGAGGGAATGCGCGGCGAGGCGCCGCTGCGCTTCAGCCGGAGCGTGCTCGATCGGACGCGGATCATCCGCGCCGTTTCGCCGCCCGTGCGGATGATCCTCCGCTCGCTGCAGCGGACGCCGATGCGCACGCTGATGTCGGTGCTGGCGATGGCCACCGCCGGGGTGATCCTCGTGTGCGGACAGTTCTCCTTCGACGCGCTGGAGTCGATGATCGACGTGCACTTCCGCACCGCGCAGACCGACGACGCGACGATCGAGCTGAACGAGGTGCGCGGCGATGACGCGCTGCACGCCATCGCGCGGCTGCCGGGCGTGACGAGAGTCGAGCCGCTGCGCGTCGTGCCGGTGCGCATCCGCGCCGCGCATCGCACGCGTCGCGTCGCCCTGTTCGGCCTGGAGCGCAACGCGACGATGCGCCGCCTCATCGCCACGAACGGCGAGGAGGTTACGCTGCCGCCGAAAGGGCTGGTGCTGACGAAGAAGCTGGCGCAGCTCCTCGACGTGCGCGCCGGCGAGGACGTGATCGTCGAGGCGCTCTCCGCGCCTCGCTCCACCGGCTCGATGCGCGTCGCGTCGCTGGTCGACGAGTCGATCGGAATCTCCGCCTACGCGGCGCGCGAAGAGGTCAACCGCTTCATGCGCGAAGGAGCGTCGCTCACCGCGGCGCACGTCGCGGTACAGCCGCAGCGCGCCGCGGAGCTCTACGCCACGCTGAAGTCGATGCCCGGCGTGGCCTCGGTGTCGTTGCGCGAGGCGATGCTGGCCAGCATGCGGAAGACGATCGTCGAGAACGTCTACATCTCGGCGACGATGGTCGTCACGTTCGCCTGCGTGATCGCGTTCGGCGTGATCTACAACGGCGCGCGCATCGCGTTGTCGGAGCGCGGCCGCGATCTCGCCAGTCTCCGCGTGCTCGGTTTTTCGAAGGGTGAGGTCGGAGCGATGCTCCTCGGCGAACAGGCCGTGCTCACGCTCGCCTCGATCCCCATCGGTTTCGTTTCAGGCTGGGCGCTCTGCCTCTGGATCGCGCGAATGTTCGACTCCGAGGTCTACCGGATTCCGCTCGTGATCAGCGGGCGGACGTACGCGATCTCGTTTTTCGTCATCGCGCTGGCGGCGGCGTTCACCGCGATCGTCGTGCAGCGGCGCATCGGCGCGCTCGATCTCGTCGAGGTTCTGAAGACCAGGGAGTGAAGCCATGAAGATGACGAAGCGCAGATGGGGTGTGGCCGTCGCGGCGACCGCGATCGTGGCCGCGGCGGCATGGGCGCTGGTGCCGAAACCGGTCGCCGTCGACGTCGCGCCGGTGAGCCGCGGTCCGCTCGAGGTGAGCATCGCCGAGGACGGCATCACACGCATCCGCGAACGCTACGAAGTCGCCGCGCCGGTGGCGGGACGGCTGCTGCGCGTCGAGGTCCATGCGGGCGATCAGATCGAGTCGGACACGCCGCTCGTGCGGCTCGAGCCGGTGCCGCTCGATCCGAAGCAGGAGGCGCAGCTCACCGGCAGGCTGCACTCCGCGGAACAGGCGGCGAGCGAAGCTCAGGCGCTGCTGCGGCGCGCGCGCGACGCCGCACGTCGCGCGCACACCGAAGCGGGACGCATCCGGAAGCTGGCGGCCGATTCGATCATCTCGCGCGACGCGCTGGAGGCGGCGCTGACCACCGATTCGATGGCGGCGAAGGAAGTGGACGCGGCGCGCTTTCGGGCGGAGGCAACCGCGTACGACGTCGAGGTCGCGCGCGCCACGCTCGGACAGTCGGCGAACCGCGAGGTCGTCGTCCGCTCGCCGGTACGCGGCCGCGTCCTGCAGGTCCTGCAGGAAAGCGAAAAGGTCGTCGCTGCCGGCACGCCGCTCATTCTGGTCGGCGATCCCGCTTCACTGGAGATCGTGGCGGACTTTCTCTCCACCGACGCCGTGCGCATCCGGCCGGGGGCCGATGCGCGGATCGAACGGTGGGGCGGACCGCGTCCGCTCGCCGCGCGCGTCCGGCTCGTCGAGCCCGCGGCATTCATGAAGATCTCGGCCCTCGGGGTCGAGGAGCAGCGGGTAAACGTCGCCTGTGACCTCGTCGATCCGCCGGCCACGCTCGGCGATCAATACCGCGTTGACGTGCGCATCGTCCTCTGGCGCGGCACGGCGATGAAAGTGCCGGCCACCGCGCTCTTCACCACCGCGGGAAAGTGGAACGTGTTCGTCGTCCGCGACAAACGCGCGCAGCTGCAGGCGGTCACCACCGGGCAGATGAGCGATACGGAGGTCGAGATCGTGAGCGGATTGCGGCAGGACGACGCGGTCATCGTTCATCCGTCGGATCAGATTCATCCCGGCGCACGCGTGTCGAAGCGCTGAGAAAAAAGAGTCGTTCGATTCCGGCCCGCGCGCTTCGATTCATACAACGCGACGTCGGCACGCTGGATCAGCGCGTCGAGGGTGTCGTCCCGCGGCAGCAGCTCCGCGATGCCGGCGCTGATCGTGACTGTCAGCGCTCCCTCCTTCGTGACGACGCTCTCCGCGGAGACATCCTCGCGGATCCGATCGGCCACCAGCGACGCCTCGCCGGCACGGGTGTGCGGCAGGAGGATCACGAACTCGTCGCCTCCGTAACGGGCGAAGACGTCGGCCTCGCGCACATGTCTGCTCGCGGCCGCCGTCACCCGCTTCAGCAGATCGTCGCCGGCGTGGTGTCCGAGCGTGTCGTTGATGTTCTTGAACTCGTCGATGTCGAAAAGGATCAGCGCCAGCGCGTCGTGGTAACGCGTGGCCACGGCGATCTCCTGGCCGGCCAGATCGAAAAAGTGGCGGCGGTTGATCGTCCCCGTCACGGCGTCGACGCGCGCCAGGACCTGTTCGCGGCCGAGCGCCTCGGCCAGCTCCCGCTCGGCGCGCTTCCGGGCGGTGATGTCCTGATTGACGATGATCGCGCCCTCGACGGCGTGCTGGTCATCGAAGAGCGGGATTGCGGAGTTGAGCAGGATTTTGTGCGTGCCGTCGAAGCATTCGATCTCGATCTCTTCGCCGAGCGACGTTTCGCCGTTGCGGATGGCCCGCGCCGCCGCCCACTCCTCCGCCGCGATCGGCTTGCCGCTGCTCAGCCACCATCCTTTGTATTCGCCGAACTGCTCCGGACCGACGTATCGCGCGCCGGCCCAGATCTCCAGGCCGGCCGGATTGCCGTGCACGATCGTGCCGCCGGCGTCCATGATCCAGACGCCGACGGGGAGCGCTTCGAGAACCGATCGCAACGTCCGCTCCGTCTCGCGCAGCGTCTGCTCGGCCTGCTTGCGCGCCGTGATGTCCTGGTGAGCGATGACCGCTCCTGTCAGCATCTCTCCTCGCAGAGGCGTCGCTCTCAGGTTGAACCAGCGCCGTTCGACGGGTGAGTCGCATCGATACTCGATCGAAAGAGTGGCGTCGTCTCCGGCGATGATCGCCCGCAACCTCGGCACGATCTCCGCGAGTGAAGCGTCGTCGACGGCACGCAACGCGTTCTCGCAGACCGCGAGGTAGTCGGCGCCGACGAACCAGCGTTCGTCGGTCGCACCGTTGGCGCGCGCAAATCGGATCCAGGCGTCATTGACCGCGACGATCACACCGCGCGCGTCGAGCACCGCGATGTTCGCGGTCAGCGCGTTCAGCACGTCCGGCGCGAGCGTCGCACGAAGGTTGAGGTCGTCCATCGATTTCTCTGCTGAATGCATTATGTCGGGATCGTCGATCCGGCCGTGGAGCGCGCCACGCGACGGTGTGATGCGCAGCACGTTCAATCGAAGACGATCAGCCCGGCCATGACCGCGATCCCCGCCGCGATCAACGCCGTCTGCACGACGAGCGCGCGCAGGCCGCGCTCGTGCTGCAGCTCGGGGATGAGATCCGCCAGCGCGATGTAGACGAAGCCGCCCGCGGTCAACGGCACGAGCAGCTCGGTCACTCGCTGATGAGCGACGGCGCCGGCGACGACCGCGGTCAGCGTGCCGAGAATCGCCACCGCGGCCGAGGCGACGTTGAGCAGCGTCGCTTTGCGGACCGTCAGTCCGCTGTGGATGAGAATGCCGAAGTCTCCGAGCTCCTGCGGGATCTCGTGCAGCAGGACGGCGATGGTGGTGGAGATGCCGAGCGCCGGACCGGCCAGCCAGCTCGCGCCGATCAGCAGGCCGTCGATGTAGTTGTGAATCGCGTCGCCCAGGATGTTCACCGCGGCGAGCTCGGGCCGCTCGATCGTCTCGTGATGATGATGCCGGTGCAGCAGTCCGTGCTGATGCCGGAGCAGCTTCTCGATGACGAAGAAGAGCAGCACCCCCGCGAGGATCATGAGCGACGCGCGAAGGGCATCCGCTCCGCGCGCCTTCGCGAAGATCTCCGGCAGCAGATGAATGAACGTGTCGCCGAGGAGCGCCCCGGCGGCGAAGCTGACGAAGAAGACCGCCAGCCGCCGCACGCGCGCCTCGCTCATCGACAACGTCAGCAGGCCGGCCAGCGAAACGGCGCTGACCAGCGTGACGCTGACGAAGGCGAGAGCGACCGGGCCGATGACCATCAGACGATCTCGCCGGCGTTGCTCCACTCCAGGAACGAACCGTCGTAGAGAGCGGCGTCGTAACCGAGGTACGCGAGGACGAAATAGGTGACCGACGCCTGCATGCCGGTGCGGCAGTGCGTGACGTTCACACAATCCTTCGTCACGCCGGCGCTCTCGTACAGCGCGCGCAGTTCCTCGACCGACCGAAGCGTGCCGTCACCTTTGAAGTTGGTTCCCATCGGCACGTTGACCGCGCCGGGGATATGCCCCCCGCGGCGGACGTCCGGCCCCGTCTCTTCTCCCGAGAACTGCCCGGGCGGCCGGGCGTCGATGATCACGCACGCGGATTGATCGCCGAGACGCACGAGCTCGCGCATGGCAGCGAGACGAACCACGGCCTCGGGTTTCGACCGCGCCTGGAACGAACCGGCCTTTGCGACGACGGGATCGCGTGAGATCGGACAACCGTCAGCGGTCCATTTCGCGAGTCCTCCATCGAGGAGCGCGGTCCGGCTCCCCTGTCCGAGGTAGTCGAGCGTGAACCACGTCCGGGCGGCGAAGAGCGGATCGCTGCTGTAGACGACGATTCGGCCAAGCGAGTCGAGACCGGCCGCGCGGAACACCTGCTCCAGCGTGTCGATCGGCGGCAGCTCGTTCGGCGTGCCGTCGCGTTGCACCAGCAGCGACGACATCTCCAGCAGGACCGCGCCCGGGACGTGGCCCGCGTCGTACTCCGCGCGCGTCCCGACGTGGAGGACCTTCACGGTTTTCAGGTGGTGTTGCAGCCAGCCGGTGGAAACGAGCATCTGATCGCGCACCGTTTGCGCGCCGAGCGGCAGCGCGAGCAGCGCGATCAGCAAGAGAGAGCGAGTGCGCATGAGGCACCTCCGCGTCAAAGGTGGCACCGTCATCGCGAAATGTGTTGGTCGCACGTCACTGTCGTCAGCGACATGCGTCATCGCCCGCGCCGCCCCGATGATCGATGCTCCTCGGCGGGAGGAATCGTGATGTACGACCTCACCGTCGCTCTCGAAACAACGAACGTCCGCATCCCGATCGGCGGAGCTCTCTGGCTCGACGCGGACATCAACGTGCCGCCGGACGCGAAGGGCGTCGTGATCTTCGCGCACGGCAGCGGCAGCAGCCGGCACAGTCCACGAAACCGCTACGTCGCGTCGGAGCTGAACAACGTGCAGATGGCGACGGTGCTCGTCGATTTGCTCACGATGCTGGAAGAGACGCTCGACGTCGGTGCGGCTGCCGCGCTCGACGCAGCGGCCGCGCGACCCGACGCCGTTCATGCCGTCGTGTCGAGAGGCGGCCGCGCCGATCTCGCCTCGCGACTGGGCGAAGTGAAAGCGCCGTCACTGCTCATCGTCGGCGGCAACGATCCCGAGGTCTGGCGCTTGAACCGCGAAGCATTCCGCCTGCTCGGCGGCACCAAAGAGCTCGCGGTCATCCCCGGCGCGACGCATCTGTTCGAAGAGCCGGGAGCGCTGGAAGCGGTCGCGTCGTGCGCCGGTGTGTGGTTCACGCGGTACGTCACACGGTAAGGAGGAGCTCATGCGCATTCAGGACGTGATGTCGAAGAACGTCGTCAGCATCGCACCACAGACGAAGATCGCGGCGGCGCGGGAAACGCTCCGCACCGAGGAGATCGATCATCTCGTGGTGATGGAAGGAAAACACGTCGTCGGACTGGTGGCGGGGAAAGACCTCGGCCGCGGCACCGACGATCAGCCGGTGGCCGAAGTCATGACCCGCGAGGTCGTGACCATCGCGCCGGAAGCGACTCTGCGCCGTGCAGCCGGCATGTTGCGCGGCCGGGCCATCGGCTCGCTGCCGGTGGTCGAGGACGATCGTCTCGTCGGCATGGTCACGACGTCGGACCTTCTCACCGCGCTGGCGAAAGGCGAGACCCACACCGAGCCGCAGCGCGACGCCAAAGTCATCCTGCGGAAACGGGGACCGCGGAAGCGCGCGATTCCGGTCTGACGGCAATCCGCCTACACCTTCGATGCCGGCTCGTGCCGGTAGAACCAGTTCTTCGTCACCTCCGCCGCAAGCACGTAGGCGATGGTGATGAGCGCCAGCGTCACGACGACCGTCGCCGGCAGCGGGACGAACCCGAGGATCCGCGCGTGCGGCAGATACGGGATGACGAACGTGACGGCGATCAGCGCGAGCGTCGAATAGAGCAGCAGGCGTCCCGGCCTGCTGCGGAAGAACGCGCGGCGCGTGCGGACGACGAGCGCGATCACCAGCTCCGTGAGCAGCGACTCCACGAACCACACCGTGCGGAACGACTCGGGCGCGGCGCGGAAGACGTTCAGCAGCAGCGCGAACGTCAGGAGGTCGAAGAGCGAGCTGAGGACGCCGAACTCCACCATGAAGCGGGCGATGAAACGCATGTCCCACCGGCGCGGCCGCTCGACGAGCTCGCGGTCGACGGCATCGTCGGCGATGCCGATCGCGGGCACGTCGGAGAGGAAGTTGTTGAGCAGGATCTGGCCCGCGGTCAGCGGCAGAAACGGGAGGAAGAGCGACGCGACCGCCATGCTGACCATGTTGCCGAGGTTCGCGCTCGTCGTGGTCAGCACGTACTTCAGCGTGTTGGCGAAGGTCCGCCGTCCTTCTTCGATGCCGCGGCGGATGACGTCGAGGTCGCGATCGAGGAGGACGAAGTCGGCCGCCTGCCGCGCGACGTCGACCGCGTCCTCGACCGAGAGACTGGTGTCGGCGGCGTGCATCGCCGGCGCGTCGTTGACGCCGTCGCCGAGGAAGCCGACGACATGGCCGGTCTTCTTCAGCGCCAGGATGATCCGCTCCTTCTGATTGGGATCGACCTCGGCGAAGATCTCCGTCCGCTCCGCCGCGTGCCACAGCGCTTCGTCGTGCAGCACATCGAGTTCGCCGCCGGTCAGCACGCGATCCGCCGCCAGCCCGACGCGCCGCGCGATGTGCTGCGCCACCAGCTTCATGTCGCCGGTGATGACCTTGATGCTGACGCCGAGGCGCGCGAGATCGACGATCGTTTTCTCCACGCCCGGCTTCGGCTCGTCGAGAAAGGTGATGAAGCCGGCGAGCGTGAGATCGCGCTCGTCCTGCTGGCCGTACGACGGCTGCTCGTCGAGATCGCGGAAGGCGATGGCCAGCACGCGGATGCCGTTGCGGCTCCACTCGCTGACCCGCTCGTCGACGTCGGGATGCGCGCCGCAGACCTCGAGCACGTGCGACACCGCGCCTTTCGCGATCAGGCGGATGCGGTGGCCGGCGCGGATGACGATGCTGACGCGCTTGCGCATGAAGTCGAACGGGATCTCGTCAAGCTTCTCGACGCCGGCCAGGTCGGGCTTGTGCGATTCGAGAATCGCGTCGTCGAGTGGAAAGGCGAGGCCGGTCTCCAGCGCGGCGTTGAGCGCTGCCATCTCCAACACTGCATCGGACGGCGCGCCCGCGACATCGAATGCACCTTCGACCTGCACCACGCCGCGCGTGAGCGTGCCGGTCTTGTCGGTGCAGAGGACGTCCATGCTGCCGAGGTTCTCGATGGCGTTGAGATGGCGAACGAGCACGCCGCGCTTCGCCAGCACCGCGGCGCCGCGCGAGAGATTGACGCTGAGGATTGCCGGCAGCAGCTCGGGACTGAGACCGACGGCGAGCGCGATGGCGAAGAGGAGCGTCTCGACGACCGGGCGCTCGCGGAAGACGTGCGCGGCGAAGACCAGCAGGACCATCGCCAGCATGGCGATCGTCAGCAGGTAACCGAAGCGGCGGATGCCGCGGTCGAACTCCGTCTCCGGCGGCCGCAGCGTGAGACGGTGCGCGATCTTCCCGAATGCGGTCGACGATCCGGTCTCCGTGACCAGGCAGCGCGCCGTGCCGCTGCGGACGTTCGTGCCGAGGAAGATGCGCGCGTCCGCCCCTTTCTCGACCGGGAAACTCTCGCCCGTCAGCACCGCCTCACTGAGGAAGAAGTCTCGCGCTTCGAGCAGCGTGCCGTCAGCGGGAACGAGGCTGCCGGCCGACAGCATCACGACGTCGCCCGGCACGACCTCCTCGATCGGAATCGCTTTCGGAGCGCCGTCGCGGATGACGTTGGCGTTCGTGCGGATGCGCGAGCGGAGCGCCTCGGCCGCCGCCGCCGCGCGGTACTCGCGCACGAAACCGAGAATGGCGCTCGCCACGACGATCACGATCACGATCGCGGCGTCGACCCACTGTCCGGCCAGCAGCGCGACGACCGCGGCAAAGACGAGGAGGAGCAGGAGCGGACTGCGGAACTGTGCGGTCAGGACGCGCAGGCGGGAGAGCGTTGCGTGCTCGCGCAGCTCGTTGCGCCCGTGCTCGCGCAACCGCTTCGCCGCCTCGGCGGAGCTGAGCCCGGTGTCACTTCGCACCGAGTGCCGGCGCGCGCAGATAGGCGATGAGATCAGCGAGCTGCTGCTCCGTCATCGCCGACGCCGCCTCCGCCATGGGCGTTTCGTACGCCGATTCCGGATCGAGACTGCTCCGCGTGACGATCGCCCACCCCACCTCCTCGGGCGACCGTTTGCCGAGGTCGTGCAGCAGCGGTCCCTGCAACTCGACATCCGGCGGCGGCAGCGTCGGATCCTCCAATATGCGATGACAGGAATTGCATCGCAGCTCGATGAAGGCCGCGCGTCCGCGCGCTGGATTGGCGCCCGACTGCTCCGGCACCTGCAGCCGATGCACCCCAAACGCAAGCCCGCCGATCCGCGGCGTGACGATCGCCGGCGGCTGCATCGTGCAGGCGAAGGCGAACAATCCCGCGATGAGCGCCGAAAGCAATCGGTCCATGCAGACATCGTCGGGCTTCGAGCGGCGATCGCGCTACGTCGGCGATCACGTGAGAGCGTGATCGCGCGGAGTGACGACGACGATCACATGCAACCGTGTGCTGCAGCGCGTCGCGCGCGGCGAAGCGGGCGTACGTTGGCGGACGGAGCCCGCATGACTCGCATCGCCGCGCTGCACGAAGCGCCCAGTCCTCCTCCGATCAACTGGATCGACAGGAGCATCCGGCACTTTCACATGGCGTGGTACGCGGGGGTCGTCTGCGCGCTCTATCTCGTCGGGGCGACGGCCTTCATGCTCGCCGCAGCTCCAGCGGTGCGGCTGTTGTTGTTCGCGATCGAACGGACCTCGCGCAACGGCCCCTGGCTCCGCGCACTCGCACTCGCCGACGCCGGCGGCTTCGGCTTCTTCCTCACCGGCCTCGCGCTCCTGGCGATCGTCCCGCTCTACAACCTGCTCCTGCCGACGCGCATGCATCCGTTTCACGGCGGCTACTTCACCATCGCTGCCGTGCCGTGGTACGTGCACAACGGCCTCCTCTATCTCGTTCGCTACACGTTCCTCCCCTTCGCCACCTTCACGCCGTTCGGCATCTGGTTCCTGCGCGCGATGGGGATGAAGATCGGACGCCGCGCGACGATCAACACGGAGTACGTCTCCGATGCGTGCCTGATCACGATCGGCGACGACGTGGTGATCGGCGGCAGCGTGCGCCTCTTCGCGCACTACGGCGGTGGCGGACACCTCACCATCGCGCCGGTGGTCATCGGCGCGCGCACCACGATCGGCGAGAACGCGACGGTCATGGGCGACGTCGTCGTCGGCCCCGATGCCGTGATCCTGCCGCACGCCGTTCTTCTTCCCGGGACGCGCGTCGGTCCGGGCGAGAAGTGGGGCGGTGTGCCGGCGCGGCGGTTGCCACACCGGCAATGAGCGAGCGCGCAGTCACCGACGATCGAGCATCGCAAAGAGCGCGTGCATTTCTTCCGTTTCGTCGCTGCTCATCTCCTGCGATGAGAGATACGGATTGGCGGAGACCGGCTCGGAAGGCACTTCGATCTCACCCGCACGGTCCTGCAGTTGCATCAACATCTGATCCACATCAATCGGGATTCTTAGTCCGAGCTCTTCGATTTGGTTGGCCTCGATGACCTACTTCGTCCTCCGCTACCTCGGATACGACGTCTCGCTCTACGACGGCTCGTTCATCGAGTGGAGTGCGGCGAAGGGGACACGGGTCGCGAGCGTCGATGGCGGGCCATGACGCGGCTCCTGGCTGACTCGTCGCGCTCCTCTTCCTCCAGCTCCTCGACGATCAGCCGGATCTCGCGGTCGATGTCCGGCAGGATGACTTTGTCGAGTGCATTGAGCAGCCGCGTCGTCTTGCGCATCGCCGTCGCGAGCCGCGTCACCGCCTGCTCCTGTTCCGCGAGCCGCACGAGGTCGGTGACGAGATCGCGGAACGCGCGGCCGGCGTCATCCATCGACGCGGTCGTCGCGGCCGTGCCGTAGATCGTCCGGAACGGCTCGACGTCGACGGTGAGCTGCCGCAGCGATACGCCCATCACCGACGTCATCCTGCTGCCGATCGAGCAGCGCAGCTGTTGCGCGAGCGCCGCCGCGCCGATGGCATGACGCCCCGCGTCGAGGATCGCGGTGTGCAACCGTTCGTGTGCACCGGCGTAACGAGACGCCAGCTCCCTGCGCAGCGCGTCGCGCGCGGCGGTGCGCGTGGCGATCTCGTGCAGCAGCACCTCGCGCTTCTGTTCCAGCAGCTCGACGCTGCGCGATGCGGCGATCCGGTCGTGCCGCAGCTCGAACAGACGCGAGCGATTGGCCGAGTGGATCATGGCAGCTCTTTGAGGATCTCCAGCGCGATGTCGAGCGTCTCGCCGATTCCGCGCGTCTCGTCGCGGCGCTGATTGAGAAACTCTTTCTCGAACCGCGCGCCGAATCGCAGGTAGCGCCGCTCGACCTCGGTCAATTCATCGACGCCGATGATCGAAGCCAGCGCGCGCGCCCGCTCCGTCCGCGCCACCGCCGCGTAGAGCCGCTTCGCGATCTTCGGATGATCCTCGCGCGTGGAGCCGGCGCCGATGCCGTCCGACATCAGCCGGGAAAGCGACGGCAGCACCGCGACCGGCGGATAGACGCCGCGCCTGGCGATGTCGCGGTCGAGCACGATCTGTCCCTCGGTCACGTAGCCGGTGAGATCGGGGATCGGATGTCCGATGTCGCCCGACGGCAGCGTGACGATCGGAATCTGCGTGACCGATCCGGGGCGTCCGCTGATTCGCCCCGCGCGCTCGAACAGCGACGCGAGATCGCTGTAAAGGTAACCGGGATAGCCCTTGCGGCTCGGGATCTCGCCGCGCGCCGCCGACATCTCGCGCAGCGCCTCGCCGTAATTCGTCATGTCGTTGAGCACCACGAGGACGTGGTAGCCGAGGTCGAACGCGAGGTACTCGGCGGTGGTGAGCGCGCAGCGCGGCGTGATCAGGCGCTCGGCGGTCGGATCGTCGGCGAAGTTGAGGAACGCGACCATCCGCGAGCGGACGCCGGTGCGGCGGAAGTCTTCGATGTAGCGCGACACGGTCTCGCGCGGCAGTCCGAGCGCGGCGAAGACGACGGCGAAGCGCTCCACGCTCGGCGCGCTCGCCTGCCGGATGATCTGCATCGCCAGCTCGTCGTGCTCCAGACCGGAGTCGGTGAAGATCGGGATCTTCTGCCCGAGGACGACGCTGTTCAGCGCGTCGATGACGGAGATGCCGGTCTGCAGGAACTCGCGCGGATATTCGCGCCGCACCGGATTGATCGGCGCGCCGATGATCGGGCGCACCTCCGCGGGGGCGGGCGGCGGGAGGCCGTCGCGCGGATGACCGGTGCCGTCGAAGAGACGGCCGAGCATCTCCGGTCCGACGCCGAGGTGCAGCGGCTCGCCCGCGAATCGGACGCGCGTGCTCGACGTCGCGAGGCCGTCGGTCACGCCGAAGATCTCGACGACGATGCGCGATTCGGATGTCGTGATCACGCGCCCGAGGCGCGGCACGCCGTCGCTGCCGACGACGTCGACCTGCTCGTCGGCCGAGACTCCGGAGACGCCGTCGATGACGGCGAGAGGGCCGTGCAGCTCGGCGATGCCGCGACGCTCGATGCCGCCCGATTTTTTACGCCGAAGGGCACAGACAGGAGTGTCTGTGCTACACGGCTCCGCCGTGTGTGGCACAGACACTCCTGTCTGTGCTTCGACCTTCATCCCCTCACCTTCTTCATGTACATCTCCAGCATCTCCACCTGCTTTGCCGGCTCGCACGCGGAATCAACCGGATCGAATGCGTTCTGCGACAGGAATCCCTCGCGGAACTCCTCGGCCATCCCGAGGATGAATCGCTCGCGCTCCGGCAGCGAATCGACGCCCATGAGCCGCGCCGTCTCCTCGCATCGCCCCGCCTCCTCCAGAAATGCGAGCGCCTCGACGCGCAGCGAGGACCACGACGGCGACACGTGCTCGCTCCACCATCTCTCCATCGCCGGCGGCACGTCGCTGTACGACGCGCGGATGCTGATCGCCGGAAAGACGCGTGCCGCGGCGAGCTGGCGGTCGAGTGTCCAGAACGTCCGGACGAATCGCTGCGAGTGCCGCGTCACCGGTTCGGTCAGATCACCCGCCGCGGGAGAGATCGCGCCGATGAGCGTGAGCGATCCCTCGGTGCCGGAGAGGTTCTTCACGCGGCCGGCGCGCTCGAAGAAGGCGGCGAGCGCGCTCGAAAGATACGGCGGATAGCCCTCCTCCGCCGGCATCTCCTCCAGTCTTCCCGAGATCTCGCGCAACGCCTCGGCCCATCGCGAAAGGCTGTCGGCGAGCAGCACGACGTGGAAGCCGAGGTCGCGGTAGTACTCACCGATCGTGACGCCGGTAAAGAGCGACGCCTCGCGCGCCGAGACCGGCATGTTCGACGTGTTGGCGATGAGGATCGTCCGCTCGCTGAGCAGCCGCCCGGTGCGCGGATCGATCAGCTCCGGCAGCTCGCGCACCAGGTGCGTGATCTCGTTCCCGCGCTCACCGCAGCCGACGAAGATGATGACGTCGGCGTCGCTCCAGCGGCAGAGCTGATGCTGCGTGACGGTCTTCCCCGTTCCGAATCCGCCCGGCATGCACGCCGCCGCGCCGCGCGCGAGGGGGAAGAACGTATCGAGCACGCGCTGCCGCGTGATCAGCGGCACCTCGAGCGGCAGCCGCTCCAGCAACGGACGCGGCGTCCGGACGCGCCACCGCTGCAACATGGTCAACTTGTTGTCGTTCACCGTGGCGATCACGTCCTCGACGCGCCGCGGCGATTCCTCGGCGATCGACGTCACGCGTCCGCTGATGCCGGGCGGCACGACGATCGGATGCAGCAGCATCGCGGTCTCCTGCACCACGCCGAGAATGCTCCCCGCCTGCACTTCGTCTCCCACCTTCACGCGCGGCGAGAACGTCCAGAGCTTTTCGCGATCGAGCGCCGGCGCGCGGCTGCCCCGTCCGATGAAGTCCCCTTCCTGACCGGCCAGGGCGCGCAGCGGACGTTGCACGCCGTCGAACACCTCGCCCAGGAGTCCGGGGCCGAGCTCCACCGAAAGCGGCTCGCCGGTGCCGAAGAGCGGCTCGCCCGGCGCGAGGCCCGACGTCTCCTCGTAGACCTGCACGTTCGCCTCGTCGCGATCGAGACCGACCACTTCGCCGATCAGCCGCTCGGTGCCGACGTGCACGAGCTCGCGCATGACCAGCGGTTGATCGAGGTGCGCGCGGACGACCCAGCCGGAGATCGCTCTGATCGTGCCGGCGGCGCCGCTCACGGCTTCACCTCGTACAGCGCCGCGATCGCCTTCCGCCACTCCCGATCCAGGCGGCGCGAGCGCGCGTCGAAGCTGTTGTCGAATGCGATGTCGCCCGCGGTCACGATCACGCCGCCGCACGGCGGCCGCGCGATCTCGTACGGGACGGGCGGAAGGTGGGCGACGGCGTCGTCGACCAGCGCCTGCACGTCGCTGTTCGCGAGCAGCTCGCGGCCACGCGCGATCACGCGCGCGATCCATTGCTCGCGCTGCTCGATCACAGCGCGGCGGCCCTGCCACTCTTCCTGCGCGATCCGTTCGCGCGCCTCGCGCCGCGCGGCGGTGAGGCGTTGCTCGCGATCGCAGATGACAAACGGTTCGACCACGCCCAGCGCGTCGATCTCCGCCGACGCCGCGCGCTCCACGCGCTCGACCTCGGCGGTGGCCTCGTCGCGAATCGCGGCGATTACCGATTCTGCGCTGCCGTATCCCATGACGATGTCTCCCCTCGCCCCGCTTGCGGGGAGAGGGTGGCCCTGAGCTTGTCGAAGGGCCGGGTGAGGGGATCGCCGCGACGATCCGCCCCCTCATCCGCCTGCGGCACCTTCTCCCCCGCTCGCGGGGGAGAAGGAAGAACGAAGACCGGCGCGTCGCGCGGAAGCTGCGCGACGACGTCCGCCTTCGACGCCGAAACGATGTACACCGCGTCGTCATCGCGAATCGCAGAGTCGCCTGTCTCCATCCCCGCGAGGCCGAAGCCGAGCGCATCGCCGGCGTCGACGATGAAGATCGGCTTCACTCCAGCCTCCCCAGGATCATGATCGCGATGATCAGGCCGTAGATCGCGATCCCTTCCGCGAGGCCGACGAAGATCAGCGCGCGGCCGGCGAGCTCCGGCTTCTCCGCCACCGCTCCCATCGCCGCCGCACCGACGATCGCCACGGCGTACGCCGCGCCGATTGCCGCCAGTCCCGCCGCGAGCGCGGCGGCGATGAAGCCCCAGCGCACGACGTCGGGCGGCACCGCTGCAAGCATGAACAACGCATCAACCATGTCGGACCTCTTTCCCGGCGTCCTCCATCGTCAGCGGGTGATAGACCTCGCCGCCGCCGCGGAAGAACTTGCCGAAGAACTCGTAGTACTCGAGACGAAGCACCTGCACGGAGACGGTGAGGCCCTCGAGCAGGATCATCACAGCGTTGCCGGCGACATGCACCGCGATCGACAGCACGCCGCCGAACGAGCGATGCGCGATGGTGTCGGCGAGCGCGAAGATGGCGATGAAGATGCCGGCGTGCACGGCGGCGAATGCCGCGACGCGCACGAATGAAATCGTGTTGGCGAAGAACGAGAAGAGCGTGTCGACCAGCTCGACCGATCCTTCGAGCAGCGTGAGCCAGCGCGGCACGTAGCGCGGGTTCTCCAACCCGCGCCTCCGGGTCGTATGCAGCCGCTTCGCGATCGACCCGCCGAAGAACAGCAGCGCGAGTGCAATCACGAACAGCGACGCGATCACCCACGCCGGCACGCGCGCGGTGACCGGCACGAATGCGCGCGCGACGAGCACGAGCGCCACCCAGTAGAGCAGCGCGCCGCCGAGACCTTTCGGTCCGGTCAGCGCGCCGGCGATGTCGTGCGTGCGCCAGGCGTTCACGATATTCAGCACGAGCCCCGCGCTGACCACCACCACCCCGAGCGCGACGGCGATGGTCATGAATCGCGACAGGTCGTCGATCGGCTCGAGCCAGATCGCCGGCAGCAATCCACGCACACCGAAGATGCTGCCGTAGAGAAACCCGAAGAACGTCGACGACGCCCCTGCTTCCATCAGCAGGATCCCGTAGTCGAGGAACCGCGGCATGTACCGGAAGAGGCAGAAGCCGGCTGTCATCAGCACGGCCCCGTGTCCGACGTCGCCGAACATCAGGCCGAACATCAGGAGAAAGCTGATGGCGAAGAACGCGGTCGGCTCGACCTCCTCGTACGAAGGCGTGCCGTAGATCTCGATCAGTTTCTGGAACGGCCGCAGCACGAGCGGATTGCGATGCAGGATCGGCACGCGCAGCGTCCCCTCGCTCACCCCCGGCATCGACTCCGCCGGCGCGATGTCGACCACCGCACGCCCGCCCGACACCGCCGCGATGCGCTGCCGCAGTTTCTCCGCCGCGCTCTCCGGCACCCAGCCGGAGATGACGATGAAGCGTCCCGCGGCGGCGAAGAACGTCTGCGCCTGCAGCAGCAGCGTGGCCGTCTCGGTGCGGCGTGCGAGGTCGATGAGGATCGCGGCGCGCGCCTCTTTCTCTTCGCCGATCCGCGCCTTCGCATCCGCCGCCGCGGCCTCGGCTGCCGCGAGGTCGGGCATTTCGGTCGTTGCGGCGATCGCGATCTGCCGAACGGTGCAGATGCGGAACGCCTCCTCCAGCCGCGCCTTCGCGAAGTTCGCGATCGCGGCGGCGAAGAAGACGTCGTCCCCTTCGCGCCCCAGCGGCACGAGGGCGAACGGCGCCGGCGCGAGGATCGTGGAGAGCGATTCGAGCGATTCCGCCGTCGCGATGCCGAGGCGAATGGTGGCGAAGCGGACAGCGAAGAGACGCACGGGATCGATCGACGCATCGCGGATCCGCTTCATGTCGGCCGATGCTTCCCGCAGGCGCGCGAGCATCTCGCGCGCCGCGGACTCTTTGCGCAGCAGCTCCTCCGCCCGTTTCTCCAGCGGCTCGAGCGTCAGCGCGATCCGCTCGCGCTCGGCGGCGAAGTCGTTGTTCTCGCTCGCCGCGATCGCGCCCGCCGGCTCGCTGAGCGCGATGCCGAGGCGTCCGGCGACGGCGGTGATGCGCGCGGAGAGATCGCGGAACGCGGCGTACAGCTCACGCGTGCCGGGAGGCGAGGCGTCGTACGGCGCGGAGCCGTGCGCGATGTCGACGAGATGGAGCAGACCCTCGGACGCGATGGCGCGTGTCGCCGCCGCGGCATCGCCGCTCGGCAGCTGAACGCGCATATGCACCATCGGGACGGAGCGCAGCATGTCAGCTCTCCGCCAGCCTGTTGATGTTGCGCAGCTCGTCCTCGGCCAGAAGGAGGATGGAGACGGCGGGATGCAGCGAGAACGGCGCGAGCTCGGCTTTGCGGCGTCTTCGTTTCACCACCGGGATGACGGCACGCAACGCCGCCGGCCCACGCTTTTTCAGTTCGGCGTTGCGCGCGTCCGCGAGCGAGTGGAGCCCCTCGCGCATGAGCATCGCGGTCCCCCACTGATCGAACGCCAGCTCCGCCGCGGCGAGATCGTTCCCATGTGCCTCGGCCACTCGCCGCGCGATCTCCGCGTACGGCGTCCGTTTCAATCGTTCGGCGAGATCGCGGACGGACGACGCGTCGCGCAGCGTCCTCGGATCGAGCGTCGCGAATGCGACCTCGCGCCAGTACGGCATCCATCCATCCGGCGGCAGCGACCGCGTCACCGCGCGCCAGATCAGCTTCAGGTTCTCCAGCTCGTGCAGCCGGAGCATGGCCAGGAAGATGTGCGCGTCGTCGTGATAGGCGTCGATCGCCGTCTGGTAAAACTTCATCAGCCGCGCGAAGAGCTGCGGAAAGAGCGGCTGATCGCGCTCGATGCCGATTGTCTGCAGCGCCCTCCGCTTCCCCTCCGCGTTCTCCGCGAGCATCAGCGGCAGCAGATCGGCGCGCGACCGAAGCCGCGACTTCGCCGCGCACATCCGGGCATGTCCGTACGGCCGCAGCGCCTTCACGACGCTCCTCCGACGATCTCCGCGTAGAGCTCCGCGGCGCGCTCCAGCTGGCGCTCGCCGGCCTCCGCGAGCGCGGCGAGATAGCGCTGCTGCGACTGGCGGAGCTTCGCGATCTCGCGGTCCGATTCGTCGCGGATCGCGGCGATCTCCGTATCCAGCGCGTCGCAGCTCTCGCGGCGGCGGTCGTCCGCCGATTGCTCGTGGCGGGCGCGGGCGTCCGCAACGTCGCGGTCGCGCCGCTTCTCGGCGAACGCGAGCCGCGCGCGCGACTCTTCATCCGCCGCGACGATCGCCTCGAGCTCCGTCATCACACCGCCGCCATCTCCCGCTCGCGCTCCTGCGTCTTCATCCGCTGCGCCACGCGCGGGAAGGTGAGCACCGGACAATCGGCGAAGCGGATCAGCCGCTCCGACGTAGTGCCGATCACCGTGGTGTCGCGGAACAGCTTGTGCTGCGCGCCGATGACGAGCAGGTCGGCGCCGATGTCTTCCGCGCAGTCGAGCACGCGCTCGGCGGGACCGCCGCGCAGCACCAGTTCGCGGAACGTCGCCGCCTCGCGCATCTCCGGCTCGATCCAGCCACGGACGAAGGCTTCATCGATCGGGTCCTGGCCCGGCTCGACCACGTGCACAACCACGAGCTCCGCGGCGAAGAGGTCGGCAAGACGTCCGGCGAAGCGGAGCGACTCGCGCGCGACGTCGGTGAAGTTGACCGGGCAGAGGATGCGCGTGATCGACGGCGTCTGTTTCCGCGGCGTCGTCAGCACGGGGCAGGTGCTGCCGTGGATGACGTCCGCGGTCACCGAGCCGAGGAGCGCGTGACGCCAGCTGCGGTGCTGATGCGAGCCGATGACGATCAGCCGCGCGTCGATCTCCTCCGCGGCGCGAAGGATCATCGGCGCGGCCGGTCCCAGCTTCACGATCGCGTCGAACGGCCACGCTTCCAGCGCCTGCTTCGCGTAATCGACGACTTCCCGCCGCAGCCGCGCCTCATGCTCCGGTGACGCGCTCAGCATCACCGCGGTCGCCGGGACCATGTCCATCGGATAGAGCAGCGGATCGGCGTACATGACGCTGAGTGGCGCGAGGAGCCGCTCCGAAAACAGCCTGGCGTAGCGCAGCGCCATCGCGCCCGCATCGCCCATGTCCACGGGAACGAGAATGTGCCGGATGTCGTAGACCATGATGACCTCCTTCAGTTGGCCCTCTCCCCGCGCGCAGGGAGAAGGTGCGCGTAGCGCGGATGAGGGCCGCGCAGAGCGCGCAGAAGCTCCCGCGCGCAGAGCCGCAAAATGCCCGAAATTCTGAAATTTCGAAGGAACGCGCCGGGAGGGAAGAGCTCCCCCTTGTCGTTGATCGTCCCTTCCGAGAACTTCCGGATCTCGCCCGCCGGAATGCGATCGGCAGCCATCTCGCTGCGGATGCCGCGCGCCGCCTGCAGGCGTTGATCGACCCCCTTCGCGATCTTCGGCGAGATCCGTCCGTACGTCGCCTTGAGTCCGTTCAAGCGCTCCGCCGCGTCGTACGTCGCGTCGACGATCTGGTGGCGGGTCATCCACTCGGTCTCGTAATTGAGGATCGACTCCCAGTCGCGCTGCTCGAGGAGCGCGCGATGCTCGGCCAGCGTCCGCGCGCGGATGCGATAGCCGCGCGCCTCCGCCTGCTCGAAGCCGTCGCTGCCGGGATCGATGAACGGTCCCATCGGCGTGATGAACGCGGAGAGCCGCTTGTCGAAGCGGCGGAAGAGACTCTCCACCGCGTCGACGGTCTCCATCACGCTGCGATAGCTCTGGCCGGGAAGTCCGATCATGTAGAAGAGGTCGAGCTGCTGGCAGCGGTTGGCGAGCATGGTCGCGATCGACTCCTCCATCGCCGCTTCGGTGAAGCGCGCCTTGCCGAGGCGAAGGCGGATCGATTCGTCGTGGCTCTCGGGTGAGAGCTCCGCGCCCCAGTGCCGGATCGAGGCCGCGATCCGCTCGATGAACTCGCGGTCCGGCGGCATGAAGAACTCGAAGATGATGCGGTTCGTCACCGGCGCGCTCTTCAGCGCGTCGAGCACGGCGTTGGCGTACACGTCGCCGCCGTCGCGGAGATCGCCGACGATGAAGATCGGCGCACGCGTGAAGCTCGCCAGCTCCTTCACCAGCTTCGCGATGTTGCCGGGACTCCGCAGCAGCGGGTGATGCCCCGGCATGAAGCGCTCGAACGCGGCGTCGGACGCGCCGCACGTCACGCATCGATGCGAGCAGCCGCGCACGGTGAAGACCGCGGTGATCGGATGCCTCCACCAGCCGTGAAACGGGACGGTGGTCCAGAAGTCGAGACGCCCCACGACCGAGCCGATCATCATGCCGAGGTCGGGGGTGAAGTCGTCGAGGGAGCGCGGGACGAAGGTGGCTGCATTCTCGCCGCCCTTCCAGGTCAGATTCGGTACGCGCTCGAATTTCCCCTCCCCTTCGATCTCCTGCACCAGCGCGAGCAGCAACGGTTCCGTCACGCTGCCGCGCAGCACTAAATCGACCGACGGGTCTTCGATCAACTCGCGATGAAAGTAGCTCGCGGAGATCCCGCCGAAGACGATCGGGACGTCGGGGTGGAGTTGTTTGAGCAGCTTCGCCACTTCGGGGCCGCCGTGTGCGTGCGGCAGCCAGTGGAGGTCGATGCCGAAGAGCTTCGGGTGCAGCTTCCGCAGCAACTTTTCGGGGCGGAAGCGGCGGCTGCGCATCATCAGCAGCGCGAGATTGATGATCCTTACGCGGTAACCATGGCGGCGGAGGTACGCCGCCATGGTGAGAAAGCCGATCGGGTACATCTCGAATACCGGCGAGGACGGGATGACGTCGCTGATCGGGCCGTAAAAGATGTTCCGGTCGCGAAAGTCATAGACGCTCGGCGGATGAATGAGAACGACGTCCGGTTGAGCCATAGGCTCACGGTTCTTCGATCTTCTCGAGTCCGTGCTCCTCTTCCTGTTGATGTTTGGTGATCTTCCCGTCGTACCAGGTCCAGCTGACCGGGTAGATGTCGGGGTCGAAAATCACGTGGTAGAAGTGCCAGACGATGATGGCCAGCGTGGCCAGCACGCCCTCGTAGAAGTGGATGGTCGTGGCGATGTCGATCCACCAGCGCGGCATCCAGGTCGTGACGGTCACGGAGAACCAGAGCAGCATGCCGGTGACGGCCATGACGATCGTGCCCCACATGCCGGCCCAGTACTCGGCCTTCTCGGCGTAGGTGAAGCGTCCGAACTGCGGCTTCTCCTTGGTCAGTCCGAGGTAGTAGCGGATGACGTGCAGCGCGTCCTTGCCGTCCTTGAAGCGGAACCAGAAGTCGCGCAGACCCTTGCGTCCTTCCTTCGTCCCCACCATGTACGCCATGTGGTAGATGCCGAGGAGGATCATCACGATCGCGGCGATGCGATGCACCCAGCGGCGGAGCTGCTCGTCGGAGCCGAGCATGTGCGCCAGGATCGAATCGGGCCACACCAGGGCGAAGCCGCTGATCACGAGGATGGTGAAGCTGACCACCAGCAGCACGTGCTGCACGCGCTGATTGAGGTTCATGCGCGTCACGACGCGGTTCGGGTCGCGGCGCTTCGCCCGCGCCTTGCTGACCCAGATGATGATGTTGTGCAGCGCCATGCCACCGATCGTGGCGACGATCAGCACGATGTAGATCAGGCGGATCCAGGTCACGGCCTTCGACGGCGTGTCGCTCACGTCGCCGGCGGTGATGTGGATCTTCCCCTTCCCGAAATTCGCCTGCGCCCCTTCGTGGCATTTGCCGCAGGTCTTCGGCAGGTTGTTCTTGTTGACCGCCGATTTCGGATCGGTCGACGGCAGGATGTCGTGCGCGCCGTGGCAGCTCGCGCAGTCGGCGGCCACCTTCGATCCGAACTTCTTCGCCAGGCCGTGATAGCTGGAGGCGTACGACGAGACGCGCTCACCGGGGACGGCGAACTCCTGCGTCAGGCGCACTCCTTCGTGGCAGTGCACGCAGCTGGTGCGCGGTCCGCGCGCCGGGTCGGCCACCTTGTTGATGGCGTGAATGCCGTGGCAGTCGGTGCAGGTCGGCGTGCTCCAGTTGCCGCGCGCCAGCGCCTTGCCGTGCACGCCCTTGCCGTACGCCGCGGCGATGCCGGCGTGGCACTTGCCGCAGGTGCGCGGCACGTTGAACTTGAAGATGCCGGACTGCGGATTGCTGCCCGGGAGCACGGCGTGCGCGTCGTGGCAGTCGGTGCAGACGGCGGCCTTCATCGAGCCGCGCGCCGTGGCGCGACCGTGCACGCTGTCCTGATACGAGGCGGCCGGCTGCGTGCTCAGTCCCGCCTTCTCGATCACGAACTTCTGCGCGTGACAGCGGGCGCAAGTCTTCGGGATGTTGGTGTGGTGGGTGACCGACTTCGCGTCGCTCGACGGCAGGATCTCGTGCGGCGAGCCGTGGCAATCGAGGCAGGTCGCCCCTTTGCCGGTCGCCGAAGTCGCGTGGAGACTGTTCGTCCAGCCCGCGACCGTGTCGCTGTGACATCCGCTGCAGTCGACTTTCGCCGGTTTCTTGTCATGCGGTGCGGCGGTCACATCGGCATGGCAGTCGGTGCATTGCATCGGTCCATGGACGGATCCCTGGAACTTCGAGGCATTGACCTGGTCGTGGCAGGCGAGACAAGTGTCGTTGTCGATGGCCTCGGCATAGACAGCTCCGGCCATCAGGATGGTGGCGATTGTGACGATCAGGCGGATTGCGACTCGCATCGTTAGTCCTCACCGCTAACGTAAGGTCGCAACGCCATGGAACGTGAGAGAGGCGGTCACCCTTGCCGCGTGACACCACGTACGTCCATGCGTGTTGGGGGGACGGGGCGGGTGTGAGTGCGCCATCCATAATTAAGTTGATGAGAGTCGAAAACATCATGTCGCCCGAGGTCATCACCGTCTCCCCCGCCACGACGATCGCCGAGGCGCGCGAGCTGCTGCGCACGCGGGACATCCATCACCTGATCGTCGCGGAGAAGCAGCGGGTCGTCGGCGCGCTTTCGCTGACCGATCTGGTCAAGGCGGCCAGCGACCGCAAAGTGAGCGAAGTGATGCGCCGCAACCCGTCGTGCGTCGAACGCTCGGCGTCGATCCGCGAAGCGGCCTCGCTGATGAGCGGCACCGGACTGGGATGCATTCCGGTAGTCGCGGACGGCGCGCTCTGCGGCATCGTCACGACGGCCGACCTGCTTCGCGCGATCGCTCCGTGACCTACGCCGCGATCACCCGCGCGAAGCGCTCCGCTTCCTGCTTCACCAGCGACAGCGTCATCCGGCGGATGAGCACGATACCGGCCGACGCAAACGCCCAGTAGCGGCGGAAGCGGGCGCGCGACCGGGGATCGGTGGTCACGACGCGCGTCTCCGTCCGGAAGATCGACGAGCCGATGGACACCGAGTCGACTTCGATCGTCCAGGCGATCTTCGCGAAGCCCGGCTCGTTGAAATCCTCGAACAGAGTCGCCGGCACGGGGATGAATCGCACGTCCGCTTCCCACGGCTTCGTCACCGCGCCGAGGATGACCGAGCGTCCCGGCACGTCCTCCAGCACACCCCATCCGATCTCCAGCATCTCGGCCAGAAAATCGCGCTCGTGCAGCGGCGTGGCGGGACTGCTGCGCATCACCGCCTCCCGCGCCGCAAAAATCGAACGGACGATCCGCGAGCGCAGGAGGTCGAGGTGACAGGCCACTTCGAACGTGATCGGCGCCGGCGCCGCGATCGTGACCTCGTGCCGCTCGTCGACTTCGAACGCCGGCATGAAGCGGTCGAGGATCGACGGCTTCGCCGCCCGCGCATGGCCGAAGCGCAGCCACGCCGCCGCGGCAAACGCGCCATACGCGAGCGCCGCGGCGCCGGCAGTTGCGGCGCCCGCGGCGAGGATGCGTCGTTTCACGCGGCGGCCTCTCTGGACACGCCGCTCATGATGGGGAAGGTCTTCACGATGAAGACATACAGCGCGATCTCGATGGCCACCAGGCCGATGCTGATCAACAGCTCCTGAACCGACGGGAAGTAGTGCCAGCCCGGACCCGGATCGAACGCCACGAGGAACGTGTCGAAGCGATACAGCGCGCCGGCGACGACGAGCACCACCGCGCTGCGGAAGAGGTTCTTCGCCCCCATCAGCAGCGGCAGCACGAAGAGCAGGTTCTCGATCCAGAAGAAGATGCCGTAGAGGTCGAGGCGGAACGCCGGTCCGAGGTTGCCGCGGAAGGCGAGATCGACCAGACGCGCCACGACGAAGAGCACACCGCCCCACGCCGCGATCTTCTGGATGTTGCGCAGCATCGGCGTCTCCGGCGTCGTGCCGAAGGTCAGCGACGAGAAGACCGATTCAAAGACCACCACCGCGTAGCCCATGGCCAGGCAGGTGATCAGGAAGAAGAGCGGCAGGAACGGCGTGAACCAGAGCGCATTGAGCCGCGGTCCGGCGAGGAGCATGAGCGCGCCGAGCGACGACTGGTGCATCGTCGGCAGCAGCATGCCGAGGGCGATGATCCAGATCAGCGACTTGTCGAGGATCGGCAGCATGCGCTCCGAGATCCGTCTCAGCCTCGCGTTCTTTCCTTCGCGGAAACGCTCGAAGAACGCCGGCGAGAGCTCGATCCAGAGCACGAAGATGTACGCCATGATGCAGAGCGCCACCTCGAGCAAGGCCGAATTGAAGTTCCAGTGCTTGAAGTAGACCGGAACCTTCCAGATGTTCCACCAGCGGCCGATGTCGATGAAGACCGAGGCGCCGGCGATGGTGTAGCCGAGCGCGCTGGTCAGGATCGCGGGGCGCACCAGCGGGTGGTACTTCCCCTTGTTGAAGATGTAGACGACGAACGCCACGGCATAGCCGCCGCAGCCGAGCGCCGTGCCGACCACGACGTCGAACGTGATCCACAAGCCGAGCGGATAGCCGTCGGACATCGCCGTCGTCGCGCCGAGACCGGCGATGAGGCGCCAGAGAATCAGCAGAATCCCCAGCCCTCCGATGGAGAGAAGAATCAAGAAGCCGCGGGTGAAGATCGGGCCGCCGAGCGGTTTTGCATGTGTGCTCATGGTGATGAAACTTAAGGGGTCGCGAGCGATTTGTTGATGCAAACGGTCACGGCTCTTTGTGTCCGCGCACACCCCGCGGTGTTCATGCGAAAACCGCCGGCCTGGAGACCGCGGTCATCAGCTCCAGCACCTTGTCGTACGGCAGGTTCTGGATCAGGTCGGCCTGCGACACGATGCCGATGAGCACTCCGTCGCGCGTCACCGGCAGGCGGCGTACGTGATGCTCTTCCATCAGCGTCGCCGCGTCGACGATGTCGGCGTGCTCGCTCACCGTGTACGGCTCGCTGGTCATCACCTCGCGCACCGGCGTCTCGAGCGGGTTCATCCCTCGCGCCACCGCCCGGCAGGTGATGTCGCGATCGGTGACCACGCCGATTACTTCCCCCGCGTCGATGACCGGGATCTCGCCGCAGTCGTGTTCCGCCATCATTTTCGCCACGACGAAGATCTTCGTGTCCGGCGTGCAGCACGCCGGCGATTGCGTCATCACTTGTCGAACTCGCACCGGAGCCTCCTGCATCGACAGGTTGCGTCGCGGCATGGCGGATGGGGAGGAGCGCGGTCGCTCTGCGCGCGTGACCGCGGTCACGCTGTACGTGTATCGGCGGCCGGTGCAACGATCGATTGCAGCGCGCAACATCGAGTTGCGATGCGCCGCTGCCTCACCACCGTGCTGATCACCTTCGCCGCCACGATCGCGGCCGGCGACATACGGACGGTCATCGCGCAGAAGAGCGTCGCCGGCGAATGGATCTGCTCCGCGCAGACACTGCCGCTGTTCTACGAGCGGCGATCGTTTCTGCCGGCATGGAACGACGACGACGCGCGCGACATGATCGCCGCGATCGAGCGTGCACCGGAGGACGGACTACGTCCCGCCGACTATCACTTCGCCGCGCTTCTCAGTTTGCCGGGCGGCGATGAATCCGATGTCCTGCTCACCGACGCCTTTCTCCTCCTCGCGGGCCATCTCCTCGCCGGCCGCTTCGATCCGCAGACGATCGAGCCGACGTGGTGCCTCGAGCCGCGCACTGCCGATCTCGTCTCCGCGCTGGAGACGGCGCTGGAGAACCACGAGGTGCGCGAAACGCTGGCGCTTATGCCGCCGTCGCATCCGGACTATCGCCGCCTGCGCGAGGAGCTCGCACGCTACCGCGCGATCGAGTCGATCGCGCCGGTGGCCGATCGCATCCTCCAGCTGGAGCTGAGTCTCGAGCGCTGGCGCTGGCTCCCCGCGACCCTCGGCGAGCGCTACGCGATCGTGAACATCGCCGAGTTCCAACTGCGCGTCGTGGAGAACGAACAGACGGTGCTGTCGATGCGCATCGTCGTCGGCAAGGACTATCGCCAGACGCCGATCTTCAGCAGCCGGATCACGCAGGTCGTCTTCAGTCCCTACTGGAACGTGCCGGCGAGCATCGCCACGAAGGAGCTCCTGCCGAAAGGCGAGCGCTATCTCCAGCGCGAGCACATCGAGGTCCTCCCCAACGGCCGCCTGCGGCAGACGCCCGGCCCCTGGAACTCCCTCGGCCTGATCAAGTTCAACATCCCGAACCGCTACGACGTCTATCTGCACGACACGCCTGCGCGCGAGCTCTTCAACCGCTCGTCGCGCGCATTCAGTCACGGCTGCATGCGCATCGAGAAGCCGGTCGACCTCGTGCAATACCTCCTCCCCGGCTGGACGCGCGAAGAGATCGTCGCGCAATCAAAGCGCGGCACGGAGCGCGCGATCGAGGTGCCGGATCCGCTGCCGGTGCACGTGCTGTACTGGACCGCGTTCGTCGGCGAGGACGGCGCGGTGCACTTCGCAAAGGATGTGTACGGGCGCGACGAGGTGCTGGCGAACGCTATCGCCGCGCGATGAGTTTCCACGCCGCCGCCGCCGCGAGCCGCTCGTCGGTCCGCCACGGCCTTCCGGCCGCGCGGGCGAGGGGGCGGGCGATGTCGGGATCGACGTCCGCCTCGACGAATCCGCTGCAGCGCAACTTCAGACGCTTCGCCGCCAGCTCCAGCACGCGGCGAAACAGAATCCCCTCGGCCGCATGCGCGCGGATGTGCGGGTTGCCGATGCGCGCGATGTCGCGTGGCGCCGAGCCGACGACACCGACCGCGCGAATCGCGATCTTCTGCGCGCGCATCGCCGCGACCACGTCCCGCAGCGCCCCCACGGCGATCGACTCGATCTCCTGCTCCAGCGGACGAACCGCCACCAGCGCCTCCGCCCACGGCAGCTCCATCACCTCGTGATACGGACCGATCGTCGCCTCGGCGGGCACGAGCCGCAGCTCATCGCGCCAGACGAACACCGGCGCGCCGCCCTCCGCGGCGATCACCACCGCGATCGCGCGTCCCGTCTTCGCCCGCAATCCGATCGCCGCGTCCATTCACTCTCCGATGATCTTGATCAGCACGCGCTTGTCGCGCCGGCCGTCGAACTCGCCGTAGAAGATCTGCTCCCACGGACCGAAATCGAGTTTCCCTTTCGTGATCGCCACCACGACCTCGCGTCCCATCACCTGCCGCTTGTGGTGCGCGTCGCCGTTGTCCTCGCCCGTGCGGTTGTGGTGATAGCGCTGCGGACTCGGGTCGTACGGCGCCAGCCATTCCAGCCAGCGCTTGTAATCGTCGTGCAGGCCGCGCTCGTCGTCGTTGATGAAGACGCTCGCCGTGATGTGCATCGCGTTGACGAGGCAGAGCCCTTCCGCGACTCCGCTCTTGCGCACCGCGTCTTCGACCTGGGAAGTGATGTTGACGAACTCCATCCGTTCGTCGGTGTGGAGGGTGAGCGTGATCCGATGTGACTTCACGCTGAAATGATAACGGGGCAACGTAGGTCGGGTCCTCCGACCCGACCATGGACGGGTCAGAGGACCCGTCCTACGTTGCCGAAGAGCGTCCTACGCCGCCGCGGTCAGTTTCTTCTTCACTTCGACGTTGATCGTCCGCGGCTTCGCCGTCTCCTTCTTCGGGATGCTCACCTCGAGCAGCCCGTTGTTGAAGAGGGCGTTGATCTGCGTCGTGTCGACGTTCTGCGGAAGGGTGAACGAGCGGCTGAAGTTGCCATACGACCGCTCGATGCGGCGATAGCCCTTCTCCTCCGTCTCCTTCTCCATCTTCCGTTCGCCGCGCAGCGAAAGCACGTTGTTCTCGATCTCCACGGCCACGTCCTTCTCCGTCAGGCCGGGGATCTCGGCCTTGATGATGATGGCGTCCTTCGTCTCCACGACGTCGGCGGTCGGCGCCCACTTCGAGGTGAAGAGCTCTTCCCCGGTGTCGCCGGTCACACGGGCCATGATGCGGTCCATGCGGTCGCGCAGCGTCCCGAGCTCTTCGAACGGATCAAAACGGTCAAACCTGGTGAGAAACGTCATGACATCCTCCTTGCTGTTGGGTGAATCAGCGCCTCTTCCAGCGCCACGCCGCGCGGATACGCGACGGAGCTTTCGAGATTCATCGCCTCGTGGATGACGCGCTCGAAGTGATCGAGGAGATCGAAGAGACGCACCACGGCCGGCGCGTTCGCCTCGATCGCCACGCGCTCGCGATGCAGCTTCTGCAGCTCGCGAGCGATGTCCGCATGCTCCAGCACGAAACGTGTTGCCGCGGCGCGGATGCTGCCGTCCGCAAGCGGAGGCGGCTCCTCACCCTTCATCCACGCCTCTTCCAGCGAGATGATCGCCGGGAAGATGGTGTGCTCCTCGTGCTCCATGTGCACGACCAGCGCGGTACAGAGATCGCGGAAGTTCGTGCGCATCGTCGCCAGGCGAGTGTCGACGACCGAGCGGCAGACATCGCCGAAGAGGAGCGCCGCGCGGACCATCAGGGCGCGCGCCGCGCCGTGCTCGTCCGATTCCAGATGCTCGACAAGAGCGGAGAGCGGCTCGTCGGGCCAGTTCGGACCGGCATCGGCGGCGGAGAGGCGTTCCATGCGCGAGCGAACGACGCGGAGATCGAGCCCCGCCCCTGCCGCGGCCTCGTCGAGGGAGAGATTCCCCCCACAGTAGTAATCGAGGCCGTAGTCGTCGAACAACTCGCGCAGTCCATGGTGCCGCGCCGCGGCAATTCCGATGTTTTCTTCGTGCGTCAGTACGCGTGACATGGTTCTGTTTTAGACGGTGTGCGTCGCGATTTGGAGGATGCAGGGCACAGGGCGGGTGTGACGGGCGACCACGTAGGACGGGTCCTCCGACCCGTCCCTGGTCGGGTCAGAGGACCCGACCTACGTTCACCATCACACACGTTCTGTGACGCCCAAACGCGACCTTCCCCCGCCGATGCGGTGCAATAGCGGGCGATGCTCGTCCACGTCCCTCGCCTGGTCTCCATCGAAGTCGGCACCTCGGCAGCGTCGCTCTGCACGGACGAGATCCTGCAGGTTGTGAATGAGGTCGCGGAGCTGACCGTCGGCACGCTACGGCTGGTCCTGCGCGATCGCCAGGCGATCGACACGCTGCTGCGCGTCGCCGATCACGCGCAATACCGCGACATCAACACGATCCTCTCGCTCCCGCGCGCGGACGAGCAGACGCTCCTCGCTGCGACGGCCATCTCGCCCGCCGCGATCGCGCTTCCGCTGCAGGCGCATTACGAAGAGCTGCACGATGCGATCGCCCCGTTCTGCTGCACGTGGTGCGAGACCGCGGCGTTCGCGGCGATGGCCCGTCACGCCGGTGTGGCGGTGGAGCTGGAGACGGAGGTCGTGCCGGCGAACGCCGACGACCTGGTGTCGATCGCCAGCGTGGCGACGGCGCTGCACGCGAGCCGCTGGCGCGTCGACTTCTCCGTGGTGAAGCCCCACCCCACCGCCGCCGCCACGATCCTCGGCATCGCCGATCGCGGTACGCTGCCGATGACCGTCCACGCGCTGCCCCAGCTTCGCACCGCATTGCTGCGGCAGATGACCACCGACTTCCGGATCCCCGACCTGCGCAAGCTGTCGTCGATCGATCGCTCCGAAAACGTGCACATCGCGCACGACGGCGTGGTCCTCATTCACCGCCGGGCGAATGAGATCGCCGGCAGCGTGCGGAGGCAGACCGTCACCGCGGTGTTCAACGGCTCGGCGTCATACCTCCGCCTCCGCGCCAGCGACGACCCGCAACGGCGGGTCACGCCATCACGTGAATCGCGGCTGCGCCTCGTTCCGGCAGCAGAAGCGGCGCGTACTCTTTAGGCAGCTCGCGCCGCACCTTCGACATGATCCCAGGCGACACCGTTTCCGCGACGAACGTCAGCACGACGCGCGCGTGGAACGCGGCGGTCGAAGCATCGACCTCTTCGCGTGCCGCGACGTGCGCGTAGAACTCGTCGAGCGGAATGCGTGACAGTTTGCCGCCACGCAGAGAGCGCCCCAGCTCGTGGGCCAGTTGATCGGCCAGATGCTGCGCCGTGGCCTCGGGAATCCGTTCCGCCAGCGTTTCGAGCGTCGCGCGGATCGCCGCCTCGGCCGCGCCGCGCGATGGAAGATGCGTGCGGTGCTGAATCTCACCGACGAATTCGTCGTACTTCATGACCGCCTCCTCAGCTCGCGCGCCGCAGCCGGTTCTCGACTTCGATGGCTCGCGGATAGAGCACGTTGTTCTCGAGATGGATGTGCAGGTGGATCGGCCGGCTGAGCTCCTGGATCTCGCGGAACAGATCGCCGTTCCGCAACTGCAGGCGCGCGCTCAGCTCGATCATCGTCCGCAGCCGCTCGCAGACGATGCGATGCTCGACATGCTCGCGCAGGACGCGCTGCCCGAAGCGGACCATCCGCGCGTGCGGCATCTCCGCCGACGCGATCCAGGGGAAGAGATCGCGCTCCTCGTGCGCCATGTGCGTGGTGAGCATCGAGGTCAGATCGGAGAGCAACGCCTCGATGCGATGCAGCCGCGGCACAGTCGGATGCATGGCGATCTCGCGCTCCACGGCGTCGCGCATCCGCGGCAGATGCTTCAGCGCGATCTCCTTGTGATCGGCGGCGAGGTACTCGATCAGATCGGGCAGCGGACGCTGCGACCAGTCGACGAGGTCCGCCGGAATCGGTTTCGCCTCGATCAGCGAAATCAATTCCTCGACGCTGTAGCCCGCCGCTCCCGCCGCCTCGTGGAGCGGCTTCGCGCCGTGGCAGCAGAACTGGATGCCGGCATCCTCCAGGACCTCCGCGGCCTGCGGAAACATCTGCAGCACCGCCGCGACGGGCCGTTCGGCGAGAGGCGAGAGCTCACATTGAAGTGTCATGTCGCAACCGTAGTCTCCGCGGCGGATCGTTGCGCGGACCGGGCTCACTCGCCGTTCGTGAGCGCGATCACAAGGGCACAGACAGGAGTGTCTGTGCTACACGTGGCACAGACACTCCTGTCTGTGCTCTCACAACAGCACCAGCGACTCCAGCGCCGCGCGGTTGTGCACCGTCATCGTCGCCCCCTTGATCGAGATCAGCTTCTTCTCGCGGAACTCTTTCAGCAGTCGCGTCACCGTCTCGCGCGACGTGCCGATCAGCTGCGAGATGTCCTCGTGGGTCATCAGCATCTGCACGCGGAGGCCGCCGTCGCCCGGCTTCCCGTGCTCCGCGCACCACGAGAGGATCAGGTTCGCCAGCTTCTCGCCGGCCGAATGCGACAGACCGATGGCGCGGATGTGCTCCTCGTCGATCTCGATGTCGTGCGTCAGCTGCCGCGTGACGTTGCCGCAGGCGGAGTGATGGTCCTGGATGAAGCGGAGCAGATCTTCGCGGCGGATGAAATTCACCTGCGACGGCTCGATCGTCTCCGCGGTCGATTTGTACGGATGACCGGTGAGCGTGCTGCTCAATCCGAGGAGCTCGCCCGGCTCCGTGATCTTGGTGATGAGCGTCTTGCCGTCGCCGGAGGAGATGCTCAGCTTCGCGCTGCCGTGGCACATCAGGAACACGCCGCGCGCCGGCTGCCCCTCGGAGAACAGCACCGCGCCGTCGGGATAGACGTTGGTGAAGGCGAGCCCCTCCAGCACCTTCAACGTCGCGGCGTCGAGGTCGCAGAAGAACCGTTCGTTGCGCCAGCGGCAGGTGCCGCAGTCGTCGAACAGATCGAAGCCGTACGGTGGTGAGCGCAGGACCACGTATCCATGTTGCGTCCGCGGCTCCGGCACGGCGAGCGGCTGCATCACATCAGCCATGTGCGCACATCACGCCCGCGACGTGCACGTGGCGTTGCGACACGCTGCTGCCGGTGCTGACATCACGGCATGAAGATCCTGATCGTGTACGCATCGAAAGAAGGACACACCGGGAAAGTCGCGCGACGCATCGCCGACGTGGCCGGTGAGACGTCCGGTGTCGACGTCGTGCTCACCGAGGTCGACAGCGTGGCGCCGAACGCCATCACCGGTTGCGACGCGGTGATTGTCGCCGCCTCCGTGCACTTCGACAGGCACCCGAAAGCGATCGTCCGCTTCGTCCGCGACAATCTCGCGTCGCTGCGCTCGCGCCGCACCGCGTTCCTCTCGATCAGCGGCGCCGCAATGACCGAGGCCGGCGAAAACCAGGCCGAGGACTATGTCACCGAGTTTCTCGACCAGACGCGCTGGTCGCCCGACTGCTACGAGCTCGTCGCCGGCGCCATGCCGTTCACGAAATACAACCTGTTCATCCGCTTCATCATCAAGCGGATCGCGAAGGCGAAGGGGCTGTCGACCGACACCACGCGCGATCACGACTACACCGATTGGGAGGCGGTCGATCGGTTCGCGCGGACGTTCGTGAAACGCGCGATCGCGGCCTAACGCGGCGCGACGCGCTCTCCCGGCCGCGGCGGATCGGCCAGGTCATTGAAATCGCGCATGAACACGAACAGCGCGTAATTCGGCTGATTGCGCGAGAACCCCGCCACCAGCTCGTCGTTGTAGCGGTCGATGAAGAAATCGAACGGATCGCTCGGGTCGGTGTCGACGACCTGCATGTCGGCGTCGATCATCAGCAGCTTCCCCATCCGCAGCGTGCCGTGGCGGTAGTACATCCAGTTCTTCTCCTCCGGATGCCGCGGCACGATCGGCGCGAGGTGCATGCCGGCGTCGAACACCTGCACCAGCTCATTGCCCGCGATGTGCACGTCGACCAGATGCAGCTTGATCTCCGGCGGCGGCAGGAGCCGCTCCGGCTCGAGCAGCATGTCGTTCCCCTCCGCCGTCACGCCCCGCTCCTTCGGCAGCGCCAGCATCTTCTGCAGCGTCATCCACACCGCCTTCAGCAGACCGATGCCGTTGATGCCGCAGATCGAGATCTTCGTCGGATGGAGACGGATCTTTCCGTTCGACGCCGAGACGTTCGCCCACATCGTGAACGGGATGTCGACGACCTTGTGGATGATGCCGCTCTGCACCAGCTGCTTCCCCTCGATCGAGATCTTCAGCTCGCGCAGCGGCGGATTCGGATAGTTGAAGACGTACGCGTTCATCAGCCGGTCGAGGGCCGCCGGCAACATCCCGACTTCCGCCGTGTCGACCTTCATCACGAAGCTCGTCTTGTCGTCGAAGTTCAGCGGCGCGCCCGCCTGCCGCGACGCAAGCTGCCCGCGCAGGCGATGGATGCGGAGAAACATGTACTCGTCGAGGTGAAAGTCGACGTTGTGCATCTCCCCATCGGTCGGCGCTTTCGCTTCCGCTTCTTTCGGCGTCGGGATCGGCTCCGTTCCGATCGGCGGGATGTGCACCACCGGCGGCAGCTCCGCCGTCCGCGCCGGCCCGCGCACGCAGCAGCAGGCGGGAAGGAGGAGGAGGGAGAGAAGAATCGTCGTCGTGGTCGTGACGATGGCGAGCGGTTTCCACGGAAGAGGGCGGTGGATCATTCATGAAGATTGCCAAGAGGCGGTTGCTGGGTTGCTGGGTTGCTGAGTAACCCAGCAACTTAGCAACTCAGCAACCGCCTTTACGTATCATCCCCAGATGCACCCCATCGAAGTGAACTCCCTCGCCAAGAACTATGGCGACTTCCCTGCCGTGAAGGACCTTTCGTTCACCGTCAAAGAGGGCGAAATCCTCGGGCTGGTCGGGCAGAACGGCGCGGGGAAGACGACCACGCTGCGCGCGCTGGCGGGGATCCATCCGCCGACGTCCGGGCAGATCCGCATCAAGGGCTACGACATTCGCGAGGACGGCGTCGACGCCAAGCGCCATCTCGCTTTCTTCCCCGACGAGCCGCGCCTCTTCGACTACCTCTCCGTCGATGAGCACATGCAGTTCATCGGACGGCTCTACGGCGTCGCCGACTTCCGCGCGAACATCGAGCCGCTGCTGACGGAGTTCGATCTGCAGGACAAACGCAAGGCGATGCCGGCGGAGCTCTCCCGCGGAATGAAACAAAAATTGATGATCGCCTGCGGCTTCCTTCATCAGCCGGGCGTGCTGATCTTCGACGAGCCGCTCACCGGGCTCGATCCGCTCGGCATCCGCCGGATGAAGGAATCGATCTCCCGCCGGGCGAAAGAAGGGGCGTCGATCATCCTCAGCTCGCACCTTCTTCATCTCGTCGAAGAGCTGTGCGACTCCGTGCTCGTCATCCAGAACGGCAGCTCCATCGCCTACGGCACGGTCGACGATCTGAAGTGGCAGATCGCGCAGGGGCGCGGCGACGTCTCGCTGGAGGAAGCCTTCCTTCGCATCACCAGCGAAGAGGCCCCGTCGAAATGACCGGCGCGCTGGCGTACATCGCCATCATCTCGATCAAGAACCGCGTGCTGATGGCGGTGCGCAAGCTGAAGAACGCGCGCTATCTGATCTCCGCGCTCTTCGGCCTCGCTTACTTCGCCATGGTCTTCGGCCGCAACATCGGCCGGAACTCGAAGAAGTTCTCCCTCGCGGTCGGCTTCGACTCCATCGGCATGGACATCGCCGCCGGCATCATGTTCCTCATCCTGCTGGCCGTCTGGGCCTGGCCGGTCGACGACGCGGGCGTGGAGCTGAGTGAATCGGAGATGCAGCTCCTCTTCTGCGCGCCGGTGAGCCGCGGCGGCATCCTCTTCTACAAGTTCATGCGCGCCCAGCTGCCGATCCTGATCAGCGCCGTCATGACCACGGTGATGATGGGCCACTGGCGCAATGCGCTCGGCATGTGGTTCGTCTTCGCCAGCCTCTCGCTCTACATGACGATGGTGCAGCAGATGCGGGCGCGGCTGCGGCGGATGCGCATCGGGTTCATCGTCCGCCTCACCGTGGTCGTGGCCATCATCACCGGCGTCTCGTGGGTCACCGTTCAAGCCGGCACCTTCAAGAATCCGCTGCTCGAGACGCTGAGCTTCATCCCTCGCTTCTTCGCCATGGCCGCGCTGCCGAACGTGCCGCTCTCCTTGCGCCTCCTCTCGTTCCTCGTCGTGTCAGTGCTCGGCGCGCTCTGCTTCCTCGTCTCGGCGTCGGTCGACGTCGACTTCGAGGAAGGATCGCTGGCCATCTCGCGGCGGAAAGCGAACACCGTCACGCGGCAGCGCAGTCAGCAGTCGGGTCAGTGGATCGCGTTCAAGCGCCTGCCGCCGCCGTTCCGCCTCGCGGCGACGGGAGCCCCCGAGGTCGCCATCATCTGGAAGAACCTCATCGCGTCGCTGCGGATCGGGATGATGCCGATCGTCATCATCTTTTCCGTCATGACCTTCCTCGTGGTCTTTTCGTTCTTCGTGCCGCCGCAGGCGAGCAAGATCTTCGGCATGTGGATGCTCTTCATGTGCGGCATCATCCCGCTCCTCGGCGCGAACCTCTTTTCGCAGGACCTGCGTCTCGACATGACGCGCATCGAGTACCTCAAGACCTTCCCGCTCTCCGGCGAGCGGCTCGTCGCCGCGGAGATGGCCGCGCCGATGATCGTGATGTCGATCGTGGAGCTGATCTTCCTCGGCATCACCGCGCTCTACCTCCACTTCCACATGCCGCCGGGAGTCATCGCGCGCTTCATCACGCCGCAGAGCATCGTCTGCGTCTTCATCTTCGCCGTCCCGATCTGCGCCATCCTCACCGTGATGCGCAACGCCGCCGTGCTCCTCTTTCCGGCCTGGACTCTCCGCTCGAAGGAAGAACCGCGCGGCTTCGTCGTCACCGGCCAGCGCCTCGTCGTCGCCGTCGGCAACGCCGTCGTCCTCGCCGTGACCCTCGTGCCCGCCGCGATCGTCTTCCTGCCGGCCGTCCTCATCGCCAACCGCTTCTTCTCCGGCAGCCCCGGCTTCCTCGCCGTCGCATCGATCCCCCCGCTGGCCATCATCGCCGGGGAGGTGTGGGTGGGGGTGAGGATGCTCGGGAAGTATTTCGATTCGTTCGATGCGTCGAACGAGCTCGATCGGATCATGACGTAGCCCCCCCCGCGCGTCATCCCGAGCGGAGTCGAGGGACCCGGGCGGGCGGCGGCGCAGGGATTGTGCATCGTGCCTCCCCCCCACCCGGGTTCCTCGACTACGCTCGGAATGACGGTGGCGCGGCCCCACGTTCCGCAAAATAACTTGCGCCGGCTCCTCGTCCTTCTCGCGCTCCTCGCCACCCCCGCCCTCGCGGCGGACCTCGATGTCGTGCGCCAGCAGTACATCGGCTTCTACACCGCGGCGGGCGCCGACCGCGGCTCGCAGCGGATGCAGGCGTCGCTCGGCGGCACGTACGACACGGTCCGCAACTACATCGCTCCCGGCTACCTGCGCGCGGACGGAAGCTGGACGGACATCGATTACTCCGACACGCCGGACGGCACCTGGTCGCCGTACGACCACGTCGAGCGGCTCGAGGTCATGGCCAAGGCGTACCGGATGCCGGGGCAACCGCTTTACGGCGATCCGCAGCTCCGCACGGCGATCGAGTCCGCCCTTGCGTACGTCCCGAAGTTCTACGGCGCAACGACTCTCCCCACCGGCAACTGGTGGTTCTGGACCCTCGGCGTCCCACTCGACCTCGGGCCGACGCTCGTCCTCATGCGCGGCGACATCAGCCAGCAGGTCTACGACGATTGCGTCGCGACGCTCACCATCCACATCGGCCTCTCCCCCACCGGCCGCGGACTCATCGGACCGACTCCCGTCGGCGAGAACCTCGTCTGGTCGTGCTACACGCACCTCGCGCTCGCGCTCCTCCGCGACGACGCGACGATCCTGAACAACGTCCGCGATGCGATGGCCTCGGTGGCGATGCCGACGACGAGCGGCGACGGGGTGAAGCCCGACTCCGCGTTCCATCAGCACGGGCCGCAGCTCTACAACGGCGGCTACGGCGGCGCGTTCGCCGATGACATGGCGCGCTACGCCCTCATCACGCGCGGCACGAGCTTCACGTTCCCCGCCGCCGCGCTCAACGCGGTCGCCGACTACATCGCCGACGGCATCGCCTGGACGCTCTACGGCAATTACTTCGACGCCTCGGTCACGGGACGCGAGGTGGTGCGCCCGACGACGAGCGGCATCGCCGGACTCGCCGCGCTGGTCGAGGCATCGCAGTTCGACTCGCCGCGCCGCGACGAGATCCGCGCCGCCGCCGCGAAGATGTCGCGGTCATGGCCCTGGACGCTCCCGCCGGAGCTCGCCGGTCTGGCGACGATCGCGGAGCAGAGCTACACGCCCGTCGCGCTGTCGGGACACCGCCACTATTGGTCGAGCGACTACACCGTGCATCGCCGCGACGGCTGGTTCGCGTCGATCAAAATGTTCTCCTCGCGCACGAAGTCGGGCGAGAAGACGAACAACGAGAACCTCCTCGGCTCGCGCCAGTCGGACGGCAGGCTCTACCTCGTCGTCGACGGCAACGAATACTTCGGGCGCGACATCTGGCCGGCGCTCGACTGGTCGCGCCTCCCCGGCATCACGGTCGAGCAGAAGGCCGGCGCCGCCGACGCGACGTTCGGCTTCGGCACACGCGCGCTCGCCGGCGGCACGGGCGACGGCCGGAACGGCGTCTCCGCGATGCAGCTCGCGCCGCTCAATTCCGCGCTGACCGCGAACAAGGCGTGGTTCTTCTTCGACGACGCGATTCTCTTCCTGACGAATGCGATCAACTGCCCGACCGCGAATCACGCGGAGACGATCGTCAATCAATGGCCGCTGCTGAATCCGAGCGCGCCGCTGCTGACCGGCGACGGCTGGGCGTGGTGCGAGAAGGTCGGCTACGTCTTCCCGAATCGCGACGCGGTGAAGATCGATCGCACGTCGCGCAGCGGAACGTACGCGGCCCTCGGCGGCTCGAGCGATGCGACGACGTACACGAAGTCGTTCGTCACGCTGTCACTCGATCACGGCACTTACGCGGCGGGGCGGACGGCGGAATACCTGATCGTGCCGAACATCAGCGCGACCGCGCTGCAGAACTGGGCCGCGGCGAATCCGATTGCGATCCTCAGCAACACGAGCAACGTCTCCGCCGCGCGCGACAAGCGGACGAATGCGACCGGCATCGCGTTCTGGAGCGCGGGATCGTTTGCCGGATTCGCCAGCAGCGCGCCGCTCGTCGTCTACATGACCGATGACGGCTATCGCGTGACGATCTCCGCGGCTGATCCGACGTGCGCGACGACCGGCACGATCCGCCTGACGCTCCCGCCGGGATTCACGCCGGCGTACATCGACGTGCCGGCGAACGGCGGGAAGACGTACAGCGCGAGCGCGACGCGCAGCGTCAAGCGCCGCGCGTCGCGCTGAGGGATTACGGCTTCGTGTTCCACCACGCGCCGCCCTCGCCGAAGAACGGTTTGAGGGCTTTGGCCAGCGAAACGTCGAACGGGTTGTTATAACCCGCCGCGGTTCCCTTGATGCCGAGGTTGAAGAGATTGACCTGCGTGTTGTGGCAGCCGTTGGCGCACGAATTGGCCATGCCGGTGCCTTTGTCCGCGTACTTGATCGTCTCCTCGGGGCCGAGCACGTCGAAGCTATGGCCGCCCGCCGTCATGTGGCAGCCGGTGCAGCGCGACAGACCCATCATGCGCTCCGGCGCATACGGGTGATGGGTATGTTTCTCGACCGACTTGGCGATCTTGTCGAGTGCATTGAGATTGCCCTGCGTCGATTCATAGACGTCGCCGCGGTTGAAATCGGCGAACGGTCCGTATTTCGCGTGACAGGCGAGGCAGAGGGTGTTGTCTTCCGCCGAGGTCTTGATCGTGTAATTGTCCTCGACCAGCGTCTCGCGGAGCAGCATCCCTTCCCCTTCCTCATGCGGATCGTGGCACTCGGGGCAGCCGACCGTATGTGCCGCGAAATTCGCGTGAGCGGACGTGGAGAACGCATTGTAGGGACGGCCTCCGTTGTAATGCTTGCCGTCCGGGAACAGCGTCCCTTTCATCGTATAGAACGACGACAGCGGCGAGCCGGCCTGCGTCGAGAACGGCGTCCAGCGCGTATTCGTCGCATCGTTGTACGGCCAGCTGTAAGTGCCGTTCGGGACCGACACGCTGGTGACGTGGCACTGTGCGCAGATCTCGATCTTCTGCTGTGCGGTCAGCGTATTCGGATTGATGATCTTCGCGCCGTCGCCGCCCGCCAGGATGTGCAGCGAGCCGGGGCCGTGGCAGCTCTCGCAGCCGATGTTCATCTGCTCGAATTCGCCGTCGCCCTCATAGTCGACGACCGTCGGATCGTTGGATGTGTACAGAATCGCCGGCGCGATGTTCGCGGCGAACTCGCCTGCCGCGGTCTTGTTCATCGCCACGAGGCCCGGCGTATGGCAGCCGATGCATCCGCCGCCGTGACTGGAGGGTGACGACGCCGATCCGACCAATGCGGCCGAGCCGATGCCCGCCGCGAATTTCGGCGCGTTCGTCGAGTCATACCAGCGGTCGGGGTTGTACGCCGCCCAGCCGGTGGCCGGCGTGTACTGAATCGGCGCGAAGTAATTGTCGATCGACAGCTTGCTCTGCGTGTCCGTGACCGGGACTTTCACAGTGAAGCGCTGCGCGCTGCCGTTGCGCTGTCCGGCCAGCGTGAAGGCGATCGGCATCTTCAAGGTGCCGATGGTGACGAAATACGTCCCGTTCTCGACGGAGAGTTTCGGCGCATTCGGTTTGTATTTATCGAACGGCGAATTGATCGTATTGAAATCGAGGCCCTGCTTGAAATCGTCGACCTTGTTGCCGTCGAAGTCGGCGATCACGCCTTTACCGGCGACGAGCGAGAACTGTTCGATCGGCCGGCGGATGAAGCTGGCGTGATTGGTGTCCTTGTACGACGCCTTGGAGGTGTGACAGGCGAGACAGAAATTCGATCCGACGTACACTCCTTTCTCGAGCTCCGCCTGCGAGTATTTCGCGAGCAGCGACGTTTTCGCGGCATTGAGGGCCAGCGGACTGACGGCCCGGCCGCGTGCCGCCGCTTGTGCGTATGCCGTACACACAAACGTCAGCATCACAATGGCGACTGACAGCTTCTTCATGTAGATTTCCTCCCTTGTAACGGGAGGCATCGTGTTGCGCGCGTGTCCGCCGCGTCAGTGACCGGCGTACAGCGGAATTGGTCGTCTGAACGATCGGGAAGTGATGCTACAGAGCGGCGCGCCAGGCGTCGGCAATCTCACGCCCGAACGCGACGAAAAGCACGCGCTCGATCGCATCGCTCTCCGCCAGGAACGCCCGCGTCTCGCGCACCGAGATCGCGCACGCCTCGTGGACCGGGTAGCCGTAGATGCCGCAGCTGATGGCGGGGAAGGCGATCGATCGCACACCATGCTCGGCGGCGAGCGCCAGACTGTTGCGATAGCACGACGCCAGCAGCTCGGCTTCACCGTTCTTGCCGCCGCGCCAGACCGGACCGACCGTGTGGATCACGTGCTTCGCGTGCAGCCGGTAGGCGCCCGTGATGCGCGCCTCGCCGGTCGGACATCCGCCGATGAGCCGGCATTCGGCGAGCAGCTCCGGCCCCGCCGCGCGATGGATCGCGCCGTCGACGCCGCCGCCGCCGAGGAGGGAGCTGTTCGCGGCGTTCACGATGGCGTCGACCGTGATCCGGGTGATGTCGCTTTGAACGACTTCGATCATTTTTTTGTGTAGGACAGGCGCCCCCGCCTGTCCGGCTCTCTGGTGGGACAGGCGGGGGCGCTTGTCCTACACCTTCTTCTTTCCGAGCTTCACGACGATGTCGTATTCGCTCTTCGTCACCGGTTGGATCGAAAGGCGCGAGCCCTTCTTCGTCACCACCATCTCCTCGAGTCCCTTCGTCTCCTTCAGGGTCTCGAGCGGCACGACGTGCGGAAACGTCTCGACGTATTTGATCTCCACCATCACCCAGGTCGGATCCTTCGGCTCCGGCCGCGCCTCGCGGCTCACCTCGGCCAATCCAGACACGCCCGACGGATCGGCGTTCGACGCGTAGAACAGCACCTTGTCGCCGACCTTCATCTCGTCGCGCATGAAGTTGCGCGCCTGGTAATTGCGGACGCCTTCCCAATTCGTGGTGCCGTCGCGCTTCAGATCATCGATGTTGTACGCGGAGGGCTCGACCTTCATCAGCCAATGCTTCATGGGCCGCTGATTGTAGCGTCACTGCGGATGGTGGATACGGACCTGCTGGGTCACGTTGTCGGTCGAGCTGACGAACGCCCAGTACCGCGCGTTCGTGTTCGGGGTGATCTGCAGGCTGAGTGACTCGAGTGCCACGCATGGCAGGAGAGGATTCGCGCTTCCGGAGCAGTAATTCGGGAGGTCGATCTGACCGTAAAACGGATAGCTCGGATCATTGAAATCGCGGCGATCGGCGATGACGTCCGTCTCGTAAAGCGGCGTCACGGAGCCATCCTCCGCAAAGCGGTAAAACAGCTTCAGATGCACGGACAACGTGCCGGAATTGTCGACGTCGTACACCCGGAACCGGCTGCGGGTCGCATAACCGGCCAGCGTGCCCTGCCCATTCGCCGCTCCTTCGATGATCGGCCGGTTCGGCAGCCCCGAGACGTACGTGCGGCCGGTCAGGAAATCGCGCTCGCGCACCACCGGAAGCTCGGTCTCGAGCGGCCGGTTGGCCGACCCTCTGGCGGTCGAGGACAGCCAGTAACTGAACGTCACGTGATCGGCTACGTTCGCATCGATGTACAGCAGCCGGCCGCTCTCACCGGCGACGGCGGCGAAGATGTTGAACCCCTGCTGATGGACCATCTCCCCGATCCCGGCCTGGCCGCCGATGATTACGTCGCCGGTTGCGGGGTAGTACTTCAACGGTAGGTCGGGATCGACCGCGGCCGTCAGAACAGTGAAGAATCTCGAACCGTTTGCACCGGCCGCATCGGACTTCGTGAACACCGGCAGGAGCACCTTCGTGAATCCGCTGAGGTCCTGGCCGGATGCGGCGGCCGCTGAAAGAAAAATTACGAGCGCGAACGACTTCATGCTCGAAGAGGGTACTGCTGGAGCGCCTCGCGCAGGATGGCGACGGCCGCGCGCAGATCCTCTTCTTTGAGCACATACGCAATCCGCACCTCGCTCTTGCCGAGATCCGAGGCGTAGAAGCCGGAGGCGGGCGCGATCATCACCGTGCCGCCGTCGTGCGCGAAGTCGGAGAGGAGCCAGGCGGCGAAGCGATCGGCGTCGTCGACCGGGAGTTTCGCGATGCAGTAGAACGCGCCCTCGGGCTTCGTCAGAAAGACGCCGGGGATCGCGCTGAGGCCTTCGAACAGGACGTCGCGGCGGCGCTGATACTCGGCCACCACATCGCGCGTGTAGTCGTCGCCGAGCGATTCCGCGCCGACGGCGATGAACTGCGCCAGTCCCGGCGGCGACAGGCGTCCCTGCGCCATCCGCAGACATGCGCCGTACACCTCGGCGTTGCGGGTCACGAGTGCGCCGAGGCGGATGCCGCAGGCGCTGTAGCGCTTGGAGAGACTGTCGACCACGATCACGTGCTCGTGCGCGTCCTCCAGCTCGAGGGCGCTCATCGCGCGGCGGCCGTCGTAGACGAACTCGCGATACACCTCGTCGGAGATCAGGAAGAGATCGTGCTCGCGACAGAAGTCGGAGATCATCCGCAGCTCCTCGGGCGCGTAGACCGTGCCGGTCGGATTGTTCGGATTGCAGAGCACCACGATGCGCGTGCGCGGCGTCAGCGCGCGCTCCCACATCTCGCGCGACGGCACGTGAAAGCCGTCGCGGCCGCGGCTCGTCACCGGAACGATCTCCAGCCCGGCCATCGTGGTGAAGGCGCGATAGTTCGCGTAGAACGGCTCGAGCATCAGCACTTCGTCGCCTTCGTTCGCGCAGGCCATGAAGGCGAAGAGGAGCGCCTCGCTCCCGCCGGTCGTGGCCAGGATCTGCGTCGTCTCCAGCGACACTCCGACGCGGCGCTCGTAGTAGTGCTGCAGCGAGCGGAGGTACGCGGGTGTGCCGGTCGACGGCGAGTACTCGATGACCCGCTCGTCGAGCTGCTTGAGGCGATCGCGCAGGCAGGCCGGCGTCTCGATGTCGGGCTGGCCGATGTTGAGGTGATAGACGCGCGTGCCGCGCGCCTTCGCCGCCTCCGCCAGCGGCGCGAGCCGCCGGATCGGCGAGGAGGGCATCAGCTGGCCGCGCCGGGAAAGGGCCAGGCCCTTCGCGGTGCGCTTTACGGTTTCGTCATCGATGATCGTCATTCGAGGCCGCGCAAGCATGGTTGTGCTTGCTCATATTCCCTTGAATTGCGAACGACATGCCGTGCGGACGGCCGCCGCGCCTCATCCGTATCACTCCGCGTGGTCAGACCGGCATGGACGCTCCTTCTGTTCCTCTCCCTCAGCGCGTTCGGGACAATCGGTGAGCGCACTGCCGTGAGCTCGTTCGAGCCGGTCTACGGCGCGGGCTTTCTGAACCACGACGACGACACCGCGGTCATCGCCACGAACGGCGACTCATTCTTCGCCGTGTGGCAGGAAGTGCGCGATCACGGGGTGGTCCGCGGCGCCCTGCTCGACGCGCACGGCAATGCAATCGGCGGCGACGGCATCACGCTCGTCGATGCCTTCAACCCGCGCGTCGCGTGGAACGGTTACGCCTGGGCCGTCATGTGGAAAGCGGCGGACGGTCACGTGCACGGCCGCCTGTACGACCGCGACGCCCTCCCTCTCGAAGGTTCCGACGTGCTCCTCCCTCGCTTCCACACGTACATGGCGGAGCTCGTGACCGCGGGCGACAGGCTGGCCTACCTCGAACCGTTCGGCCCTTTGCTGCTGATGAATCGCGAGATGCAGCTCCTCCGCGAAATTGCGCTGCCGTCGTTCACAAAGGCCATCGCCAGCGACGGAGACGGCTTCCTGATTCTGGAAGCTCCAGGCACGTTGCTGCGGCTCGATCACGACGGCAACACGATCGGCACGAGCAGCGTGTACGCGTCGTATCCCGACCGGGCGCGGATCCTCTGGGACGGCGGCCACTACGTCCTCTGGACCGTCGACTCGACCGCCCCCGCGTACGCGTCGATGACCATCATCACGCGTGACGGCAAATCGGGCGTGCCTCGGCAATTCGGCCAGATGAAACGCTACGTGGCCTTTTCCGCCACGATCGCATACGCCATCACCTACGACGGCAAGCCGGTGGCGCTGCGCCGCGGCGCGGACCTGAACATCGACCGTACGACGCTCAGGATGCCAGTCATCGGCGTGGCCACGAATGAACGTGGACAGAGCGTCGGCATCTGGGGAACGAATGCGCTGCGCGGCGGACGCATCGGCGCCGCGGATGGCGCGCCGGAAGACGACGGCCAGTGGCTCGTCCGCAACACGCCTGCCGATTTCGCCGCCGGCGCGGACGTGAGCGGCGCGTCGCCGCTGCTCGCGTACATCGTCGATGAAGGCTCACAAAGCAGCGTCATCGTGTGCGAGCCGCTGAAGCGTTCCGCGCCGGTCGTGCTCGACCGCGGTCCGGATCGGAAAGACAGAGCCCATCTGGCTGCCGGAGCGGCGACGACCCTGGTCGCGTGGGCGGCCCACCCCACGCCGTTCCTGATGATGATCGAGATCGCGCTCCTCGAGCATGGGAAGCTGCCGCGAAGGATTCACATCGCGACGGAATTCGGCGCGACCGACTTCGCCGTGGTGTGGAGCGGAACGGCGTACCTCGCCGTGTGGAGCGAATTCACGAAGCTGCGCATGGTCCGCATCGACGTCGATGCGCGGCGGCAGTACGACACACCGATCCTCATCGCGGCAGCACCGCAGACGCAGGTCATCGATAAGTTCGCGGTCGCGCGCGGCGGCAACGTGACGCTCCTGGTCTGGGCCGAGCGGTTCCGGACCTGCTACTGCGCAGGGACGGTTCGCTCCATCCGCATCGACTCCAACGGCGGCTTCCTCGATGCGGCGCCGGTGACGCTATCGTCGACGGACTACGCGAGCACGCCGGCGGTCACCTGGAACGGCAAGGCGTTCGTCGTCGCCTGGAATCGCGATCACTCGATCGAGATCGTCAACGTGACACCGGGCGGAACGGTGATCCCGATGCCGTCGCTGCCGCGGGTCGACGACGCGATCCCTTCCCTCGCCTCGCACGGCACGCACACCTACCTGGCCTGGGAAAGCAGCAGACGGATCGACGTCGTGCGCGTCGATGAAGGCGGCGCCTTCACGTTCCTCGGCGGATTCGCCACCCAGTCTCACACCGGCGCCCACCTGGTACGACTGCCCGATGCCCTCCTGCTCCTCTACGACGAAGGGACACCCGACACGGATTTCACCCGCCACGTCTGGATGCGCGCGATCACGAGCGAGCCGGCGGAGATCGCGCGGCGGCGGACGATGACAGGTGCCCGATGACCATGCGATCGCTCCTCGCGACGCTCCTCTGCCTCACCGCGCTCACCTCCGGCGCCGCGCTCGGACCGCCGATCGCGATCTCTCCGCCGACACCGGCGGATGAGACGGGGATCGCCCGCCAGCCGATGGCGCTGGCGGCGAGCGGCGACGGTTTTCTGGCGCTCTGGTCTGAACGGCGCGGCAGGTGCACCTACCTCGTGGCCTCACGCATCGCGGCCGACGGCGCAGTGCTCGACCCGGCCGGCATCGTCGTGCAGAACATGGCGGCAACCGAGGCCAGGGCCGTCTGGACCGGCGAGGCATGGGCGATCGTCTGGAGCGACGGCGTCGATCTTTACGGCCGGCGGATGAGCGCGGACGGAATGCTGCTCGAGCCGCGAGCGCGCGAGATCACGTCGAATTTCACGCTGTTCGGCGGTCCGCGCGAGCTCTCGGTCGTCGTCGCCGGAGGCTGATCTTCGCGGTGTGGCACGAGCGCTATCACCTCTACGCCACCGATCTCGAGCTCGGAAATCCGCACGAGCTGCCGGACACGAGTCCGTCGCGCTACGGCTACGGGCCGTATTCGATCGCCAGCGACGGCACGGACGTCTTCGTCATCACCCCCATCATCTCCTCCCGCTTCGGCTCTCTCCTTCGTTACTTCACCGTCGGCGAATCGGGACTCGACCTCGTGCGGCCCTCCTCCATCGACGCGGTGCACGCCGCGTACAGCCGCGGCAGATACTGGGCTGTCTGGTCCGAACAGGACGGCACCTGGGTCGCGACGTTCGATCGAAGCGGCGCGCGGCTCTCGGAACCGGCCCGCGTCTCGAGCGTGATCGGCATGAAGACGATCATTCCCTTCGACGACCGGGTACTGCTGGTCGGCGCCAACGCTCTGGTGACGGTCGACGTGAACGGCGATACGTCGGTATTGCCCGGCGACTTCGGAACGAGAGGCGTGTACGTCGCCGGGAACGCGCCGCACCGGACGCTCGCGCTCTGGACGGATCACGCCGGCCGCCTCGTCACCGGTTTCGTTCCGGGCGGCGAGACGCGCGTCATGGCGCGAACGCCCTGGCCGCAGCAGTCGCTCGTCGGCGATCCGAGCGGCGGGTCGTCCTTCGTCGCGTGGTCGGAGCAAGGCCGCATCTTCGCGCGCGATCTGCTGAACGGAGGAGATGCCGGGCAGCTCTCGAGCGACTTCGCCAGCTCCCCCGCGGCGCTGGCGGGAGGAGATCGCTCGACGCTCGTCGCCTTCAAAAGCGACGGCGTCATGAAGGCCGTCATGCTGCGCGACGACCTCGCGCCGGTGAAGCTCACCTTCGGCTCGTCCGGCACGGCGCGAGATCCGGCGGCGGTGCTGGAGAGCAACGGCATCTACTCCGTTTTCTGGTCGGATGGAGCGCGACTCTCGATGTCGCGCATCACGAACGACGGCCTCCTGCTCGATCCGCAGCCGCCGGTGATCGCCGCGGCGAACGGCAAGCCGATCGTGAGCGTGACCGCGGTGCGCGGCGACGACCGGTCGCTGCTCGTCTGGCAGCAGCAGAATCCCTGCGTCGTCTTCACCATGCGGCTCGACCGCAACGGCAATGCGCTGGAGAAACCGGCGTTCCTGACCAGCTGCCTCGACGGCAACATCCCGATCGCGGCGACCTGGGACGGCAACGCCTTCCGCGTCGTCTGGATCTACGGCGCCGCGCGCATCACACCTTCAGGCGAAATCACGGATCTTCCGCCGACAGCCGGTCTGCTGCCGCGTCTCGTGCCGATGCCGCGCGGCGCGATCGCGCTGCTCTACACCGACGCGCGGGCGAACGAAGGATTCATCCCGCGCGTCTTCGCGCGCTTCGTCACCGCACCGTCGCGGAGCCGCCCCTCGGGAGCAGCTGCTCCCTGACGTAATCGAGGATCGTCTTCTGCAGGTCGTACACGAGCTGCGGGTCGCGCACGCCGTGCTGCGACTTCGGGTAGAGCTTCATCCGGAACGGGATCTGCTCCTTCTCCAACTCGTACACGAACTGCGTCGTGTTCTGCGGATGGACGTTGTCGTCGATCGCGCCGTGGAGCAGCAGCAGATTGCCGTGGAGGTCTTTCGCCGACCAGCGCGGCGAGGTCGACTTGTAGCCGTCGGCGTTGTGCTGCGGCATCAGCATGTAGCGCTCGGTGTAGATCGAGTCGTAGTTGCGCCAGTCGGCGACCGTGCCGCCGGCGATGCCTGCGAGGAAGCGCTTGCTGTGCGTCATCGCGTACGTGGTCATGAAGCCGCCGTAGCTCCAGCCGTAGGTCATCACGCGCGCGCCGTCGATCCACGGCTGCGACGTCAGCCAGTCGAGACCGTCTTCCATGTCGCGCAGCTCGACCTCGCCGAGGCGTTTGTAGACCGGCCAGGCGGCAACGGCTCCCCTGCCGCTGGATGCGCGGTTGTCGCAGACCCACACCACGACGCCCTGCTGCGCGATGAGCTGGAGGAACGTGGTCCACGTCCCGCGCCAGGCGTTCTTCACCATCTGCGCGTGCGGTCCGCCGTAGTGTTCCTCGTAGACCGGGTACTTCTTCGCCGGATCGAAATTCGACGGCTTGATGATCAGCGCATCGAGCATCACGCCGTCGCGCGCCTTCACCTGCAGGAACTCGGGACGCGGGAGGTTGTAGTCGTTGAGCGCGGCGACGAGGTTCTCGTCGACGACCTTCACCCCCGAGCCGTCGGCCCGATGGAGGCGGGCCTGATTCGGCGTGTAGAGATCGCTCCAGTTGTCGACGAAGTACGCGAACGACGGACTGAATTTCGCCGCATGCGTGCCGGCCTTCTCGGTGAGGCGCTGGAAGCCGGAGCCGTCGAGCCGGATGCGATCGACGTCGCTGCCGAGGTGCGTGCGCTCGGTGGAGGAGAAATAGATCCAGCCGTTTTTTTCGTCGACACCGTGCAGGTCGCCGATCTCCCAGTTGCCGTTCGTCACCTGGCGGATCAGCGTGCCGTCGGCCTTGTAGTGATAGAGGTGCTGGAAGCCGGTGCGCTCGCTCTGCCAGAGGAACGAGCCGTCCGCGAGGAACGCCGGATTGTCGAGCGCCGAGACCCACGCCTTCGTCGTCTCGTGGATCAGCGTCTTGCCGTCGGACGTATCGAGATCGAGCCACGTCTGCTCGCGGTCCTGCACCTGGTACGTCAGCAGCGAGCCGTCGCCGTTCCAGCCGACGCGGACGATCAGGATGTCGCCCGCGTAACGATCGTTGTCGACGGTGACGACCTCGCCGCCGCCGGCGGGCGCGATCATCAGCTTCACCTTCGGATTCGTGTCGCCCGCCTTCGGATAGTTGTACGTCGCGGCGACCGGGTGATACGGGACCTCGTCGACGGTCGGATAGGTCGGGACGCCGTGCTCGTCGAAGTGGAGGAACGCGATCCGCTTCGAGTCGGGACTCCACCAGTAGCCGCGCTTCGTGCCGCGGCCGTAGATCTCCTCGTCGTACACCCAGTCGAGGATGCCGTTCAGGATCTGCTCGCTGCCGTCGGTGGTGATCTGCCGCTCCGTGCGCGTGGCGAGGTCGACGACGAAGAGATCGTTCGCCCGCACGAACGCGACGCGCGTGCCGTCGGGACTGAACACCGGCAGCTCTTCCGCCGCCGGCGTCGAGGTCAGTCGCGTCGCCGTCTGCTTCGCCAGCGAGTAGAGGAAGAGATCGTTGCCCGCCTCGACGACGATCACGTTCTTCTTCGCATCGAAGTTCTGCGACTTGCTCTTCGCCGCCGCCTTCGCGTCATCATCGGACACGCCCACGTCCATCAGCGCCTTCTGGAACGCCGCCCGATCGAAGAACGCCTGCGCCTTCCCCGTCTTCACATCGAAGCGCTGCCACTCGACGACGTCCCCCTTCTGGTCGGTGCGCGGCCAGATGAAGGTGGAGTCGTCGAGCCACAGAAACCCGCTCTGGATCGCCCCGCTGAAGTAGACCTTCGTCGACGGGTTGTAGATCGTTTCGAGCGTGAGCTCCTTCCGCTGCGCGAGCGCGGGGAAGGAGAGGAGAAGGAGGAGCGGGAGAAGCGCGCGTTTCATGGGGGCGCACTTTATCGCGGCGTCCTTCGGGCATGAAGACGCGTTCGCTGGTGTACAGGGCCGGCCGGAACGACCGGCCGGCCCTGGAGCGTCTTCAATTCATTTGATGCCGGCCCGCAGATCGGCGATCGGCGTACGGGTGACTGTGTTGCCGGTCTGCGGCGTCACGACGGTCCATGTGATTTGCGGGAGACCGGCACTCTGGCGCGCGACATTGAGCCGGTCGAAGGTGGTCGTGAAGTGCGAGGCCCCGACAGTCTGCCCGGCGAGCGAGAGCTCACTCGGCTGGTACTGCGGCGCTGCTCCGATGAGGTCGCAGAGGGCGTTCGTCGCGTTGCGGATCGACACGAGATGCTCGGCCTTGATGAACGTGCTGCCTGCAACGATCGGATCGTCGGCCAGCGCGTTCACGTACGCGATGTCGCGCGGCCCGGGCGCCGAGGCAACCGAGCCGTTGAGCGCGAGGATGCGATAGAGCACGACGCCGGTGGGCACGGACGGCGCGGTCTGGTTGCTCGACGTGGTCGAGCCGCCGGTGATGACATACGCCGCTGCCCAGTCGACGCCGGTCAGCTTGCGCTCGATGCGGTAGCTGGTCGCGCCGCTCACGGCGTTCCAGGCAAAGGAGATCAGGCCGCTGTTGTACATGGCGGTGAAGGCCGTCGGCGGTGGCAGCGCCGCGGCCACGGTCACTTTCGCGATGTTGCTCTCGGTCTGCGAGCAGCTCGTCGCCACCCGCACCCAATAGGCCTTGTCGGAGGTGGGGTTGACGTTGAGCGTCGACCACGTCTGGCCTGTCAAAGCCGACGAGGACGATGCGCCGGTCCGCCTGGTCAGATCAAAGCCGCTGTTGACCTCGAACCACTGGTACGACACGTCGCTGCGATTGGCGGTCACGCTCAGCGTCACGCCGCCGCCGCTGTTGGTCGCGTCCTGCGGTTGGGTGCTGATGACGACGTCGCGGTAGTTGAGCAGAACGTTGTCGGTGCACCGCGTTCCGTCGCAGGCGACGCCGGCCGGATGAAGATCGGTCGAATCGATCGCGCCGGTGATCGTATGGGCCATCAGCAGGTTGTAGAGTGCGTCCACGCTCGAGTACTGGTTCCGCTGCAGAATGCGCGCGAGCACGCCGGTCACGATCGGCGCCGACCACGACGTGCCGCTGGCCGTCGCTGCGATGCGGCGCGGGTCGCGGTAGTCGGTGGGGACGTCCTTCATCGACGCGACGGGGATGTTCTTCGCCGGCGCGAAGAGCGTGACGCAGGGACCGCCGTTCGAGCCGGGATTGCTCGTGCATGGTTTGTCGGAATCGCCGGGACCGCAGATCCAGCGCGCGTCGCGTGTCCACTGCGTGCTGACGTAGGACGGCTCGAGGCCGGTCGTCATGCCGTCGTTCGCCGACTCGCTGACCGGCAGACCGGTCTGGTAATCGGGATTGTTGCGGATCATCGTGCCGCCGACGGTGATGACTTTGTTGCGCAGGGAGACGATGGGATTGGTGCGCGACATGCGGGCGGGCAAGGTGGCGCAGGCATCGGCATTCTGATTGTTCGCCGAGGCGACGATCGGGATGCCGGAGGCGATGACCCTGGCGGCGGCCAGCTCGAGCGCCCCGAGGTCGGGATTCGCATCCAGTTTCGCGTACGTGCTCATGGTGACGATGGCGTTGCTGCGGCTGTTCTGCGTGTTCCGCTGCGGATCCTGGATCCAGTCCAGGGCGTCGGCGATGTAGGCCGTCGACGAAACGCCCGTGGACGAACCATAGGTGGGGTCGGGCGGCTCGTCCACGCGCTGCCAGGTGATGCCGTTGTCGCCGTACGTACCTCCCACAGGAATGCTCGCGGGCGGCTCCCACCCCAGCGAGGGACCGCTCGTCCCCGGCGAGATGCACGTCCAGTAGTGGTCGACATTGCCGGCGCCCGTGGCGTTCCAGATCAGATCGCCGACCTCGTAGTGCTCTGCAGGATGGTGCGCCCGGGCGGACATGTAGCGGCACGGCGTGATCTTCAGCGGCACGATGGTGACGTTGCTCGCCACGCCGACACGATTGCCGCCGACGAGCGATGCCACGGCGGTGCCGTGCCCGTTATTGCCGACCGCGAATGCGTATCGTTGCTGCTCGGTCAGCCAGCCCGTGGGAGGCCGGTCGCCCGGCCACCCGTTGCACGGATCGTGTGCGGGAAAGTACGGACCTTCCTGCGTCGCGTCGTAGCCGGTCGTGACGACGCGACTGGTGCCGTTCGACCGCAGGAACTCCTGATGGTCCGCCTTCACGCCGGTGTCGAGGACGTAGACGGTGACGCCGGTGCCGTCGTCGCAGGAGGTGTGCCTGTGATCGGGTGAGGCCCAGGTCTGACCGAGGCGGTCGAGATGCCAGATGCGGTTGTCGACCGTCGTGGCGCAGCCCGGATTCGTCCACGGATTGCAGGTCGACGGGTCGACGTTGGTCGTGATCGTCCCCGTGCCCGACAGGAACACCTCCGCGTTCTCCTCGACGAACCGGACGTCGGGATGCCGGCTGAGCGCCTCCGCCCGTCCCTCGGGCATGGTTACGAGGAAGCCCTTGAGCGCGGAGTGCCAGATCCGCGTCGGCGTCGCGCCGTGTGCATTCGCAACGCGGCGCGCCACCTCCGGCACTTTGTCCTCGGGGATCGAGTCCTGGAGAACGACGAGGTATTCATCCTTGATCGGTTGCGGGCTCCGGCGGATCTTTCCTTCGCCGGCGAACAGATTGAATGCGATGAGCAGCAATGCAGCGATGCCTGGACTCCGCTTCAGAGTGGACATGAAACTCTCCGTTTTGTGTCTTTTTCATCTCGCTGCAGTTCGCAGTTGTTGGACGTGTTGCGTCCGGATGGCAACGCCTACGCCGGGGGCCGGCACGGACGAATACGCAAACGCCGGAAGGGACATCTGCGAGCGCGCGGCGTTCATCGCGTCAACGACGCCGCTCGGCCCGACGAAGTGCGCGGCCAGGATGCCGTTGGTCTCAGGGGCGTACGTGAAGATGCGCGTGAGGTTGGCGAATTCGCGCCAGGCGTCGGTTGCCTGGCGGAGCTCGGCCATGTGGCGGCCATAGACGATGGTGCTGCCTGCACTCAGGGGATCGTTCGTGAACGTGACGTTGACGGCGTAGTCGTACTTGAAATTCGACTGCAGTCCGGATGAGTCGACGGCGACGATGCTGTACTCGTACATCTTCGAGGCATTGCCGGCGTCGATGTACGGCGAGCCGGTCACGTTGTCCAGGAGCGTCCAGCCGGCGTTGTACCTGTTGCGGCGCCGCAGCTCGTAGTGATCGACGGCGACGTTGTCCGTCGATGCGGCCCACGTGAGCGTCACCGCGCCGCTGCTGCTACCCGATGCCGTGAACGATCCCGGATCAGTGGGAGGGATCACGTCCGCGAGGTCGAGGGCGGCATTCACATTGATGCGAGGCTTCACCACTGCCGGACTCACGCGCGAGTCGGTAATCGGAGCTCCGCTCTGTACCAGGTCATTCTGTAATTTGTCGACCGACGCCAACGGTGAACGGCCGCGCAACACGGCGAACGAGCCCGACACGTGCGGAGTGGCCATCGACGTCCCGCTCTTCTCGGCGTAGCCGCCTCCGGGAATCGAGGACCAGATCATCAGACCAGCCGTATTCGTGGCACCGCCCGGGGCGAAGAAGTCGAGGAACGTTCCGGTATTCGAGTAAGGGGCCACGGTGTCATCGTCCTGCGTCGCGCCGACCGAGATCGCGCCGGTCACGCACGCGGGGATACCGATCCGGCCGAGGCTCGCGGGCTGTGACAGTCCCTCGTTGCCGGCGCCCACCACGACCGCCACACCATTGCTGCGGAGCGCGGCGATGATGTCGCGGAAGGCTGGCGCGGCCAGGTCGCACGCCGCTCGCGAGGGCTGCAGCGGAAAGAAGCGAAGGCTGATGCTCACGGCGGCGACCGGGTGACTCGCGAGCAGAGTCGTGTTGACGTAATCGAGGGCCGCGACCACGTCCGTCTCCGTGATGTCGGCACCGCAGTTGTGGCCCGTGGTGCAACTCTGCCAGGACGTCACCTGGATCGGAATGATCCATGCGTCGGGCGCGACACCGTTGTATCCCGTATTGAAGTTTCGTCCGGCGGCGATGCCCGCGACGTGTGTGCCGTGATCGCACGTATGATTGGCGTCGACGATGGGACAGGGGGCCCCCGCTCCTATACCGAACTGCGTGTCCAGCCCGTTCGGACACGCCGAGTCGGCCCTGCCGAATCCGGAGAAGCAGGCTTCCTCCGCGCCGACCACGCGGCCGGAGAGGAAGGGATGATTGCGATCGACCCCGGTGTCGATGATGACGATGTGCTGGCCGTTTCCCCGGTAGCCGCGAGCATGCGCAACCGTCGCACCGATGATCAGCGTGCTCTCGGCGAGCGTGATTTCGCCGTGCGCGTTCTCTTCGATGCTGGTCACCTGCACATCGTCCATGAGCTCGCGGAGGACATGCTCATCGACCTCGAGCACCAAGTACGGGATGCTGGCGTAATCGCGGTTCGCGCGCAGTTTCGCGCGGGGATGCCGTCGCAGCATCTCGTCCTTCTTTTCCCTGATGTGCGTGCGCTGCCGGTTCTTGCGCTCCGAGGAAAAGCGTCCATCCGGCGTCCACTGCTCATCCAGCTCGATGCCGACGATGACGTCAATCGTGGTCGTCTTCGACGCCAGCGCCAATAGTCGTTCGGCGGGTGTTCCCTGTAAGGGCTTCTTGCGGTTCTCCGCCTGAAGCGCCGCCGCGAGCAAGGTCACTGCAATGAGAAACCCGATCCGCTGAAAACTGGATCGTTTCATGATCTGGCCTCCTGTCCTGCTGCTGTCATGCAATCGAATTGCGTCTACTGCATCGAGAGCAGAACGAGGATCTCGCCGACGGTGCCTTCGAGTGGCTCAATGGCCTTTCCGATGATCGTTCCGGGCTGGTGGAACTGCCGGCCGTTGATCTCCATCGGCTCGGAGCGCATCGCGGTTCCGGGCAGATCGCTGGTCACGAGGAGGTCGCCGACCCGCACAGGCCTGACTCGTGCGTCGACGCGAACCTTCACCCGTCCCGTCGTGGCAATCTGCTCCTTCCGGTCGCCTGGAACTCCGAGGATGATGCCGGGGGCGGCGGATACGACGCCGGCGACGGATGTGTCGTATTGGTGGGACGACGGCGTGACCACGTTTGTCTCCTCGCGGTTCAGGACGACCACCGTTCCCGGCGTCAGGTCGCTCGTGGCCGGCACCCACTCCGCAACGTCCTGATAGACCGCGCCCAGGACCTTCGCACCGGTGATGTTGCCCGTGACGCTCAGACTGCCGTTGACCGCCAGGCGCGTAATCAGCGGATCGCCGCCCGCGGAACCGATCGTGGCGGAATTACTGGCGATGACGTTGCCGGTCACGCGGAGGTTCGACGAGCCCGGCGCCATGAGGATGTCTCCGCCGGCGCTCGTTTCGACGGTCAGGTTCGCTCCGCCGAAGATGCGCATGTTGCCACCTCCGTTGTCCTGGATGAACTGCCCGTTGCCGAAGGTGACCTTCGTCGGATAACCCACCAGCTGGATCGTTCCGCCGGCAATTCTCGTGGAGGTGTTGGGGACCGTCGGTGAGCGAAACTCCGACACCCCGCTCGTCAGATCGACGTCCTGATAGAGATTGAGAACCGCCGTGCCGTCGACGGTATTGTTCCCCGAGCCCTGCAACTTGAAGTGGCCACCAGACTTGTAGAGCGTCGCGACGGAGGGCGCGCGCGCACGCCAGGCGTTGGAAGTGAAGTCGAGATCGAATCCGAGCGACACGTTATCGGCCGCATAGGACAGCGCCGAGAGCACCCCGGTATTGAGACTGTTGTTCGTGACATAGAGCTGACTCTGGCTGCCAGCCCCATTGACGTGAAGCGGTGCGAGCGGCGAGATCGTTCCGGCCCCTACCCGGCCTTCTACTGCCAGCCGCGCCACCGCGCTGTTTCCGTCGGGCGCTTTGATCAGCAGCGTCCCGCCGCGGTCATTCTCGACCACGTTATTCGTGTCGGTTCCCGGCGCCGGGGTCGTTTCGCCGCTCACCCATTGAAAATCGGCAGGGGACTTCGCGTTCCACCCGTTGTACTCGGCCGTGAAGTGGGCGTAATACCAGACCGTGGAGGGGGTACCCAGTCGGATGACGACGACCGGAGAGGGCCCGCCGGGACGCGTTTCCGTCGTAATTTCCACGGGCAGCATGAAGCCGGTGGTCGTGCAGGCGGTATTGACCAAGGTAAACCCGCTGTACGCATAACCGGAGCAGCGGATGTCGAGGGCCTCGCGTTGCTGGTAGGTGTACCCGACGATTCTGACCGTGAACATGTTCGATTCGTCGTGCACGATCGGGGTCACGAGCTTGACGTAACCGGTGGTAGGGATCCATGCGGTATTTGTCCACGGAAGGCCGAGCAGCTGCTTCCCGAGCCGCAACGTGCCGGTCACAGCCACATTGCCGGTGACGTCGAGCTTCTCGCCGGGTGTCGAAGTACCGATCCCGACGTTGCCTCCGTTGTAATAGATCGATCCGCTGGTCGCGCCGGGCGGCTGCCATTGCCCGAGGACGTTCGTGGCGAGAATGATTGACAATGTAATGACGTAGATCCGATTCCATTTCATGGCATTTCACCTCAAGAGATCATTTCGATCCTGTAAAGGGATCGCGCCCTCAATGTGTGGGCGCTGTCGCCACAAGATGTGGGCTATTTATGGGATTTTTGTGGAAAGGCACCGATCGTGGGCCACTCGGTGCAGATCCCCTCGTCTCCATGATCCGCCACTGAATCCTCTACACACAGGCCCAGGCGATCGATTTGGTCCGGGAAACGACGACGCGACCCCCGATCCACCTCGGTCGCCTGGCACGAGTCGGACGGTGCCGGACATTCACGCATTCGCTTTGCCGCGATGCGGACCGACATCACGCCTCTGGCCTGGACGAGCAACCCTCCCGTCATCGCCGCGGCCGGCGGCCACGACGTGAACGTGGGGATGGATTTCGATCCCGCGAGCGGCAGCTACCTGGTCGGGTACTACTCGTTCCCGCCGGGGCAGTCGTATTACTTCAACGTCGGAACGTGGGTGTACTTCGACGGCACCGGTGCCCCGCAACACGACAACGTCGACACGGTCACCACCCGCCTCGGCGACATCGCCGGCTACACGTCGATCGCCGATCACCCCTCTCGTCCCACGACGCCGGGTCGCCGCCTGATGGGCGAGTATCACGACGTGTCATTCACCAACGGCAAGTTCAAGTCCGCTCACATCGTGGTCACCGGCACAGGCGACGCCTGGACCTTCGTCGTCAGTCATTGACCTGGAAATTGAAAAAGGCGGCCGCGAGGCCGCCCTTTTTCGCGAGACTGCATCGAGCTCACGCCGTACCGGATCGAACAGAGATCCCATACGGTCCGGTTCGTGACGTACTGAAATGCCGAACCTGAACGACGTACTGTCCGACGGGCAGGTTTTGCGAGAGCCGCGACAGATTGCCGGCGCCGCTGTCGTCATCTTCTGCAATGAGGCGCGTTTCGCTGTTCGGACCAAAGAGGCTCACGAACGTGTCCGTGGTTCCGGACGTTTCGATGACGTGCACTCCGGCGCTCGTCACCTGGAACGTGTAACGGTCGCGCTCACCACCGACGCTGATCGTGCCCTGGAGCGAGGGGCCGTTGACGGCCAGTTGGGTCGCCGGTTTCTCGGCCGGGCCCTCGGCTCCATGCGCCGCGTTGGAGTACATGAATTGCACCGGCGTCGCGCGCGGGCCGGGCATTGTGAGCACTTCCTTGAACACCCGGTCGAGGGAGTTGGCCGAAATGGGTTGATCGCCGATCTCCTGCCCGGAATTGGAATTGAATCCGATAAAGCGGCGGTCGTTCTGCAGGATTGCATCGTTCACGTCGGGATCGGTCTGCGATTCGATCAGCTCGTGATAAAGCGTGCACACCACGTTCTTCCACGGCGTATTGAAGAACGGAATGCCGTTCCGGCGGCCGGCACGGATCGCGGAGTAGACGTTCGCCGAGTAATAGAGCGTACGGCTCTGTCCGCCGCGGGAGAAATGCACTGAGCCGTGGTAGCCGCCCAATCCGGCCGTGGAGCTGGAGCCGCTCAGTTTCAGAACGGTATCGGGAGGGAGGATCAAATTGAAGATGGTCCGGTCATGGTCACTGGCGAGGATGAGGTTCCGGTCGAAAAGATCGATGATCTTGTTCTGTACATCGGGCTCATCCATTTCATTCGGCCTGTTCTCGTCCAGAATGACCGACGGCGCGATGTCGTAGTTCAGTTTCTTGCCGACGAAATACTGCTGAATCACGCTCTGGAGCGGCTCGTCGCGCATGACGCGCGTAATCGCGTCGTCAATGGACTCCACATCCCCGGCCGCGAAGTCACTCGGGCGTCCCAGGTAGATGTTCTGGAAGCCCATCTGCGGCAGGACCTTGCCACCGCGGAACACAAGATCATCCCGCGGCGACGCGCTGACGCCGGGCGCCAGTGCTTCGCGCACGGCGCTCTCGTCGCTGCGCCGCATCATCGTACGGTAGTGACGGTATTCCGCTTCTGAGCCTGGCGCGACCTGTATGCGCATCGGATACGGAAAGTTCGAATCGTCGAATTCCGGCATGGCGTTGTTCCTCCCTTGTGAATGGATCGCGTTAGACACTTCTGTAAAGGAGGGCCAGCAGCGCGGGAAACCCCTACCCCTCATGATCGGCCGACGACGACGATTCCACGATCGGAGGGAGATCGACGCAGCGCTCCACCTCGGCCCAGCCCGGCTCGCCATGCAGGACATTCCAGAGCGGCTCGACGCTGATGAAAATGAGCCGGACGTCGCGTTCGGCACATGCACGCTGAAGCTCGCGCACCGCTTCGGCGTGCTCCCCGAGCCCGGCGTGGATCATGGCCAGGTTGTAGGGAGGAACGTAACGTCCCTTCGACATCGCGGTCAGCTCGGACAGGATCTTGCGAGCTTCCTGCTTTCGGCCGGTGATCGCCAGGAGATGCGCAGTGCGTGCACGTGGCTCGGTGGCGCCGGCGGAGTGCGCGTACGCGAGCCGGAATTCCGTCAGGGCCTCCACAACCATCGCCTTCCGCACATAGGCGTTGCCAAGGACCATGCGCGCGACCCAGAAGTCGGGCTCGATCTCCAGAACCCGCTTTTCAGCAGTGATCGCGGGGTCGACCTCACCGCCTTGGAGCAGGAACATTCCGCGCATCGTGTTGTTCATAAGGGACAGCGGATCGAGGCGGAGCGCCTCGTCGATTTCACGCAACGCTTCACTGTGACGCCCGGTGTTCGACAACAGATGTCCGTACGCCCTGTGAGCTTCGGCGTTGGAAGCGTCGAGCTGCAAAGAGCGCCGTAATTCGTCTTCGGCACGCGTCCAATCCCACTCGAACAGGAACGCTTCTCTTCCAAGAATGGCATGCGCCTGGGCAAGGCCCGGGTCGATGGCGAGGGCCTTGTTCACGGCGTCTCGCACCGCGGCAGATGAGGGGCCGGCCGGATCATCGCAGCAGATGGGGAGTGAGGCATGCACATATGCGAGACCGGTATAGGCCAGCGCATATCGGGAATCGAGAGCGATGGCTCGCTGGAAATATTCGATCGCCTTCAGGTAGCGATCGCGGTCCGCGCGGTCGGAGTAGAAACGGCCCAGAAGATACGCGCGATACGCCTCGGGATTATGAGTATCCCGTTGACGAAGCCTGGTCCGCTGCTCCTCCGTCAGTTTGAGCGACAACTCCCCGGCAATGGCGGAGGAGATCCTGTCGTGCAGAGAGAAGACCGACGACGACGGCGTGTCGAACCGCCCCGACCACAACTGCCGGCCATCGGCCACGCGCAGGAGACGCACCGTGACACTGATCTGCGTCGCACTGTCATGAATGCTGCCATCGAGCACCGCATCGACGTCGAGCGCGCGGCCTGCCGCAAGCGGATCCTGCTCCACACTGCCGTAGCGCCTCACGGCGGCGAGAGGCCGCACTGTCAGCCCATCGATCGTACTGATCTTCGCGATCAGCGTGTCGGCCATGCCCATTTCGAGCGCCTCATCACGCTGTGAGGCGACCAGCGGCTTGAAGGGAAGAATCGCAAGCGTGCGGATCGGCACGGCAGGAGCGGACTTCGGTGGCTCACGCGATGAGCGGAAGCGAAACGCGGCGACGACGGCGATGAACAGGAGTGCGAGGAGGACCGGAAGAGTCCAGCGTTTGCGGCGCGGCCGCTCCGCGGCGTTCTCGTGCGATTTCGCAACCGGCGGCGACGGGTCCGCGGGCACCTCGGGCCACGCGACGCCGGGGCTCGTCGGACGCAGCTGCACAACCTGGCCGGCCGGCTTCCGCCTCGGGTTCTGTTTCGTCAATTCGCGATAGAGGCCCCGGTAACCACGATCGGTGAAATCGTAATGATCGATCACATAGTGGGTGTGATTCCGCATCGGCCGTGGAATGCAGCTCTTTGTGGCACCGTCGAGCAGAAGAGGGATGAACCGCTGGCTCCCTTTCTCTTCGTAGACATAGTCGTAAATGATGCTGCCTTCCCAGAACGCACCGCGTCCTTCATCGAAGGTCACCTTGTTCTCCACGCGATCGCAATACACCGTCGTGCAGATCAGCAGAACGAAGTCGGCGTTCTCCGGCCTCAGTTGTTCTTCACACCAGTGAGGCCACCCGCGCGCCGGGCGAACGACGTCGACATCGATTGACGCCTCGATCCCGTGGCTCCGCAGCGCCTCTGCGAACTGAAGCACGCGATGGTTGTGCTCAGCCGAGTCATGGCTATAGCTCACGAAGACTGTGGTCATGTGGCGAAGATGGAATTCTACCCCTAAGTAAATTCACCGGTCAGAACTCGAAATGATCGAATTTCCCCGCGACGCGTTCGATGTCGGACATCAGGGCCATTGTGCCGGGATAGGGCTTGACGATTCCGCACGCAGGACACATCGCGAGCAGTACGCCCTCGGACTCGAACGGCTCCATGCGATGACCGTTCGAGCAGAACACGACCGATGGACGGCGCAGGCCGATCATCCGATCGATCTTCTCCTGCCGCCGGAGGGCCGCGCTTTTGTGCACCGCCGGCGCGCCGGACATCGATCGGATCGTTTCGGCGAACGCGGCCAGCCAGAACACCACCGTCGAGGCGACGAGCGCATCGACCACCGCGACCCAGACGGGCGCGGAGGCGAATATCCACCCGGTCGCGTAATAGGCAGCGACCGCCGCGACGATCGATTTGAACAGGACGACGTGCATGCGCATCGGCGGAGCTTCGCCGGCATCGCCCCCGGCATTCAGCGCGAACGGTGGCGGCGGCTCGGCCTCGGATAGTCCCTTGACCCATTTCCGCATGCTGTCGCGCAGAAAGACCGCGTCCTTGTCGTTCTGATTCGCGGCCACGTACTCGTCGACGAACAGCAGTGCGGCGCCGACGATCGGAACCGACTCCTGAGGATTGGCGGCCGGATTCTGTTTCTCCGCGCGCAGCGACGTGTCGGCGCCGAGCCGCAGACAGAGATTGCCGTACTCGAGAAGGGCGCGCCGCCACCCCTCGCGATTTACGCGCAATGCCTTCCTGTTCACCAGCAGCAGCTGAAACACCGCCGCGCCCTCGCCATAGAGACCGGCATCACGCTGCGCATTGCCGCGGTCGTAATACGTGTGCGCGATGTCGTCCATGACCTCGAACCAGGCGTGACCTTCTTCCCGCGACTTTTCGATCAGCGGCAACTGGCCGCGCAGGATGTCGGCCGCCGGCTTCAGGCGGCGCAGCTCGTTCGCGTGGGCGGCATATTCGTCGTAGGAGAGCGAAAGGATCATCAGGTTCTCGAGCGCGTTCGGCCGGATGTTCCGGGCGGCGTTCGAATCGGCGATGAGCGCGAGCTCCTCGCACGCCCCGAGGAGATATTTCCGGGCGTTCACGCCGTCGCCCATCGTGCTGCGGTAGAGACATCCGATGTTGTAGAGAACGAGCCCTTTCGCATCGTGCTCGCGAATCTTTTCGCAGACCGATTCGAGCAGGGTGATCGCGGCCAGGGGCCGCGACGCCTGCATGAGCTCTTCACTCCGTTTCAGAATCTCCGAGATGGTGGGCATCAGGCACTTCCAATCTGCATCGATACAACTGTTCGTTTCCCTCGACGACGACGAGATTGCCGCCACCGTCGCCCGCGATCGCCGTGAAGGGCCGGCTGGAGCTCAAACGCGCGCGCGTTTTCATCGTGCCGGCGTCGACGACGACCAGATCGTTGTGATCGCTGTGGATGAAAAGCAGGTCGCGCTCCGCGTCGAATACGCAGTCGTGAATGAGACCGGCGAAATCGACACTCATCGTTTGCTCCGTGTGGTCGATGAACGCAGCCGGCGTTCCGACGGCGGCGATGAGCGGGCCGAGCGAATGACCTCGAAACAACGCGATGATCTGCTGGCGCGGACCGGGGGTCACACACACCAGCCGTCCGCATTCGATCGGGAACGATCGCAGTCCCACCTCGCGCAGGGCCGGCTTACCCATGATCTCGAAGAACAACAGGGTGTCCTGAACGTCGGCCGAGGGATTGCTCTCCGACATCTCCGCATTGACACCCTGCCAGACGAGCCACGAGCCGCACTTCCAGAGCCGTGCGCCTTTCATACGGCGGCTCCCCAGCATCAGCTCGCGCTGCATCGACTGTCCGCTCAGGCGATGAATGGCGCCGAAGCGGTCGGCCAGCCAGAACGTCGCGTCGGCCGCGACGAGCGAATTCGCTCCGAGCGGCGTCTCGATCGTGCGCGATTCGTGATTCGCCAATCCGACGATGCTTCCGCCACCCGAGGCGGAGACGGTGGCGACGCGTCCCTGGTCATCGAGCGCGTGAAAGTGCCGGACGGTGGCGCCGGCGACGAGCTGCAGTTCCTTCGCTGATGCGCAGTCGACGAGCCAGAGATCGTTGTCGCGCTTCTGAATCGCGATGACCGCGCCGCCGCGATTCACCATGACTTCCTCGGTGCTCCGCGCGGCCGCCGCGCCGGCCGTTTCGATCCGTCCGCGGCAGACGATCGAATCGCCGGCGATGAGGAGATCGCCGCCGCGCGCGACCGCGGCATGGCGAATCCTCCTGTAGACATCAGAAGAAAGAAGTCTGTTGGCATCGACCAGATTGCGCGGCGCGTCCTCGGAGACCTTCCAGCGGCGAACATGGTTCTCTTCGAACCAGAGCACATCGGCGGTTCCGCTCGCGATGCACTCGGGCCATTGCCCGGTCGTCGTGCTCGCGATCTCGCGCGGCGCACGTGACACGTCGATGATGCGGACGGTGCGGTCGGAAAGACCGATGGTCAGCAGGCCGTCGTCCGTCGATCCCGCGGACAGGACGTCGGCGTTGCGGATGCGCAGCGGATCACCGGCGCCGCTCCAGATCGAGGTGTCGAGACCCTGGCGCATCGTGATGCGCCACCGGCCATTCGCAAACGACGCGCTGCTCAATTCCCCCTGACTCTTCGGCGGCAGCGGGAGCGCGGTTTCGGTCGCATCGCGGACCAGCGCCAGCGTGCCGTCCGGCCGCTGCAGCAGCAGCTCGCGTCCGTTCCAGCCGACGGCCGGCGCTTCGCTCTCCGGCACGCGATAGTGAAGCAGGCGGGAACCGGTCTGGCGGATGACGTTGCGGTCGGACGAGAGCTCCAGGGCGAGCAAGTGCAGCTCGCCGCTCTCGAACGCGACGGCGAGCAGAGTGCCGTCCGCAACGGAAGAGAGCGCGAGCACGCGACCGGTCGGGATCTGCAGGACATTGCCGACCGCGCGCATCGAACGGAGATCGATCACCGCGATGCGGCCGAGCATCGAGAAGTGAAACGCGAGCTCCGCCTCCGCCGCCAGCGCGACCGCCGCGCTCCTCGGAAACCGGTACTGCCCGACCGCCACGAGACTCGGAATCGCATCCGCGTCGGGCGGTGACGGCAGCGGCACCGGAACCGTGCGCAGCCACGGCTTTCGCCAGCGGCGCGCGCGCAAGAGCGCATCGGCGCGCTCGCGCAACGAGGCCGATCCCTCGTGCTCGATGAGCGCGAAGAGGATGTCCTCGCATCGGGTCAGCGCCTGGGCATGCGAAAAGATGAAGTCGCGCAGCTCCCTGCTCTCGCCCGGGAGGCGATCGAAGTCCGCGAGCAGTCCGTGCACATCCCGCTGATTGCAGCGCGCGTCGGCGTATTCGATCGAGAAGAGCAGCTCCTGCAGTGCATCGATCTGCTTCGCCGCGTCGAGGTGAAACGGAAGCTCGGCCAGTCCCCGCAGGGTGCCGGACCACGATCCTTCCTCGTTCGGATCGGCGATCCGGCGGAAGAGCTGCGCCAGCCGCGCATGCGCGACGTCGGTCCACTCCGCCAGCCGATCGGAGAGATGACGGTGATGAAGGGCGATGACGTCCGTCCCCTCCACGACGCGCTCCGTGAGATACGGCTGCAGCTCGAAGAAAAGGCGCGACCAGACGATGAACGGCAATCGCCGCTCCGGCGGCTCGTGTCTCGATGCCAGGCCGGACCAGATCTCGCCGTCGCGCGTGAGGAGGTCGAAGATCTCGTCTTCGCTGAGTCCGTATCGCGAGGCGGAGAGATAGCCGAGGGCGTGGCGAACGAGTACCGGATCGTGATTGCGCGACAGACGCTCGAGCAGCCCGTCGATGCTCCCCTCGACGGTATCGGGGAGCGCGCAGTCGACGTCGAACGATCTCCAGCGGCGCGCCTCCTCGAACGCCAGCGTGAAATGCAGCGGCAGTCCGCCTCGGGCCATCGCCTCGAGGAACAGCCGTCGCTGCGCAGGCTGCAGGGTGCGCCGCGCATCGTCCAGCCGGATCGACAACGCCTCTTCCGCATCGGCGCTCGAGAGCGGTCCGATCTCGATTCGATGCAGATGCGTGGGCGTGCGCGGGGGCTCGATCGCGGAGAGGACGATGTGGCAATCGGGCGGCAGTCTCTCCGGCAGCCAGGTGAGCGTCAGCTCGTCGATGCCGTCCAGGAAGAGCACGAGAGGACGTTGCGCCGTTGCCAGTCCGAGGCGGCGGCCGAACCGGATCGCGACGTCGTCGACGGAGTCGCGGTCATCCGCGTCATAGGCCCGCGCGATCTGCAGACAAAGACCACGAAGGAGAGCGGATTCGGAAGACGATTCGGGCGATGCGCCGATGAAACGCCGGATCACGACGGCGTGGGGCGTGGCCGCGGCGACGATGGCCGACGATCGCGCCATGATCGACGATTTGCCGCTGCCGGCCGGTCCATGAAGCAGAACCGGAATTCCATCGGCGCGCTGCAGCCGTTCGGCGATGGCATCGAGAATGGCGGCCCGTCCGGCGAAATGACGCGTGTACTGCGACACGAGCTCGCCGTCCGGCTCAGGCGAGGTTGAGCGTGTCGCCAGCTGGCCTGTGACCACCGGCTCAAGCACTTCACGTGCGCGCGAACAGAGCGAGGCGACATCCGTGAACTCGACGTACCCGTCTCCCAAGCGCTGGCGGAGAAATGCGCGCAGATCGGCGAGCTCTTTGCCGCCGTCGCTGCCGGCGCGGCAGAAGGCGAATACATGCTCGCCGCGATCGGCGAGCCGCCGCATGATCTCCTGGTGCGTGGCCGAGGCCTCGTAGACCAGGCGCGCGGAATCGGACAGGCCGGCGTCCCGCGCGGCCTGGCGGAGGAGGGCATGCAATCGCGACTCCTCGCGCTCCCATCTCGTCTCGTCGACGAACGCGCCTCGGCGCTCCAGCAGCCGGTACTCGGCCGGACGGGCGTTGCGATCGCACCGGTACCACTGGTCGACGAACGCGCGATCGGCCTCGCCCGGCAGTGCGTCGCGCACGCGTTCGAATTCGCCTGCTTCGACCGACGCGGGCAGCGGACACCAGCCGTAGCGGTGGCCGAGGAGAATGATGAAATTCGGATGCAGACCGCTCCGCCGGCAGCGCTCGATCTCGGCGAAGCAGATCTCCATCGTCCTGTGATCGAGACCCGCTTCTCCCGGAACGCTCCAGCGCAGGTCGACCGTCTGAAACCGCGCGCCGCGCGGGCGACAGAGCTCGTTCAATCCCGCGAAGACGTCGCGCTGAAGAGCATTCCGCTCCTCGGTGAGGTCCTCGAAGGGAGAGCTGACGAAGACGCGGAACGTACCAGCCGCGCCATACATCGCGGCAGCTTACACCCACTGACATAATTCCGGAGTCAAGCGCGGCGGCGCGTGCGGATGAAATACCGCAGCAGCGAACCGAGACCGGAGAAACGGTACGACGGATCGATGTATCGCTCGAGGACGTAGAACGCGAAGTAGTAAGCGCGCGAAAATGCCCACACTGTAATGAACAGGAGCAGCGCGGTCGTCAGTTCCGGATTGCGCATGATGAGGATGACGGACGCAATGGTGCCGAGGATGAGAAAGAGAATCGCCTTCAGGTACATCAGCGGTGCGGTCTGCAGGTCTCTCACGACCTTTTGACGAGGTACGTCGGAGATCGTTTCCGCGTCAGCCGGCGCGCGTGCCGTTGGGCACGAGGCGCTCGGGAATCGCGAGCGCGGGGAGGATTCCGTCGGCATAGCCGAGGTCGAAGAGCATTCCTTCCGATAATTCGCCGGCCATGCGGCGGGGCTCGAGATTGACCACGAACAGGGCCTGTTTTCCGTGCAGCTCGGACAGGTCGGTCCGCTCCTGCTTCAATCCCGCGAGGATGGTCCGCACGTGATCGCCGAAGTCGACTTTCAGGCGGGCGAGCTTCTTCGAGTGCTCGACATCTTCGGCTGAAACGATGGTGCCGACCCGAATGTCGATTTGTTCGAATACGGAGAAACCAATCGCCGGCTTTACGAGTGCTGGTGTAAACGTCATTTGTTGACTCAATGCCTCGCTGGTCGCGGACGCGGCGGCGGTGGATTCGTGATCACGATCGTACCGCTCGCGTTGCAGCTCTGGCCGTTGCTCGAGACGGTCACGCTCCAGACGTACGTCCCCGGCGCGGCATAGGTGTGGGTGGCGGTGGGGACGGTCGACGACGAGCCGTCGCCGAAGGTCCAGAGCACGGTCGCGCCGTCGCAGGGCGGGGCGGAGAGCATGAAGACGACCGGCACGTTCGCCGATGCGGTGTCGGGGGCGAGGGTGCCGCAGTTGGCGCCGCACGCGGCGGCGGCGACGGCGATCTCGTTGCTCTGCGCGGTGCTGGTGTCGATGCTGACGAAGGCGTAGTACGTCCCGGGGGCGAGCGATGCGGGGAGGGTGATGAGCTGGCTGTCGGCGATCGAGGCGCCGGGGGCGAGCGTCGGCGAAGGTTTCGAGGCGAGCAGGTCGCCGAGGCGGACGCGCACGGTGGAGCTGCCGGCGGCGGTGCCGCGGTTAAGGAGCGTGTATTGCACGCGGATGGTCGAGCCGGGCGAGGCGGTCGGCGGCGCGGAGACGCTCGCCACCGCGAGGTCGGGCTTCGGCGTGAAGCCGTCGCAGAGATTCGGATCGACGTTCGTGCTCGCCGACGCCTGCGCCGTGCCGATGCTGTTCGACGCGCGCACGACGTACTGCAGCGAGCCGGAGACGTTGCGATCGACGTAGGTCGTGCCCGTAGTCGTGGTCAGCTGCGAGCCGTTGCGGAGGATGGCGTAGTTCGTCGCTCCGGCGGAGGCGGTCCAGGTCAGGCGGACGGCGGTGACCGGCGTGCCGGTCGTGTCGCAGAACGGCGTGGCGTTCAGCGTGAACGCGCCGGGCGGCGCGCCGCAGGCATCGAAGGCGATCGACACCTGCGCGCTGTTCGAGTCGGCGGTGCCGGCGGCGTTCACCGCGCGCACCATGTAGGTGTAGGTCTGGCCGGGCGTGACGTTCGAATCGTTGTAGCTGGTCGAGGTCATCGAGCCGATCGACGCGCCGTTGCGCAGGACGGTGTAGCTCGACGCGCCGGCCGAGACGGACCAGAGCAGCGCAACGACCGGCGCGTTGTTGCTGCAGGTCGCGTTCGCGCTCAGTGTGGGCGCGGCGGGCGGGCAGGCATCGGCCGGCACGGCGATGGTGACGTTGTTCGAGTCGGTCGTGCCGGAGCCGTTCGACGCGCGGATGGTGTAGGTGTACTGCTGCGCCGCGACGCTCGTGTCGTCGTACGTCGTGCCGGATTGCGGACCGGCGATCGGCAGGCCGTTGCGAAGGATCGTGTACGTCACGCCGGCCGAGCCGGTCCAGCTCAGATGGACGGCCGGCTTGTTCGCGCTGCAGAACGTCGACGCGGAGAGCGTCGGGGCGGGCGGCGGCGTGGGGCAGGCGTTGATCGTGACGCTCGTCGGCGGGGCGACCGTGCTGCCGCCGCTGTTCACCGCGGTCACGGCGTACACGTATGTGTGGCCGACGACCGGATTCAGGTCGTCGTACGACGTGCCGGTCAGTCCGGTCTGCAGCGTGACGTTGTCGCGGCTGACGTTGTAGCTCGTCGCGCCCGACGCCGGGTTCCAGGTCACGTGCACCGACGGCGTTCCGTTGGTGCAGACTTCCGATGCCGATGAGACGAAGCCGCTCGGAGGCGGGACGCAGGTCGAAGGCGTGGCGGAGGCGGAGCCCGATTCCGCGGTGCCCGATCTGTTGACCGACTGCACGACGTACGTGTAGGTCTGGCCCGCCGTGACGCCCGGGTCATCGAAGCTCGTCAGCGTTGTGTTCGAGTAGTAGGCGGCGTTGCGATAGATGCGATAGCTCGTCGCATTCGCGCCGGCCGACCACGTCACGTGCACGCTGGCCGAGCCGTTGCTGCAGGCCGGAGCGGCGGAGACGCCGGACGGCGCGGATGGTGGCGCGCTGCACGACGGCACGGAGACGCCGAGGACCGAGATGTCGAGTTGTCCGGTGGTGGGGCTCGAAGTGCGGATTTTGTAGTCGTGCGAGCCGGCGGAGACCGAATGATCGTCGTACGTGCGCGTGCCCGGCGCGAGGCCGCTCGCGATCTCCACGCCGTCGCGCTCGACCGACCATGACGATGAATTCGCCACCGGTTCCCAATAGAGATGTGCGGATGAGCCACCGCCCGCATCGCAATACCCGCCGCCACCGAGCACGAAGTTCGTGCCGCACGGGAGATTGGGTGGCGTGATGGTGTTCGATTCGGTGAAGAAGCCCGCGGCGTCATACGCGCGAATCAGCAGACCTCCGCTGGAGGAATTGGCGTCGTAACTGTTCGACGTCAGGCCGCTGGCCAGCACGGTATTGCCGGTGGTGACGACGGAGTACGAGACCGCGCCACTGGAGCTGGTCCAGGAGAGATGCGCCGTTCCGCAGACCCGGTAGCCGGCGAGACCGAACGCCGCCGGGCCTGCCAGGGCGGGCGCGGCGGCGATCGCGACGATGACGACGGCTGCGCATGCACGCAGCTTCATGCGGGCTCCTTTGGACAGGCGGGGGCGCCTGTCCTACACCGCTACCGGCTGCCCCTGCGAGATCAACTGCCGCAGCACGAACGGAAGGATGCCGCCGTGTTCGTAGTAGTCGACTTCGATCGGCGTATCGATCCGCACCGTGACCGGCACTTCATCGATTCTGCCAGCCGCGTGCCGGATCACCAGCGTCGCCTTCTGCCGCGGGCGCAGCACGCCGGTGATCCCGATGATGTCGAAGGTCTCGCCGCCGGTGAGCCCGAGGCTCGCCGCGTTCGTTCCTTCCTCGAACTGCAGAGGCAGCACGCCCATGCCGACGAGGTTCGAGCGATGGATCCGCTCGAAGCTCTGCGCCACGACCGCGCTCACGCCGAGGAGCTTCGTGCCTTTGGCCGCCCAGTCGCGCGACGAGCCGGTGCCGTACTCCTGGCCCGCGAGCACGATCAACCGAGTCCCCTCCTGCTGGTAGCGCATCGCGGCGTCGTAGATCGACATCCGCTCGCCCGACGGCTGATGCGTCGTCACGCCCCCTTCCACTCCCGGCACCATCAGGTTCTTGATCCGCACGTTGGCGAATGTGCCGCGCGTCATCACGCGATCGTTGCCGCGGCGCGAGCCGTAGCTGTTGAAGTCCTCCGGGTGCACGCCGTTCTCGATCAGATAGCGGCCGGCCGGCGAATCCTTCTTGATCGAGCCGGCGGGGCTGATGTGATCGGTGGTCACGGAGTCGCCGAAGATCGCCAGCGGCCGCGCGTTGAGGATGTCGGCCGCCTTCGACGCCGACATCCCGAAGTTCGTGAAGAACGGCGGCTCCTGGATGTAGGTCGACTGCGGATCCCACGAATAGAGCTGCCCCGCGGATGAGGGGATCTTGTTCCAGAGCGGATTCTGATCGGCGAAGCTCGAATAGAGGCGGCGGAAGTCGTCGGGATCGAGCGCTTTCTGCAACGTGTCGCGGATCTCATCGAGCGTCGGCCAGATGTCCTTGAGGTAGACATCCTGCCCATCGCTCCCCTGCCCGATCGGCTCGTGCGTGAGGTCGATGTCGATCCGTCCCGCGAGGGCGAAGGCGACGACGAGCGGCGGCGACATCAGGAAGTTCGCGCGGATCGACTGATGCACGCGGGCCTCGAAGTTGCGGTTGCCCGACAGCACGCTGGCGCCGACGAGGTCGTGCTTGTTGATCGCTTCCTCGATCTTCGGATCGAGCGGGCCGGAGTTGCCGATGCAGGTCGTGCAGCCGTAGCCGACGGTGTAGAAGCCGAGCTTGTCGAGGTACGGCGTCAGTCCGCTGCGCTGGTAGTACTCGGTGACGACGCGCGAGCCGGGCGCGAGCGAGGTCTTCACCACCGGCGACACGGTGAGGCCGCGCTCGACCGCCTTCTTCGCCAGAATGCCGGCGGCGAGCATGACCGACGGATTGCTGGTGTTCGTGCACGAGGTGATGGCGGCGATGAGGACGTCGCCGTGATGCAGCTCGACGCTGGTGGTCGGCGTCGCATCGGCCTGCGCCTTGGCGTCGACGCGGTCGGGCGTCGGCCGGTTGTTCATCATCTCTTCTTCGGAGACGACGCTGGTGTTCTTCCCGCGGGTGACGTCCTCGCTCTGATCGCCGCCGCCGGTGATGACGCCGCGCGTCGCCGCGCCGACGACCGTGCGCGCCTTGCGCTCGATCTCGGCGGCAGGCTTGCCGTAGCCGTTGGGCGGCTCGGACTGCAGCTCGTTGATGAACTTCGTCTTCAGCGCATGGATCTCGATGCGGTCCTGGGGACGCTTCGGTCCGGCGACGCTGGCGCGGACGCAGCCGAGGTCGAGCTCGAGCTCCTTGCTGTAGAGAAGCTCGCCTTTCTTCGGCATCCCGAAGAGGCCCTGCGCTTTGAAGTAATTCCCGAACGCGTTGACCTGCTCGTCGGTGCGGCCGGTCATCGCGAAGTAGCGGAGCGACTCGTCGTCGACCGGGAAGAAGCCCATGGTCGCGCCGTACTCCGGGGCCATGTTGGCGATGGTGGCGCGGTCGGCCAGGGAGAGCGACGCGGCCCCTTCGCCGAAGTACTCGACGAATTTGCCGACGACCTTCGCCTTGCGCAGCATCTCGGTGATGGTGAGCACGACGTCGGTCGCGGTCACTCCTTCGGCCACCGATCCGCTGAGGTGCACGCCGACGACGTCGGGGGTGAGGAAGTAAACAGGTTGACCAAGCATCCCCGCCTCGGCCTCGATGCCGCCGACGCCCCAGCCGACGATGCCGATGCCGTTGATCATCGTGGTGTGGGAGTCGGTGCCGACGAGGGTGTCGGGATACCAGACGCCGTCCTTCTCCAGGACGCCGCGCGCGAGGTACTCGAGGTTGACCTGGTGGACGATGCCGATGCCGGGGGGGACGACCTGGAAGCCGTTGAAGGCCTGCGTCCCCCACTTCAGGAACTGGTAGCGCTGCTGGTTGCGCTTGAACTCCATGTCCATGTTGAGCTGGAGGGAGTCGGCGCGGTTGGAGTAGTCGACCTGCACGGAGTGGTCGATGACGAGATCGACCGGCACGAGCGGCTCGATGATCTTCGCGTCGCGGCCGAATTTGTCGGCGGCGGTGCGCATGGCGGCGAGGTCGACGAGGAGCGGCACGCCGGTGAAGTCCTGCAGCAACACGCGCGCGACCATGAACGGGATCTCCTCGGTGCGCTCGGCGTTCGGAGTCCATTGCGCGAGCGTGGCGACGTCCTTCTCCACGATCTTTTTGCCGTCGACGTTGCGGAGGACCGACTCGAGGACGATGCGGATGGAGACCGGGAGCTTCGCCACGTCCGGGAAGCCCGCCTGGGCGAGTTTCGGCAGCGAGTAGAACTGCCCTTTTCTGCCTTTGCCGAGGTCGAAAGTGTCGAGTGAATTGAAGGCGTTGTGCGACATTTTGTGAGTCTATAACACGGCTGCGGTAGACTCGCGCATCGCCAATCACACGGAGGTATGACGTGGAAAAACTCGACGCCCGGATCGCATCCAAACACCTTCTCGACCATCCGTTTTATCAGCGCTGGTCGGCCGGCACGCTCACCCGCGATGAGCTGCAGGAGTACGCCCGCCAGTACTGGCATTACGCCCTCGCCTTCCCGACGTTCCTCAGCGGCATTCACGCCCACACGGACGACATCGTCGTGCGGCAGATGCTGCTGGAGAACCTGATCGAGGAGGAGCGCGGCTCCGAAAACCATCCCGAGCTCTGGCTCCGCTTCTGCGAGTCGCTCGGGCTCACCCGCGACGAGGTCAGGGCCGGCTCGCCGAACGCCCAGACCGCCACGCTGATCGCCTCCATGCGCTCGCTGGCGCGTGAAGGCGCCCTGCACGAGGGCCTCGCCGCGCTCTACGCGTACGAGTCGCAGGTGCCGGCCGTGGCCAAGGCGAAGATCGCCGGCCTCGCGCAGTTCTACGACATGGACGCCCCGGCGTTCTTCAGCGTGCACGAGGAAGCGGACGTGCATCACTCCGCGACGTCGCGCGAGCTGCTGAACCGGCTTTGCGACAGCGAGGAGAAAGTCGCGCAGGCCGAGAACGCGACGGGACGCGTGCTCGATGCGTTGTATGGATTTCTCGATTCAGTGACGGCGTAACTCGACTAAACCGCCGCGGCCTGCCGGGCCGCGGCGACCGCCTTCTCGTCGCGCTTCCGTTCCGGCCAGCCGCGGCGCTTCACTTCCTCGAACGTCAGGAGCGAGTTCGCGTAGTAGTCGCGCAGCATCGGCTCGTGCGCGTTCCAGCTCCACAGGCCGTCGCGCTCCTCGATCAGATGGCGGATCGACAGGATCTCGCGCGCCGCCTTCCAGATCTCCGCGCCGGTCTTCTCGCGCGTCAGCCAGACGCGATCCGAGAACGACGCACGCTCGCGCTCCAGCGCCTCGCACATGTCGGCGTCGCTCCACGTCTCGCGCTGCGTGAAGAGGCGCGCCACCAGCGCCACCGGCGTGAGCGGCAGGGCGCGGGAGATCTCGGTCATCACCAGCTCCGCCAGCGCGTTCAGTGATTCCTTCCGCTCGTCGAACGTGTTGGCCATCAGCGCCGGGTGCTCCTTGATGAAGTCGTCGACGATGATCGGCGTCCCGAACGTCACGATCGCGTAGCCGTACCGCTTGAAGCGCTTCACCAGGCTGCGCACGAGGTTCTTGAAGAGGAACTCGAGCGTGGTGTTGAGCTTCTCGATCTTCGTCGAGCGGTCTTCCTTTCCCATCAGCTCTTCGGTGAGATTGCGATCCTCGAGCACGCGGTCGTAGTTGATGGCCGTCGGCATCAGCACGAGCGGCGCGTCGAACTCCGGATCGCGCTTCGAGCCGACGATGTAGTCGAGCATGCCGAGCTTCGGCTTCTGGAACGCGCCGTCGCGCGTGAGGCCGCCTTCCAGAAAAATCCCCTGCGTCACGCCGTTGCGGGTGATGGTCTGCACGAATCCGGACAACACCGCGTGGTAGAGCGGCTCGCGGTAACGCCGGCGGATGAAGTACCCGCCGAACCATTTGAACAGGTGATTCAGCGGCCAGACGCGCGCCCACTCCCCCACCGCATACGAGAGCGAGATGAATTTGAAGAGCATGTGCGCGACGAGGACGTAATCGGCGTTCGAGCGGTGGTTGATGACGTAGACAACGACCGTGCCTTTCGGCGCGACGGCGTTGAAGTCGCGGATCGGCGTCCGCTCGACGACCGGCCGGTAGAGAAAGTGCATGATCGCGCCCGCCAGCGGCGCGCCGAAGCGGTAGTACGCGAGGAGGTTGAATTTCGGGACGATCTCCGCGAGATACGTCTTCGCCTGTTTCGTCGCCGCCTCGGTCGAGACGTGGTTGTCGCGCGCGTAGCGCTGGATCGCCTGCACGACCTCGCGATGGCCGAAGACTTCGAGCTCGATGTCGGCGTGCCGACGCTTGAGCTTGAATCGATCGATGTGGATCCGGCGCGAGCGCTGGAACCGCCGGGCGTGCCGCTTTCCGAGGAAAAGCGCGAGGACGATCGCGACGACCAGGGCCGCCAGCGTGAGGGCGATTCGAAGCATGGCCGTGTTTTTGATTCTACCCGCATCATGGAGGTCGTGGAGCGTGGAGGGATCGACATCCTCTACCGTCCGCGCGTCGAGCACGAGGAGGTCGATTCGCTGCGCGACGTGCAGCGTTTGCTGCTCCTCCTCTGCCCCGACGGCCGTCACGAGACGCGCGTCATCGCCATCGGCCGCAAGGAGCTGAGCTCGCGTTTCTGGGGCTTCGTCGACATCGTCGATGACCCGCAGTACGTCGACGCGACCCTCGGCGCGCACACGTACCTGACAAAGACGCGCGGCGCACGCCACCTCCCGGCCGCCCGGGTGGCCGCGTCAGGCGCGTACACGATCACGCGTCACAACGGCCACACGCACCTCGAGTTCAAAACGACGCCGCGACCCGACAGTGAGATCGAAGTGGCGAGCGAGGGGAACTTCATCGTCTCGGTCGCCAATCCCGACCCGGCCGTCTGGGGACTAGAGGAGGCGCCGCCGCTGCAGGACGAGCTCTTCCCCGAGTACGAGGTGCACGTCACGATCCCGACGCCGTTCCCCGCCGCGATCCAGGAGCGCTTCCGCGGCCGCCGCTACATCGACCTGGAGCCCGAGTTGCTCGACCATCCCGGCGCCGAGCTGATCTTTGTTGGGGTCGTTGGGGTCGCATCTGGAAACTCAACTTAATTCTGCTCTGTCACATTAGCGGTGGGTCTTCAGGAAAGGCTTCTCCTCGTCGTTTGAAGCGTCTGCGAAGGAGATCCGTCAGGTCTTGGGGATTGCGGTCGCGGCGGGGGAGATAGTGCACGAGCATCATCTGCACGTCGGCAGCCGTGAGCACAGGCTCACCGATCTCCAAACGCTCGCGGGTGAGAAAGAGCATGGCCATCATCACGAG
>Ga0157375_10000109_pt1 | contig 80349 bp, 76 predicted proteins | sample M35metaG_FD_115311 | JGI IMG/M metagenome (GOLD analysis project Ga0157375, IMG submission 115311) | Miscanthus rhizosphere microbial communities from Kellogg Biological Station, Michigan, USA - M3-5 metaG | ecosystem: Host-associated > Plants > Roots > Rhizosphere > Soil | place: USA: Michigan... | reverse complement strand
GTTTCGACCGGCGAATATCAGTCTGATCCACCGTCGCTGCCAGAGCCCATCCGCTGCTCGGAACCGCGGGGCAGATCACCCGGCCGCGATCCGCCCCTTGACGTTTTGCTCCATATCAGAAACCAAGTCCCGCTCGTCGCAGCTGACGAGGCGATGGCCGCTTTCGTCGGCGGCGGCCGCATAGGCCGCATCGTAGACGGAGATCGTGTGGCGCTCGGCCAGCTCGGCTGCCCGCGCTAGAAGGGTGTCGGTGGATGTGAGGACGCCGCCATCGTTGGCGAGCTTCTCGATTGCGGCGAGCAGCGGCGCCACAGACTCCGGTGCGCGCCACGCCCGCACGGCGACATTGGCGACCTCATAGCGGGCGAGGTCGAGCGTGGCGAGCGTAGCCTCGTCGTCTTCCAGCAGGGCTCGTGCTGGATCATGGTGGTTGTCCTCGGGATCGAAGGCGGCGAGCAGGACGCTCGCGTCGAGAAGGAGCGTCGTCACGGACTCGGCCGCGTCGCCTTTACCTGCTCCGCGGCGCGTCCGCCATGGGGCAAGGCGTCGCTGAGCAACGATCGCATCGCTGCTGCTCGGCCCTCGCGGCGTTTGCGCAGCGCCGCGTCGGCGAAATCCCGCATAACGGCGCTGCGGGTAGTGCCCCCACGGCGCGCCTCGGCGTCCACCTCAGCGAGGAGATCGTCTGGAAGGGAGACCATTACCTTTGCCATACGGTTAGTATACCCAGGTATACCCAGCGGCTTCGCTGGGGCAAGAAATGGGGCAAGGTGCCCTACAGCTCAGTGCCGCGGTCGCTGCCCCCGCAGGACGATCGTCGCCAGCTGGGTGTTGGCGCTGCCGCCGGTCGGGGTGAAGGTGGCCCTGACCTTGACCTCGACCCGGCCTTTGCGCCGGAGCCGGGTCTTGGCGGCGCCCCGCAATCGCAGCTTGAGTCGCGCCGGCCCGCACGTGGCGGCGGTGGCCCGGGTCGCGGGGCCGCTCGGCAACCGGATCGTTCGCTTGCGGGGCAGGACGATGGCGAGCTGGTGCAGTTCGATCGTGCCGGGGCCGGGGACTTCGACGGCGAGTTCGGCAGCGCCGCCGACCTTGGCTCTGCCGCGGGCGAAGATGAAGGTGTTGACCGGGGCGCTCGGAGGGGTGATCCTTTCGATCTCTTCGGCGCCGCCGGCGAACCAGACCCTGCCGTCGGGACCCGCGAGGAGCGAGCGCGGTTCCCATTCGATCCCGGCTTTGAACTGGGTGATCTCCCCACTCGGCGTCACCCGGCCGATCGTCGGCGGCTCTTCGATCGACGGCAGCTGGCGGCTGGTGACGCTGGCGAACCAGAGGTCTTCGCCCGGTCCCGCGACGATCGAGGTGGCTTCCGAGAAGAGCTGGCGGTAGTTCATGCAGTCGGTGAACTGGGCGATCTCCCCTCCCGGCGTGACCCGGCCGATCGACTGTTGGGCGGTGAACCAGACGTTGCCGTCGGGTCCCGCGACCAACTCGGACGGGACGCCGACGAGCCCTCTGCCGAACTCCGAGATCTCCCCGCTCGGCGTCACCCGGTCGATCGCGACGTGGCCGCTGTTGGCGGCGAACCAGACGTTTCCGTCGGCGCCCGCCACCGGCGCGCCGATCGCCGCCGGCGCGGCGCCGAACTGGGAGAGGGTTCCGCTGGGGCCCAGCCGCCCGATCAGGCCGCCGGGTTCCCCGTCGCCGTGCGGCAGGTTGAAGACCTGGGTGAACCAGACGTCGCCGTCGGGGCCGGCGGCGAGACCGCCGAGGCCGAGCGGCGGCTTCAGCCCGGTTGGGAACTCCGCGATCGTCCCCTGCGTCGTGATCTGCCCGATCTCCGGCGGCGAGGCGACGTCGGCGAACCAGAGGCTGCCGTCCGGACCGGCGACGATCTCACCCGGAGCGCTCCGCTTGCGCAGCCCGGTGCTGAACACCGTCACGACCCCGGCCGGCGTCACCCGTCCGATCGCGCTCGTGCGTCGGCGGCGCACGGGGCCGGCGACGCCGGCGCTGAGCGTGAACCAGAGGTTGCCGTCGGGGCCGGCGACGATGTCCTCGGCCCCGAGGCCGGCGGGGATTCCGGCGCTGAATTCGCTCACCTCGCCCTGCGGCGTCATCCGTCCGACGATCGTCCTGCCGCCGGTGACGGAGCGTTCCCGGAAGCAGGTGAACCAGACATTCCCATCCGGGCCGGCGGCAAGCGTTCCGACGTTGCACCTGGTCGGGAAATGTTCGACGCCACCGATCGTCTCCGCCTCCGCGATCGGCGAGACGAGGACCGCGCCGAGCGCCAGGCCGGCCGCCGCGGTCGCGAAGGCGCGAGCCGTGGATCGCACTAGTCAGCCCACCAGTCGCGCCGGCCTTCGACGTCCTCGCGCGGGGTCTCGCCGAGATTGGGTGCGCCGATGACGAGGATCTCGAGGCCCTCCGGCCCGGCCTCGTAGCCTCGCCACGTACCGGGCGGGACGCGCACCGCGTCCCATTCTTCGAGCTCGACGATCTCGTCGTCGAGCTTCATCCGCCCGCTCCCGCCCAGGACCACATATACCTCCTCCTGTTTCTCGTGCGTGTGGCCGTACGGGAAGCGATGGCCGGGCGGGATGCGTTGGTAGCCCAAGCCGGAGCTCTCGAGCTCGAGCGCCTCGGTCGCCAGGCGGAACTCCAGGTCCGGCGCACCGTCGAACTTGGACCCGACGTCCTCCAGATCCTCCTTGAGGTTCCTGAGCGTGAACGGCAAGGCGCAATCCTACGCCCCCTTGGCTGGGTCGCCGAGCGGCGCGGCGTCGCTCCGTGGCCCCTGTCCGGATTCGGCCAGGTCAGCTGCCGAGGGCGGTGATTTCGTCGGGGCCGATCAGGAAGCCCTTGCCGCTGTCGGCCACCGTGCACCGGACCTCCCCGCTCAACACCTTGCAGGCGAAGGCGCCGGCGGCGCGTATCACCTCGCCGAGCAGCTCGGCAGGAGGCTGCCCAGTTCCAGTTTGTCTATTCCCTTGTGGCCCTTGTGGAAGCGGATGACTATGCGGGTGTAGGCGCGATGGCGGCCACAGAGCTTGATCTGCGAGGCCGTGATGGTCACCGGGGAGCGGAGCCGGGGGGCGGTGCCGACGCTGTTGTGGGCGGTGAGGTCAGCTTCGTTCATCGTCGCCTTCGCCGTCGCACGGGGTGCGCCCCAGCGCTGCCAGCGCGCCTTTTCGACGTAGGCGGCGCCGTCGCAGAAGTAGGGGAACATCCGCGGATGTTGGAACCATTCGTGCCTCGCACCGCAGCCGGGGCCCGCCATCCATATGCCGTGGACCAGGCTGCCGCGGGAGGCGCCGCCCGAGCCGCCGGCCGCCGGGGCTGCCATCAGGCAGCAGAGGGCAGCGACACCGAAACCGAAGGTCAGCAGCTTTCGCATGGTCGACACCTTCCAGGATAGTCGTCAGGTGCGGAGCTTTGCGGCGCTGGGCGGCTCGCTTGCATCCGAGGTGCCGCAAGACATCGCCCACAGTTCCCCCGTCCTCATGAAACCGGGCGATTACCCTGTCGTCGAGCACGTGGACGTTGGGCGACGACAACCAGGAAGAAGGCGACAACGGTGACGAAGGGGAAGGGCGGTTCGAACGAGGGCAGGGGAGGGGATTCTCCCTCCGAGCTGATCGACGCGCGGATCGAGGAGCTGGGCGACTGGCGGGGCGAGACGCTCGCCCGGGTCCGAAGCCTCGTCAAGCAGGCAGATCCCGATGTGGTCGAGGAGTGGAAATGGAGAGGGGTGCCCACCTGGTATCACGACGGCAAGATCGTCTGTACCGGCGAGACGTACAAGAACCGCGTGAAGATGACCTTCGCCAAAGGCGCCTCGCTGGAGGACCCTTCTGGCCTTTTCAACTCCAGCCTCGAGGGCAACGTCCGGCGCGCGATCGATCTCCACGAGGGCGACGCGATCGACGAGAAGGCGTTGAAGGCGCTGATCCGCGCCGCCGTGGCGCTGAACGCGTCCTCGTAGCCGGCACATTTACGTAGCCGAATTCCCTTTGGTCTGTAACTATGGCAATAGTGCCGCTCAACGTATAGCGTTCTCCTTTCTGAGCGATCGGGACTATGCGTTTGGAGCTCGGCGAAACCAGTCAACCAGGCGGAGGGTGCAGTTTCATGAGAAGAGTTATCGCGGTGATGGTGGCGTCTTTGCTCGCGCTGTTGACGATCGTCTCCGGTGCATCGGCGTTTGAAGGCGGGGGCCGGAAACCGAGCGAAGCGCCTCTGGTCGCGATCGGCACGCACTACACGGGCCAGCTGAACAACCATCAGTCCGACGCCAACTACAGCGGCTACAAGGAGGTGGCGATCTGGCGCCTGCCGCCGCTGACCACGCGCGACATCATCACCGTCGACTGGCACAGCGTTCCGTTTACGCGCTCCGGATACGGAGGCTTCCCGGTCTGCATGATCTTTGCCCAGGGAATCGATGACTACAGCTGGGGAAGCGTCTTCGGCAGCGCACCGAATTACTGCGACGAACACGGGCCGGTCTATTCGCTCTCCGGGAGCGGGAGCGCTCAAACGGCGATCACGGCCCAGGAAACGAACTCGACCTCGTCCTACCTCGAGTTCTTCTCCCGGGCCGAAGAAGAATCCCCCACCTCCCTGGAAACCTATCCCTACGACTTCACCGTCGAGCCGATCCGGCACTATCTCGGCGTCGCGATACGAGCGGTGAAACGCGTCAGCGCGACCGGGACCCTCACCGCCACCGCGACCCTTGCCAGCGGCTCGCCGGTTCCCGACGGCCTCGCCTTCAGCCTGGCAGTGACCTGGCCGGGTGGCGGCAGCGCCGGCTACTCGGCCACCAGCGCCGGCGGGGCGGTCAGCTTTCCGCTTGCACTGCCCGAAACGGCCCAGGGCAAGGACGCGACCTTCGTCGTCTCGCATCCGGCCGACTCCCAATACGGGGAAGCGGTCAGCGAAAAGCTGGTCGCGCTCGTAGCCAAGCCGAAGCCCGTGCCGGCGAGTCAATCTGCCTGTGCGCGCGCCAACAAGCACCTCCGCGCGGTGGGCCGTCAGTACTCGCGCCTGAGGCGGCATGCCTCGCAGGCTCACGGTCTCGCCCGGCGCCGCCTGCACCGTCGGATCGTGCGGGTCAAGCGTCAGCTGCGGGCAGCTCGGGCGCAGGTGGGCGCCGACTGCTGAGCTCGGCGCCGACTGCGGGCCAGAGCCCAGCCAGGTCGACTGCGAAGCACGCGGCTCGCCCCCGGGACCCCCACCTACGACATACGCCCGGCGCCGTCTACCCGAGCCGAATCCTTGCCACGTCCATCTCCTTTTGGGTATGTTCGGAGTCCGATAAGGAAATTCCGAATGGAGGAAACAGGATGGCGGACTTGGTGAAGGGCCTGAAGGCGGGCACGAAGGGCAAGGACGAGCGGCTGTTCGCGGAGGCGCAACCCACTCCGGACGAGATCGCGTTTCAGATCGAAAACACCAGTGCGGCCTACTACGACTCGGTCTACTTCAAGAAGCACGAAGAAGATGTCCAGAAGGTCCCGTCGCCGCGGCTGAGCCCACCCCGCATGGATCTGGCCGACGTGCTCGGGGACGATGTCCTCGCGCCGATCGTCGCGGCGGAGAAGCTGAGCTTCCACACGGTGGGGGACACCGGCGCGGCGAAGGTCAACCGGAGCCAGAAGATGGCGACGGCGATCAAGCACGAGGCAGGAGTCGCCGACCTGATGGCGGAAGACGTCGAGAAGCTGGGAGATGATGCCCCCGCCTTCTTCTTTCACCTCGGCGACATCATCTACAACTTCGGCGAGGGCCAGTACTACTACGACCAGTTCTACGAGCCCTTCCGCAATTACGACCGGCCGATCTTCGCGATCCCCGGCAACCACGACGGGATGGTCTTCGGGCCGAGCGAAGACACGCCCACGGTCAAGACCCTTACCGCGTTCCTGCGCAACTTCTGCGCGAAGGCGCCCGGGCCGGCCGAGGACGCCGGCAGCCTGATGCGCAGCACGATGAACCAGCCCGGCGTCTATTTCACCCTCGACGCCCCATTCGTCTCGATCATCGGCCTTTACACCAATGTGATCGACGGGCCGGGCGTGCTCTCCTCTCAGGGCGGCAAATACAAGGACTTGGGCGACGAGCAGCTCGAATTCCTCAAGGCCGAGCTGGCGCGCCTCAAACCCGAACGAGAAGCCGTCAAGCGCGCCGTGGTCGTCGCCTGCCACCATCCGCCTGCGTCGGTCGGCGCACACCCCGGCTCCGCGGGTCTGGACGAGGATCTGAGCGAAGCCTTCAAGGCCGCCGGCCTGTGGCCCGATGCCGTTCTCTCGGGCCACGCCCACCTCTACCAGCGCTTCACCCGCAAGGAGGGCGAGCAGGAGATCCCCTACGTCGTGGGGGGCGCCGGTGGCTTCAGCGAGACTCCTCCCCACACCAAAGTCGCGAAGGGCGCGACCAACGGCACCTACACGCTGGAGACCGATCCGATCGTCCACTTCGGCTACATGACCGTCACGGTCGACATGAAGGCGAAGGAGCTCTCGATCGGCTACCGGCCGAGCAAGGAAGGGATCAAAGGCGACTCCGTGACCGTCGACCTCGAGGCCGGCAGGATCGCCTGAGCGCGGCGAATCGACAGCTATGAGCGGAAGGGGCGCAACCGGCCGACCACGCCATTTGCTTCAATCGGTGGACCAGAGAAAGGAGGTGGTCCTGACTTGATTCACATGCTCGAGGGGACTCTGGAGGTGCAGGGCCGCTAGGTCGCCGCACTGGTTCGGGCGTCCGGCGGAATCCACCCCGGGCACCGGCGATCGCAGGGAGGCGGGTCTTGTCCCACCCGTTCGCTGTTCCCGCGCTCGTCTCCAGGCACCAGGCCAGGGCCGCCTCGCGCGGCCCTGGCTCGTTTTCCGGCCGCTCGTTCCGGCTGGCCGGTGTGGTCGAGGCCTTCAAGCGCACCGTGCGGCTGCCGGGTGGAGTGAACGGCGGTCAGAGCAGGCTCTGCGCGCACTCGACGATCGTCTCGTCGATCGGCCTCGGAGACCAGCCGAGGCGGGTCCTGGCCCGCTCGCTGGAGAGCTCGGTCTTGCGGCCGAGCTGGCCGGTGATCGAGCGGACACTGGGGTCGAAGATCGCCATCGCGCGCACGACGAAGTCGGGTATCGACCGGCTGGGCACCTTGGCGGCGGCCTCGCCCATGCGGCTGCGCAGCACCGCGGCTATGTCCGCCATCCACTGGAAGGTCGTCACCGCGACGAAGCGCTCGCCGCCGGCCTCGGGCGCGGTCATCGCCCTGATCTCCAGGTCGGCGACGTCGCGCACGTCGACGAAGCTGAAGCCGATCCGGGGCACGCCCGGCATTCCCCCCAGCAGCCGTTCGATCGCCTGCAGCGAGAAGGAGCGATCGTCGCTCAGCACCGGGCCGACGATCGCGCCGGGGTTGACCGTCGCCAGCTTCCCGGTCGCGCCGCGCTCGGCCATGAAGTCCCATGCGGCCCGCTCGGCAACCGTCTTGGAGCACGCGTAGGGAGACAGCTTCGGGTTCTCGGGGTCGCTCCAGTCCCGCTCGTCCAGCGGTCGCCCGGATACCGCTTTGCCGCTGCCGGTGATCGCGGCCACCGATGAGGTGACGACGATGCGCTCGACCCCGGCATCGAGGCTCGCTGCGAGCACCCGCAGGGTCCCGTCCCGCGCCGGCACGATCAGCTCGTCGGGATCCTTCGGCTGCTGCGGGGGGAAGGGCGAGGCTACGTGGAGGACGTAATCGCAGCCGTCGGCGGCGTCCGCCCAGCCGGCGTCGTCGAGCAGATCGGCGGCGAGCACGGTGAGGCGACCGCCCGCGTCGACCTGGGTTGCGACTGCCGCTCGCACCTCCGGCTCGCGCGCGAGGTCGCGCACGGTGGTGCGGACCCGGTAGCCGCGGCGCAGGAGCTCGACCGCGCACCAGCCGCCGAGGTACCCCGAGCCGCCAATGACCAGAACGGTCTTCGTCTCCCCTTCCGAGCCCTCCATGAGTCCCAGCAGTATGAACGTGAGAACATCCGAGCGCCGATGACGGACTTCCTGGTCAAGCGGGGCGAGTTGCGCGAGTGTCGTATCGCCGACGCTCCGGCGCCTGGTCTCGAGGCGGGCCAGGCGCTGCTCCGGGTCGATAGCTTCGGGCTCACCGCCAACAACGTCACCTACGCGGTCTTCGGCGAAGCGATGCACTACTGGGACTTCTTCCCCGCCGAGGACGGTTGGGGCCGGGTGCCGATGTGGGGCTTCGCCGAGGTCGAGCGCAGCGAGGCCGAGGGAGTGGAGGCCGGCGCGCGCGTGTTCGGCTACCTGCCGCCCTCCTCGCACCTCGTCGTCGTTCCGGCTGACGCCGGCGAGGCGGGCTTCGTCGACGGCTCGCCGCACCGGGCTGCGCTGCCGTCCGCCTACCACCGCTACCTGACCACGGCCGCCGATCCGTTCTACCGGGCGGACACCGAGGAGATCCAGATGCTGCTGCGGCCGCTCTTCTTCACCTCGTTCCTGATCGATGACCAGCTCGCCGACGAGGGCCTGGTCGGCGCTGGCCCGATTGTGATCTCCAGCGCCTCGAGCAAGACCGCGATCGCCGCCGCCTTCATGCTCGCGCGGCGCGACGGGGTCGAGCTGGTCGGCCTCACCTCGCCGCGCAGCGTCGAGTTCGTCGCGGGCCTTGGTATCTACGACCGCACGGTGGGCTACGACGCGATCGACTCGCTCGGGCCCGGGCCCGCGACCTTCGTCGACATCGCCGGCGACGGCGAGGTGCGCCACACGGTCCACTCGCACTACGGCGACCGGCTCGCCCACAGCATGACCGTGGGGGTGACCCACTGGGAGGAGTTGGCGGCCGGAGCGGGCGAGCTGCCGGGCCCGACCCCGACCTTCTTCTTCGCCCCCGACCGGGTTACGAAACGCTCCGAGGACTGGGGCCGCGCCGGCCTCGAGACCCGAGTGGCCGACGCCTGGCGCCCCTTCTGCGAGTGGACCGGCGACTGGCTCGAGACGATCCGGGCCGAGGGCTTCGACGCTGTACGCGACGCCTACCTCGATGTCCTCGAGGGCCGCGTCGACCCCAAGCACGCTCACGTTCTGAGACTGGCGTAACCGACCTTGACGGTGCCCTGGCCCCGACAAAGTCGGATGCGCTGGATTCAGCGCCGCCGCTCTTGGATGCGCTGGGCTGTTTGGCGGAGCACCTTTCGTACACGGGTGCTCTCGTACTTGACCTGGTGATGGGTGAATCGCAGGGCTGTCAGGCCGGCGGCGACGTGCGCCTGGTCGCGAACGCGGTCCTTGGCCTGAGTCGATGCCGTGCGGTGGTAGCGCAAGCCGTCGGTCTCGACCACGAGTTCCAGATCAGGCCAGAAGAAGTCGACCTCGTAGCCATTTACCCAAGCTTTGGTCAGTGGTAGGGGTAGCTCTGCGGCTGCGGCTATCGGGCGAAAGAGAAGCTCGAGATCGGAGTCCGAGAGGCGAAAAGTGTGCTTGTCCAAGAGCGTGCGTAGCGGCCTCACGCCCGGCTCGCCCGCGTAGCGGTCGAGTTCGGCTCGCAAGGTCTCGGGGTCGATGAGGTCGCGCTTGTCGGCCTCGTTGACTGCACGCTCGAGGGCCTTGGTGTTCAGCTCGGTGGCGAGGTCAAGCAGGGTGCGCGCCGGGCGGGTGACGGGGATCCCGTCGTGCAGGACGATGTTGTCGCCGGGTAAAGACGGTCGACTCATCGCGCGGATTCCGACTCGCTTGTGTTCGCAGCGCCTTCGTACGCTGATATCGACCCGGCCGTGGCGCTCCCGACCGACTCCCCACAGCGCCGCCGCGCTGTGGTGGCTCAAGGCCGCATGCTCACCACAGGCGAGCACTGCGGCCATCCAGCGTCGCTCCCGGGTCAGGCGGGGCCAGCCGACGGCGTAGATACCCCGTCCGACCGGGTGGATGCGACCGACGGCAACTCGATGACGGATCGCCTCTGGGCTGAAGCCGAGAGCGAGCAAGTCGCTTCGACTCAAGACCCCATGCTGCCTATCCGCCAGTGCCCATGCTTGTCTGCTCCGCGTATCCGACTTTGAAGGGGTCATCACCCCCAATAAGTCGACAGCGGCCGAAACTCGCCCCCCGATTGGGCTGGTGCGTCGGTGGGTAGGCTGGGCACACTGCTTCGATCGAATGGAGGACTCGTGATCACCAAGACCGACTTCATCGGGATCCCGTCGACCGACAGCGAGCGCTCGCGTCGCTTCTACGTGGAGACGCTCGGCCTGCGGCCGGACGAGCACGGCAAGTTCGAGTTCTGGGCGGGTGAGACCTGCTTCGGGATCTGGGAGCCGGCGCAGTTCGGCATGCAGTTCGCCCCGCAGAAGAACGCCCACCCGGCGCTGCACGTCGACGACGTCGCTGCAGCGCGGGCGGAGCTCGAAGCCAAGGGGGTCGAGTTCGCCGGCGAGATCATGGACACCGGCGTCTGCCACATGGCGTTCTTCATCGACCCCGACGGCAACGACCTGATGCTGCACAACCGCTACGCGCCGTACGAGTGAGCAGGCGATGTCGAAGCTGAGGTTCGAGATCTCGATCTCGCTCGACGGCTACTTTGCCGGGCCGAACCAGAGCGAGGAGAACCCGCTCGGCGAAGGCGGCGAGCAGCTGCACGAGTGGGTCTTTCCCCTCGCCGCCTGGCGCGAGCCGCACGGGCGCGAGGGGGGGGAGGTGAACGCCAGCACGCCGTTGGTCGAGGAATCGCAGAGCGGCGTCGGGGCCGTGATCATGGGCCGCGGCATGTTCGGCGGTGGCCCGGGCCCGTGGGGTGAGGATCCATGGCAGGGCTGGTGGGGCGAGGAGCCGCCCTTCCGCACGCCGGTCTTCGTCCTCACCCACCACGAGCGCGAGCCGCTGACCCTGGGCGAGACCACCTTCATCTTCGTCGCCGACGGGATCGAGCCGGCGTTGGAGCAGGCGAAGGCGGCGGCGGGAGAGCTGGACGTCCACATCGGCGGCGGTGGCGATGTCGCCCGGCAATATCTGTCGGCGGGCCTGATCGACCAGATGCAGCTCAACGTCGTGCCGGTCCTGCTCGGCGGTGGGATCCGGCTCTTCGAGGACGGCGCCGGCGCGGACCTCGAGCTGGAGCAGATCCTGGTCGTCGAGGCGCCGGAGGTCACGCACCTCCGCTACCGCGTCGGCTAGCCGCGCGGCCGACCCGTCGCTATGCGGCTCGTCACACTGGCTGACCAGCCAGTCTGCGAGAATCGGCGCCTGTGAGCGAGGGGTCGGCCGAACATCTCGACGTGCTGATCGTCGGCGCCGGTCTTTCCGGCATCGGCGCCGCCTGGCACCTGCAGGATCGCTCTCCCGGCAAGACCTACGCGATCCTCGAGGCTCGCGCCGACCTCGGCGGCACCTGGGATCTCTTCCGCTATCCGGGCATCCGCTCGGATTCGGACATGCACACGCTCGGCTACCGCTTCAAACCCTGGACGGCGACGAAGTCGATCGCCGACGGCGACTCGATCCTCGAGTACGTGCGCCGCACGGCGCGGGAGAGCGGGGTCGACCGGCGGATTCGCTTTCACCACCGCGTCCTCGATGCCGCGTGGTCGAGTGCCGAGAACCGCTGGGCGGTCGAGGCCGAGCGCACCGATACGGGGGAGACCGTGCGGCTGACCTGTAGCTTCCTCTGGACCTGCAGCGGCTACTACAGCTATGACGAGGGATACACCCCCGAGTTCGAGGGGGTCGACCGGTTTACGGGGCCGGTGGTCCACCCGCAGCACTGGCCCGCCGACCTCGACTACAGCGGTAAGAAGGTGGTCGTGATCGGCAGCGGCGCCACCGCGGTGACGCTGGTGCCGGCGATGGCGAAGGAGGCGGAGCACGTGACGATGTTGCAGCGCTCGCCCACCTACATCGCCTCGCTGCCGGCCCAGGATCCGATTGCCACAAGACTGCGCCGCCACCTGCCGGAGCGCGCCGCCTACGCGGTGGTGCGCTGGAAGAACGTGCTCCTCCAGGCCGGCTTCTACCAGCTGAGCCGCCGCCGACCGGACCTGATCAAGCGCTGGATTCGCAAGGGCGTCGAACGCTCGCTCCCTCCCGGCTACGACGTCGACAGGCACTTCAAGCCGCGTTACAACCCCTGGGACCAGCGCATGTGCCTGGTCCCCGACGGCGACCTCTTCCGGGCGATCTCGAGCGGCGAAGCCACGGTCGTCACCGATCGGATCGCGAGCTTCACCGAGCGCGGCATCGAGCTCGAGTCGGGCGAGGAGCTGGAGGCCGACGTGATCGTCACCGCGACCGGGCTCAACCTGCTCTTCCTCGGCGGGATGGAGCTGACGGTAGACGGCGAACAGGTCGACGTGCCGAGCAAGATGACCTACAAAGGCATGATGCTGAGCGGGGTGCCGAACATGGCCTTCACCGTCGGCTACACCAACGCCTCCTGGACCCTGAAGGCAGACCTCACCTCCGAGTACGTCTGCCGCCTGCTCAACCACATGGACGCGCGCGGCTACCGGCGCTGCGTCGCGGAGGTCGACCTGTCGGTGACCGAGCAGCCGCTGCTCGACTTCACCTCCGGCTACGTCCAGCGCTCGCTCGACAAGTTCCCCAAACAGGGCTCGAAGGAGCCCTGGAAGCTGCGCCAGAACTACGTCTTCGACATCCGCACGATCCGCCGCGGCGCGATCGACGACGGGGCGATGCGATTCTCGGGCGCCGCCGAGGCACGTCCGGCCGACCCCGTTACTGCCTGAACAGGGCTGCGCGGGCAGCGGTCACCGCTGGATGGTGATCTGCGGCTGATCCCGCCCAGCCACGCGAACTTCGATACTCGGCCTGAGTGCCTTACTCGGGCCGAGTTTCACGACCTTGAGAGCTGGGAAGCGCCTCCTGGGTCTGGGAATGCGCCGGCGGTTGCCTAGCGCGGAAGGCCGGCCGTCCTGGAGGCGAATGTCGCGAAGCGGCGGAAATGCAATCCGATTTCGCGCGGCCGCAGGTCGCGCTCCTCATCCACCCCGCGCGCTTTGCGCGTGGGGTTCAATTCGACTGCAGGACGGCCGGCCTTCCGCGCCCGGGGATCGTGAATCAACCCTCTAGCGCGTCGATCTGGCTGGGCGAGAGGTCATGATCTCGACCCAGGTAGTCGAGCGCCCGGACACGGGCCGTTTCACCTCGAGGAGGGCTCGGGCGGGCCGGAGAACGACTTCACCAACCGCAACACCACCTTCGCCGCCCGGAACATGCTGCACCTGGCGCGGATCCTCAAGGACGCCGGCGGCATCCCCGCCCACGGCAACCAGCGCACCGAGTGGGATGCTTCAGGCGGCGTTCGCCTCGAGGCGCTCGGCGAGGCGGTTCATGCCGCGCTCGCGCGCGGCGGCCGCGGCGCCGGCCCAGTCGGTCTCGCGATCGGGCGGTGGCTCGACCCCGGCGTCGCGCAGCGTCGCGATGTCCTTGAAGGCGAGCAGCTCCTCGCGGGCGTCGAGCAGGGCGGCGCGCAGCTTCGGCCGCTGCTCGCGGATCGCGTTTTCGAGGATCGCCTCGAGCGAGCCGTGACGGCGCAGCAGGTCGGCCGCGGTTTTCGGCCCGACGCCCTTTGCGCCAGGGAGGCCGTCGGAGGGGTCGCCGCGCAGGGCGATGAAGTCGGGCACCAGTTCGGGATCGATGCCGTAGCGCTCGCGTACCTCCGCCGGGCCGACCTCTTCGGCCCCTTTGCCGCCGCCGGTCTTGACGTAAAGGACGGTGACCCGCTCGCCGGCGCACTGGTACATGTCACGGTCGCCGGTCAGCAGCAGCGCCCGCCCACCGGCACCCGCCTCGCGCTCCGCATAGGTGCCGAGCAGATCGTCGGCCTCGAGCGAGTCACTCGTAGCCACCGTCCAACCGAAGGCCTCGAAGAACCCACGCGCAGCCGCGAACTGCGGCGAGAGGCCGTCCGGCATAGCCGCCTCTCGCTCGGCGTGGTAGGCCGGATACAGCTCGGTCCGGTAAGAAGCCGCGTCCGGCCCGAAGCAGAGAACCACCGCCCGAGGCCCATGCACTTCAATCTCCCTCAAAGCAAGATTGGCCGTCCCAAGCAGCGCATTGACCGGCTTCCCGTCGGTCCCGACGATCGAGTCGGGCAGCGCATAGAACGCCCGGAACAACATCGAAGGCGTGTCGACGACGAGTAACGGGCGTCTGCTGACAGTCACCGAGAGAGCCTATCCGGGTAGGGCTGGAACGTCTTGTACTTTTTCGGTGTAGGCCGCGGGCGCCAGCCCACCGGCGATCCACCGAAAAAGTTAAGTGGAAGCCCTGCCCGGATAGGCTCCTCAGCCATGGGCTTCATCAACCCCACTCCTCCGCCATTCGAGTACCAGGAGTGGAGACAACGCCCCCATCTCGAGCGGATCAAGGTCCTCGCCCAGGACTGGGCGATCAACGGCTTCGGCACGCCGACCTTCGTCTACCTGCTCTACGTCCTCAAGCTGATCGTCTACGCGGGCGGCGGCCTGCTGCTGATCTCGGCGACTACGGCGGGTCTGGGCGGGCTCGGCGACCTCGGCTCTTGGTGGACCGAACCGATCGTCTTCCAGAAGGCGGTTGTCTGGACGATGCTGTGGGAGGTGCTCGGCCTCGGCGCCGGCTCGCTGCCGCTGACCCTGCGCTTCTCGCCGATGATCGGCGGCGTGCTCTACTGGCTGCGGCCCGGGACGACGCGGCTGCCGCCCTGGCCTGAGCGGGTGCCGCTGACGCGCGGCACGCGGCGCACGCTCTTCGACGTCGCGCTCTACGCCGGGCTGATCGCCGCCGCGCTCAACCTGCTGCTCTCCGACGGGATCGATTCGATAGGTGTGTCCGCGGGCCTCGGCTCGCCTGTTCACTACCTCTCCGCCGGCCGCCTCGACCCGGTCGCTGTCGGCGTGCTCCTCGCCCTGCTGGTTCTGCTCGGCCTGCGCGACAAGGTCCCCTTCCTCGCCGCCCGCGCCGAGATCTACGGCAACCTCGCGATCGTCTTCCTCTTCCCGCTGACCGACATGATCATTGCCGCCCAGCTCGTCTTCGTCTGCATCTGGTGGGGGGCGGCCTCCTCGAAGCTCAACCGTCACTTCCCCTTCGTCGTCACGGTGATGATCAGCAACACGCCCTGGAACCGCTGGCGGGCGGCGAAGAAGCGGCTCTACCGCAACCACCCCGAGGATCTACGCCCCTCGTCGATGGGTGCGCTCGCGGCTCACATGGGCACGGTCATGGAGTTCACCCTGCCGGCGATCCTGCTCGTCTCCCAGGGCGGATGGATCGGCGCCCTCGCGGTCGCCGGGATGGTGATCTTCCATCTCCACATCCTCTCGACCTTCCCGCTGGCCGTGCCGCTGGAGTGGAACGTCTTCATGATCTTCGGCCTGCTCTTCCTCTTCGGTCACTACGGCGCGACCTCCTGGTCGACCCTCGACGACCCGCTGCTGCTCGCGATCCTCGCCGTCACCTGCATCGGCTTCCCGGTGCTCGGCAACTTCCGCCCCGACCTCGTCTCCTTTCTGCCCTCGATGCGCTACTACGCCGGCAACTGGGCGACCAGCCAGTGGCTCTTCCGCCGCGACAGCGGCGCCGAGGCGAAGCTCGACCGCGACCTGGTCAAGCCCGCCCCGATCGTGACCGAGCAGCTGGCCAAGTTCTACGACCCCGATCTGATCGACGTCCTCATCCACAAAGGCCTCGCCTTCCGCTCGATGCACTCGCACGGCCGCGCGCTCAACGGCCTCGTGCAGCGCGCCGTCGACGACCTCGAGGACTACGAGGTGCGCGAGGGCGAGCTCGTCGCGGGTGTGGTCCTCGGCTACAACTTCGGCGACGGCCACTTCCACGACCAGCGCCTGCTCGCGGCAATCCAAGAGCGCTGCCGATTCGAGCCCGGTGAGGTGCGGATCGTCGTGCTCGAGTCCCAGCCGGCCAACGTGCAGCGCCAGCGCTACCGGATCTTCGACGCCGCCACCGGCCTGGTCGAGGAGGGCTCGGTCAAGGTCGCCGACATGGTCGAGCGCCAGCCCTGGCTCGACGGACGGCCGTTCCCGGTCGAGGTGGCGTCGATATGAGCTTCCGCTACGCCTTATGTGTCTCTGAGACACATAAGGCGCACCGGAAGGAGCGACGTTGAGCGACGCGATAGTCGTCGGCGCGGGTCCCAACGGTCTCGCCGCCGCCGCCACCCTTGCGACTCACGGGGTGGGGGTGACCGTGATCGAGGCGGCGACGACGATCGGCGGCGGCACGCGGACCAGCGAGCTCACCCTGCCCGGCCTGCTGCACGACGACTGCTCGGCGTCGCACCCCTTTTCCCCCGGCTCGCAGGCGCTGGCTCCGTTGGGTCTCGAGCGGCACGGCCTCGAGTGGGCCTGGGCCGAGATCGAGGTCAGCCATCCCTTCGACGACGGCAGCGCCGCCGTCATGCATCGCTCGATCGAGCAGACCGCCGCCGGGCTCGGCCCCGCCGGTCGCGCCTGGAAGCGGATCTTCGGCTCGTCCTCACGTCACTTCGACGCGCTCGCCGAGGACATCATGCGGCCGCTCGCGCACCTGCCGCGCCACCCGCTCGCCCTCGCCCGCTTCGGTCCGGCGGCGGCGGCGCCGGTCTCGCTGCTCGCCCGCGCGCTGCCGACCGCGCAGGCGCGGGCGCTGTTCGGCGGCACCGCCGCCCACTCCTTCAGCCCCTTCTCGCGGCCGTTCAGCTCGGCCGCCGGCATGGCGCTGACCTGCGCCTGCCATCGCAACGGCTGGCCCGTGGCCCGCGGCGGCTCGCGGGCGATCTCCGACGCGCTCGCCGCCGTGGTGCGCGAGCACGGCGGCCGGATCGAGACCGGCCGCCCGGTGCGCTCGCTCGCCGAGCTGCCCGCGGTCGACGCGGTCATCTTCGACCTCGCCCCGGCGGCCGTCGCCGAGATCGCCGGCGATCGGCTGCCGTCCCGAACGGCGCGCGCCTATCGCCGCTACAGGCACGGCCCGGGCGCCTTCAAGGTCGACCTCGCGGTCGAGGGCGGGGTCCCGTGGACCGACCCGGCGTCGGCCAGGGCGGGGACCGTCCACGTGGCCGGCTCCTTCGAGGAGATCGCCGCGAGCGAACGCGAGGTCAACCGCGGCCGGATGCCCGAGCGCCCCTTCGTCCTGCTCTGCCAGCAGTACCTCGCCGACCCGTCGCGCTCCAGCGGGAACGTGCACCCGGTGTGGGCTTACGCGCATGTCCCGCATGGCTACGTGGGCGACGCGACCGATGCCCTGCTCGACCAGATCGAACGCTTCGCGCCGCGCCTGCGCGAGCGGATCCTCGCCCGCCACGTCCGCTCACCGGCCGACTTCGAGTCCTATAACCCCAACTACGTGGGCGGCGACATCGTCACCGGGGCGAACACGCCGCTGCAATCGCTGGTCCGGCCCCGGATGGCCCTCGATCCCTATGCCACCGGCATCCCCGGCTTCTTCATCTGCTCGGCAGCGACCCCACCCGGCGCCGGCGCCCACGGCATGAACGGCTACAACGCCGCGCGCTCGGTCCTGCGGGAGATCGGCCGATGACGCCCGCGGTCGAGTTCCACCTGCACGACCCGGCTGCGACCGGTGCGAGGAACGTGCTCGAAGTGCTGGTCGAAGCCGCGCACGGAGCCGAGCGCGGCGGGGGGATCTTCGCCTTCGCCTCGAGAGCGGGAATCGACATGCTGCTCGGCGACGAGGAGCTCCAGCCGCTCCTTTCCGGCGGCGGCTTCGAGCTCATCGTCGGCGTCGACTCGGTCACCGACACCCGTGCGCTCGACCGGCTGACCGAGCTCTCGCGGAGGCGACCGGGGCTGAGCGCGCGGGCGCTCGTGCACGGCCGCGGCGGCATCTTTCACCCGAAGCTCTGCTGGTTCGCCGCCGGAGAGCGGTTGCGGCTGGTGGTCGGCTCGGGGAACCTGACCCTGGGTGGCCTGGCACGCAATACCGAGGCGTCGCTTGCGACCGTGTTGAGCGGGGCGGATGCGGTCGAGTCGGAGGCGGCGATCCGGGCTTGGACAGAGCGGTGGGACGACTATCTGATGGCCCCCGATTCGCCGCAGGCCCAGGCGCGCGCCGCCGAGAACAGCGGCTCCGAGCGCTCGCTGCGCAGGCGCATGCCGCAGGAGGGCGAGGAACCCGCGGTCGAAGACGCGCCGCCTGCAGAGCCAGGCGCCGAGGTCCTCGCCCTCGATATCCCGAGGAACGACCCCAATCGCACCCAGCTCGACATCGGAATGGCCCAATTTCGCAGCTTCTTCGGCGGCGAGCCCGGTCAGCAGAGACGCATACTCATCCAGCCGGTGGATGGTGTGGGTCAGCTGGGGGAAGTCGAGCGGCCGCGAAAGCTGATCGAAACCAGGAGCCGCAACTACCGCTTCGAGGCCGGCGCCGGACACCGTCGGCCCTATCCGCAGGAGGGCAGGCCGATCGCGGTCTTCGCCAGGGGCGGCGACGGGATCTTCCGCTACCAGCTGTTCTGGCCAGAGGACCCCGGACACGCCGAGGCCGACGCGTTCCTGACCTCTCTCGCCGGCAGGGAGGTGGGGGGCAAAATGCGCCGCGAGACCGGCACGGTCGGGGGATTGCGCGCGGCTTGGCCCGAGGCCCCGCTGCTGGCGGCGCTCGGCTGAGAGCCTGAAGGACCTAAGCGGCGCGCTGCAGGGGCTCGGCCTGCGCGAGGAAGCGGAAGCCTCCGCCGCCCGACCAGCCGAGCTCGGCGGAGACGCCGCCAGCCTCGCCGTCGACGACCATCCGCAGCCGGCTCGCGCAGTGGGTTACCGCGTGCTCGCCGCACTCGATCCCGACCCAGCGCCGGCCCATCTTGTGGGCGACGGCCGCGGTGGTGCCGGACCCCAGGTATGCGTCGAGGACGAGGTCGCCGGGGTCGCTCGAGATCTCGAGGATGCGCGCGAGCAGCTGCTCGGGCTTCGGCGTCTCGAACACCTTCTCCTCGGGGAACAGCTTCAGTATCTCCCGCTTCGCCGCGCCGGTGGTCCCTGCGAAGGCGGCGGTCCACAGCGTGGAGGGGGTCATCCCGTCGCTGGCCTCGGAGAGGAAGCGCTTGAGCCGGGGCACCCGGTTGCCGCCCGGGCCGAACCAGACTTCGCCGTCGGCGATCGCCTGGCGCATCCGTTTCTCGTTGTAGATCCAGCAGCGGCCCTTGGGCGGGCTGTGACGCAGGCCGCTGGGGGCGACCACGTCGTAGAACTGGCTCGGCGTGCCGTGGCCGGCCTGGGCGGTCAGCGATATCGACTGCCAGGGCCCGCGAGGGTCCTCGTCGGGGTTTTTGTACCGGGCGAGGATCTCGTCCGAGAGGGGGACCTGGTTGCGGGTCGCCTTGAAGCGCTCGGGGTCCCTCGCGTAGACGAGCAGGTACTCGTGGTTGTTGGAGAAGACCCGCCGGTTCTCGCGGGTCGTGCGGTGCTCCCAGACGATCGTGCCGAGGAAGCCCCCCCGGCCCAGCACCGAGTCCGCCAGGACCTTGAGGTAATGGAGCTCGTTGTCGTCGATCGAGATCCAGATGCTCCCGTCCTCGCGCAGCAGCGGCGCCAGCGCCTCCAGCGTCGCGCGCATCGATTCGAGCCACTCCTCGTGCCGGGCGCGGTCGTCGTAGTGCGTGTAGCGCTCGCGGTTGTTGTAGGGCGGGTCGATGTAGATGCATCTGACCGCCCCTCTAAGGTCCGCGCCGATCCTGTCCAGGACCGCGAGGTTGTCGCCATGGATGAGCGTCCCCGAAGCGAGAGCATCGCCGTAAGAGAGATCGCGGATGTCTTCTAGGCCGTTCATACAGGTCGACCCCGCTGCGGCGGTACCGGCTCGCGCCGACAATACGGACCGGCGATGACGGAGCTGGCAGCTCCGGCGCGGACGCGGCCGGACCGGTCCGTCGACGCGTTCCGGCCGATCCAGTACATGGGCAGCAAGGCCCGCCTGCTCGACCTGATCGAGGACGCGATCGACTTCGTCGATCCGGCCGGCGGGCCCGCCCTCGACCTGTTCTCGGGCTCCGGCGTCGTCGCCGCCCGTCTCGGTCGCGCCAGACCGGTGACGGCGGTCGACGTGCAGGAGTACGCCCGCGTGCTCGCCGCCGCGCTGAGCGGGCCGGCGCGGATGAAGACGCGGGCGATCGAGCGGCTGGCCGAACGAGCGGGGCGGCGCGCGGACCAGCTTGCCGAGGCGGACCTGGCGGCCCCGATCGAAGCCGAGCGGGCCGCGATCGAGGCGCTCGCGCAGGGCGACCCGGAGCCACTCTGCGAGCTGATCGAGCAGGGGTCCCCGATCGCCTTCGAGCAGGGCGAGGGACCGCCGCCGGGCCCCCTGCGGGAGGCCTTGGAATCCGCCGTCCCGCGGCTATCGGCGCCGGCTGAGCGCCTCACGCTCACCCGGTTCTACGGCGGTGTCTATTTCAGCTACGAACAGGCCCTGCATCTGGACTGCGTCCTCGCAGCCGTGCGCGCGCTGCCGGCAGGAGCCGCGCGGGATACCGGCCTCGCAGCCGCCCTCGGGGCGGCGAGCGAGTGCGTGACCAGCGTCGGCAGCCACTTCGCCCAGCCGGTCAGGCCGCGCGACGGCCTCGGGCGGCCCAAGCCGGCTGCTCTGGTCGCCGTCGCGCGGCGCCGGCGGCGCTGTGTATTCGAGGTCTTCACCGAGCGCCTGCGCCGCTACGCGCGGGCCCCGGGGGCGTCCCTTCCGGTGCGCGCCCTTTCCGCCGACTACCGCGCCTTCCTCGCCTCGCACGAGGGCGAGGTGGCGGTCGCCTACGCCGACCCCCCGTACACCCGCGACCACTACAGCCGCTTCTACCACGTGCTCGAGACGATGGCACGGGGAGACGACCCCGATGTCTCACGGGTCAGCGTCGGCGGGGCGGACCTGCTGAGCCGCGGCCTCTACCGGCGCGACAGGCATCAATCGCCGTTCTGCATCCGGACCCAGGCGCCGGATGCCTTCCGCGAGCTGTTTGCGGGCGTCCGCGCTCTCGGCGCGCCGCTCGTCGTCTCCTACTCCCCATACTCGAGCGGAACGGCGGCGCGGCCCGAGACGCGACTGCTCCGCATCCCCGAGGTGGTCGAGCTTGCCGGCGAGGCGTTCGCCGACGTTTCGATCCGCTCCGCCGGCCCCCTGAGTCACAGCAAGTTCAATGCCCAGCGCCTCAACGGCGCCATCGACCGCGAGGCAGAGGTTCTGCTGATCTGCCGGCCCTAGCTCCCTCCGGCCCGACCGCCCTCCGGGCCGGCGTCTCCTGTCCAATAGCGTTCGGGCTTCGGTGATCCAGAACGCCCTTCAAATCGACGCTCTGCAGAAGCGCTACCCGACCGGGGTGGACGCGCTGCGCGGGGTCTCGCTGGAGATCAAGCCGGGGGAGCTGTTCGGCCTGCTGGGGCCCAACGGCGCCGGCAAGTCGACCCTGATCCACTGCACGACCGGGTTGGCGCAGCCGACCGGGGGCACGATCGAGGTCTTCGGCCACGACGCGATCGGTGACTACGGCACGGCGCGGCAGGCGGTCGGGCTGGCCCCGCAGGAGGTCAACCTCGACTGGTTCCTCACCGTCGAGGAGACGCTCGACTACCACGCCGGCTACTTCGGCATGCCGAAGCGCGAGCGGCGCGAGCGGACCAGGGAGCTGCTCGAGACGTTCTCGCTGACCGAGAAGCGGCACGAACGTACCCGCACCCTCTCGGGTGGGATGAAACGGCGCTGCATCCTGGCGCGGGCGATGATGCACCGGCCGCGCCTGCTGATCCTCGACGAGCCGACCGCGGGCGTCGACGTCGAGCTGCGGCTCGAGCTCTGGCACTACGTGCAGCGGATCAACCAGGAGGGGACGACGATCCTGCTCACCACCCATTACATCGAGGAGGCCGAGCAGCTCTGCGACCGGATCGCCTTCATCAACCACGGCGAGATCGTCGGCGAGGGCACCAGCGCCGCGCTCTCGGCCCGCTTCGGCGTCGACAACCTCGAGGACGCCTACCTGGCGCTGGTCGGCCGCAAGGAGCTTTCGCGCTCGCACATCGAGGAGCCGGTGCTATGAGCGCGGCGCAGATCCGCTTCGCGACGCTGTGGCGGCGCGAGGTCAACCGCTTCATGAAGATCAAGAAACAGACGCTGGGGGCGCCGCTGCTGGAAACCTTCCTCTACATCTCGGTCTTCGGCGCCGCGCTCGGCTCGCGGGTCGGCGAACTGCACGGGATCGACTACGTCGTCTTCGTCATCCCCGGCCTGATCATGATGTCGTTCTCGATCAACGCCTTCGCCAACAACTCCTCCTCGATCCTGCAGCAGAAATTCCAGGGGGCGATCCAGGACCAGCTCTCCTCTCCCGCCTCGCCGCTGGAGCTGCTGCTCGCCTTCTCGCTCGGCGGCTTCATGCGCGGCCTGATCGTCGCCCTGCTGACCTTCGTCGCCGCCTCGCTGCTGGTCGACCTGCCGGTCGACAACATCCTCGTCCTGGTCCCGGCGCTCTTCCTGGTCGGCTTCTTCTTCTCGCAACTGGGGGTGCTGATCGGCGTCCGCGCCGAACAGTTCGACGACGTCGCCTTCGCCCAGACCTTCGTCCTGCAGCCGCTGATCTTCCTCGGCGGGGTCTTCTACTCGGCGACGCTGCTGCCGCAGCCGTTCCAGACCCTGACCCACTTCAACCCGATCTTCTACATGATCAACCTGGTCCGCTATGGCTTCGTCGGCTACACCGAAGTCAGCATCGCGCTCTCCCTGCTGGCGCTGACCGCGGCGACCGGAGCCCTCTTCGCCGTCAACCTGCGCCTCTTCTCGAAGGGCTACCGGCTGCGCGCGTAGGGCCCATCCCGAGCGGATTGCACTGGACGCTTGATCGATGCCGCGCCAACCTTTACCGTTGCTGGCCTTCACCCGTTCGTAACCGCGCAGGGCGCCGCTGGAGCGGCGCAGAAAGGAATCAACTTGAAGCAGCTTCGTCTCGTTGCGGCGGCGACCGTCGTCGCCGTCCTCTGCGTCTCCGCGTCGGCGGCGCTAGCCGCCCCGTACCCGGAAAAAAGCGCTCCGTCCGCCCAGGAATCCTCCGTCCCGACCGTCTACATAAAAGAGAGCGGCAAAAAGCTCTTCTTCGAAGCGCCGAAAACCATCGTCCTCGGCGAAGAACTGAGGGTACTCAACACGACCAACCCGAAAAAGATCGGTCCGCACACGTTCTCGCTGGTGACCAAAGGCTCGATCCCGACGACCGCCAAGCAGCGCCAGCTCTGCTTCACCCCGCATCACATCTGCAAAGCGATCGCCTCCTGGCACGGGGTGAAAGGCAACGGCCCGGTGAAAGAGAACCCGGCCGAGGCAGGCGCCGAAGGCTGGGACACGATGGGCAGCCTGACCGAAGAAGGCGACTCCTGGTTCACCGGTGAGAAACCGGGCGCCTCGATCACCCAGCAGGTCACGGCCGAACCCGGCCGGATCTACTTCATGTGCGCGATCCACCCCTGGATGCACGGCACGATCAACGTGCTGCCGGGCGGCTAGCCACGGACGATTCGCCTCAGACCCAGCCACGCCTGGGGCGCCGGGCTTTTCTCGGCGCCCTGGGCGGAGGCGCCCTGGCGACGCTGCTGCCGCTCGACCTGCGCAGTAGCGATGCGGCCCCGGTCGCGACCATGGCACGGCACGGCTCCACGCCGCCGCCGTTCCGGGATCGCCTGCCAGTCCCCGACGAGCTGCGCGGAGGGAAGCTGCGAATCCCGATCCGCGAGGCCGAGGTCCAGATCCTTCCCGGCCGCCCGACGCGGATGTGGACCTACGGCGGTAGCTTCCCCGGCCCCACGGTCAGGCGGCCCGCCGGGCATCGGACGGAGGTCACCTTCCACCACCAGCTCCCCGCCTCTGTCGGCGAGCTGAGCGTCCACCTGCACGGCGGTCACAACCGCACCCAGTTCGACGGCCAGCCGGGTGGGCTGACGGCGTCCCATCCCAGATCCTTCTACTGCGACATCCCGCGCGGCCTCTCGCCGCTCGAGTCGGGCAACGACGTCCTGATCGGGCCGGGGGCGCGGAAAACCTACGTCTACGACCTGCGTGAGGACGGCCGGCCCGAACGCGCCGCGTTCCAGTGGTACCACGACCACCGCCTCGACCACACGTCCCGCAACGTCTGGCGCGGCCTGGCGGGGATGTGGATCGTCGAGGACGAGCTCGACGCCTCGTTGCCTTTGCCCGGGGGCGAGCGGGATCTGCCGCTGATGATCGCCGACCGCAGCTTCGACCGCCACAACCAGCTCACCGACCCCTTCACCGGCCGGCGGCCGCCCGCCGACGGCGTGGCCGGCCACCGGGTCCTCGTCAACGGCGCCTACCTGCCCCATCATCGCGTGAGCGCTCAGCGCTACCGCCTGCGCCTGCTCAACGTCTCCGGCTTCCGCGCCTACGACGTCCACCTCTCCAACGGGGCGCCGATGATCCAGATCGGCGCCGACAGCGGTCTGATGCCGAGGCCGGTGCGCCGCAGCCAGATCCTGCTCGGACCGGCCGAGCGGGCCGAGGTGATCGTCGACTTCGCCGGGTCGGCGGGGGAGTCGGTGGAGCTGCGCAGCGGCCCCCGTCACGACGGCCGCGCCGGCGCCGGCGCCCGCCCCTACGTCGGCGCGCTGATGCAGTTCAGGGTCGGGGAGCGGCGCCTGCCCGACCGCACCAGGGTGCCGCGCAAGTTGCGCCCGCTGCCCGCCTGGACCAGGCACGTCTCGCACACGCCCGACCACACCTGGACGATCTCGATCGGCGGCGCCTTCAAGACGACCTGGGAGATCAACGGCAGGACGTTCAACCCGGCCCGGGCGGAAGCGTTCCCCAGGCTCGATACGACCGAGACCTGGGAGATCGTCAACCGCACGAACGTCGCCCACATGATCCACCTGCACCACACCGACTGGTACCTGCTGGCGCGCGACGGCAAGCCGCCGCCGCCCTGGGAAGACTGCCTCAAGGAGACGTTCTTCGTCTACCCCGGCGAACGGATCCTGCTCGCCGGCCACTTCTCCGACTACACGGGCAAGTTCGTCCTCCACTGCCACATGCTCGACCACGAGGATCACGGCCTGATGAGCCAATTCGAGGTCGTACGGGGCTGAGTTGCAGCATTGTCCCCACGATCGTGGGGACAATGCTGCAACTCAGCCGGCGTTGCGGCTGATCCAGTCGAGGTAGCCCTTGCTGCCGGCGACTATCGGCGTGGCGACAATCTCGGGCTCCTCGTAGGAGTGGAGCTCGCGGATCGCTGCCTCCAGCGCGGCGTAGCGCGCCGCGCTCGTCTTCGCCACGCACATCCACTCGGTCGAGCGCTCGATCTTTCCCTGCCAGCGGTAGCGGCTCGAGATCGGGCCGACGATCTGCACGCAGGCGGCGAGACGACGCTCGACCAGCGCCGCGCCGATCCGCTCGGCCTCTTCCTCAGAGCCGGTCGTGGTCGTCACCTGCAGGCACTCGGCCATTCGCTACTCCTCCGCGCGCCTGTAGACCTCGGTCGCGGCGGCCTGGTCACGGGGGCGGACGACGATCTCGTCGATGTTGACGTGGGGCGGTCGGGCGACGGCCCAACGGATGCACTCCGCCACGTCCTCGGCGCTCAGCGGGGTCATTCCCGCATAGACGCGGCGGGCCGCCTCCTCGTCGCCGCCGAAGCGGACCAGCGAGAACTCGGTCTCGACCATGCCGGGGGCGATCTCGGTCACCCGCACCGGCTCGCCGAGCAGCTCCAGGCGCAGCGCCCGCAGCGTCGCGCGCTGGGCGTGCTTGGCGGCGTTGTAGCCGGCGCCGCCGCGGTACGGCTCGATAGCGGCGATGCTGGTGACGCCGACGACGTGACCGTCGCCGGAGGCGATCAGGCGCGGTAGCAACGCCCGCGTCATCCGCATCGTCCCCAGCACGTTCGCCTCGTACATCGTGCGCCATTTGTCCTCGTCGGCTTCGCTCAGCGGCTCCAGCCCGTGCGCGCCGCCAGCGTTGTTGACCAGCACGTCGCAGCGCGGCAAGCGGGCGGCGAGCTCCTCGACCGACTCCAAATCGGTCACGTCGAGCGCAACGGCCTCGCCGCCGAGCTCGGCGGCGAGCTCCTCCAGTCGCTGCAAGCGCCGCGCCCCGATCACGACCCGGAAGCCGTCCTGGGCCAGAGCCCGGGCGGCAGCCGCGCCGATCCCGCTCGAGGCCCCGGTAATCACCGCAATTCGCGTCATTTATGGCGAGCGTACTAGGGGGAGGGGGGAGAGTCGGCGCCGTTGCGGACTTGGACGGGTATGAATACGACCCAGCTGTATGCCATACTTATGCCATGCGAACCACGCTCGACTTGGGAGACGACCTCATGGAGGCGCTGATGGCCCGCCATCCCGGCATGAGCAAGACCAAGGCGGTGGAGGCGGCGATCGAGGATCACGTTCGCCGTGGCGCGGTGGATTGGCTGCTGAAGATGCGCGGCAAGATCGAGATCGAAGACGTATCGAAGGAGATGCGCGCTATCGATCGGCGGATCTGATGGTCCTGCCCGACACCTCCGTCTGGATCCCCTATTTCCGCAACCGAAGCGGGATCGACGGCGACCAGCTCGAAGCGCTGATCGTCGCGGGCGAAGTCGCCGTCTGCGGGCCGGTCCTCGCCGAGCTGCTCGCCGGCGCCGGCGACTCGCAACGCGAAACGATCGCGGGCACGGTCGGCGGGCTTCCGCTCGCCTCCCTCGATCGGCTCGCATGGGAGGAGGCCGGCGCCGTGGCTCGCCGCCTGCGTCAGACCGGGCGGACGCTGCCGCTCACCGACGTCGCCATCGCCGTTGCGGCGGCTCGCGGCGGCCATGCGCTCTGGAGCTTCGATTCCGACTTCGAGCGGATTGCTCCTGCCCTACGCGGGCTGGAGCTCTACAGGGCTTGACGCGCCCCTACTCGCCGATCAGCTCGACGCGGTAGCCGTCCGGGTCGCGGACGAAGCAGATGCGGTGGCCCTCGCTGCGACCGCCGGGGCGGTAGGGGGGCTTTTCGGGCTCGATGCCCTGCGCGGCCAGGCCCTCCAGGGTGGCGTCGAGGTCGTCGACGGCGAGGGCGATGTGGTTGTAGCCGGTGCCGTGGTCGTAGTCGGCGACGCCGTGGTTGTAGGTCAGCTCGAGGCGGGGGTCTTCGCCCGGCATGCCCATGAAGACGTTGATCGCCTCGTCGCCGATCGGCATCCGCGCGACCTCCTCGAAGCCGAGCTTCTCGTAGAACTCGACCGAGCGATCGATCTCGCCGATCCGGTAGCAGGTGTGTAGGAAGCTGGGCATGCGATCTCCTCGGAAGGCTACTGTTTGTGCGTATGTCCGAGATGCGGATCGAGACGGCGATCGTCCATGGCCGCTCCGTCTCCTACGCGGAGGCCGGCGAGGGGCCGGTGCTGCTGCTGATCCACGGCATCGCCGGCCAGTGCGAGAACTGGCGCGAGGTGATCGAGCCGCTGGCCCGCCACCACACGGTGATCGCCCCCGACCTGCCCGGCCACGGCGCCTCCGAGGCGGGCGGCGGCGACTACTCGATCGGCGCTCTGGCCAGCGGCCTGCGCGACCTGCTGTTGGCGCTCGGCCACGAGCGCGCCACGGTGGTCGGCCACTCGCTCGGCGGCGGCGTCGCGATGCAGCTCGCCTACCAGTTCCCGGAGATGATCGAGCGCCTGGTGCTGGTCTCCAGCGGTGGCCTCGGCCCCGAGGTGAGCCCCGTCCTACGCGCCGCCGCCCTCCCCGGCGCCGATCTCTTCATCTCGGTCACGGCGGGCGCCGGACAGCGGGTCGGCTCCGCGCTCGGCCGCGGCCTCGGCGCGCTCGGCCTGCGCCCCAACGCAGACGTCGCCGAGGTCGCGCGCGGCTACGCCTCGCTCGAGGACCCCGATCGCCGCGCCGCCTTCCTCGACACCCTGCGCGCCGTGGTGGGGACGCGTGGCCAGCGCGTCCACGCCGGCGACCGCCTCTACCTGGCCGAGGCGGTGCCGGTGCTGATCGTCTGGGGGACGCGCGACTCGATCATCCCTGTCCGCCACGGCGAGGACGCGCACCGGGCGATTCCCGGCAGCCGACTCGAGGTCTTCGAGGACGTCGGCCACATGCCGCAGCTCGAGGCGCCCGGGCGCTTCATCGCCGTGCTCGAACGGTTCCTGCGCGAGACCGAGCCGGCGCAGTTCGACCGCGACGAGTGGCGGGCGCGCTTCCGGCCGGCGGCCTGAGACCGGCCGGCGCGGCAGGAACCGTCCCTTCGCAGGCGAAATTGCGCTTGCCAGAGCGGAAAGGGCCGACTCGGCACCCTCAATAGAATTCTTGCGATGACGAACCGGGTACGGCGACAGCGGCGCAGGCACCACCGCCTGAGCTGGAAGAAGAAGGTGCTGATCCCGCTCGGGATCCTTGCCGCCGCCGCCGCGGTCGCGGGCACGGTGGGTGCGAGCTGGGCGATCGACGTCTACAACTCGGCGCCGCCGCTCTCCAGCCTCAAACCGGTGCAGAGGGGCCGCTCCTCGGCGATCTACGCCGCCGACGGCAGCCTGATCGGTTTCATCCGCGCCAGCAGCGTGCGCCAACCGGTGCCCTCGAAGGCGCTGCCGCAGAACCTGAAGTACGCCACCGTCGCGATCGAGGACCGCAACTACTTCAACCACGGCGCGCTCGACCCGGCCGGGATCGCCCGTGCCGCCTGGAAGGACCTCCTGGCCGGCGGCAAGCCGGTCCAGGGCGCCTCGACGATCACCCAGCAGCTCGTCCGCAACCTCTACATCCGCGACCCCGAACAGACGCTGAAGCGGAAGCTGATCGAAGCGCACCTCGCCTACGAGGAGGAGGAAGCCCACTCCAAGCAGTGGATCCTCACCGCCTACCTCAACACCGCGCCCTATGGCACGGTCGAAGGCGAGACCGCGGTCGGCGCCGAGGCGGCGGCGCAGACCTACTACGGCAAGCCGGCGCGTGAGCTCGGCCTGACCGAAGCCGCGATGATCGCCGGCCTGCCCCAGGCCCCCTCCGAATACAACCCCTTCCTCGACCCGCGCGCCGCGCTCAAGCGCCGCAACGAGGTGCTCGAAGCGATGGTGGACCAGGGCTACATAACCTCGTCCGAATACCACGGGGCGGTCCAGGAAGGCCTGAAGCTCAACCCGGGGCACAAGTACCGCGTGATCCGCGACCCCTTCCTCTTCGACCTCGTCCAGCAGGAGCTGATCGACAAGTACGGCCTCAACACCGTCCGCTACGGCGGCCTCAAGGCCTACACGACGATCGACCCCGAATTGCAGGAACGGGCGCAGGAAGCTGTCGATGCCTGCGCGGTCTGCTATCCCGAAGGCGGGCCTGCCGCCGCGCTCGCCTCGGTCGACCCCTCGAACGGTGAGATCGTCGCCCTCGCCTCGACCCCCGGCGGTCCCGAAGAAAGTGAATTCAACTACGCCTGGCAGGCGCACCGCCAGCCCGGCTCCTCGTTCAAGACCTTCGTCCTCACCACCGCGATCAAGCAGGGCGTCGACCCCTACAGCACCTACTACGACGGCACCTCGCCGAAGACCCTCGACCTGCCTGGCGGCGGCACCTGGACCGTCAACAACGCCGAGCCCGGCGGCGGCACGATGTCGCTCGCCAGCGCCACCTGGGACTCCGTCAACGTCGTCTTCGCCCAGCTCGATCTTGACGTCGGCTCCGAAAACGTGACCCACACGGCGCACCAGATGGGAATCGAAGCGCCGCTCGAATCGGTGCCCGCGGAGGCGATCGGCGGTCTCGCGATCGGCGTCACCCCGCTCGAAATGGCCGACGCCTACGCGACCCTCGCCAACGGCGGCATCCACCACGAACCGACCGCGATCGGCCGGGTCGAGTTCCCCAGCGGCAAGGTCGACGAACCGACCCCCGACTCGGGCGACCGCGTGCTCACCGAGGGCGAGGCCTACGACGTGACCAAACTGCTCGAGGGCGTGATCACGCAGGGCACCGGGGCCGGCTACACCTACATGGGCTGCGGCGCCGAGGCGGGCAAGACCGGCACCTCGGAGGGCGAGTCGGACGCCTGGTTCGCCGGCTACACGCCGCTCTACTCGACCGCGGTCTGGGTCGGCCACCCGCAGTCGCGCGAAGCGACCGGCTTCGGCGGACCGACCGCGGGGCCGATCTGGCGCTCCTTCATGGAATCGGCGGTGGCCGGCAACTGCCCCGAATTCGCCGAACCGTCGAGCCTGCCGGAACTCTCCGGCCTCGACAGCGAACACACCAGCGGCTCCTCGGGCTCCTACGGCGAAGCCGAAGAAGAATTCGAAGCCGGCGAAGAAGAAGGCGAAGAAGCCAAGAAGGAAGTCGAAAAGGGGAAGGCGGGCGGTGAACAGGCGGGCGAAGCCGAAGCCGCGCCCGAAGCCGCCCCGTCGCCGGCGCCCGCCCCCGCGCCGGCCCCCGCCTCGCCGGGTGGGGGCGTGTCCGCCGGCGGGGTCGCGCCCGGCTGAGTCCCGACCGGCGGGCAGCGAGCGCCCACGCACCCCCGGCCTCCGTCGTGGGCTCCGGTCAATGTAGGGCGGCCATGCCCGCCCGCGCCCACCGCACTCCAGGTCGCCATACGCACTGGCGAGTCGCCAGGCAGCGTCACGCGCTGCTCCGCGCCGGCGGCGTCGCGGCGCTGCTGGCGGTGGTCGGTCCCGGCGTGCTGGCGGGTCTCTCCGACGACGACCCGGCCGGGATCGCCACCTACTCGATCCTCGGCGCCCGCTACGGCTACGAGCTGCTCTGGGTCCTTGCCGTCTCCACCGCGGCGCTGATCGTCTTCCACGAGGTCGGGGTGCGGCTCGGCATCGTCACCGGCAAGGGGCTGCTGACCCTGGTCCGCGAGCGTTTCGGCGGCCGCGCCGCGGCGATCGTGCTCGCCGCGCTCGTCGTCGCCAACACGGGGACGATGTGCGCCGAGTTCGCCGGCGTCGCCGCCGGGATGGACCTGCTCGGCGGGATCAGCAAGTACGTCAGCGTTCCCCTCGCCGCTGCAGGCGTGTCGGCCCTGGTCCTGCGCGGCAGCTTCCGCTACGTCGAGCATTTTCTGCTCCTGCTCAGCTCGGTCTTCGTCTCCTACGTCGTCGCCGGCGTGCTCGCCCACCCCGACTGGGGCGCCGCCGCCAAGGGCCTCGTCGTGCCGAGCATCCCGCTGAACCGCGACGCGGTCCTGGTCGCCGTCGCCACGGTCGGCACGACCCTTGCCCCCTGGGGACTCGCCTTCATCCAGTCCTACGCGGTCGACAAGCGGCTGCAGCTGAAAGACCTGCGCTACGAGCGCGCCGACGTGATCGTCGGCGCCGTGCTGACCGGCGTGATCGGCTTCTTCGTCGTCGTCGCCTGCGCGGCGACGCTGCACGCAGGCGGAATCGACGTCAACTCGGCCGCCGACGCGGCCCGCGCGCTCGAACCGCTGGCGGGCGACGCGGCGGCGACCCTGTTCGGCGTCGGCTTCCTCGGTGCGGCCCTGCTTGCCGCGGCGATCGTGCCGCTCTCGACCGCGTACTCGGTCTCCGAGACCTTCGGCGCCCGTGCCGACGTCGACGACAGCTTCGCCGAGGCGCGCATCTTCTACCTCAGCTTCGGCGCCGTCGTCGCCGTCGCCGCGGGGGTGGTGTTGATCCCCGGCGCGCCGCTGATCCAGATCCTCTTCCTCTCCCAGGCCCTCAACGCGGTCCTGCTGCTCGTCTTCCTCCCCTTCGTCCGCTCACTTGCCGGGGACCGTGAGCTGATGGGCGAGAACGCCCTCGGGCGCTTCGACCGTGTCAGCACGGCGCTGGCGCTGGCGGTGGTCGCCGCCTCGGTGCTCGCGCTGGGCGTGCTGGCGGTGCTCTGACGACCGCGTGCGCGAGCATCGGGGAGGGGAACGGTCCCGCCGTAGGCTGTATGTGATGCGCGGGCGCGAATGGTCACTTCGCCTCGGGGGCGAGCCGCCCCCGCTCTGGCTCGGGCTGCTGGCGACCCTTGCCGCGGTCGCGGCGAGCACCCTGGTCGTCTACCTGCTGAAGCCGATCTCGCCGGTCGTCTCGCTAGGTGTCGTCTACCTGCCGGCGATCCTGGCGATCTCGATCTTCTGGGGGCTGCGGCTCGGCCTGCTCGCCTCGCTCGCCAGCGTCGTCGCCTTCAACTTCTTCCACATCCCGCCGCTGCACCGCTTCACGATCGGCAGCGATCAGAACTGGGTCGCGCTGGCGATCTTCGCGATCGTCGCGGTTGGCAGCAGCGCGCTCGCCGGGCTGGCACGGGCGCAGGCGCTCGAGGCCGAGCGGCGCCGCGAGCAGGCCGACCGGGCGCTGGCCGAGCTGGCGGCGCTCTCGCGCGAGCGCGACCGGATGCAGGAGGAGATGGTCGAGGCCGAGGCGCTGCGGCGCAGCGACGAGCTGAAGACGGCGCTGCTGCGCTCTATATCCCACGACCTGCGCACGCCGCTGACCTCGGTCATCGCCGGCGGCGCCGCGCTGGGCTCGGCGACGCTCACCGACTCGGAGCGGGCGGAGCTGAGCGCGGCGATAGTCGCCGAGGGCGAGCGACTCTCGCGCCTGGTCGAGAACCTGCTCGACATGTCGCGGCTCGAGGCGGGCAAGGCCGAGCCGCATCGCGAGCAGACCGACCTCGCCGAGGTGCTCGATGTAGCTCGCGAGACCGTCGCCCGGCCCGACATGGTGACGCTGAGCCTCGATCACGAGCTGCCGAGCGTGAGGGCCGATGCCGCCCAGCTCGAGCGCGCCTTCGCCAACCTGCTCGAAAACGCGATCCGCCATGGCGGCGGTAGGCCGGTCACGGTGCGCTCGCGGCTGGTCGGTGAGAAGATCGCGATCCGCGTGGTCGACCAGGGTCCGGGGATACCGGAGAGCGAGCGGGAACGGATCTTCGAGCCCTTCCAGAGCGGCGCGGCGAACGGAGCGGCGGCAGGCTCGGGCCTGGGGCTGGCGATCGCCAGGGGCTTCGTCGAGGCCAACGGCGGCGAGATCGCGGTCGAGTCGGTGCTCGGCCAGGGGTCGAGCTTCGTCGTCGGCTTCCCGTGCGGCGAGCGAGCCCGCGCGTGAGCGGTGTCGCGCGGGTCCTCGTCTGCGACGACGAGCCGCAGATCGTCCGTGCGCTCAAGGTCATCCTCCGCGACGCCGGCTATGAGGCGGTCCCGGCGGCCAGCGGCGAGGAGGCGCTCGACAGCGCCGCGGTGAAGCCGCCGGCGGCGGCGATCGTCGACCTGATGCTGCCCGACGTCGACGGGGTCGAGGTGACCAGGCGGCTGCGCGAGTGGAGCGAGATGCCGATCATCGTCCTCTCCGCGGTCGGCGAGGAGGAGGCCAAGGTGCGTGCCCTCGCCGCCGGCGCCGACGACTACGTGACCAAGCCCTTCGGCCCGCCCGAGCTGGTGGCCCGGCTCGAGGCGGTGCTGCGGCGCGCCAAGCCCGAGGCCTCGGAGCCGACGATCGTCGCCGAGGGCCTCGAGATCGACCTCGCGGCGCGCAGCGTGCGCCGCGACGGCGAGCCCGTGCACCTGACCCCGACCGAGTTCGAGCTGCTGCGCACCCTGGCCCAGAACCGGGGGCGGCTGATGACGCACAGCGTCCTGCTGGCCGAGGTCTGGGGGCCGGCCTACGCCGACGACCTGCAGATCCTCCGTGCCCACGTCGCCAACCTGCGCCGCAAGATCGAGCCCCCCGACGGCCCTCACTACATAAGGACCGATCCGGGCGTGGGCTACCGCTTCGCCGTCTGAGGGCCGGTCAGAACCTTCACGAAATCTGTATGCGGAGGCTGGCCGAATTCACGTGGCCTTGACGGGGCTGGGCGCATGATCGGCTCGTGCTCTCGGTCCTCGCGGACATCTTTCCCGGCGGCGGCGGTCCCCTCGCCGATGCCTTCTCGATAGCGATCGCGGTCGGCCTCTTCGCCCTCCTCTACTGGGCGATCGACCTGATCGACCGGATATGAGCGCCCTGCCCCTCGCCTCGCTCTCCGGCGCCGACCTCTTCGGCCTGGTCGTCTCGGCCCTGGTCTGCGTCTACCTCGTCTACGCGCTGCTGCGCGGGGAGAGCCTCTAAGTGGCCCAGGGCTGGCTGCAGATCGCCGTCTTCTTCGCCGTGCTGGTCGCGCTGGTCAAACCGGTCGGCATCTACATGGCGCGCGTCTTCACCAACCAACGTGTCTTCCTGAGTCCCCTCGTCGGGCCAATCGAGCGCCTCGCCTACAAGGCGTTGCGTGTGCGGCCCGACGAGGGTCAGGACTGGAAGGGGTACGCCCGCAGCCTCGTTGTCTTCTCGCTGCTCTTCTGGATCGCGCTCTACCTGATCCTGCGCACCCAGGGCATCCATCCGTTCAACCCCGAAGGGTTCAAGTCCGCCCCCTGGGACGTCAACTTCAACACCACCTCCTCCTTCATCACCAACACCAACTGGCAGTACTACGGCGGCGAGACGACGCTCTCCTACTTCTCCCAGATGGCCGGGCTGGCGGTGCAGAACTTCGTCTCGGCCGCAGTCGGGATCGCCGTCGTCGTCGCCCTGATCCGGGGGATCGTCGCCCGCAGCGGCCGTGAGATCGGCAACTTCTGGCAGGACCTGGTCCGGATCCTGCTCTACATCCTGGCGCCGATCTCGATCGTCGGCGCCCTCTTCCTCGTCTCCCAGGGCGTTATCCAGAACCTCAGTCACGCCACCGTGATCCACACCCTCACCGGTGGCAGCCAGGTCCTCGGCCAGGGCCCGGTCGCCTCGCAGGAGGCGATCAAGGAGCTCGGCACCAACGGCGGCGGCTTCTTCAACGTCAACTCCGCCTTCCCTTTCGAGAACTCGACCGGGCTGACCAACTTCTTCGAGATGCTGCTGATCCTCGTCATCCCGGCCGGCCTCACCTACACCTACGGGCGCATGGTCGGCAGCCAGCGCCAGGGCTGGGCGATCTTCTCGGCGATGGCGGTCCTCTTCATCGCCGGCGTCGCTGTCGTCTACATGGCCGAGCAGCACGGCGCCGCCGCCCAGCACGCCGCCGGTCTCCACACCCACGCCTTCGACGGCTCGACCGGCGGCAACATGGAGGGCAAGGAGCAGCGCTTCGGGATCGCCGATACCTCACTCTGGACGGCGATCACGACGGTGACTTCGTGCGGGGCGGTGAACGGGGCCTTCGAGTCGCTGACCGGGCTCGGGCAGGCGGCGCCCTTCGCCAATCTCGGCTTCAGCGAGGTGATCTTCGGCGGCGTCGGCGCCGGCCTCTACTCGATGCTCCTCTACGTCATCCTCGCCGTCTTCATCGGCGGCCTGATGGTCGGCCGCACCCCGGAGTACCTGGGCAAGAAGATCGGCGCTCGGGAGATCAAGCTGGTTGCGCTCGGGGTGCTGGTCACCCCGCTGTTCACGCTGCTCGCCTCCGGGCTGGCCTCGGCGACCAGGCTCGGAACGCGATCGATCTACGCCGGCATCAACCCGCAGGGCTTCTCCGAGACCCTCTACGCCTACCTCTCACAGGCCAACAACAACGGCTCCGCCCTCGCCGGCTACACCGGCTTCGTCCAACCGAGCGCCCCCGGCAACTCGGGCGCCTACGGGATCAGCTTCGCCGACCTGCTGGGCGGCGCGGTGATGGTCGGCGCCCGCTTCCTGCCGATCCTCTTCGTCCTCGCCGTCGCAGGCTCCCTTGCCGGCAAGAAGGTCTCCCCGGCGGGCCTCGGCACGATGCGCACCGACAACCCGACCTTCGGCTTCCTCTTGATCGGCGTCGTGATCCTGGTCGGCGCCCTGACCTTCTTTCCCGCCCTGCTGCTGGGACCGGTCGTGCAGAGCCTGACCACGAGGTTGTTCTGATGAAGCGTGACCTGACCACCTCGCTGCTCGCGATCGTCGTCATGACCGTCTTCCTCGGCCTCGTCTACCCGCTGGCGATCACGGGCATCTCCCAGGTCGTCTTCCCTGGCAAGGCCAACGGCTCCAAGGTCAGCGTCGACGGAAAGGTCGTCGGCTCGAGCCTGATCGCGCAGCCCTTTTCGCACCCGGCGCTCGGTGACAACGGCAAGCCCAGGCTCGACGAAGAAGGCGAAGAGATCCTCGCTCCGGACAAGGCCTACTTCCAGCCGCGCCCATCCGCTACCGGCTACTCGGGCAACGTCACCTACTTCGGCAACGTCGGCCCGAACTCGGTCGAAGGCCGCGAAGAGGTGCGCGAAAACCTCGCCGCCTACGTTGCCCTGGAGAAGCCGTTCGACCGGGGCCTGACCAAGGATCAGGTCCCGGTCGACGCGGTGACCCAGTCGGCCTCCGGGGTGGACCCCCACATCTCCGAGGCCAACGCGTCGATCCAGGCGCACCGGATCGCCGCCGTACGCAAGCTGCCGCTCGCCCGGGTCGAAGACCTGATCTCCGCCAACACCGACGGACGCTCCCTCGGCCTGCTCGGCGAGCCCGGCGTCAACGTGCTCGAGCTCAACATCGCCCTCGACCATCCAACCGGGGAAGCGCAATGACCACCGAGACCCAGGCCCGTTCCCTCTTCGACTCCGCGATCCTCCGCCCGGCGCTGCTCGAGTCGATCCGCAAGCTGGACCCTCGGGTCCAGGTCCGCAACCCGGTCATGTTCGTGGTCGAGATCGGCGCCCTGATCACCACCGTCGCCTGGCTGATCCAGGTCTTCGGCGGCAGCCCGCTCGGCGGCGGCCACGAGCCCTCATGGTTCACCTTCAGCGTCACCGTCTGGCTCTGGCTGACCGTCGTCTTCGCCAACCTCGCCGAGGCGCTGGCCGAGGGCCGCGGCCGCGCCCAGGCCGCGAGCCTGCGGGCGATGCGCACCGAGGCGACCGCGAAGATGCGCGACGGCAGCGAGAAGTCCGCCGCCGAGCTCGTCCGCGGCGACGTCGTGGTCGTCGAGGCGGGCGAGGGCATCCCCGGCGACGGCACCGTGATCGAGGGAATCGCCTCGGTCGACGAGGCGGCGATCACCGGCGAGTCGGCGCCGGTGATCCGCGAGGCCGGCGGAGACCGCAGCGCCGTCACCGGTGGCACCAGGGTGCTCTCGGACCGGATCGTCGTCGAGATCACCCAGGAGCCCGGTGCGTCTTTCCTCGACCGCATGATCGCCCTCGTCGAGGGCGCCGAGCGGCGCAAGACGCCGAACGAGATCGCGCTGGGAATCCTGCTCTCGGCGCTGACCTTGATCTTCGTCGTCGTCGTCGTCTCCCTGCGCCCCTTTGCCCTCTTCGCCGGCACCGAGCTCTCCGAGACGACGCTGATCGCGCTGCTCGTGGCGCTGATCCCGACCACGATCGGGGCGCTGCTCTCGGCGATCGGGATCGCGGGCATGGATCGCCTCGTGCGGCGCAACGTGCTCGCCCTCTCCGGTCGCGCCGTGGAGGCCTCCGGCGACTGCGACGTGCTGCTGCTCGACAAGACCGGCACGATCACGCTCGGCAACCGCGAGGCGGTCGAGTTCGTGCCGATGCCCGGTGTCGGGGTCGAGGAGCTGGCCGAGGCGGCGCAGATGTCCTCGCTCTCCGACGAGACTCCCGAGGGACGCTCGATCGTCGTCCTCGCCAAGACCTTCGGCATCCGCGAGCACACCTTCTCCGGCCACGAGCCCGAGTTCGTCCCCTTTTCGGCCCAGACCCGGATGAGCGGCGTCGACTTCGACGGCACTCGCCTGCGCAAGGGCGCCGGCGACGCGATCGAAGACTGGGTCGCCTCCGAGGGTGGGCGCGCCCCGGCCGAGCTCCGCGCCGAGCTCGACCGGGTCGGCCGCGAGGGGGGCACCCCGCTGGCCGTCGCCCGCAACGAGCGCCTGCTCGGCGTGATCTACCTCAAGGACGTGGTCAAGGAAGGGATGAGCGCTCGCTTCGACCAGCTGCGGGCGATGGGGATCCGCACGATCATGGTCACCGGCGACAACAAGCTGACCGCGGCGAAGATCGCCGAGGAGGCGGGCGTCGACGACTTCCTCGCCGAAGCGACCCCTGAGCGCAAGCTGGAGCTGATCAAGGAGCAGCAGTCCGACGGCCGTCTGATCGCGATGACCGGCGACGGCACCAACGACGCCCCGGCGCTGGCCCAGGCGGACGTCGGCGTGGCGATGAATACCGGCACCCAGGCGGCCCGCGAGGCGGGCAACATGGTCGACCTCGATTCCAATCCGACCAAGCTGATCGAGATCGTCGAGGTCGGCAAGCAGCTGCTGATCACCCGCGGGGCCCTGACCACCTTCTCGATCGCCAACGACGTCGCCAAGTACTTCGCGATCCTGCCGGCGATGTTCGCCGCGACCTACGCCATCGGCAACCACAGCGGGCCGCTCGACGCGCTCAACGTGATGTCCCTGGGGACGCCGGAATCGGCGATCCTCTCCGCGGTGATCTTCAACGCCCTGATCATCCCGCTGCTGATCCCGCTCTCCCTGCGAGGAGTTCGCTACCGGCCGATCGGCGCCACCGGGCTGCTGCGGCGAAACATCCTCATCTACGGCCTCGGCGGGTTGATCGCCCCCTTCATCGGCATCAAGCTGATCGATCTCGTGGTTCACAACCTGCTGGGAGCCTGAGCGGGGAGAGCCGTGAGCCGCGGCCATTACAAGATCTTCCTCGGCATGGCGGCCGGCGTCGGCAAGACCTACCGGATGCTGCAGGAGGGTCACGCCGAAGCCGAGGCGGGGCGCGACGTCGCAATCGGCTATCTCGAGCCGCACAAGCGCCAGGAGACGAGCGATCAGGCTCGCGGGCTAGAGACGGTGCCGCGGCGGAGCGTCGACTACCGCGACGTCGCCGTGGAGGAGATGGACCTGCCGGCGGTGCTCGCTCGCCGGCCGGACCTGGCGCTGATCGACGAGCTCGCCCACACCAACCCGCCGGGGCTCGAGCACGCGAAGCGCTACGAGGACATCGCCGAGGTGCTGGACGCGGGCATCGACGTCTACTCCACGGTCAACGTCCAACACCTCGAGTCGCTCAACGACAGGGTCGCCGAGCTGACCGGCGTCACGGTGCGCGAGACCGTTCCCGACTCGGCGCTTGGCAGCGCCGACGAGGTCGTCCTCATCGACCTAACCCCGGAGGCGCTGATCGCGCGCCTGCGCGCCGGCAAGATCTACCCCGGCGAGAACATCCAGGCGGCGCTCGACAACTTCTTCCGGATCGAGAACCTGGCCGCCCTGCGCGAGGTCAGCCTGCGCCAGGTCGCCGAGGACGTCGAGTCCAAGCGGCTGACCCTGCACCAGGTCGAGCCCGTCGGCACGCGGGAAGAGCGCGTCGTCGCGGACGCGCCCAAAGCCGTCGGCGAGCGGCTGCTCGCGCTGGTGCGGCCGCGGCCGAGCTCGCAGCGCCTCGTGCGGCGCGCCTGGCGCTCGGCCCAGCGGCTCGGCACCGACCTCGACCTGCTCTGGGTCAAGCCGCCGGGGCGGCCGATCGAAGGGGAGGAGGAGCGCCAGGTGACGGCGCTGCGCCAGCTCGCCTCGGTGCTCGGCGCGACCCTGCTGATCGAGGAGCACGACGACCTGGTCGCCGCTGCGGCGCGCGTGATCCGCGAGCGCGGCTCCACCTACGTGATGGTCGGCGAATCGAAGCCGCCGCGCGGCCTGGCGCGGTTGCGGACGCCCCTGCCGCAGGCGCTGATGCGCGCGACCCCGCCGGGCGTCGACGTGCGTATCGTCGCCCACCGCAGCCAGAAGGAGGCCGGCACGTGATCGAGCACTTCCTCGTCGGCCTCGCCCTGCTGCTCGGCCTCGGCGGCGGTTACCTGTTCGCCCGCTCGCGCCGGGGAGGCAAGCGCTCGGAGCGGCCTGAGGAGGTGCACCAGATCCTGCTGCCGTTCACCGGCACCGAGATCTCGCGCCGCGCCGTCGATGCGGCGCTGCGCCTCGCCCGCGCCGAGGGGGCGACGCTGATGCCGGCCTATCTGGCCGCGGTGCCGAAGCAGCTGCCGCTCGAGTGCGCGATTCCGGCCGAGGCGGCGAAGGCGATGCCTATGCTCGAGGCGATCGAGCAGCGCGCCACCGCCCAGGCGGTGCCGGTCGACGCCCGGATCGAGCGCGGCCGCTCCTACCGCCACGCGCTGCAGCGCCTGCTCGAGCGCGAGGAGTTCGATCGTGTCGTCGTTCCGGCGACCGCGACCGGCCAGGCCGGCCTTTCGGGCGACGACCTCGTCTGGCTGCTCGAGAAGGCGCCGGCCGAGGTGCTGATCCTGCGCCCGGCCCCAAGCGACGAGCGCCGCCTGGCGATCTGACCGTCGGCCCGCTAAATCGGGTCGAGATGCGGTTGCTTTCGGCCCCCGGCGGGCCGTTTGTCACTGCCAGGTGCTGGGCCAGGGGCGCGGGGCGCGGGCGGGGCGGAGGCGGATGCGGGCGTCCACTGCCAGCGCGCCGCCCGGGCCGGCGATCACCGGGTTGAGGTCGAGCTCGGCGATCTCGCGGTGGGCGTCGACCATCGCGCTGACGCGCAGCAGCAGCTCTTCAACCGCCGCGACGTCTGCCGCCGGCTCGCCGCGGAAGCCCGTCAGCAACGGGAAGAGCGCCAACGAGCGGAGCATCTCAGCCGCCTCGCCGGCGCTCACCGGGCAGATCCGCACGGCGACGTCGGGGTGCAGCTCGGCCCGCGTGCCGCCCGCACCGCAGGCAAGGACCGGGCCGAACGAGGGATCGCTGGCGATCCCGACCAGCAGCTCGGCGCCGTCGCCGGCCATCGCCTGGACGAGGAAGCTGTCCCGCACCACGCCGTCCGCGGCCAGAGCCTCGTCCATCTGCACCGCGGCGCCGGCGACCGCGGTCGCGTCGGCGAGGCCGGTTCGCACGGCGCCGAGCTCGGTCTTGTGGACGATCCCGGCGCCCTGGGCCTTGAGCGCCACCGCTCCGCCCAGCTCCTCCGCCGCGTGCGCCGCCGCCGCCGGGTCGGCGGCGATCCGCCAGGGCGGCGTCGTGATCCCGTAGCAGTCGAGCAGCTCGGCGGCGGCCTCCATCCGCAGCCAGTCGTCTTCTCCGGCAAGGGCCTTCGCGATCACTGCCGCCGCCTGGTCGGGGCGGACATCGGCGAAGGTCGGCGGCCGATCGGCCGGTCGCGCCCGCCAGCGCACGTGCTTCATCGCCCGTCCCAGCGTCCGCGCCGCGTCCTCGGGATAGCGATAGGCGGGGATGCCGCTGCCGGCCATCGCCTCGCCGTCGCCGCTCGACATGAAGACCGCCTGCACGGGGATGCGTCGCCCCATCTCACCCAGCCCCGTGCGGATCCCGCCGGCGACCTCCTCGGCGCGGGTCAGCAGCGGCCGGATGAAGATCACGATCAGGGCGTCGATGCCCTCCCAGGCCGAGAGCGTGGCGATCGAGCGGCGGTACTCTTCGGCCGTCGCGGTCGCGATCATGTCGACCGGATTGGCGAGCGAGGCCTCGGCAGGCAGGTTCTCGGCGAGCGCGGCGCGGAGCTGCGCGGGCAGCTCGGGCACCTCCAACCCGGCGGCTTCGCAGGCGTCGGCGCACATGATCCCCGGTCCGCCGGCGTTGGTCACGATCCCCACCCGTGGCCCCTCCGGTAGCGGTTGAGTGCTGAGCAGCGTGGCGACGTCGAGCAGCTCGGCCAGGGTCTCGGTGCGGATCACGCCGGCCTGCTCGAAGAGCGCGTCGACGGTGACGTCCGAGGCGGAGAGCAGGGCGCCGGTATGGGAACCGGTCGCGCGCTCGCCGGCCACCGAGCGACCGCTCTTGACGACGACGATCGGCATCTCCCGTCCCGCCCGCCGCGCCACCCGGGAGAAGCGTCCCGGGTCGCTGAAGGACTCGATGTAGAGCAGCGCGACCTCGGTCTCGGGGTCGCCCTCCCAGTACTCGAGCATGTCGTTGGCGGTGATGTCGGCGCGGTTGCCGATCGAGGCGAAGGAAGAGACGCCGAGCCCGCGGTCGGCGGCGAGGTCGATCAGGGCGAGGCCGAGCGCGCCGCTCTGGGTGACGAAGCCGACGTTGCCGGGCGGCGGCGGGGCGGGGGCGAAGCTCGCGTTGAGCCCGCCCTCGCGGTCGCCTGCGATCACGCCGAGGCAGTTTGGCCCGACCAGGCGCATGCCGGCCTCGCGGCAGACCTCGACCAGCTCGCGCTGGCGCTCGGCTCCTTCGGCGCCGACCTCGGCGAAGCCGGCGGAGAGGACGATCAGCGAGGAGGCGCCCGCGGCCCCGCATTCGCGTGCCACCGCGACCGCCGCCCCGGCGGGCACGGCGATCACGGCGAGGTCGACCTCGTCCGGAATCTCGCCGATTCGCGGGTATGCGCGCACCGATTGGACCACGTCCGCGGCCGGGTTGACCGGGTGGACGACGCCGTCGAAGCCCGACTCGAGCAGGTTGTGGAAGACCTCGCCGCCAACCGTGCCGCGGCGCCGCGAGGCGCCGATCACGGCGACCGACCGCGGTCGCAGGAAGCGCCGCACCGCCGTCTCGGCGGACAGGCGGTCGCGCTCCTCGAAGCGCTCGACCGCCCCCGGGCCGAAGGCGGTCGGCATCTCGAGCCGGATCGAGCCCGGCTCGGAGGCGGTCTCGATCTGGAAGCCGCTCTCGCGGAAGACCTCGATCATGCGGTGGTTCTGCGGCAGCACCTCGGCCGAGAAGATCTCGATGCCGTTCTCCGCGGCGACCTCGGCGAGGTGGGCGAGCAGGATCGTCCCCAGCCCCTGACCCTGGAGCTCGTCGGCGATCGCGAAGGCGACCTCGGCACGGCCGGGCGCCGTGCCCATGTAGGCGCCGTGGCCGAGCGGGGCGTGTCCCTCTCCACGGGTGGCGACCAGGCCGTAGCGCTGCTCGTAGTCGACGTCGGCAAGCTGCTCCGCCGCGGCGGCGAGGTCGCTGGCGCCGGAGAAGAAGCGGAACGTCCTCGAATCGTCGCTGAGCCCCTCGAAGAGCCCGAGCAGCGCCGCCCCGTCCTCGGCGCGGACCGGGCGCAGATGGACGGTAGAGCCGTCGCGCAGCACCACATCCGCTTCCCGGTCGGCGGGGTAATCGATACCCACATCCCTCATGGTATTCCGCCCAACGAGCCGTTCCGGTGCGCTTTATGTGCCTCTAGGACACATGAAGCGCACCGGACCTGAATCATGGTGTTCGATGGCTCTCTACTTCAGCCACCCGGCCTGTCTGGAGCACGATCCGCGCCGGCAGCTGCCGGGCCATCCGGACTCGCCGGAGCGTTTGCGCGCGATCGAAGACCGCCTCGCGGAGAGCGATTACCTCGGCTGGGAGCGGCGCGAGGCGCCGGCAGCAACCGAGGCGCAGCTGGGGTTGGTCCACACTTCCCGCCTGGTGGGCTCGATTCGGGAGCTCGCCGCGGGCGGCGGTGGCGCGGTCGACCCCGACACCTACGTCGGCGAGGCGTCCTTCCGGGCTGCCCTGCACGCGGCGGGCGGCGCCTGCGAGCTGACGCGAGCCCTGCTCGCCGGCGAGTCCGAGGTCGGCTTCTGCGCCGTGCGGCCCTCCGGCCACCACGCCGGGCCCGACCGGGCGATGGGCTTCTGCCTGTTCGACAACGTCGCCGTCGCCGCCGCGCTGGCGATCGAGCAGCTCGGCGTCGAGCGGGTGCTGATCCTCGACTGGGATGTGCACCACGGCAACGGCACGGTCGAGGCGTTCCGGCAGCGCCGCGACGTCCTCGTCGCCGGCATCCACCAGCAGGGCATCTACCCGGGCAGCGGCTCGACCGCCGACGTCGGCTCCGGGCCCGGCGAGGGCTACACGATCAACCTGTCGGTGCCGGCGGGCTCCGAGGAGGATCTCTGGCTCTCGCTGCTGGAGCATCTCGTCGTCCCGGTCGCGCAATCCTTCGCGCCCCAGCTGATCCTGATCTCGGCCGGCTTCGACGCCCACCTCGACGACCCGCTCGCCGGCTGCCGGCTCGAATCGGCCTCCTTCGGCCGCATGGCCTGCCACCTGCGCGAGCTCGCCCGCGGGCTGGGGGCGCCGCTCGGTGCGGTGCTGGAGGGCGGCTACGCCCCCGCCGCCCTCGCCGAGTCGGTCGAGGCGACGATGAGAGCGCTGGGCGGGGAGGGCGAGGCCGAACCTGTAGCTCCCGACCCGATCTTCACCTCCCGCGCCGCCTCGCACCTCGGCCGCTACTGGCAGCTCTGAGCGCCGCGTCGGACTTTGTGCGGGCTGGTGGACGTACAAAGTCCAACGCGGTCACCATGCATAAACGCATCGTGATGCTAAGATGCGTCTATGCCGAAATCGCGCACGACCGTCACCCTCGACAATGAAGTCTTCCGTGCGGTCAAGATCAGAGCTGCGCGCACCGGCAAGCGGGACTCGCAGGTGATCGAGGAATCGCTGCGGCGCGACCTCGGCCTCGATGCCCTTGACGACATCTGGGCGCGGGTGCGGCCGGCGCCCGAGCGCGACGGCATGGCGCTGGCTGACGCCGAGCTGCACGCGATGCGCAGGGAGAGGCGTGAAGCGGGTCGTCCTTGACCCGGGTGTGCTCGTATCCGCCCTGATAAGTCCGAGTGGCACGCCGGCAAAGCTGTTGGAAGAGGCGCGTAGCGGCGCCTTGGAGTTGATCGTGTCGCCGCTTCTGCTCGGCGAGCTGGAGGATGTGCTCGCCCGGGAGAAGTTCCGCCGCTACGTGGACCTCGACACGGTGCGCGACTACATCGACCTGCTGCGCGGCGATGTGGTCGTCGCCGAAGATCCGACGGAGGAGCCACCGCTGCACGCCGCGGACCCGGACGACGACTACCTGATCGCGCTCGCCTTCGGCCAGAAAGCCGTGCTGGTTTCAGGCGACAAGCATCTGCTCGACCTGACCGGCGGCGCCCCGATTCTCGCGCCGGCCGACCTCCTCAGGGCGTCAGGCCGACCTTGACCACGCCTTCGCGCTGGTTGCCGAAGAGGTCGTAGGCCTCCTCGATCTGGTCGAGCGAGAAGCGGTGGGTTATCAGGGGGGAGAGGTCGAGGCGGCCGTGGCGGACCATCTCCATCAGCTTGCGCATCCGCTCCTTGCCCCCCGGGCAGAGCGTGGTCAGGATCCGCTTGTCGCCGATGCCGTAGACGAAGGACTCCAGCGGCACCTCGAGCTTGCCGCCGTAGACGCCGAGGCTGGAGACGATCCCGCCCGGCCGGGTCGCGTCGAGGCAGGCCTCGAAGGTCTGCTGGGCGCCGAGCGCCTCGATCGCGACGTCGACGCCGCGGCCGCCGGTGAGCCGCTTGATCGCCGCGATCGGGTCTTCTTCGGAGAAGTCGATCGTCTCGTCGGCGCCCATCTTCCTGCTCAACTCCAACCGCCCGGCGATCCGGTCGACGCCGATCACCAGCGAGGCGCCCATCAGGCGCGCGCCGGCGGTCGCGCAGAGGCCGATCGGCCCCTGGGCGAAGACGGCCACCGTCTGCCCGATCCGCACGTTGGCCGTCTCCGCCGCCGAGATCCCGGTCGAGGCGATGTCGGCGAGCAGCACGCACTGCTCGTCGGAGAGGTCGTCGGGGATCTTCGCCAGGTTGGCCTGCGCGTAGGGGACGCGGAAGTACTCCGCCTGGACGCCGTCGATCGAGTTGCCCAGCTGCCAGCCGCCGATCATCTTCCAGTCGTCCTCGTACCCCGAGCACTGGGCCTCGTTGTGGGACTGGCAGTAGAAGCAGGTGCCGCAGGGGGTGATCGCGCCGATCAGCACCCGCTCGCCCACCTCGTAGCCGGTGACGGCGCCGCCGAGCTGGTGGATCGTGCCGACCGGCTCGTGGCCGACGATCCGCCCCTGCTCGACCGGGTACTCCTCGCGCCAGATGTGGACGTCGGTGCCGCAGATCGTCGTCAGCGAGATCTTCACGATCGCGTCGCTCGGCCCGCACTCGGGCAGCGGTTTCTCCTCCAGCTGGATCTTCTCGTGGCCCTCGAACACCGCGGCCTTCATCGTCTCCATCACGCACCTCCTGGGTTGGTAGTGGCCGCGCGCAGCAGCAGGCGCTGCTCGGCGGCGGCAACAAGGCTCCGGGCGCGGTCGACCGCGTCCATGTTGACCGAGATCGCGTCGATCCCGGCCCCGACCAGCAGCTCGGCGTACTCGGGATACACCGAGGGCGCCTGGCCGCAGATCGAAGTTTGCAGGCCGAGCCCCCGTGCCCGCCCGATCAGCTCGGCGATGTACTCGGTCACCGCCAGGTCGCGCTCGTCGAAGACCTCGGCGACCAGCTCGGAGTCGCGGTCGGCGCCGAGCATCAGCTGGGTCAGGTCGTTGGAGCCGATCGAGATCCCGGCGACGCCGAGCTCGGCGTAGCGGGGCAGGTGGAAGAGGACCGAGGGCACCTCGGCCATCACCCAGAGCTCGAAGCCCGGCCGCGCGAGCAGCCCCGCCGTCTCGAACTGCGCCCGGCAGGCGACAAGCTCGCGCGGGGTGCGGACAAAGGGGATCATCACGTGGAAGTTCTCGTGGCCCGCGTCCCAGACGCGGGCGATCGCCTCCAGCTCCAGGCCCAGCAGCTCGGGCTGCTGCATGTAGCGCAGCGCGCCGCGGTAGCCGATCATCGGATTCGCCTCCTGCGGCTCGAAGTCCTCGCCGCCGCGCAGGCCGCGGAACTCGTTGGTGCGGAAGTCGATCGTGCGGTAGGTGATCGGCCGCGGCGCGAAGGCGTTGGCGAAGGCGGTCAGCGACTCGGCCATCTTCGCCACGAAGCCCTCGCTGCGCCCTTCCTCGACCAGCTGCAGCGGGTGGACGCCCTCGAGCGCCTCGACCACCATCAGCTCGGCGCGCAGCAGGCCGCAGCCCTCGACCGGGAGCGCCGCGGCGCGCTCGAGCTGGGAGGGCTCGGAGAGGTTGACCAACAGCCTGGTCCCGGTCACCGGCGGCGCCGTGCGGACCGCAGTGGGCTGCGAGGTGTCCACGACGGCCTGGCGCGGCGCCGAGTCGCCCTCGCTGACCGTGCCGGCTCCGGCGTCGACGGTGACGACCTCGCCGTCGCGCAGCACCTTGGTCGCGTCGGCGGTGCCGACGACACAGGGGATGCCGAGCTCGCGCGAGACGATCGCGGCGTGGCAGGTCATCCCGCCGGAGTCGGTGACGATCGCCGCCGCGCGCCGCATCAACGGAACCCAGTCGGGCGCCGTCATGTGGGTGACCAGCACCTCGTCCTCGGCGAGCTCGGCGCCGCCGTCGAGGGCGGCGACGACGCGCACCGGTCCGGCGGCGACGCCGGGCGCAGCGCCGAGCCCGCGGACCAGCTCCTCGCCGGCGGCTTGGGGTTCGGGCGCGGCCAGCGCCTCGCCGCCGATCGAGGTGACCGGTCGCGACTGCAGCATCCAGACCTCGCCCTCCGCGTCGAAGGCCCACTCGGTGTCCTGGGGGGCGCCGTAGTGGCTTTCGATCGCGACCCCGAGCTCGGCCAGGCGGTGGACCTCCTCGTCGCCGAGCACCGGCTGTTCGGCCTCCTGCTCGCCCAGCTCGCGCGTCCTCGTGCCGCCGTCGGCGGTCGGCTCGATCGTCAGCTCCTTGCGCCGCACTTCACGCCGCTCGATCGTCAGCTTGTCCTTGCGGACCACGTAGCGGTCGGGCGAGACGGAGCCGGAGACGACCGACTCGCCGAGGCCGAAGGCGCCCTCGATCACGAGCCGGTCGAGCGCTCCGGAGGCCGGTTCGATCGTGAACATCACCCCCGCCCGGGTCGAGGAGATCTGGCGCTGGACGACGACGGCGATGTCCATCCCCGCCTGTTCGAAGCCGCGCTTGGCGCGGTAGTAGATGGTGCGGGCGCCGAACAGCGAGGCCCAGCACCTGCGCACCGCCTCGAGCGTCGCCTCGGCGCCGCGCACGTTGAGGAAGGTCTCGTTCATGCCGGCGAAGGAGGCGGACTCGGTGTCCTCGGCGGTGGCCGAGGAGCGAACTGCGACGGCGGGCCTGTCCTCGCCCGCGGCGAGGCGGCCGTAGGCCTCGCGGATCGCGTCGGCGAGCCAATCCGGCAGCGGCTCGGCGCCGACCTCCGCCCGCACGTCGGCGCTCGCCCGCTCCAGCTCGGCGGTGTCCTCGACGTCGATCGCGGCGAGGCGCGTCTCGATCCGCTCGCGCAGGCCACCGCCGTCGCAGAAGGCCGCGTAGGCCGGTGCGCCGACGACGAAGCCGGGGGGGACGGGGAAGCCGGCCGCGGTCAGCTCGCCCAGGTTCGCTCCCTTGCCGCCGGCGTACTCGACGTCGGCGCGGGAGAGCTGCCCGAACTCGCGCACGGCGTCGGCGGTCGCCTGACTCATAGGAGAACCTCTCCCCTGTTCTTCTGAGAGCTGGATTCGGGGGCCTGCTCGGGTCTCGGCACGACGAGAACGGGGCAGGGGGCGGTCTCGATCAGGCGGGTGGAGACCGAGCCGACGAGCAGCCGGGTGACCGGGCCGTAGCCGCGCGAGCCGGCGACAAGCAGGTCGACGCCCTCGCAGGCGCCAGCCAACACCTTTGCCGGCGGGCCGTCGAGCTGGCGGCCTTCGACCGGGACCGAGTCGCCGATCGCCTCGACGCCCTCGCGGACCACCTTCTCCGGCTCGGGCGGGTTGATCGGCGTGTAGCCGACGCCGCCGGGGAGCGCGACGGGCGGCGATACGACGGTAAGGATCCTGACGATCGCGCGGCTTGCTTCGGCCAGCTTCTGTGCCTCGCGCAGCGCCGCCTGCGCTTCCGGGGTGCCGTCGAAGGCGACGGCGATCGTCGCGAACGGGCCGTGGCCGTGCTCGGCATAGCCGCGGGGCGCGACCAGCGCTGCGCAGGGGGCGCCGTGCAGGATGCCCTCGGCGACGCTGCCGATCAGCGCCCGCCCGATCGCGCCGCGGTGGGGGGAGCCGACGACGATCGCATCGACGGCCTCGCTCTCGGCCAGGTCGGCGATCACCGCGGCGGGAGAGCTGCCGCCGAAAGTCCGCGTCTCGACCTCGATGCCGCCGAGCTGCTCGCGCGCATCGGCGAGCAACGGCGCGGCCTCCCTGGCGGCGTCGCGGTCGAGCTCGGCGAAGCCGACCGGCAGCGGCCCGTAGGGCATCACCGCGACGACGAGGGCGCTGCTCGGCTCGATCGTGCCGAGGACGCGAGCGAGCTCGAGCGCATCTCGCCCCCCCTCGCTCCCGTCATAGCCGACCAGCAGTTTCACTCGCCCGATCATTGCGAGGCGCGCCTGTCCGGCCATCGGGGAAAAGCCGCAGCCCGACTGCGGCGCTCTCCCGATGGAGCTGCGCCCACCCGTGCGTAGGCTCGGGCTCATGGGCGAGAGCTCGCTACAAGGTGGCCGTCCCCGCGTCCTGATCGCCGGGGGCGGAGTCGCCGCCCTGGAGGCGGCGCTGGCGCTTCGCGATCTCGCCGGCGAGCGTCTGGAGGTCCAGCTCTGGGCGCCCAGGGCCGACTTCGTCTATCGCCCCTTTTCCGTCGGCGAGCCATTTGGGGCGGCCAAAGTGCTCCGCTACGGCCTCGGCTCGCTGGCGGAGCGGATCGGCGTTTCCTTTCACCTCGGCGGCATCCTCGCCGCGGACAGCGGCGCCCGCCTGGCGACGGTCCGCGACGGCGAGCGGATCCCCTACGACTACCTGCTGGTGGCCACCGGAGCGCGGATGCTCTGGGCGGTTCCCGGCGCCGTGACCTTCTGGGGCGCCGCCGACGAAGGCGGCTTCGGCAGCCTGATGCACAGGCTGCGCGCCGGGATCCTGCGCGACGTGGTTTTCACCATGCCCGGCGGGCGTAGCTGGGCCCTGCCGCTCTACGAGCTGGCCCTGCTCTCCGCAGCGATGCTCTCCAAGTCCGGCATCGAGGACGCGACGCTCACCGTGGTCACCCCGGAGGACGCACCGCTGGAGCTCTTCGGCCGTGCGGTCAGCGAGCAGATGGCGCGGTTGCTGGCCGAGCGCGGGATCGAGGTCGTCACCGGGGCGCATCCGATCGAGTTCAGGGACGGTCGCCTGACCGTTGCCCCGGGCGATCCCGTCGATGCCGACGCCGCAGTCAGCCTGCCGCGCCTCGAAGGCCGCCGTATCGACGGCATCCCCTCCTCTGCGGACGGATTCGTCCGGGTCGACGAGCACTCCGCCGTGCTCGGCTCGGAGCGGATCTTTGCGGCCGGTGACGTGACCGCTTTCCCGGTCAAGCAGGGCGGGATCGCCACGCAGGAGGCCGATGTCGCCGCGGAAGCGATCGCCGCCGCGGCCGGCTGCGAGATCGAGCCGGCGCCGTTCGATCCCGAGCTGCGCGCCGTGCTCTGGACCGGATCCGAGCCGCGTTACCTCTACGGAAAGCTGAGCGGGGGTCACGGCGAAGTCTCGAAGCTGAGCGAGGAGGCGCTCTGGCCCGAGCCGAACGCGAAGATCGTCGGGCGCCGCCTGACCCCGTTCCTCGCAGACCTGTCTGACAGGGAAGCCGGCTTGCTGGTCGCGCGCTGAGTCGCTCCGCGGTGGATCGGGTCATCATGCCGGGGTGAGTACTGGCGAGGAGCAGGCGCTGATCCGGCGCTTCCGCACGGCGCGGCGCGAGCCCCGTCTCGCCGTGCTGGAGGGGTTCCACGCCCTCAAGCACGCGCTGCGCTTCGGCGCCGAGGTGGTCGAGGCGGTCGCCGCCGACCGGGCGCGGTTGCGGGAGCTGGCCGCCGAGCTGGCCCCGGACCTGGGCGATGCGCTGGTCGAGCGCACCACCGCCGTCGCCCCCGAGCTGGTCGCCGAGCTGGGGCCGCAGGCGCCGCGCACCGGGGTCGTCGCGATCGCCCACCGGCCCGAGGTCGATCCGATCGCGGTGCTCGCCGCCCCGGCTCCCGCCCCCGTCGTCCTGCTCGAGGACCCGCGCACGATGGGCAACATGGGCGCCTGCGTGCGGGTCGCCGCCGCCGCCGGCGCCGCCGGCGTGCTGACCACCGGGCCGAACGACCCCTGGCATCCGGACGCGCTGCGAGGCGCCGCCGGGCTCCACTTCGCCCTGCCGGTGGCGCGGGTCGACGACCTGCCAGGCGGAGACCGTCCGCTGATCGCGATCGACCCCGCCGGGGAGGACTTGCGTCCGGCCGAGCTGCCGCCCCGCGCGATCCTCGCCTTCGGCACCGAGCGCCACGGCCTCAGCGCCGCTCTGCTCGAACGCGCCGACGCCCGCCTCGGCATCCCGATGCGCGCGGGCGTCTCCAGCCTCAACCTGGCGACCGCGGTCGCCGCGGTTCTATTTGCTCAACGGCTCTAAGATCGGGTAGCTCTTTCCATCCATCGAAAGGATCACCCCGTGCCGTTTGCAGACATCAATTTCGGCGAAGCGCTCCTCGTCGCCTTCGAGGTCTTCTTCTTCGTCATCTGGATCTGGATCCTGATCACGATCCTCTCCGACCTCTTCCGCGACCACGCGCTCTCGGGCTGGGCCAAGGCAGCTTGGGTGCTGTTCCTCGTCTTCATCCCGTTTCTGACCGCGCTCATCTACCTGATCGCCCGCGGCGCCGGCATGCGCGAAAGGGCGATCAAGGCGCAGGCGGAGGCAAAACAGCACTTCGACTCCTATGTGCGTGAGCAGGCGCACGGGGGATCTCCCGCCGACGAACTGCACAAGCTCAACGAGCTGAAGGAAAAGGGCGCCCTCTCGGGCGAGGAGTTCGACAAGGCAAAGGCAAAATTGCTCGCTTAGCCCATCTGGCCCGCCGTCGCGCCTCGGCGCGGCGGCGGTTTCTCCTGCAAGTCGCGCGATTTTGCAAGGGGAGTTGCAAGTTATGAGCAACTCCTAACAATCTTTAGGCGATTTCGTTAGCGTGCGCCGCCGATGCGTCCTCCTGCCGGTACCTCCCGGTGGCTGCTGCTTCCGGCCGCCCTGCTGCTGCTCGTGCTCTGCCTCGTGGCGAGCGCGCCGGCGCAGACCCTGAGCGAAAAGCTCGACTCGACGCAGGGCAAGCTCGACCACGTGCGCGAAAGCCAGAGCGCGCTCTCGGCGACGATCGAAGAACAGAACAGGGCGATCGACTCGATGCTCGGCGAAGTCTCGCGGCTGCGCCAGGAACAGCAGGCGCTAGAAGCCGAACTGACCAGCAAGCAGGAAGAGCTCGACAGCGCCACGGCGAAGCTCGAAGCCGAGCAGCGCCGCCTGGAAGAGATCCGCGAACGCCTGCAGCGGGCGCTGGACGCGCTGCGCGAACGGCTCGTCTCGATGTACGAGTCGGGCAGCCCCGACGTGCTCAGCGTCGTGCTCGAATCGGAGACCTGGTCGCAGGCCAGCGCCCGCGCCGAATACCTCAGCCGCATCCAGGACTACGACAACTCGGTTGCCGACCGGGTCAAGGGGCTGCGTGACGAAGCGCAGGCCGCGGTCGAACGGATGGCGGCGATCAGGGCGCAGTTGCAACAGGCGCGCGATGAGATCGCCGCCAAGGAGCGGGAAGCGTCCAAGGCCAGCGCCGAAGCCGCGGCGCGCTTCGCCGAACTGAAGGAAGCGCAGGCCCAGCGCCAGGCCGACCTCGAATCGCTCGAGTCACGCGAAGCGGCGCTCAGCGACAACCTCGCGGCGATCTCAGAACAGCTCGCCAGCGCGGGCGCGCCGGTGCCGACCGGCACTCCGGCGCCGCTGACGCCGGGGCAGAGCGCCGAATTCATCTCCGAAAGCCAGGCGAGCGTGCCGAGCGCCGCGCCGCCCGCCGTGCAGGCGGCGATCGAAGCCGCCAACTCGATCGCCACCACCCCCTACATCTGGGGCGGCGGTCACGGCTCCTTCGAATCGTCCGGCTACGACTGCTCGGGCGCGGTCAGCTTCGCCCTCAACGGCGGCGGCTTCCTCTCCAGCCCGCTCGACTCGACCGGCCTGGAGACCTGGGGCGACCCGGGCCCCGGCCAGTGGATCACCGTCTATGCCAACGCCGAACACGCCTGGATGATCATCGCCGGCCTCGCCTTCGACACGGTCGGCGGGCCGGGGCCGAGGTGGCATCCTGAACTCGTGGACTCTCCCGAAGGGTTTATTGCTCGTCACCCGAGCGGTTATTAGGAGTCGGCCCGCCCGGTAGGGCTTCCCGTTGAGAGCCTCTCCCGGTAGGGCTTTCACTTAACTTCTTTCGGTGGATCGCTTGTGGGCTGGCGCCCGGAGCCGGCACCGAAAAAGTACAAGACGTTCCAGCCCTACCGGGAGAGGCTCTCAGGTTCGGGCGCTTGCGAAATCGGTGAGGTAGCCGGGGAGCTTGATGTCGGGGTGGAGGCGCTCGTCCGGTTGCGGGGAGCCGGCGGTTATGCGCAGGTCGATGGTTCCGGCCCAGACGGGCAGCTTGTAGTCGTCGTCATCATCGAGTGGGCCGCCGGTTCGGACCTTGGCGGAAGCCTCGTCGAGGCGGACGCGCAGCACGGCCGTGCCTTTCAGCTCCTGTGCAGTCGGCAGGCGGGCGTCTCCCCAGCGGCCGGGGATCAGCTTTTCGGTGAAGGCCTTCAGTGCTTCTCGTTTGCCGTCGGCCGACTCGATCTTCTCGGCCTGGCCGTAGACGACGACGGAGCGGTAGTTGACCGAGTGGTGGACTGCTGAGCGGGCGAGGACGAGGCCGTCGAGCAGGGTCGCGGTCAGGCAGATCTCGGCCTGCTCGGCGCGGCGCAGGGTCGGGCTCGCCGCGGAGCCGTGGATGTAGAGCCAGTCGCCGGCGCGGGCGTGGAGGGTGGGGATGACGATCGGGTGCCCCGCGGGGCCGGTCGTGCCGACGTGGGAGACGATCGCCTCGTCGAGGATCGCCTCGATCGTCTCGCGCTCGTACTCGGCCCGGCTGGGCATCCTCGTGACTCTGGTTCTCGGTTTCGCGGCCATGGCGTCCTCGATTCTGTTACAGTACAAACATCACTATTGAAGTGACACAGTATCGGATCAGCGGAGCCGGCGCCGCCGAGATCGCCGCCAGCATCGAGCGCGGCATCGAGGAGGGCGCGCTGCGCCCCGGCGCTCCGCTGCCGGCTGTCCGCACGCTCGCGGACGAGCTCGGGGTCAGTCCGACGACCGTCGCCGCCGCCTTCAGGGACCTGCGCTCGCGGGGCCTCGTGATGACGCGATCGCGCAGCGGCGCCCACGTCAGCTGGCGGCCTCCTGTTGCCGGGGCGTGGCAGGGAACGGCGGCGCCGGCGGGGGTCCGCGACCTGGCGAGCGGCAACCCCGATCCGGAGCTGCTGCCCGACCTGACACCGGTCCTGCGCGGGCTGGAGCCGCCGCGCCAGCTCTACGGCGGTGACCCGGTGGATCGGCAGTTGCTCGAACTGGCCCGGGCCGAGCTTGGCGAGGCCGGAATCGCCGTCGAGGATCTCGCCGTGGTCAGCGGCGCGCTCGACGGGATCGAGCGGGCCCTGGGGGCGCAGCTCCGGCCCGGCGACGTCGTCGCCGTCGAAGACCCGGGCTTCGCCGGGCTCCTCGATCTGCTGCGCGCGCTCGGACTCGCCCTGCGCCCGGTGGCGATCGACCTCAGGGGCATGGTTCCCTCCGCCCTCGCCGAGGCCCTCGACGAGGGCGCCGGCGCCGTGGTGATCAATCCCCGCGGCCAGAACCCGACCGGCGCCTCGCTCGACGAGGAGCGCGCCGCCGCGCTTGGCCGCGTCCTCGACCGCAACCCCGAGACGATGGTGCTGGAGGACGACCACCTGGGCCCGATCGCCGGCTCCCCCCGCCTGACTTTGACGGCCGGTCGCGAGCGCTGGGCAGCGGCCCGTTCCCTCGCCAAGTCCCTCGCCCCCGACCTCCGCCTCGCGGTCCTCGCCGGCGATCGCCGGACGATCAGCCGCGTCCGCGGCCGCCAGGCCGTGGGCCCGGGTTGGGTGAGCCACCTGCTCCAGCGCACGGCGGCGACGCTGTGGGCGGACCCCGAGACCACCCGCACCCTGGAAAAAGCCACCGACACCTACGCCAAGCGCCGCAAAGCATTCACCTCCGCCCTAGCCGGCCACGAGATCAAAGCCAACTCCCCAAGCGGCCTGAACGTATGGATCCCAGTCCCCGACGAGACCGGGGTAGTGCAAGCACTGCAGACCCAGGGCTGGGCCGTCGCCCCCGGCGCCCCCTTCCGCCTACGCAGTGAGCCGGCGATTCGAATCACCGTCAGCTCCCTAAAACCAGACGAGGCGCCGGCGCTGGCCGCCGCTATCGCCACTTCCCTCGGCCCGTCCCCCCGAACGCGCCCCGCATAAGCCCCATCCGGTAGGGCTGAAACGTCTTGTACTTTTTCGGTGCCGGCTTCGGGCGCCAGCCCACAAGCGATCCACCGAAAGAAGTTAAGTGGAAGCCCTACCGGATGGGGCTTTTACACAAGCACCGCGTCCCGCGCCCGAGAACCGAGGGCCGACGTCAGCAGCGCTCTCTGGCGCGGCGTCAGCGTCCCGATCCGCTTGTTCTCGCTCAGCCCCACGGCCTGCAGCAGCTTGCGGGCCCGGGTGCGTCCCCAGCGGCGCTGGCTGGTCAGCAGCTCGGCCAGGGTCATGCTCTCGGCCTCCCACGGGCAGTCGCGGATCACCCCGGCGACGTCCACCTCTCCGCGCCCGATCGATCGCTTCAGCTCCGCCCGGGCGAGCCTCACCCGGTTGGCGCGGGCCAGGGCCTCCATGTGTTGCGGCGTGCGCACCGGGGTCGTGCTCGGCGAGGCAGGGGCGATCGAAACAGCTTCCACAGGGGCTCCTCCCATAGGGGTATTGACTGGTTCATACGACGGGCTGAGACGTGCCGGCCCGGTTGAATCGAAGTGACGGCGCCGCTTCCTCCTGTCCCGGATGCGCGGCGAGGTGGGCAAGCTACGTGCTCGGGCGGGCGAGCGTCAACCCGAACTCAGCGATGAGCGGTCGGCGCGGTCGCTAAGAGCATCTTTTTCTCGCTGGTGTCGGCCTTGTCCAATTTTGGACAAGGCCGAAACTACCCCCGCAGGGGGATGGGTAGCCACTCACGTACTCGGAAGCTCAGGAAAATCTCGGATGGTCCGGGAGATGGTCTCCAGCGCCCGGTCGAGGTGCGCGCGCTCGTGGGTCGCCATCAGGCTGGTGCGCAGCAGGGCGCCGCCCGGCGGCACAGCCGGGTGGATCGCGACGTTGGTGTAGACGCCGGCGTCGAAGAGCGCCTTCCAGAGCAGCACCGCCTGCCAGTCGTCGCCGACGATCACGGGGACGACGGGCGTGGTGGCGACCCGGCCGTCGGGCAGCGTGCCCGGCTCGACCACATTCAGGCCGAGATCGCGCAGCCCCTCGCGCAGGTACTCGGAGTTGGCGAGCAGCCGCTCGAACAGCCGCGGGCCCTCGGAGCGGATCACCCGCAGCGCCGCAAGCGCAGCCCCGACCGCCGCCGGCACCGCCGAGGCGCTGAAGACGAAGGAGCGCGAGGAGACCCGCAGGTACTCGATCACGTCGGCGGGGCCGGCGATGAAGCCGCCGCAGGAGGCGAGGCTCTTGGAGAAGGTCCCCATCCGCAGGTCGACCTCGTCCTCGAGGCCGAAGAGCTCGCTCGCGCCGGCGCCGCGCGCGCCGAGCACGCCGGCCCCGTGCGCCTCGTCGACCATCAGCCGGGCGCCGTGGCCGCGGCAGAGCTCGACGATCCGCGGCAGGTCGCAGACGTCGCCCTCCATCGAGAAGACCCCGTCGACGACGACGAGCACGCCGCCGCCGTCCCCGTCCGCCCGCTGCAGCATCTTCTCCAGCTTGTCCATGCGGTTGTGGCGGAAGGGGCGCAGCTTCGCGCCGGAGAGCTTGCAGCCGTCGAGGATCGAGGCGTGATCGCCGGAGTCGCAGATCACCGTGTCGCCGGGCGCGAGGATCGTGCCGATGCAGCCGACGTTCGCCTGGTAGCCGGTCGTATAGACGATCGCCTCCTCGGTCCCCATCCACTCCGCCAGCTCGCGCTCGAGCTCGACGTGCAGCGGCGTGGTCCCGTTCAGCAGCCGTGAGCCGGTGACGCCGGTGCCATAGGTCTCCAGCGCGTCGCGCGCTCCCCGCTTGACCCGTTCGTCTCCGGTCAGGCCGAGGTAGTTGTTGGAGCCGAGCATGATCGTCTCGCGACCCTCCATCTCGACCACCGGGCCGGCCTGCGAGGTGAGCAGGCGGAAGTAGGGGAGCAGATCGTGCTGCTTGGCTGCTTCGAGCTGCTCGAGCCGGTCGTGGCTGCGGGCCTTCTCGAAGACGTCGACGGGGGCCTTCGCGGTTTCGCTCATGCGCAGAGTGTAGGTTCCGCTTCCCGTGGCAAGCGTCGAAATCCGCCCCGTCCAGAGCAAGCGCGACCTCAAGCGCTTCGTCAAGGTCCCCTTCCGCCTCCACCGCGACCATCCGCAGTGGGTGCCGCCCTTGATCTTCGAGCGGATGGAGTTCCTCAACCGCAAGAAGAACCCCTGGTTCGAGCACGGCGAGGCCGAGTACTTCGTCGCCGAGCGTGACGGCGAGCTTGTCGGGCGGATCACCGCCCAGACCGACGAGCTCTGGGACGAGACCCAGGGCGGCAGCGACGCGATGTTCGGCTTCTTCGAGACGATCGACGATTCCGGCGTCGCCGCGGCCCTGCTCGACGCCGCCACCGGGTGGGCCGCCTCCCGCGGTCGCACCCGCATCCTCGGCCCGATGGACTTCACCACCAACGACGAGGTCGGCATCCTGATCGACGGCTACGAGCTGCGGCCGATGATCCTCGAGAACTGGCACCCGCCTTTCTACAAGACGCTGCTCGAGGCACACGGCTTCGGCAAGGCGATGGACCTGCTGATGTGGGAACTCGAGCTGGGCAGGCTCAAAGAGGGTGAGGAATTCGACCCGGCGATCCACGCCGCCGCGGAGAAGGCGCTGCGCGAGGAAGGCGTGACGATTCGCAACATCGACAAGGGCAACCTGGCGCGCGAGATGCGCCTCTTCACCCCCGTCTATAACGACGCCTGGTCCGACAACTGGGGATTCGTCCCGGCCACCGACGCCGAGATCGAGTTCCATGCCAAGAACCTCAAGCAGGTGCTGAACGAGGACTGGGCCTACATCGCAGAAAAGGACGGCGAGGCGATCGGCGCCGCCCTCACCCTGCCCGACGTCAACCAGGTGATGGCGAAGCTCGGCGGGCGGCTTCTGCCCTTCGGCTGGCTGCGCTTCCTGCTCGGCAGGCGCAGGATCGATCGCCTGCGCGTCTTGGCGCTCGGCGTCAAGCGCGACTACCACCACAGCGGCGTCGCCGCCGGCCTTTATCTCAAGCACCTCGAGACCGCCGGCAAGCCGGGTGCGATCGAAGGCGGCGAGATGGGCTGGATCCTCGAGACCAACGAGGCGATGAACCGGGCGATGAAGGGCATGGGCGGGGAGGTCGTCAAGAAGTACCGCATTTATGAGAAGGCCATTCAGTCGGGAAGCCATCACGGTAGGGGTTCCACTTAACTTTTTCGGTGTATTGCTGGTGTGCTGTCGCCCGCTGTCGACACCGAAAAAGTACAAGACGTTTCACCCCTACCGTGATGGCTTCCATGTCGGTTAACGGCGCAGTTTCCGGCTTTAATGCCGGTTGACGCTGCTCGCGTCGCTAAGGTCAGCTGGGTGAGTGAGTTTGAGCTTGAGCCGGTTCGCGTTCGCGTGCTGCCGCATGAGACGCCCGGTGCGCTGGCTCTGAGCAGCGAGGCGCGTACCGCGGCTATTGCTGCTGTAGGCGGGGTGCTGGCCGGGGCGGCGACGGTTGCCGTGGTGCGCACGGTCGGCGCGGCGGCCAAGCGGGGCAGGCTGTTGCCGCGGCACGGGAAGCAGCCGAAGGTGGTCGCGAGTCGCTCCTTCCTCGTGGACGTGCACCTGCTCGGCAGGTGAAGAGCCTCGACGTAGAGGTGCGGCCGCCCTCGCCCTTCCGGCTGCCCGCGTACAGCAGCGAGGACCGGGTCATGTCCGTCCGCGACGGAGTGCTGTCGCGACTGCTGCGGGTCGAGCAGAGCCCCGTCCTGGTGCGCGCCTGGGAACCGGGCAAGGGGCGGGTCCAGATGCGCGCCGAGCCGGTCGATCCCGCGGCGCTGACGACGCCGCGCTCGATCCCGGCGCCGCCGAGCAGCCAGGCCGGACCGGCGCAGCTGCGGGTCGCGGTCGAGCGGATGCGCTTCGCCCTCGGCGTCGACGACGATCTCGGTGAGGTTTTCCGGCGCTTCCGCCGCGACCCGCTGCTCGGGCCGCCGCTGCGTCGCCGTCCCTGGCTGCGCCCGCGCCGCCGCCCCTGGGCCTGGGAGGCGCTCGCCTGGGCAGTGGTCAAGCAGCTGGTCGAGAGCGAGCGGGCGGCGGTCATCCAGCGCCGCATCGTCGGCCGCTGGGGTTTTCGCCTGGATCGCGAGCGCGGCGCGCTGCGCGACATGCCCGGCGCGGAGACGATCGCCGGCCGGGCGCCGGCCGAGCTCGCCTCGATGGATCTCTCGCCCGGTCGCTCGATCGCCCTGCGAGCGGTCGCCCGCGAGATCGCCGCCGGCCGCGTCGCTCCCGGCGACGCCGCGAGCGACGCCCGCCTGCTGGCGATCCCCGAGATCGGTCCCTGGACGGTGCAGTGCCTGGGCCTGTTCGGCCGCGGCGACCCCGACTCGCTCCCGGCCGGCGACCTGATCTACCTCAAGCTGGTCGGTCGCCTCGCCCGGCTCGGCCGCCGCGCCACGGTCGAGGAGGTCGAGGAGTTCTACGCGCCGTACGAGCCCTTCCGCGGCCTCGCGGGGTTGTGGACTATCGGTCTGTACCGGTAGGCCCAGGCTTCAAGCGGGCACGCGCTCTGCCGATAGGCCAGCAATGGCACGCGCTGGTGAGAACCATGGGTTCTAGGGGAGATGGCTGGCCCGAGGAGCGGGTGACCGAGTTCCTCGACGAGATCTCCTCGGCAGGAGACGACTACCGCCGGCTGGTCGAGCGGCTGCCGGCGATCGTCTACTCCTGCGAGCTGGGGGAGCGCGGTCGCTGGCGCTACGTCAGCCCCCAGATCGAGGAGATCCTCGGCTACAGCCCGGAGGAGTGGATGGCCGACCCGGGGCTGTGGGCGCAGCGGCTTCACCCCGACGATCGCGAGCGCGCGCTCGAGCAGGAGACCCGCAAGGTGGTTGCCGACGGCGGCGCCCCGCCGGTCGACTACCGGATGATCACCCGTGAGGGCGTCATGGTCTGGATCCTCGACGAGGCCGTGCTCGAGCCCGACGGCGCGGGGACGCCGGTCTGGCACGGCGTGCTCTACGACATCACCGAGCGCAAGATCGCCGAGCAGGAGCTGCAGCGGGCCGCCGCCCAACAGGCGGCGGTGGCGCGGCTGGGTCGTTACGCGCTCCAGGACGGCGATCCGGCGAGGCTTGCAAAGCAGGCGGTACCGCTGATGACCGAGATCGAGGGGGTCGAGGCGGCCTGCGTCTGGGAGGCGGGCCGCGAGGGCCGCCGGCTCCATCTGCGCGCCGGGCTCGAGGAGCCGGGTGGAGGCGGCGAGCGCCGCGCCTCGGCCGCCCGCGACTCGCACGCGGGAGCGGCCCTGGAGTCCGGCCTGCACGTGATCGTCGACGACTGGTCGAGCGAGCGGCGCTTCTCGATGCCGCCCGCGCTGCGGGTGTTCGGCGTGCGCAGCAGCCTCGCCGTGCCGATCGCCGGCAAGGAGCGCCCCTTCGGCGTGCTCGACATCCACTCCACCGAGCCGAGCCGCTTCACCCCGCAGGACGTCCACTTCGTCCAGGCCTCGGCGAACGTCCTCGCCGACGCCCTGGAGCGCCACAGCGCCGACGAGGCGCTGCGCCACCGGGTTCTGCACGACTCGCTGACCGGCCTGCCGAACCGGCCCAGCTTCGTCGACTCGCTGCGCGACGCGCTGCGTCGCAGCATCGCCTCCGGCTCGCCGGTCGGCATCCTCTTCCTCGACCTCGACCATTTCAAGCTGATCAACGACAGCATCGGCCACCACGCCGGCGACGACCTGCTGCGCGCGGTGGCGCCGCGCCTGCGCGCCCACCTGCGGCCGGGCGACATCGTCGCCCGCTTCGGCGGCGACGAGTTCGGCATCCTCGTCGACCGGCTGACCGACGAGGACGAGGCGCTGGCGATCGCCGACCGGGTGGCGGGCGCCTTCGCGGAGCCCTATTCCATGGGCGGCGCCGACCACTTCGTCACCGCCAGCATCGGCATCGCCGTCGCCCGGCCGACAGGCCGCGAGCCGACCGACGCCGAGCTCCTGATCCGCGACGCCGACGCGGCGATGTACCGGGCCAAGGAGCGCGGCCGGGGGCGCTGTGAGGTCTTCGACGCCGAGATGCGGGCACGGGCGGTGCGCCGCCTGGAGACCGAGCGCGAGCTGCGCCACGCGCTCGAGCGCGACGAGCTCGAGCTGCACTACCAGCCTGTGGTCGCCCTGGGCAACGGCGAGATCGTCGGCCTCGAGGCGCTGGTGCGCTGGAACCACCCCGAGCGCGGTCTGCTCGACCCCGGCGAGTTCGTCTCGATCGCCGAGGACAGCGGCCTGATCGAGCCGATCGGAAGCTGGGTGCAGGAGACCGCCTGTCGCCAGGCGCTCGGCTGGCACGACCTGCGTCCCGACGACCGCCCGCTCGACGTCGCGGTCAACCTCTCGGCCCGCCAGGTCGCGCACCGCGACCTGGCCGACTCGGTGGGCGAGATCCTCGCCCGCACCGGGCTCGACCCGGTCAACCTGCGGCTCGAGGTGACCGAGGGCGTCCTCGTCGAGGAGTCGGCCGGCGCCACCGCGACGCTGGAGGCGCTGAGCGAGCTCGGCGTGCGTCTCGTGCTCGACGACTTCGGCACCGGCTACTCGTCCCTCGCCTATCTCAACCGCTTTCCCTTCGACGCGCTGAAGATCGACCGCTCGTTCGTCGAGGGCCTGGGAGTCGAACAGGAGCGCACGGCGATCGTCGAGGCCGTGATCGGGATGGCCCGCGCCCTCTCACTCGACGCGATCGCCGAGGGGGTCGAGAACGAGGCACAGCTTTCGGAGCTGCGCCGGCTCGGCTGCGACTTCGCCCAGGGCCACCTCTTCTCGCGCCCGCTCGCGCCGCAGAAGGTGACGAGCCTGCTGCGCGAGGGAGTGTTCGACCTGATCGGCGACCTGGCCCGCTAGGTAGGTGGCGATCCCCCGAGCGCGGAAGACCGGCCGTCCTGCAGTCGAATTGACGCCCCACGCGCAAAAAGCGCGTGGGGCGGATGAGGAGCGCGGCCTGCGGCCGCGCGGAAACGGATTGCATTTCCGCCGCTTCGCGACATTCGCCTGCAGGACGGCCGGTCTTCCGCGCTGCGCAATCGTCGGCATGTCTCAAGTGCGGCTCGGCGTCTCAGGGCTCTCGAGGCTGGTGAAATCCCGAGCCCGAGCAAGGCGCTCGAAGGGGAGCATCGAAAGTTGGGTGGCTTGACGGGATGGCGGGTACGTCTCTGCGGGAATGTCGCGAAGCGGCGAAATGCAATCAGGTTCCTGCGCGGCGGAGCCGCGCACCAGATTCACCCCAGCGCGGAGCGCTGGGGTGTCAATTCCCGCAGAGGCGTACCCGCCGTCCCGTCTACCCCTGTTCTGGCCGGATCGGCTGTGGAATCAGCCCTCAGGCTCTACTGGGGGATCTGGCCCGCCAGGTATTCGTTGCTGAGCACTTCGGCGGTCGTCGGGCTGGCGGAGATCAGGCCGTTCTCGTGCATCCAGGCGATGAACGCTTTCCACTCGGCGGGATTCATCGTGCCGCGCCGGGAGAGCAGCGGCAGCGTCGCGGCGACCTCGGCCCTGGTCAGCTTCGGGTCGAGGTTCGGGTTGGCTTCGAGCAGCGCTTTGGTCGTCGCCTCGGGGCTTTCGACCGCGGCGGCGGCGCCGCGTGCCAGCGCGCCGAGGAAGAGGCGGATCGCCTGCGGGTCTTCTTCGAGCCGCTTGCGGCGGGCGACGAGGACGAGCTCGTCGTAGGTCGGCACGCCGAGCTTGTCGACCGGGGTGACGACCGGGTGCTCGCCGCGCAGGCGCAGATCGACCCCCTCGACGTTGCGGAATCCACCCAGCATCGCCTCGGCGCGGCCGCCGACGAGCGCCGGCAGCAGCCCGTAGCCGACGTTGACGGGCTTGACGTCGGCGGGGGTCAGCTTGGCGCGGGCGAGGATCGTCTTCAGGTAGGCGTCCTGGTAGGGGATCCCGGCGGTGGCGATCGTCTTGCCGCGCAGGTCGGCCACGCCCTTTATCCCTGATTTCCTCAGCCAGATCAGCGAGGTCAGCGGCCGGTCCACCACCGCGCCGACGGCGACCACGTCGAGGCCCTGTTCGCGCGCCAGCATCACCTCGGGCTCATAGGAGATCGCCAGGTCGGTCTGGCCGGCGGCGACGAGCTTGATCGGCGCCGCCGGGTCCGACGGGGTCTGGATCGAGACGTCGAGGCCGGCTTCGCGGAAGTAGCCGAGCTTCTGCGCCATGTAGATGCCGGCGTGGTCGGGGTTGGGGTAGAAGTCGAGCGTCAGGCTGAGCGGTTCGCTCGCCGCGCCCGTCGTGTCGTCGCTCTTCTCGCCGCATGCGGCCAGGCCCAGGGCGAGGGCCAGCAGGGCGACGGCGAGGGCGATCGCCGGCAGTCGGGGGAACCTCATCCCCTGCTTTCTATCGCCAAGTGACGATGCGACGCTCTGCGACGGCCAGAAGGCCGTAGAGCGTGAGCGCGATCGCGGTCAGGATGGCGACGGCTGCGAACATCCGCGCGGTCTGCAGATTGGCGCTGTCTTCCCGTATCAGGACACCGAGCCCGGAGCTGGCGCCCGCCAACTCGCCGAAGATCGCGGCGATCGGCGCGATGGTGGCGGCGATCTTGGCGCCACTGAAGGTATAGGGAAGAGCGGTTGGCGCTTCGACCCGTCGCAGCAACTGCCAGCGTGACGCATCGAGCGTGCGCATCATCTTGGTCGCCTCCGGATCGACCGAGCGCAGGCCGTCGGTCGCGTTGACGGCGACCGGGAAGAAGCAGATCAGCGCCACGACCACCAGCTTCGGGCCGATCCCGAACCCGAACCAGACGATCAGGATCGGCGCGATCACGGGGATCGGGATCGCCTGCGAGGCGACCATCAGCGGATAGAAGGCGCGCCTGAGGACCGCGGAGAATCGCAGCGCGACGGCGAACCCGATCCCAGCAGCCAGCCCGCAGAGGAAGCCGAGCAGGATCTCCTGCAGCGTGACCCAGGCGTTTTCGGCGAGCAGCGAGCGGTTGTCCCAGAGTTCCGTGGCGATTTCAGCCGGGGAGGGGACCAGGAAGCTTTCGACGTTGAGCACACTCGCGAGCGCCCCCGTGCTCGCGGCTATCTGCCAGGCGCCGATCAGAGTCGCAAGGAGCAACACGGGTGGCAGCCGGCGTTTCATCGCCGGTCTCCTTTCCGGTGCGCCTTATGTGTCCCACAGACATCTAAAGCGCACCGGAATCTCATCTCGACCCCCGATGCAGGGCAGACATCGCGCGCTCACGGACGGCGACGAACTCCGGGTCGGTGACGGCGGCGTCGCGGTCGCTCGCCCGTGGCGCCGGCGCGCTCAGCTCCGCGACCACGCGTGCCGGCCGCGCCGACAGCACCGCGACGCGGTCGGAAAGGTAGAGCGCCTCCTCCACGTCATGGGTGACGAGGATGACGGTGCGCGGGTCGGCCGCCAGCGCCTCGGACAGCCAGCCCTGCATCTCGGCGCGGGTTATCGCGTCGAGCGAGGCGAAGGGCTCATCCAGCGCCAGCACCGGCTTGCCTGCGACGAGGGTGCGCAGGAAGGCGACTCGCTGGCGCATCCCTCCCGAGAGCTCCTCCGGGCGGCTGCGCTCGAAGCCGGCGAGGCCGAAGCGCTCGAAGAGCAGGCCCGCCTCCGCCCGCGCCGCCCGGCGGCCGGCGCCGCGGTTGCGCAGCGCCAGCGCCGCGTTGTCGATCGCCGACAGCCAGGGCAGCAGCATGTCGCGCTGCGGCATGAAGGCGCAGCGCGAGAGGCGCTCGGCCGGCGCGCTGCTCCCGCCCACCTCGACCTCTCCCGCGCTCGGCTGTTGCAGGCCGGCGATCAGCTCGAGCAGGGTCGACTTACCGCAGCCCGAGGGGCCGACCAGGCCGAGCACGCCGTGCGCGGGCGCCTCCAGGTCGAGACGATCGATCGCCTCCAGCTCGCCGTAGGCATGCCGCAGGCCGCGGATCGAGACCGCGGCGCTCGGTGACTCCCCGGCAGGCGATCGCGAATCGGTGGCGAATTGCTGAGTTTCCGCGCCCACATTGGTATCCTGGCGCACTCCCCGCTCCTGACCAAAGAGGTCAGGAAAGTCGATAACCACCCTGGGGGCATCTGATGGACCCGGCAATCATCTTCTTCGGTCTCGGCATCGGCGTGCTCGTCGGCATGACGGGCATGGGCGGTGGTTCCTTGATGACGCCGCTGCTGATCCTGATCTTCGGCATCCAGCCGACCACGGCGATCGGCACCGACATCTTCTACTCGGCGGTGACCAAGACGGTCGGCGGCTGGCGCCACCTGCGGATGAAGACCGTGAACATGGAGCTGGTCAAATGGCTGGCCCTGGGCAGCGTCCCGGCGGCGATCAGCGGTGTAGCGATCGTCTCGGTGCTGGAGAAGCACGTCGGCGAAGACCGGCTCGACTCGCTCGTCTACGCCGTCCTCGGCGGCACGCTGCTGATGGTCGGCATCATCACCCTCGCCCGGGCGCTGATCCTGCGCGATCTGGTCGACGAGCGCGACCGCTTCGACGTCGAACGCCGCCACAAGGTCGCCGCCGTGCTGATCGGCGCGACGACCGGCTTCGTGATCGGCATCACCTCGGCCGGCTCGGGCACCGTGATCGCGATCCTGCTGATCGCCGTCTACCGCCTGGCGCCGAAAAAGGTCGTCGGCACCGACGTCTTCCACGCCGCGATCCTGCTCTGGGCGGCCGGCATCGCGCACTGGATAGGAGGCAACGTCGATTTCACCCTCGCCGGCAACATCCTGATCGGCTCGGTTCCGGGCGTGATCATCGGCGCCGCCCTCTCCAGCAGAGCCCCGCAGGGCTTCATCCGCACCGCCCTCGGCCTTGTCCTGATCGGCTCGGGGATCGTCACGATCCAGAAAGGCGACCCGAACGTGTGGCCCATCGCAGCTCTCGTCGCGGGAGTCGGCCTCGGTGCAATTCTTGCTGCACCTCGTATCTTGCATCGCCGCCGCCAACGCGAAGCGGCCCAGCTCGCGCTCGAATCGCCCAGCTAAGGCGCACCTCGGGCGGGTGGCGTGGGGTGGGGGTGTCGTGGCGCAGCGCGGAGTCTGCGGAGGGCGAGACCCCATCCCTCGAGGTGGATGCGTCCCTCTGCCCGGAGCAGATCCCAGCGCAAGCCAGGACACCCCCACCCCACGACAGGACCCGCCCGCCAACCGCCTTGATTAACTAGCTCTATGCGCGTTTCTGCGAAGGCTGACTATGCCGTGCGTGCGGCGGCCGAGCTGGCCGCTGCCGGTGAGGAGCCGGTCAAGGGCGAGCGTTTGGCCGACGCGCAGGACATCCCGCTGCAGTTCCTCGAGCACATACTCCTGGAGCTGAAGCACCATGGCATCGTCCGCGCGCGGCGTGGGGCAAAGGGGGGGTACTGGCTGGCGAAGCCCGCGGATGCAGTGACCGTCGCCGACGTCGTCCGCGCGGTCGAGGGCCCGATCGCCCACGTGCAGTCCTCGCCCCCCGAGGACATCGAGTACAAGGGCAACGCCGAGCACCTGCAGGAGGTCTGGATCGCCGTCCGCGCCAACCTCCGCGCCGTCCTCGAGCACGTAACCCTGGCGGACCTGGTGGCCGGCGAGCTCCCCAGCTCCATCAAGGATCTCGCAGCCCCAGCCGACGCCTGGGCCCCCCGCTAGCTCGATTGCAGCATTTCCCCCACTGTGGGTGGGGAAAAGCTGCAATTTCGCTCCCTGCGCATTCCTGACTTTGCTGATCATCTTTGTGCTAGGGTGCCGAAGTCGATTTCCTAGCAAGATAATCAAGAAAGAAGGGAAGGGTCGATGAGGAACCCTGGCAGAAGCCGGAAGACGGTTGGAATCAGCTTCATAGCGGCATTGCTCGCGTTGATTGCCCTGGCAATCGCCGGCTGCGGCGGGGGTAACGACACCGCCAGCGGCTCCGGCTCGGGCGGCAAGCTCGACGTCGTCGGCTACTCGACCCCCGAATCCGTCTATCAGGAAGCCCTGGAGCCGGCCTTCGAAAAGACCCCGCAGGGCAAGGGCGTCAGCTTCAGCAACTCCTTCGGCGCGTCGGGTGACCAGAGCCGTGCCGTGGTCGCCGGTCAACCCGCCTCCGTCGTCCACTTCTCCCAGGCCGGTGACATGGAACGCCTGGTCGAAGAAGGGGAACTCGTCTCCAAGGGCTGGGAAAAGCAGCCCTACGGCGGCATCGCCACCGACTCGGTGGTCGTCCTCGTGGTCCGCAAGGGCAACCCGAAGGGAATCCACTCCTTCGATGACCTGCAGAGCAAGGACGTCGGCATCGTCACCCCCAACCCCTTCAGCTCCGGTTCCGCACGTTGGAACCTGATGGCCGTCTACGGGACCGCGATCAACGAGGGCAAGTCGCCGACCGAGGCGCTCGAAGCGGTCAAGACCGTGCTCGAAAAGACCAAGGCGCAGCCGGGCAGCGGCAGCGATGCGCTGGCCGCCTTCACCCAGGGCGAGGGCGACGTGCTGCTCAGCTATGAGAACGAGGCGATCAAGGCCGAAAACGAGGGCGAAGACGTCGAATACGTGATCCCGCCCTCGACGATCCAGATCGAAACGCCGATCGCCGTCACCGAAAGCGCTCCGGAGCCCGCGGCGGAAGACTTCCTCAAGTTCCTCTGGTCCGACGAAGGCCAGGAACTGTGGGCCGAAAACGGCTACCGCCCGGTCAACCCGAAGCTGGTCGATCCGAAGCAGTTCCCGGCCCCCAAGGATCTGTTCAAGATCAGCCAGTTCGGCGGTTGGGGCAAGGTCAACGAAGAATTCTTCGACTCCGAAACCGGTTCGGTGGCGGAGATCGAGAGTGAACTCGGAGTCTCCACCTCCGGTTAGACCGCTGATGGAGGCCCACGCCGCAAATCCACCGGCAGCACCCCGGGCGGGATTCCGCCTGCCCGGGGTCGGCGCAGGTCTCGGCCGGGGGACGGTGGTGCTCTATCTGAGCGTGATCGTCCTGCTGCCGCTTGCGGCCCTGACCAGCCAGGCGTTCGAAGACGGGCTCTCGACCTTCTGGCACCAGGTCACCTCGCCCCAGGCGGTCCGTTCGCTCGAGCTGACCGTGATCGCGTCGCTGATCGTGGTCGCTATCAACGCTGTCTTCGGCACGATCATCGCCTGGCTGCTCGTCCGCGACGAGTTCCCCGGCAAGTCGGTCGTCAACGCGGTCATCGACCTGCCGTTTGCGCTGCCGACGATCGTCGCCAGCCTCACCCTGATCACGCTGTACGGCAACAACAGCCCGTTCGGCATTCATCTTGCCGCGACGCAGGCCGCGGTGGTGGTCGCGCTGCTCTTCGTCACCCTGCCCTTCGTCGTCCGCGCGGTGCAGCCGCTGCTGATCGAGATGGACCGCGAGATGGAGGAGGCGGCGGCCTCCCTCGGCGCCGGCGGATTCACCGTCTTCCGCCGCATCATCTTCCCCAACCTGCTGCCGGGGCTCGCCGCCGGAGTCGCCCTCGCCTTCGCCCGCGCGCTCGGCGAGTACGGCTCCGTCCTGCTCTTCGCCGGCGGCCTCTCGAATACGACGGTCTCCTCGGTCTTCATCCGCCAGCAGATCGAGTCCGGCAACAACGTCGGGGCGGCTTCGGTGTCGGTCGTCCTGCTCGCCGCCTCGCTGCTGATGCTCGCCGCGATCGGCCTGATCCAGCGCTGGGGCAGCCGGCATGAACGCAGCGACGGAGCGGGGCTGACCGTGATGCCGATGAGCGGCGAGGACTTCACCGCGGGGGGTGGCGGCGATGAGGACCGTTAGCGGCAGGCGCAGCCGCTGGGGGCTGCGAGCGCTCGGGCTCGGCTATCTCGCGCTGCTCCTGCTCGCGCCCCTGGTGACGATCTTCTACAAGACCTTCGAGCATGGCCTGGGGCCGCCGCTCGAAGCGATCACCTCCTCCGACGGCCTGCACGCGCTGAAGCTGAGCCTGCTGATGGTCGCGATCGCGGTGCCGCTCAACACGGTCTTCGGCGTCGGCTGCGCGCTGCTGCTCGTCCGCCACCGCCGCCGTGGCAACGCCCTGATCGACGCCGTGATCAACCTTCCCTTCGCGATCTCGCCGGTCGTGATCGGCCTCTCGCTCTTCCTCCTCTACGGGACCCAGGGCTGGTTCGGCCCGGGGCTGGCCGAAGCGGGGATCAAGGTCCTCTTCTCGGCGCCGGGGATGGTCCTCGCCAGCATCTTCGTCTCGCTGCCCTTCGTCGTGCGCGAGACGGTGCCGGTGCTGCAGGAGATCGGCACCGAGCAGGAGCAGGCCGCCTCGACCCTGGGCGCCAACGCCTGGCAGACGTTCTGGCGCGTCACCCTGCCGGCGATCCGCTGGGGGGTCGCCTACGGGGTCGTGCTGACCACCGCCCGGGTGCTCGGCGAGTTCGGCGCCGTCTCGATCGTCTCCGGCCAGATCTCGGGCGAGACCGAAACCCTTCCCCTCTATGTCGAAAAGCAGTTTCAGAACTTCAACCAGGCCGGCGCCTTCGGGGCCTCCGTGGTCCTCGCGATGCTCGCCCTGGCGACCCTCCTGGCAATGAACGTCCTAAAGAGAAAGGAGGACGCCTGATGGGAATCTCAGTCGAGGGAGCCGCGAAGCGCTTCGGTGACTTTCAGGCCCTCAACGACGTATCGATAGATGTGCCGAATGGCTCGCTGACCGCGCTGCTCGGCCCGAGCGGCAGCGGCAAGTCGACCCTGCTGCGCGCGATCGCCGGGCTCGAGGCGCTCGACGCGGGCCGCGTCCTGATCGACGGCGAGGACGTCTCCAAGAAGCCGACCCAGAAGCGCGAAGTCGGCTTCGTCTTCCAGCACTACGCGGCCTTCAAGCACATGACGGTGTTCGAGAACGTCGGCTTCGGGCTGAAGATCCGCAAGTGGGAGAAGGCGAAGATCTCCGCCCGCGTGCACGAGCTGCTCAGTCTGGTCCAGCTCGACGGGCTCGCCGATCGCTACCCCTCCCAGCTCTCCGGCGGTCAGCGACAGCGCATGGCCCTGGCTCGGGCTCTGGCGGTCGAGCCGCAGGTGCTGCTGCTCGACGAGCCCTTCGGGGCGCTCGACGCCAAGGTGCGCAAGGACCTGCGCACCTGGCTGCGCCATCTCCACGACGAGATGCACGTGACGACGATCTTCGTCACCCACGACCAGGAGGAGGCGATGGACGTCGCCGGCCAGCTGGTCGTGATGAACGAGGGCCGGGTCGAGCAGTCGGGCAGCGCCGACGACCTCTACGACCACCCCGCCAACGAGTTCGTGATGAGCTTCGTCGGCGAGGTCAACCGGCTCGGCGAGCACTTCGTGCGGCCGCACGACATGGAAGTCGTGCTCGACCCCGACGAGCGGACCGAGCAGGCGATGGTGCAGCGGATCGTCGCCCTCGGCTTCGAGATACGGGTCGAGTTCGTGCTGGCCGACGGGACCGAGGTCTGGGCGCAGCTGACCCGCGCCGAGCTGCAGAAGCTCGAGCTGCGTGAGGGTCAGATCGTCCACCTGCGCCCCGGCCAGCTGAAGAGCTTCAGCGGTGATGTCCCGCCGCCCGCCGGCCGTGGGGCCTCGACTCCCCACGGCCAGGGTGACGACGACGCAGAGGTAACTGCAGCCGCCTGAAGAGGCGACGGGGCGGGGCGCGCTTTGCCGGGTGGCGCCCCGCCCCATCTCGCCGGCGAGTATCACGCCAGCCGCCCCGCTCGCCTGCCAATAGGATCAGGCGATCGGGAGGTCACTTGGCCGAGTACGCGATTTCGACCAATCTAATTGGCTGGGTCCCCGCGAAGAGGGGCATCTTCGGCTGGCCGCAGGACGGCCCAGAGGCAGAAGTCGTCGAAGCGATGCGATCCGGTGACCTGTTGGTGCCCAAGTTCTCCCAGACGCCGGACTATCGGCGTGACGGAGGATCTCAGACCGGCTATGTGAAGGCGATCTGCGATGTGCTCGGCCTCGACTACGCCGAAGAGTTCGACGACTACGAAACGCGAGTTGCCGGGGGCATCGGCGCGGTGCCATTCGTCTGGCGTGTCACTCGCCCCCTGCCGCCCGACCACAGCTTCCCGAGCGCTCAGCCGTGGAGCGTGGTCAAGATCGACCCGCTCGAGTTCGGACACCCGTTCTCTACGAGCGAGTTCCTCCGGCTGCGCGCGATTCCCATCGAGATAGCCCGCCAGTTCAAGGCGACGGCCGCCCAGGGGCGACATATCCAGCCGGTGCCCGACGGCACTGTCGAGGAGCTTTTCTACTTCGGCAAGGAACGCCAGCCGCGACGAAATGCCCTGCGGGCCCTGCTGCTGGTCAAGGCAAGCCACGGCGCTGAGGCGCTCGATCGGATGATCGAGGCCGGGATCGAGCCCCGCCCCGGGGACTATCTGTTTCTCGTCCAGCACGACCATATGCCGGGCTTCCACGAGGTCAAGGCCGAAGACGGCCTGAAGGCTGTCGGCGCCGGCCAGCCCGTGGCGCTCTCCGCCCAGCAGCTGGTCGAGCTCATCGACGGCGCGATAGAGAGGTCGCATTCATCCGATCGGTTCAGGCCGGGGAATGCGCGCCGTGCCGCTCAGCAGCTGTGGGAGTTCGTCGAACTGAACGATCCCGTCGCCGAGATCGACGAGTTCGCGACCTTCTACGACCGGTACGTCAACCTGCCGCAGAAGGTGAGTCAGGCTCTGGAGATCGCCGATCGGGCTACGACCGGCTACTTCGTCATCACGCCTGCGGACGAAGGTGACGACGACGAAGAAGAGGACAGCGAGCAGCTCGAGCGCGACAGCCTGCACGGGCTGACCGTTTCCTCGGTGCAATCTAATCTCGACGGGATCAACCTGCCGCAGAAGGTGCTGGCCGAGGCGGTCACTGCTCTCCGCGCGGGCAAGCACCTGATGCTTTCCGGGCCGCCGGGAACTGGGAAGTCGACGGTGGCTGCCGCACTTTGCCGGGCTGTCGTCGACGACGAATTCGAGACGGCGACGGCAACCGCCGACTGGACCACGTTCGACACGATTGGCGGCTACATCCCGAAGGACGGTGGAGCCCTCGAGTTCGAGCCGGGCATCGTGCTCCGCAGCCTCGAGCGCGGGCGCTGGCTCGTCATCGACGAGCTCAACCGAGCTGACATCGACAAGGCGTTCGGACCGTTGTTCACGTTGCTGGCCAGCTCGGGGGAGAGCGATGGCGGCGAGGACGTGACCCTGCCGTTCAGGAGGGCGGAAAAGAACATCCGAATCGTCTGGGCCGATCGGCGGGACGAGGCATCCTCGCCCTATGCGCTTACGCCGACGTGGCGGCTGATCGGCACGCTCAACGTTCGGGACAAGGCGTCCCTGTTTCAGCTGAGCTTCGCGTTCCTCCGCCGGTTCGCCGTGATCGACGTCCCGCTGCCCGACGAGGCCTCCTACCGGGCCCTGTTCGAGGAGTGGATCCAGAAAGTGGATCCGGCGGTTCGCGGCGAGCTCGCCGATGGGGCGATGAAACTCGCCTTCGGCCAGCGCCAGCTCGGGCCGGCGATTCTGAAAGACATCGCCAACTTCACCCGGATGGGTCTGACTGCGACCGAGACCGCCTCCGTATCGGCCGCCTACGACGAGCCGGTCGAGGCCTTCCTGACCGCGGTTCGTCTCTACGCGGCGCCGCAGTACGAGGGCGCGGTCAAAAGCGAAGTCGACGACGTCCTGCAGCGCCTTCGGGCCGTCTGGCCAGATCCCCCGGCGGACGTCTGGTCGGCGCTGGAAAGGGCATTGGCCGACGTCAGCCTCTCGTGAGCAAGGTCGTCGACACGGACTTTCCCCCGCAGGTGCGCGCTCGTCTGCTGGGTGAGATCCGCAGCTACCTGCCGGCATTCCTGCATCGCAGCGCCAGCGAGCAGCATGACCCCGCCGGTGACGTGAGGGAGCTGCTCAATCTCGAGGCGGGCGACCTTCAGCGGGTGGTCGCCGTTCACCAGAGTCTCGACGAGACCGTCCTCGCCTTCGGCGAGGCTCTTCAGCAAGGCCTGCGACAGCCGATCGCGTCGAGCATCCGGCCTCCCGAGGTGAGCCAGGGCGTGCGCGGCCCGGTGGATTGGTCCGCGACCGTGTCGCGGCGGGCGCTCGAGGCTGGGAACCCCTCCCTGTTCGTCGTCCGCTCGGCACAGCGCATCTTCGATACGCCCGAGAATCGGGCCCTCGTCTGGCTGCTCGATCGGCTGCAGGCATCCACGCGCGTTGCGCTGCGCGAGGTGTCCGCCGAACCTTCCGAGCCGCCGGAGAGCGGAAACGGGTCCGGGTGGGCGGCGCAGATTCAAAGGCTCTCGAATCAGGTCTACGCTGCGCGCAGAGTCAAGTGGCTCCAGGGCATCGGCCCGGAGATGCCGACTCCGGCCACGATCAAGCGCCTGCGGGCCTCGCGGAGCTCCTTCTACGCGCGCCGGGTGGCGCCGGCGGTCCAGGCCGTGGTCAGGTTGGGCAACCCGTCGAGCGACGTGCTCGCCGAGGTCCTCAGCAGGCGGTACTTCGAGCCGGCGTACACCTGGCTGATATTCGAGGTGCACGTGGCGCTGAGCCTGGCGCGTGCATTCGCCAAGGCGAGCGGACGGCCGAGGAAGACGCGGCTGCTGGTCGGGAGCCGGGAGGCCTATGCGCGCTATGCCTATGACGACGGCAGTGAGGTTGTGTTGATCTACCAGGAATGGCCGCCCGGCAGCGGTCTATCTCTTCGCGGTGAAACCAGCAAACGACACGATTTGAAGCTGACCAAATCGAGGCCCGACCTATTCATCGTCCGCTCAGGCCCCGATCCAGATGCGGCGATCCTCGAGCTCAAGGCCACCTACAGCCCCGGGTATCTCGGCAGCGGCCTGTCGCAGCTGCTCGGCTACCTCGCAGAGCGGCCTGGGATCTGGAGGCGCCAGCCGTCTGGCTGGCTGGTTGCGCCGGCCTCCGACGCCTTCGCCGATCGCTTGGCCGGGAAAGGCGAGCCCCTCTGGATCGTCAGCGCCGAGCGGGTTGCGGAGGCGGCGATCGAGAGATTCGTCCCCGCCGCCGCGGCGGGGGACGAGGCGAGGGCGGGTCTTAGGTGAGGCCACGCTCGAAAGTCTTCTCCAGCGCCGTCTCGTCCTTGTCGCCGGCGACCGTCTTGTCGAGCCGCACGGTTGCTTCTCGGCCGTCCAGCCGCAGGGTCCCGACCTGGTTGTCGAAGTAGGGGCCCTCGAGCAGGCGCCAGCGGATGCCCGGGTCCGGGGCGCCGGCGGCGTGCGCCAGTCCACGCGCCAGCGCCCCGAACGGGCGCGAGAAACCGGCCCGGACCACCTTCCGCTCGCGCTCGTCGAGTGGGTTGCGGTACGGAGAGCAGACCGCCTGCAGGACCACACTCTTGATGTCTGCCTCGGGCCTGAAGGCGACGTCGCAGAGGTAGGCGTGGTGGACGTCGCCGGAGAGGATCACGATCGAGGCCGGCGCGCTGCCGCGCCTGCCCGAGCCGACCTCTTCGAGCAGCTCGCGCAGGCGCTGGAAGGAGAACTGGAAGGAGGCCCAGTGGTCGAAGTCGACGGCGCGGCGCAGCCTCTCGCTGCCGCGGGCGATCGGCCCGCCCCAGGCGCCGTCGCAGAGCCGCTCGTTCCAGGCCTCCAGGTAGTGGAAGCCGGGGGAGAGGAGGTAGGGCACCGTGGTCGAGATCACCAGGTGGTCGAAGTCGCCGCCGGCGTGGTCGACGATCCACTCCCAGACCTCGTCGTCGAACATCGAGCGGCGCTCCTCGGTGAGCACGCGGGCGGCGCGCGAGTCGATGAAGATCGCCCTCACTCCGTCGATGTCGCGGCAGAAGCTCCAGCGGACTCCGGCTGCCGTCGTGTCGATCTCCTTCGCCCACTTGCGTAGCGCCTCGGTCGCGTCGGCCTTGCCGCGTACCTGCGCGTACACGTCGCTGTCGTCCAGCTCGCGCGGCGAGAGGTTGCCGAGGTGCTGGTAGATCCAGTAGGTCATGATCCCGCCCACCGCACGCTCGTGCCACCACTCCTTCTGGTCCATCTCGTCGTGCCAGGAGCGCGAGATGTTCCAGTCGTCGCTCATGTCGTGGTCGTCCCAGGCCATCGACGTGGAGACGGTCGAGAACAGCCAGCGGATCAGCGGGTCCTGCCAGGACTCTCGATACAGCCAGGTGTACTCCTCGAAGTCGACCACCTCCTCGCCGGGAGGCCGGCTCGTATCGCGCCGCGCTCGGATTCGCTCACGCGTCGCCGGCGATCCCTCGTCGACGTAGACCTGGTCGCCGAGCAGGAAGAGCAGCTCCGGCCACTCGCTGCGGTCGCCGCCTGCCATCTGCTCGGCGAGGACGTGCAGCGCGTCGAGCTCGTGGCCGTCTTCGTCCTCGTCCTTGCTCTTCGTATACGGCTCCTCGTGGGGGACGGCGACGCGGCAGGAGCCGAAGCAGATGTCCGTCGGCTTGCCCGGCTCGAAGGTGCGGATCGCGCTTGGCGGCTGGTTGGAATCGACCGGCGGCCAGCGCCGCTCGCCGTCCAGGGCGACCTCGTACTCGTAGAAGCCGCCGGGCTCGAGGCCCTCGATGCGGACGAGCGCGTAGTGGTGGCCGCCGACGCCGAAGGTCTGCTCGCGGCGGCCCAGCACTTCGACCTCGCAGCGCTCGCTCGTCTCGACCCAGATCGTCGCCTCGGTTTCCGAGACGTAGCGGAGCAGGGGGCCGAGCACGAGATCAGCCACCGGTCTTCTCCTCGAGCCCCATTGCCATCCACCTTCCCTGGATCGATGGGCCCAAAACGGCGTACCCATCCCGGGTCGCCGCCAGCGGGGCCTTCTGTTATTCTTGACTTTCTAACTCAACAAAGATTAGAAAGGAGACGACATGGGTCAGCCGCTGGACAAGACCACCGTGATCTCGAGGGGCAGGTTGAGCGGGGTGGTGCGGGGCGAGCGCCTGCAGAACCGTGCTCTCGCCGACGCCGCCGGGGATCGTGACGGCGTCGACGAGGCGATCTACTACCGGGCCCGGCTCATCCTCGGCGAGTCGCTGCGCCGGCCGGAGAGCCTTCGTCAGCTCCGCTGATCGGTTCCGGCTTTTCCGGGTAGGCCTGGACCGCGAGGTTCCAGCTCTTCAGCACGAAGGCGACTTTCGCCGCGCCGGCGTACTGGACCGCGACGGTGTGACCGCCTTTGCCCAGCACCGTCGTCTGCACCACCGTGTGGACCAGGGCCGCGGCTTTGGGGCCTTCGGAGGTCGGGGTGGCCGGGGCGAAGTTGACCTTCCCCGTCGACTGCCCGTCGACCAGGATCTGGATCGGGCAGGCGAGTTCGGACACCGGTTTGTCCGCGAGGCACGTCGCCGTCCCGGAGAAGGTGATCACGGTTGGTGCGATCCCTTTCGTCGCGAACGAGGTGAAGGCCGTCGGGATGTACCCGGCCGTCGTCGCCTGGGCGATGAAGGAGGCGGTCCCGGCCGCGATGCCGACGATCGGCGTCAGTGGCGCGTCAGCCTTTTTCACGTAGATGTTGCCGGCTGCTTTTTTCTTCAGATAGAGCGCGTCGCCCTCCTTGTTGGTGACGTAGAGGTGCGCCGCCTTCTGGCTGGTGAGGAAGGACCCGGCGAACGAGGTGTTGGCGGCGAGCACGACGGCAAGCGCCGCGGCGACCGCGACCACCAGCGCCGCGCGGGGCCTGGACAGTCTTCTGTTGAGCAATGGAACCTCCGTGTTCAGGGCCGCCGGGTCGGCCTTCTTTAGTAAAGAGGTCAATAAAGTACAGAAGCTGGTAGGGTCTTGTCGAGTAAGACACTCAACAAGCTCCAGAACCCGGCAGGAAAGGAAGTAAACACGCATGAGAAGCAAGACCCTCGCCATAACGGCGATCGCCCTCCTGGGGCTCGCCGCGCCGGCGTCTGCCGGCGCTGTGACCCTGATCGGGTCTGGCTCGGTCGCAGCGCAGCCCGTCCTGCAGGCCCTCTTCGCCCAGTACACGAAGGTGACCAAAGGCAAGGTCAAGTTCGTCTACACCGCCAACGGCGGCAACGCCGGCGTCAAAGACGTCCAGAACGGAACCAGCCAGTTCGCCGGGCAGGCCCGCACGCCGCTCCCCAGCGATGCGGGTACGACCTACGTCAAGCTCTACCTCGACGGCCTCTGCATCGACGTCAACCCGAAGAACAAGCTGAGCAACATCACCGTTCAGCAGACCCATGACATCTACCGCGGCCTGATCACCAACTGGAGCGGGATCCCCGGCTCCGGCCTCGACACGACCGTCGACCCGGTCGGTCGCGACACCAACGGAGGGACCTACAACTTCTTCCTGCAGGCGGTCCTCAACAACGAACCGCCGGCGTCCAACGTCAACGCGCTGACCGCCGACGGCCTCGTCGTCAACGCGGTCAAGCAGGACCCGAACGCGATCGGCTACGACGGGCTCGCCTGGCAGGGCAAGGGCCAGAAGGCGCTGAAGGTGAACGGCGTCCCCTGCGTGCCCTCGAAGATCAGCGTCGAGCCGCTCAAGTACCCGCTCTCGCGCTACATCTTCATCGTCCTGCCGACCGCCAGCCCGAACCCGGCGGTGCAGAAGTTCGTCGACTGGGCGCGCCGTGACGCGGTCGCCGGCGAAGTGATCGCCAAGGCTGGCGGTGTGCCCGCCTTCAACAAGAAGAAGTAGTGGAGGAGCACTACCCCGAGGAGTACGGCCCACGCTGGTCGGACCGGCGTGTCGAGCGGATGCTCGGCGCGCTGGTCTGCGCCGTCGTCGGGCTGCTGCTGGCGATGATCGTCACCGTCTTCGCAAGGGCGTGGCCGTCGTTCGCCCACAACGGCCTCGCCTGGTTCGGCCCCGGCGGCAACGTCGACGACCAGCTCAACGCGATCTTCCTCTCCGGCCAGGCCGGGGCCGAATACATCTACACCTTCCACGCCTGGCCGCTGATCTGGAGCACGCTGCTGATCACCGGCGGCGCCGTCGCGATCGCCCTCTTCTCGGCGCTCTTCGTCGCCGTCTTCGTCGTCGAGTTCGCGCCCGGGTGGATGAGCAACGTCCTGCAGCCGGTCGTCCGCTTCCTGGCCAGCGTCCCGTCGGTGATCTACGGCCTGCTCGGCGTCCTGGTCCTGGTCCCGTTCATCGGCAACCACCTGGTCAGCGAGTCGCAGAAGGCCTCGGTCGCCGGCGTGATCTCACTCAGCGGCTACAGCCTGCTTGCCGCGATCGCCGTGCTCACCGTGATGATCGCGCCGCTGATGGTCTCGATCTTCTCCGACGGCCTGCGGGCGGTGCGGCCGGGTTGGCTGGAGGGGTCCCTCGCCCTCGGGGTCAACCGCTGGCGCACGACCTGGAAGATCGCCGTCCGCACCGCCCGCCCGGCGATCGTCGCCGGCACGGTCCTGGCGGTGGCAAGGGCGATCGGCGAGGCGGTGATGCTGGCGATGATCTCCGGCTCGGTCGGCTTCGCTCCCAACCCCGCCGACGGCGCGATCTTCATCTTCGAGCCCTCGCGACCGCTGGCGCCGACGATCGTCAAGAACATCGACCAGCTCAGCTCGCCGCCGGCCAACGCGACGCTGTTCGCGATCGCCGCGGTGCTGCTCTTCTCCGCTGCGCTGCTTTCGCTCGCCGGCTGGGCGGCGCGGCGGGCGATGCGCAAATACGGGGCGACGGCCTGATGGGCGCCCCGGTTGCAACTCCTCCGGCTGCCCGTCCGTCTGGCGGGGCCCCGCCGCGGCCTGGCAAGGCGGCGGTCGAGGGCAGCGCCACCTGGCGGCTCACCGACCGCATCGGCCTGGCGATCTGCTGGGCGCTCGGCCTGCTCTTCTGCGCGATCGCCGTCGCGATCGCCGTCTATCTGTTCCTGCAGGGGATCAAGTACCTGCGGCCGTCGATGCTGGTCACGCCTGCTTCGGCGGGGTTCACGCAGAGCGAAAGCGGCGGCTTCTCCGATGCCCTCTTCGGCACGCTGATCGTCGCCGCGATGGGGATCGCGATCGCCCTGCCGATCGGCATCTGCATCGCGGTCTGGCTGGTCGAGTACGGCCGGCCAGCCGGCCTCGCCCGGGTCACCGAGTCGACGATCGAGGCGATCGCCGGCATCCCCTCGATCGTCCTGGCGCTGTTCGGCACCGTGATCTTCTCCAGCACGGCGCTGGGGTTTTTGAGCCGCAGCTCCGACGGCGTCGTCTTCGGCCGCTCCTTCTTCGCCGCCGCGACGATGCTCTCGCTGGTCGCCCTGCCGCTGGTCGTCGCCAGCACGCGGGAGGGCCTGAGCTCGATCCCCCGCCACGTGCGCGAGGCCTCCTACGCGGTCGGCAAGACCAAGGCGGCGACGACGCGGCGGATCCTGATCCCCGCCAGCCGGCCGCAGATCGCGACCGGGGCGATGCTCGGCCTCGGCCGGATCATCGGCGACACGGCGATCATCGTCGTCCTGCTCGGCGCGACCCAGAACTTCGCCCCGGTCGAAGGCGCAGCCTTTCCCCTCGACTACCTGCGCGGCGCCGGCACGACGCTGACCAACTTCGTCTACGAGGCGTCTCCGACCGGGAACCTCAACCAGCCGCAGAAGGCCTACGCGGCGGCCTTCGTCCTGCTGCTGATGGTGCTGGCCCTGAACGCGGCCGTCGACGTCGTCCATCGCCGCGCACGAAAGGCAGGAGCATGGAGCTCATAAGCGACGTGTCTGAGCTCAGGGGGGGTATGGACCCCGGAAACTCAGACACGCCCCGTCTGCCGCCGCCGGTTCGGCGGCTTCCGTTGGAGGATGTGCCCGCCGCCAGGCAGGCTTCGCCCTCCGTTGGCGCCGACGGCGGCGCCCCGGCACAAGGAGGATTCACCGGCGCCCGGCGTTCGATCGGTGCGCCCCAGTTCGCGATCCGTCGCATGGAGATCGACGACGTATCCGTCTCCTACTCCGACCGCGAAGCGGTCAAATCGGTCTCGCTGCCGGTCCGCCAGGGTGAGGTGCTGGCGATGATCGGTCCCTCGGGCTGCGGCAAGACGACGCTGCTGCGCTCGCTCAACCGGCTCACCGAGCTGACCAGCACGGCGACCCTGCGCGGCCGCATCCTGCTCGACGACGTCGACGTCGCCCAGATCGAGCCGACCCTGTTGCGCCGCCGCGTGACGATGGTCTTCCAGCAGCCCAACCCGTTTCCGATGAGCGTCTTCGACAACATCGCCTACGTCCTGCGCGAGCAGGGGTCGCGGCGCCAGCGCAAGAAGACCCTCGAGCCCAGGGTCCACAGCGCCCTCGACCGGGCCGGCCTCTTCGAGGAGGTCAAGGACAACCTCGACCACCCCGCGCTGAAGCTCTCCGGCGGTCAGCAGCAGCGGCTCTGCATCGCCCGGGCGCTGGCGGCCGAGCCCGAGGTGCTGCTGCTCGACGAGCCCTGCTCGGCGCTCGACCCGCAGTCGACCCAGGTGATCGAGGACCTGATCGTGAAG